>Ga0307433_1000405_pt1 | contig 35352 bp, 30 predicted proteins | sample SalMarWE160210MG_FD_202166 | JGI IMG/M metagenome (GOLD analysis project Ga0307433, IMG submission 202166) | Salt marsh sediment microbial communities from the Plum Island Ecosystem LTER, Massachusetts, United States - WE1603-210 | ecosystem: Environmental > Aquatic > Marine > Intertidal zone >... | reverse complement strand
GAGGTATATGGGATAGTCTTTATGGATGCCATACATTACAAGGTAAGAAGTGAGGGAAGGGTAGTAAATAAGGCAGCATACACCATAATAGGCATCAATTTAGAGGGAATAAAGGAAGTCCTGGGTATATGGGTAGGAGAGGCAGAATCGGCCAAGTTCTGGCTGTCTGTACTAAATGAGATTAAAAACAGGGGCGTAAAGGATATCCTTATTGTATCTGTAGACGGACTTAAGGGATTTACCGAGGCCATAGCATCTGCATTTCCCGAAACAGAGGTACAGAAGTGTATTATCCACCAGATACGTACCTCCACCAGGTTTATCTCCTACAAGGACATAAAAGCCTTTGTAGCTGACCTTAAGAAGATCTACAAGGCGGTAACCGAAGAGGTGGCGCTGGCAGAACTCGATAATCTGGAAGATGCCTGGGGAAAGAAATATCCCCTTTCCATTAAGACTTGGAGAGATAACTGGGCAGAGCTATCCACCTACTTTAAATATCCCGATGAGGTAAGGAGGCTCATCTATACCACAAATCACGTGGAAAGCTTCCACCGGCAATTAAAGAAAGTGACCAAGGCCAAGTCCATATTTCCCAATGACCAGGCTCTTACCAAGATGCTGTACCTGGCTACTATGGACGCTTCAAGGAGGTGGACTGCCAGTATCAGAGACTGGCCCTTGATACTATCCCAGCTAACTGTCTATTTTAAGGAAAGGGTGAGTAATTATGTGATATAATGATTTCATCTTAAGGGGCGATAGCCCATAGGGGTTAGCAGAGGTTTACACAGATTTTATGACACTCCCTTTAGCTGACTTAGATTAATTGGAGCACTTATCTTCTATATAACGAATAGATAGCAACAGACCATCTGTTATTATGCACATTATAGCAGTTTCAAAAGGGTAGGAGCCTTTCCCCATTCCTTTAATAAGACTTTTTAATACAATGTTGTCTATCATTGAATTTAATAATCCTTATAATTGAAACACTGGTGTTAATGATCTAAATCCTTTAATATATTGGTTAGCTTTGAGGCGAATTTATCTTTTTTTATCTTTATTTTTTTTAAAAGTACCAATGGTTTATATTCCATGGATATTTTATACAAGAGCTGAAAAGACATTTTCTTTACAATTCTTAAATCTAACCCGTTAATAATATCTTGCCTAAATACCCTTTTAAAATCATCAAGGTAACCAAAACTAATTGCACACTCCTTTTTTTCCTTCTCTTCTAGCTAATGCAAAAGAATTTATAGCTAATATAACAGCTAATAATATAATAGCATTTGCTAAACCGCTTTTACCCATCCAGACAATAAATTCATATACTGCCAGCATTGAAGAAATAGCACCACAAATATAAAGAGTAATTTTCATTTTTTGCTCCAATCTTTAATTATTTATAATATAAAGGGATAAAAACAAATAATTATATGAATTTATCAAAATATATGTTGGAAGTTATTCTAAGTTCATTAATGAATATAATCAATTTAATATTTATTCAATTATACATTCTAATATATCTGGAAATATGATAAGCGGCTAAATGTATATCGCTTTCATCTATTGTTTTCGGTTCATTTTTAATAAAGGATGGCAAAGCTTTCGGGTTTAGTATCCATATTTTTTTCTTTAAGTGTACAGGTATTGGTTGAACAAACCAGCCTGGAAATACAATAGCAGGCATTACAGGATAATTTTTTCCGGTACTTTCTTTTAATGTTGATTTTAGCCATTTTGACTCAAATTCTGCCTGTACAATTATTTTATTGCCTAAATTCATATTACCGGCAATAATATTTTCATCTTTAAATGTTATCTTGCCGTCATGAGGCTTACTGTATGTTTTGGTTTCAACAGTAAATATGCCATGGGGAGTGAGAATGACATGGTCTATATTAAAGTTTCCGGCAACTATATCATGAAATACAACAAATCCCTGTTCTCGTAGATTATCAAATATCTCTGCAACTATCCTTTCACCATCTCTACCCAATTTATAAGATTTTATTCTTTTTACTATAATAATTAATCTAAATATGCAATAAATAATACCTATTAAAGATATTATTGAAATAATTATTGTTATTGGTGTGATGTGAGGTGGAAGAGTCTGATTTAACCATTTAACAATTAGTGACGGAAAAGCTAAATATAGTAATTCAAATAATAAAAAAAAAGATAATATTGTCATTATAAAAAATATCGCTAAACCATCAAATGCAAGATTACGGATTGATTCATCTAATGATTGGCCTGCTGTATGCAAAGGGGGGTCTTTTAGGGGAGATTTTTTATTCTTTTTCATTTTTTACCTCACTAACTATTGATATAGTATTTATTACTATTATACTGATAATAGCAAGTAATTCCTCATACGTGGGCTTCCGGATGGTTGCTCGAAGAGCGTACGGGGTTTTGCATTTTTAAAGAAACAGTGGATTCTTACACCTCCCACTATAATACAGCCATTTTAAAGTCATCTTTATTTACATGCAGATAAATATCAGTAGTATCAAGCCTGGAGTGTCCTAAAAGCTTGCTTATTGTTGGTAGATCTACCCCTTTCCTCCTCAGCCTTTCAGCATAGGTATGCCTCAGGCTATGAAGGGTAAGATTTTTCCTGTAAGTTTTTGATTCTTGATAGATCCTGGATATTATATTCTGCAGTGAGCATTTTGTTAGCCTTTTTCCGTGTGCTCCTCTGATCAGGGCATTTATATATTTACCGCTTAATTTCCTGTATAAATGCAGAAGCTTCCCTAACTCATTACTAAAATAGACAACCCTGTTTTTTCTTCCTTTTGAATTCTTTATATTAATGGAGTTTTCTTTAAAATTTATATCCTCCCAGTTTAAGTTTATAAATTCCTGCCTCCTTAGTCCGCAGTCAATTCCCAGGCCGAATATTATTTTATCCCTTAAATTCTGGTTCCTGTATTTTTCTTCTCTTACCAAGAGGTACTTTTTAATCTTTTTTATATCCAGATCTGAGAGATATTCTTTAATCGGGGGAATCTTTGCTGGAACCTTAATAAAAGAGGCAAGGTCCTTACCTGTATATCCTCTCCCATAAAGAAACCTTAAAAATGACCTGACGCAGTTTATAAGCTTTGCGTATGTGTTATTTGATAGATTCCTTGATCTAGCCGAAGATAGATACTTATCAATATCACTCATAGTTAGAGACCCTAGACTGATCTTATTTTTCCTTATGCATGATGTAAACTTGACTGATATATCTAGGTAGTCTTTTATGGTTGAATCTGCCTTATTCTCTGACCTGAGATGAGCTGTGTATTCTCTTATTATATCTTTTTTGTCTATATTATTTTTCACCATAACTTCTGGATTTTCTTTAACCCTAACCTTTATACCGCCTAAGCTCTTATAGGCACTTACAAGCTCCTCCGGTGGCATTTCTTTTATTATTCTTATTAAATCTTTCTCAATTATATCCCTTAAAGAATGGCTATCTTTCATTTTAATGCCTAGCCTTTTATATTAATTTATTCCCTATAACTAAAGTAAAAATATATTGTTTATATATCATTGTCTTTTAAAATAGTGCGCTTCCTCATGAGGGTAGCAGAACATTGGGTTCTGTCTGTAAGTCAAGGTGGAGATTTTCCGGTCCTTGCCTTGCAAGGATTGGGAAGGATAAATAGCTTTAGCGGTTTATGTTCACAAAGGAAAATACTACCTTGACGGAGGACAGGTTCTAAGTATAATACCTGCACAGGAAGCAGCCTACCAGTATCAGCCCGCAGGAGTTAAAGTAACTTGATCTAAACTCATATCAAGCTACAATTAGCCAGGAAATAGTAAGTTTTAACTCGTAGTTGTAAAAAGATTTTTTCTCCTTTATGCTGTTTTAAGATACTTTAAACCTGGTAAATAAAAGGAATATTAATATAAGTAAGGCAAGATATGCACGTGTGCCACACGTGCTTTTAATTGGGAAAATTCCCAAACCCTTTAAGTAGAAAGGATTAGATATGTTAAATATAGATCCTAAGCCCAGGCGTCCAGAAAGAAAAAGAAAACATCATATTTCCTGTTACCTGGATGATAAAGAATATATAGCTTATAGAGATAAAAGATCTAAAACTTATTACAATCAGAGTGAATATATAAGGAAGTGTGTGCTGGATAAAAAGATAACAGTAATACCTGGGATAAGAGACCTTATAATTGATTTAAAAAGGATTGGAAATAACTTAAATCAATTAACACACAAAGTTAATTTAGGAGATGTTACTGTCTTAGGGGATAATTTAAAAGAAATAGAGGATGATTTATCTACAGTTTGGGGTAGTTTATCTAAGGTTATAAGGAAAGTGAAATAATTATCTCTCCTTTTCCCTCACTAGATACTTCCTCTGACTGGAAAAGATAAATAATTTCTGATTAATATTTCGGCTCACACCTGAAATGGGTATTTAAATATAAATATAATTTTATTTAAGTAATTATTGATATTGTAAGTATTTCTCTTCCTCAGGTTCAAAATAATTTTGTATATTTAGTTATATTTGTTAGAATAAAATCGGTTTGGTATTACTTAAAGTTTAGTACTATTTAAAATAGATTTTACAAAAAAATTTCGTATAAAAATGTTTTATAAGGAACGATGTTACAAAAACAATGTCGTGCACCGTATGCAGCGAAATAATTTTCTTAAACATATTTGGAGCAGAACATGAAAAAGGTTATTGTAGATTTTGAAAACTGTTATGGAATAAAGAAACTGAAATATGAATTTGATTTTGAAAACAGAAAAACTTACGCTATCTATTCACCTAATGGAGTTATGAAAACATCATTTGCTAATACATTCAAGGACATTACAAAGGGGCGTGATTCAAAAGATTTTATATTTCCAGAATGTATTTCAAAAAGAAACATTATTGATGAAAACGGAAATGAGATAGCAGGTGAAAATATTTTTGTTATTGAACCTTATAACGAAACATATAAATCTGAAAAAGTTTCCATATTACTTGTTAATGCAAAATTAAGAAATGAGTATGAAAAAATTAATATTAAAATTGATGAAAAGAAAAACGAATTACTTGAAGCATTAAAACCATTATCGGGAATTAGGGCAGGCTTAGAAGAAATTATTAGTAATGTCTTCACGAAATTAGATAATGGTTTTTTCAAAGCAATTGGCAGAATAAAAGACGAGGTTTTAGAGAATACTCCCCCCTTGTTTGAAGGAATAATTTATAAAAATATTTTTTCTGTTAAAACAGAACAATTTCTTAGCTCAAGTGATGTTAGATATAAAATAAAAGAATACATTACTAAATATGATGAATTAATAGGGCATTCTAAATATTTAAAGAGGGGAATATTTAACCATACAAATGCAGCTACGATTGCTAGGAACTTAAAAGATAATGGTTTCTTTAAAGCAAAACATACAGTTAACTTAGTATCGAATGAAGAAAAGAAAGAAATTAAAACTGAGAAAGAGTTAGAAGAAATTATAGAAAAGGAAAAGCAGGAGATTTTAACAAATCCTGAATTAGTATCAATATTTAATGATTTGGATAAAAAAATTAGCGCAAATAAAGATTTAAGAGATTTCAGAGAATATCTCTTACAAAATATTGTTATAGTACCTGAACTATCAAATTTAGAAGCTTTTAAAGAAAAATTATGGATATCATATTTAAAGTTGAAGAAGGAAGTGTTTATTTCGTTAGTTCAAGAGTATGAAAAGGGTAAAAAGGAAATCGAGCAGATTATAGAGCAAGCTAAAAATGAGAGTACCCAATGGTCAAAAATTATTGATATCTTCAATAAAAGATTTTCAGTTCCTTTTAAACTTTCAATTGGAAATCAAGATCAGGTAATTTTAAATTCTCAGGCACCAGTGGTTCAATTTAATTTCATTGATAGAAATAGTTCAAAGTCAATAAATGAATCTCTTCTACTGACTGTTTTAAGTACGGGAGAAAAAAGAGCGCTTTATCTTTTAAATATTTTATTTGAGGTTGAGGCAAGAAAAACGTCCAATATGGAAACTCTTTTTATATTAGATGATATTGCTGATTCTTTTGATTATAAAAATAAATACGCAATAATAGAATATTTAAAAGAAATTTCAGAATATGACATTTTTTATCAAATCATCCTCTCACACAATTATGACTTCTTTAGAACTGTTTCAAATAGACTAGATATGTCAAGAAAATATAAATTAAACACCGACAAAACTGAGTCTGAAATCAAAATATTTGAAGAGAAATATCAGAACAATCCATTCGTTCATTGGAAAAACAATTTATCTACAGACATGTCAATGCTTATTGCTGCCATTCCATTTGTGCGAAATATTGCTGAATTTACTGGTGAAGATGAAATTTTCCAAAAAATGACATCTCTATTGCATTACAAAGTAGGCTCCGATTCGATAACAATAGAAAATTTGGAACAGCTTTTTAAATCAATACTTAAAGACAAACAGGATTTAAGCTTGCTTAATCCAAAAGAAAAAGTTATCAATAAAATATTCGAAGTAGCTGAAAGTATATCAAAAGACACAAGCGATAAATTAGATTTAGAAAAGAAAATTTGTTTATCGATAGCTATTAGATTAAAAGCCGAAATATTCATGGTAAAAAATATAAATGACTATACATTTTGGACAACAATAACAAAAAATCAATCTAATGCGCTTATTGAGAAATATAAAAATAAGTTTCCATCAGAGATAGGGAATATTCAATTGCTTGAACAAGTGAATTTAATGACTCCTGAGAATATTCATATAAACAGTTTTATGTATGAACCAATACTTGATATGTCAAATCATCATCTTAAAGATTTGTATCTTAATGTTAAAGGGCTATAAATTATTGTTTATTAATGATTTTACTCTACACTATTATGGCACATAGCAGCTAATATATGCCCTGCTCCTATTGGTTACCAACTTCGTACAGTAGCGAGATGTTAAGAAAAATGTTTAGATTATTTATTAATTTCGTAATATTAAAATATAAAAGATGAATACAGAATTAATCTTACTATAATTAGAAAACTAATTAGATTCTTTTTAAGTTATTTTCTTAATATCAAAATCAAAATTAAATAAATCAATGATTTTTTCTCTATATTATCAGAGGTAAATTATAGGAATGGATTTCTCTATCATTAACCTTTAAATTATATAACTAACCATATCCCCGCCTACAACCTATCAATAGCCCTTGCCATCTGAGAACTGTTAAAATTAATATAAATCTTTGTAGTATCTAAGCTTGCATGACCCAGTAGCTTCTGAACCTTAAATAGGTCAACTCCTGCTTCAACCAGGTGAGTAGCAAAACTGTGTCTGAAGGTATGTGCAGAATAGCCTTTCCTCTTAAGTCCGGATAAAGTGAGATACATTTTAAGTAGGCCTCTAAAGCTACCCTTACACATCCTTTTACCCTGCTCACCAATTATGAGTGCCTCTGTTTTTAAGGGGAGCCTCTCATCAAGGTACTTATCAAGTAACCTGGTAACTTTCCTATGAAGGGGAATTAATCTGTCCTTTCCTCCCTTACCACGCCTTATAATTAAAGTACTCTTGGATAGATTAATATCAGTCCAGTTTAAATTTAATAGCTCACTTTTCCTTATGCCAGTATAGTAGAGTAGGGATAGTACCAGTTTATCTCTTGTGTTATTTTTCCTGCATCTTAATGGGGCAAAGTCTACGGATTTAATTATTAAATCTACCTCATACTTGGACATAACAGAAGGGATTCTGCATATCTTTTTAGGAACTCTAATTTTTCTGGTTGGATTTTTAACTATAATATCTTCTTCTTCAAGGTAATTAAAAAAGCTTTTTACTGTGGCAATTATTTTTGATATTGAACTCTGACATAGACCTCGATTTTCTTTAGCATAGTAGAAATACTGCCTTATAATTCTTGTACTAATTAAGTTTATATCCAAAATATTTTTAGAAATTATAAAATCAAAAAATTTTCTAAGCTCCTTATTGTAACCGTAAATAGTAGAAGGAGAGGCAATTTTTTCAATTTTCATATAGCTAAGGAAGCTATCAATATAATTTCTCATATTTGTTTTATTCTCTTTTTGCAATACAAACTAAGAAATTATATCCTATTCGGTATGGTTCTCGGCTTATAGGCTAACTCCAATATTTTATAATCATTGGTAATCATTAACCATTAACAATTAACAAAATAGAAAAAATACAATTTAGATTATAAACCTTATAAAGATTGATATATTATTATCCTCTCTGCTATTATAATTACTACCAGATAAAACATATATACAAGCACGAGAAAAACAATGAAAAATAAAGCAAAGAAAAACAAAAGTATTAAGGACGATACAGCCAACCCCCTCCTTATAAGGCAGGACAGTGTCTTAGTAGTAGTTGATGTCCAGGAAAGACTTATAAACCATATCTATAACCATGAAAAGATTACAGGTAACCTGGTTAAATTACTTAAATTTGCAAAAATTATTGACCTTCCGGTGATAATAACCGAGCAGGAGAAGCTAGGGCCCACTATAGAAGAGATTGCATCAGAGATACCTCATTTTAAACCCATCCTAAAAATTGAATTTAGTGCCTGGAAGTGCAGGGAGTTTGCCATAAAGATAAATAAGCTTTCAAAGAAGAATATTATCCTTGCCGGTATTGAAACTCATATATGCATATCCCAGACCGCGCTGGATATGCTGCCCTGCTATAATATAAGCATTGTAAGTGATGCAGTATCATCCAGAACATCAGAAAACAGGGAAATTGCACTCAATCGTCTGGGAAGAAGCGGTGCAATCATTACTACTACAGAAATGGCAATCTATGAACTTTTGGAAAGAGCAGGAACCAGGGAATTTAAAGAAACTCTGGGGCTGGTAAAATAATAAAGAAGCGAATATATTGCAAAACAATTAATATTCCCAATATTAGAAAAGCATCTTCGGCATAATAAACATGCTATTTACAATCACTACTTGCCATTATGTCAATAGTGATATATATTACTAAGTTGGTGATTTGTTAATACAATTATATACTCTTCTTTTTATGTTCTAAAAGAAGGCAGAAGGGCAAAGTCTCTGTTGGAAAAATAAACCTGCAGGATGGGCAAAACATTTAATGGCAATTTGCTAAAAAGATGAAAATAATCTATAACAAAATATTTCTTGAGCATGATACCGGGATGCACCCCGAGAACAGGAAAAGATTGGAATCTTTAGGGGAGCTTCCTGAAACGGATGTAACCAGCGGGGAGAAGTATCTTGGACTTATGCATACAGAGGAATACATAGAACATGTGAAGAAATACTGCTTGCAGTCCAGGCCCCTTGACAGGGATACCTTTACCTCAAAAAAAAGCTACGAGGCAGCTATCTATGCTGTAGGTGCAACAATCATGGCATCCGGGACAGGTGATTTTGCTCTTGTAAGGCCTCCCGGGCATCACGCATTTCCTGACAGGTCAAGCGGTTTCTGCATATTTAACAATATTGCCATAGCAGTAAAGAAACTGATAGATGAAGGAAAGAGGGTCCTTATAATGGATTTCGACTCCCATCTGGGAGATGGCACCGTAAAATTCTTTTATGATACCGACAGGGTGCTGTACTGGTCCATTCACCAGTACCCTGCTTTTCCGGGAGGAGGATATGTAAATGAAATAGGCGAGGGTAAGGGGAAAGGTTATACTATATGTGTCCCTCTGCCTCCGGGAAGCGGGGATGAAATATTTTCTGATGCAGTGGAAAGCTTTTTACCTGTTGCCCTGCAATTCAAGCCGGATGTAGTTGCATGTTCTGCAGGATTTGACGGGTATCAGTACGACCTTCTACTTGATCTGCGGTACAGTCTTGTTGCATATTATAAGCTGGGAAAGATACTGGGAGATAACTTTGATAATGTATTTGCCACACTGGAAGGCGGGTACAACGTAGAAGTCCTTCCCAAATGTGTGAATAATTTCATAGCAGGTGTAAATGGAGAAAAGCTGCCTTACAAAGAGAGAGCTACCGATTCAAGAATAATAGTAATTAATGAATATGAAGCCAGGAGAATTGAACTTGAAAAAAATCTTAGAGAATTCTGGAAAATTTAAATTTACTGAGAAGGTGAAATATGGGGACATTTAAAAAACTAAAGAAGCTTTTTAACCCGCATGTTATCGCGGTTATAGGTGCAAGCAATGAAAAAGGAAGTGTGGGATATGATGTAATTATGAACCTTATAGGTTCGGGTTTTGAAGGGATAGTATATCCGGTAAATAATAAAAGGGCCAGCATCCAGGGAGTCAGGGCATACCCTTCGGTATCAGAAGTACCCGATAAGATAGACCTGGCACTTATAGCCACTCCCGCAGTCACTGTGCCTGAAATAGTCAGGCAATGCGGTGAAGCAGGGGTTAATGGAATCGTTATTATTTCTGCCGGTTTTAGCGAATCAGGAAAAAATGGAGAAGAACTGGTAAAACAGATCATGGAATACAAAAGAAAATACGGGATGATAATAGTAGGGCCGAATTGCCTCGGTTTTATAAAACCATCAAGCCACCTGAATGCAAGCTTTGCCGGTAAAATGGCCCTGCCCGGAAAGATTGCCTTTATTTCCCAGAGCGGGGCATTATGCACCTCTATTCTTGACTGGTCGGTAAAAATGAATGTAGGATTCAGCCACTTTGTGTCAATCGGCTCTATGATAGATATAGGGTTTCATGACCTGATTGATTATTTCGGTCAGGATCCCGAAACGGAAAGCATAATAATCTACATGGAATCCCTTACGGATGCCAGGAAATTCCTGTCAGCGGCAAGGGCGTTCTCAAGGAGCAAGCCCATTATCCTGCTAAAGGCAGGCAAGAGCAAAGAGGGAGCAAAAGCGGCCATGTCACACACGGGAAGCCTTACGGGAAATGATGCCATATTCAATGCGGCATTCAAGAGGGCGGGAGTTATAAGGGTTAATACCATAGAAGAACTTTTTAATGCAGCCAACGCCCTGTCTATGCAAAAAAGGCCGGAGGGCCGGAGACTTGCTGTGGTTACAAATGCAGGTGGCCCCGGGGTAATAGTTACTGATTCATTGATTGAAAACGGGGGCGAGATGGCAAAACTTTCTAAAGAAACCATGGAAATCTTAAATAAGGTCATGCCTGCTGCATGGAGCCATGGGAACCCCATAGATGTTCTTGGTGATGCTAAGGCCGAGATATATAAAACGGCGGTAGACTTATGCCTTGAAGATAAAAATGTAGACGGCATACTTCTGGTACTTACCCCCCAGGCAATGACGGAACTTGAGGAAATAGCCAGAGAAGTTGTAGAACTTCCAAATAGATACAAGAAAACAATCCTTGCTTCATGGATGGGAGAGGATGATGTGAAAGAGGGAGTCGATATTCTCAAGAAAGGGAGGATACCCTGCTTCCGGGCACCCGAAGATGCTGTAAAGACATTCATGCACATGTACAATTATTCCAAAAACCTGGAGCTACTTTATGAGACTCCTGAGACCATACCCAGTGCTTTCCAGCCCGAAAAGGAAAAAGCAAAAAAATTAATCAATCATGTGTTAAAAGAGAAAAGGTTTATGCTTAAAGAAAATGAAGCAAAAGAACTGCTGGAGCTGTATCATATCCCTGTAATAAAAAATATTGTTATCTCTTCGGAAGAGGAAGTTACAAAGATTAATAATAATGTAGGTTATCCTGTTGCAATGAAAATAGTATCCCCTGATATATTGCACAAAACGGATGTAGGCGGAGTTAAGCTGAATATAAGGTCGGCAGGAGAGGCAAAGAAGGCTTTCAGGGAAATAATGAAAAATGCCAGAAAAAGTTCCCCTGAAGTAAAAATAGAGGGTATTTTGGTTGAGCAGATGATTCCTAAAAAATATGAATTGATTATTGGTTCTGAAAAGGATCCATTGTTTGGTCCTTCCATATGTTTTGGGATGGGGGGAGTTGCTGTTGAAGTGTTCAATGATATAAATATAGGCCTTCCGCCTTTGAATATGGCTCTTGCCAGAAGACTTATTGAAGATACAAAAATATACAAGCTTTTAAAGGGATACAGGGGCATGGAAGCGGTAGATATAGAAGCGATACAATTTTTACTTTATAAATTTGCCTATCTGCTATCTGATTTTCCGGAGATAAGGGATATTGAAATAAATCCCTTCGGCATTGATGCCGTGGGCGGTACGGTGCTGGATGCTAAAGTAATACTGGATAAGAATGTAGCCGGTAAAAAAATAGAACCGTATTCGCATATGGTGATATCCCCTTATCCAAGTGAATATGTAATTAATTTTACCATGAAAGACGGGCGTAATGCGGTACTCAGGCCAATAAGACCTGAAGACGAGCCAATGGAAGAAGAGATGTTCACCAAGTTTTCAGAGCAGACCCAGCGTTTTAGATTTTTTCAGTTAATAAAAGATATAACCCATGAACTGCTTATAAGATACACCCAGATTGACTACTACAGGGAAATAGCCATAATTGCTGAAGTTGGAGAAAAGGGCGGAAAAAAGATGGCAGGAGTTGGGAGATTGATAGCAGACCCTTATAACGATACTGCTGAATTCGCTATTGTTGTTGCTGACCCGTGGCAGTTTAAGGGGCTGGGGAATAAATTAACCGATTATATGCTGGAAATAGCAAGAGAAAGAAAAACAAAGAAAGTGTATGCCAGCGTTCTGGATGAGAATGTAATAATGTTGCATATGCTCAAGAAAAGAGGTTTTAAAGTTACAAAAAACGACAGAGAATGCTATTGTGAACTCAAATTAAGATAGAATGGTTTTATGTTATTTTTTGGTTTTAGATGCATTAATTAATTTTTTCATAAAGATTAAATATTGATAATTTATATACTCTAAAAAATAACTTTTTTTGTTGAGTTTTAAAGAAAATCTGATAGACTATGCAATATTGCTGGCTCGGAATTTGTTCTAAAAAAAATAAGAAAAATATATTAAATTGTATTTTTAGGAAAGGAATGGTTTGTAATGGAAGAAACAAAAGACACGCAAACTTCAGTGTCTAAGGGTCGTAAATTTCCACCTTCTCCTGAAATCCAGAAAAATGCGTGGATTTCTTCAATGGAGCAATACCAGAAAATGTGGGATCAGTCAATTAATGATCCTGATAAATTCTGGCTGGAACAGGCAAAAGTTCTTGACTGGTTCAAGGAACCAACAAGGTCTCTGGAATATATCTGGGATGTAAAATCCCGAACGATACAGCATTCCTGGTTTGCCGACGGAGAGCTTAATGTATCCTATAATTGTCTGGACCGTCATCTTGGAACAGAAGTTGAGAATAAGACTGCTATACTCTGGCAGGGTGAGGATGATAGTGCAGTTAGAAAATTTACTTATAAGGAACTGCACAAAGAGGTCTCCAAGTTTGCCAATGTGCTAAAATCCAGAGGTATTAAAAAGGGAGACCGGGTAGCAATATATATGCCAATGGTTCCGGAACTGGCAGTTGCGATGCTTGCCTGTACCCGTATCGGAGCTATTCACTCCATTATTTTTGGAGGTTTCAGCTCAGATGCCATAAGCGGTCGCGTAAATGATTCTGATTGTAAAATGCTTATTACTACAAATGTATCAATTCGTGCAGGGAAGCACATTCCATTAAAGAAAATTGCTGATGAGGCACTATCAAATTGCCCGACCATAGAATCTGTTATTGTTACAAAAACAGACGACGAATCATGCAATATGAAAGAAGGGCGTGACTTCTGGTATAGTGATGAGATGGAAAAGGTAAGCGATGACTGCCCGCCGGAGAAAATGAGTGCCGAAGATCCTCTATTTATCTTATATACATCAGGTTCAACCGGTAAACCAAAAGGTGTTGTACATACAACAGGCGGTTATCTGCTGCAAGTGACAATGTCGCACAAGATGGTCTTTAACATTCACGATGATGACATCTACTGGTGCACTGCAGATATTGGCTGGATTACAGGCCACAGCTATATTGTATATGGGCCGCTGGCGAATGGAGCGACCAGTCTGATGTTTGAAGGCGTACCGACATATCCGGATGCTGGCAGATTCTGGCAGATTTGTGATAAGTTTAAAGTTACAGTCTTTTATACAGCGCCTACTGCCATAAGAGCACTGATGCGTCTCGGTGACGAATGGGTAGCTAAATATAAGCTGGATTCACTGAGGATTCTCGGGACGGTTGGAGAGCCGATTAATCCCGAGGTATGGCTGTGGTATCGTGAAAAAGTAGGGCATAATCGCTGTCCGGTTGTGGATACCTGGTGGCAGACTGAGACCGGCGGTTTTATGATAACTCCGCTGCCCGGTGCGATGACGCTAAAACCCGGAAGTGCATCACGTCCATTCTTTGGAGTTGATACAGTAGTATTAAGGGATGATTCAACAAACTGTGATACTAATGAAAACGGTAAACTCTGCATTAAAAAACCATGGCCTGGAATGATGAGGACTATGTGGGGTAACCATGACCGCTTTATTGATACATACTTTATAATGTTTGAGAATGCATATTTTACCGGCGATGGCTGCCGTATTGATGAAGATGGTGATTACTGGTTGATGGGCCGTATTGATGACGTAGTTAATGTATCCGGACACCGTATCGGTACCGCCGAGGTTGAAAGTGCACTGGTAAGCCATAATAAAGTGGCAGAAGCAGCAGTTACACCTATACCTCATGATATTAAAGGCCAGGCGCTGTATGCTTTTGTAACGCTTAAGAAGGGGATCGAGGAAAATGACGAGCTTAAAAAAGAGCTGATTTTACATGTTCGTAAAGAAATAGGACCTATTGCCGCACCTGAGGCAATACAGTTCGCTAAAGCTCTTCCTAAAACACGGTCCGGGAAGATAATGAGGCGTATCCTTCGTAAGATTGCCGAAAAAAATACTGACAATCTGGGAGATATCACCACACTGGCTGACCCGAGTGTAGTAGAAATTCTAATAGCCGGGCGTGGCGTGTAGAAGCATATGATATGAATAAACTGGGTGTATCGCATGACGGTACACCCAGTTTATTATAACTATAAAAAGGAGATTTTATGAATAATGGTAATGATTCTTTGCCTGTAAAAAACAAGGGCTGGATGGTAACGTTTGCAGGAATGGGCATCAACCTGGCGCTTGGTATTCTTTACACCTGGAGTGTTATCAGTGAAGCTGTGCCCCAGGAGTGGGGCTGGACGGAAACTGACAAATCTATGCCGTATATGTTCGCATGCCTTATCTTTTCAGTGGTTATGGTAGGAGCAGGGCGGATGCAGGACAAAATTGGCCCGCGTATTGTTGCTGCCATTGGAGGACTTTTAGTTGGACTGGGATTTATCATTGCAAGCCAGACCACCTCGGCGATTGGCTATATGGTTGGATTCGGCGTGCTGACTGGTGCCGGCATTGGGTTTGCATATGCAGCTACTACTCCACCGGCTGTTAAATGGTTCCCTGCTGCCCGAACGGGCCTTATAGCCGGGCTGGTAGTTTCTGGTTTTGGGCTGGCGTCTGTTTATACTGCGCCGCTGTCAAAATGGCTGATAAACCAGCTTGGCATACAGACAGCGATGTTGATTCTGGGTATAGGATTTTTTGTGCTGATAACCGGTATTAAGTCAATTGCAATGTTGATATGGAATGGACTGGCAGGTATCTTGCAATCACCTCCAAAAGGATTTGTTCCTGAAAAGCCAGAGTCTGTTAAGAAGGCAATAGTTCATGATGAGAATAACTGGACGCCGGTTGAGATGCTCAAGACACCGCAGTTCTATATTATCTGGTTTATGTATGCTTTTGGGGCAGGAGCCGGACTTATGATTATATCAAAACTAGCCACTATTGCAGTTCACCAGGCAAGCATTCAGCTGGGATTTATTCTGGTCGCAGTTCTGGCGATTGGTAATGGTGCCGGAAGAGTTATTGCCGGAGTTCTAAGCGATAAGATCGGACGCAAGATAACACTGTTTTTGATATTTGTTATACAGGCAGTAGCTATTTTTCTGCTATCTATTACAAGAGAAGGCACATTGCTGGCGACAGTGCCGTTAATGGCAGTTTTGTCAGCACTGGTCGGTATGAACTATGGCGCAAATCTATCTCTTTTCCCTGCACTGGCCAAGGATTTTTATGGATTAAAAAACTTTGGTATAAATTATGGTCTGGTATTTACTTCGTGGGGTGTCGGAGGATTTATGCTCTCATTTTTAGCAGGCAAGATGTATGATATCTACCAGACATTTGCAATTGCATATTATGGAGCTATGGGATTGCTGGTTCTGGGAGCTATTATGGTCTTTTTCCTAAAGCCCCCAAAACATGTTGTTTAAAATATTATTTTTAAGTATCTATAGCAGCGTGGCAGGGCATAAGCCCATAAAGCCATGCTACTATGTGTTTGAAAGCTGAAACCTGCTATGCCGTTGGTATGTTTTAAAAAAAGTAATAAACGATTTTACCTATCCTATACTACTGAAGAAACTTAATTCTTCTTATCTATAATTACTGGAAACCTAAAAAAACCTGATTTCAGGGTAAAAATGGATTTTAATTATTATATAACCTGTTATAAAATAATAAGATAATAGTAGTATATAATGTAAAACTAGCACCAACAATCATTAAACCTGTATGAAAGCAGAGGGGATATGAATTTAACATTTTATGGCGCTGCCAGGGAAGTAACTGGAAGCTGTTTTTGTATAGAATCAAATGGGAAAAAGTTCCTTATAGACTGCGGGCTTCAGCAGGGTCAGGATAAAAAGGATGACCAGCGGCTTCCATTTAGGGCAGAGGAAATTGATTTTGTTATATTAACCCATGCCCATATTGACCACAGCGGGAGATTGCCATTACTGGCAAGGGATGGGTTTAGCGGAAATATATATGCAACTGGAGCTACCTGTGACTTAATTCCGGTAATGCTAAGGGACAGTGCAAGCATACAGGCGCTGGATGCTAAGTGGAGAAATAAAAAGGGTAAGAGAGCCGGTAAAAATGAAGTTCCCCCCTTATATACCACGGCTGATGTTGAGGATACATTAAAATTTCTGGTGCCATGCAACTATAGTGAGATAAATGAAATTAGTGAAGGAATAAAGTTTAATTTTGTGGATGCCGGCCATATCCTGGGCTCGGCATCAGTTGAAATATTTTTAAAAGAGCGTGGGAAAGATAAAAAAATTGTCTTTTCGGGGGATATAGGAAATACCGGCCAGCCCATAATAAAGGACCCCCAGTATATAAAAGAAGCAGACTACGTGGTTATGGAATCAACATACGGTGATAGAAACCATGAAAGAAGCGATGATTATGCAATGGGCCTGGCAGAGATCATAGAAGGGACGCTATCGGCGGGGGGGAATGTAATTATTCCATCCTTTGCCCTCGGAAGGACGCAGGGACTTTTATATCTAATCCGGGAAATAAAGGAAAGGGGACTGGTTAAAAACTCTAATTTCCCGGTTTATGTTGACAGCCCGATGGCATCTGAAGTAACAAAAATATATGAAGATGATTTAAGAACTTATGCAGACAGGGAGACAAAAGGCATAGTCAAAAAAGGCATAAACCCGCTTACCTTTGAAAATCTTGAATTTACTAATTTAACAGAAGAGTCAATAGCACTAAATCACGACTCTATACCGAAGGTAATTATCTCATCAAGCGGCATGTGCGAGGGAGGTAGAATTGGGCATCATTTGAAGCATAATCTCTGGAAAGGGGAATGTTCTTTAGTCTTTGCCGGATTCCAGGCCTATGGAACACTGGGAAGAATATTGCTTGACGGCGCGGAAAAAGTAAAAATTTTTGGAGAAGAAATAGCAGTTAAAGCAACTATCCATAATTTTACAGGCCTGTCTGCTCATGCAGATAGGGATGGACTGCTGAAGTGGATAAGCAGTTTTAATAGAAAACCGGATAAAGTCTTTGTTGCCCATGGAGAAGATTCTATCTGTGATAAATTTGTTGGCTCTCTAGATAATATGGGTTTTTCAGCTGTTTCTCCTCTCTACAAATCAGCATATAACCTGGTAGATGGCAGTCCTGTCACAGAAGGCATTGAAATAGGGAAAGGTGCTCCCTCTGCTAAAGAACCTGAAGCTGTCCGCTCAGCGTATGCAAAGCTGCTTGGTGCGGGGAGGGATCTATCAGAGGTTATACGATATAAGAAGGGCGCAGAATATAAGGACCTGGAGGATTTTGCAAAAGAAATTAACAGGCTGGCAGGAAAATGGGGTAGATAATATTCTTAAGTCCCGGCCATACATATTTTATAATAATTTTTTATTCAGTTTTATAGTAAAATAATAATAAATAATTAGAGCGGAAGGAAAATAATATGTCTAATGGACCAAGAGACTGTGGTGGATCGGGGATTGTTGGAGCTGCATATTTTATGGCATTTATTGGTGCAGCGGTATATTTTATCCAGGACGCGGCATCTTTCTGGATAGGGGTACTTGGTTTTTTAAAAGCCCTTGTCTGGCCGGCTTTTTTAGCATACAAGCTGCTTGAATTCCTGTGAGTTAAACTATTTACTAATGGCAGAGCTCTAAGTAAATTAAAAACTATAGCAGGGCAATAAAAGTTTTGATTTAACCGGAAACCGTATCCGGTTGTATATATTTTCTATTAGTTAAGTTAATGGTGGGTAGTATTGGATTTGAACCAATGACCTCTGCGATGTCGACGCAGCACTCTAACCATACTGAGCTAACCACCCGCGCTCGTATCTAATATATCTTTCTCTTTCTTATTAACTGGATTATAATTCCGATTGCTATAAGTGCGATTCCTGCAATACTGGTAATTATTATTGAATTGTAAGTTCCGCTGGCATCAGCCGTCCTCTTTATAATAATTCCTGCCAGTGCCCAGATAACAACCAGGCAGTAGAATATATCATTTCTGGAAAATACAGTTAAAAGGGTTATTACAACTCCAACTGCAATTACTATAATAGTCCATAACTGCTCGCTTATACCAAATCCATCCCAGCCAATCTTAACCAGGTACGCAGTGACATTTGCAATTGTAGCAATAGTGATCCAGCCAAGGTAAGTACTGAATGGAATATTTACAAGAATTTTTTCAGAATTTCTTATTCCGGGCCTTCCTGTACCAATTCTTACATAAATTAATATAAGGGTTATAAGAAGCAGGGCCATTATAATAAGGGATAGCCAGACAATTTCATAATGCCATGCAAGTATCCATCCCACATTAAAAATACATGAAAGGAAAAATAGTATGCCTATCTTTTCAAAAATTCCTCTCTCCCCGGCGTTTTTTCTGAAGGCAACCACGAACTGGTATATTATAAACAGCGCCAGGAGAATGTAAATAATGCCCCAGATTGAAAATGTTATACCGGCAGGGACAAATAGATTTGGGTATTTATCCGAAAGTTCCTGGGTAGTTAAATTATTTATGGGTAAAATTACTGCAAGCGAATTTACAACAACAACCGCCAAAAATCCGATAAGATTTAAGAAAGCGTAAGTTATTTTTGTGTTTCTTCCTGCCATACTATCTCCCTATATCTATGATTGATAAATTTAAATATAATAAAATCACGGCATATAAGTAACAGTAAATTCTACTTCATACGGGCCTCCATATCTAATGACATCCAGATTTGAATCATGATCTGTCAGGAATCCCTTGTGTCTGAGTCTTATCTGGAATCTATCATGTACATCATCTATTGCCTGATTTAGGGCATTTCTTAGTTCTAAACCTGAGCAGGTAAAGGTAGGTATGTCATATTCTCCCAGCATTGCGCCGGATAAGTCGTAATCCCCTGGCTTTATATTACCAGTTCCCCAGTACACTGCCTCTACCCATATTTTTTCTATTATGGAATAAGGGTCACCTTCTGTGTTGAATTGTTCAAACTTCATTTCAGCAGATAATACTTCTTTTCCGGCAAGACATGAAATATCAAAATTTAAAAAGCCCCTGGCTGGCCTGTTATCCCAGGTATCTCCAATCATAGCAACAGGGTAAACTATTGCAACGACTCCTCCTTCAATAATGCCCCCTACTGCAATCTGGCCTAATTCTACAGACGGAAAGGCAAGTACTTCGGTTATTTTAGTCTTTTCATCCTGCCCACTGTTTCCGTCATTAACTGCTAATGTTATGCTGTAATTGCCTGCGGTATCTGGCATGGTCCACTTGACTGTGCCAAGGTTAGGATTATCAAGGCTTCCTCCGGTTACAGACCAGCTGTAAGTTAAGCTATCACCATCGGGATCTGTTACGGCTGCAGAAACTGTATATTCCAATCCCACATAATGGTTGCCCATAAGTGTAATGTCTGTAATCTCCGGAGGATTATTTGCAATGATACATCCCCAGCTTAAGTTTATTGATGCAGAAGCAGTTCCTTTTGAATTGGCAGCTGTAGCAGTCAGGATATATATTTCGGAAGGGTCGCTGAGATTAACCTGTGCTATATTGAGTACCCATGCACCATGGCTGTCATCCCTGCTCCATTCAACTGTTGGCCCTGGAGTTCCTGTAACTGTTGCCTTTACCCTGTAGTAGCAAACATTATCTATTGCGGAATAAGTGGGGCCTTCGCTTATTTCAAGAGTAATACCGGGAGCTTCTCCTTCTGACTCTTCCTCTTCTTCTTCCTCACTGGTAGTCTCTTGTAACTCCTCTTCGCCTTCGTCTTCAGCGGTCTCTTCATCCCCTGTGGTTTCTTCTTCCGGTGCTTCTCCGGAGGGCTCGCTTTCTTCTTTGGATAATGCTTCTTCTGTATTTTCTTCAGTTTCCGTTATATCTTCATTTTCTTCTGAAGAGATTGCCCTGCATCCACAGTAATCTGAAAAAGCTGCAACAGAAAAGATACATATACAGGTAAGGGTAGCAAAAATAATAGATAGTTTGTTTTTCTTCATTATATTATTCCGGTATCTTAAATAGTTATAATTCTATTTCTTCTTTTTCAATTTCAATTTTTCTATAGTGATAAAACCCGGCTTTATACATGATAATAATTATCAGCCAGGAAAAAAATGAATATATAAATCCAAGTATTGTAAAGACAACCTGTAGCAATCCAAAAAAGGACGCAGCAACCAGAATTAAAAACAGGTTTTTAATCCCTTCAGGGACCTGGTTTATTTTATTATTTATTAACTGTGTATAAACTACATCCATGGTCTCGTCACCGCTTATTTCAACACCCCAGTTATTTGAAATGTTAAGCCGATATTTACCTAAAAGATAAGGGTCTGCTTCATCAGCAAGTTTTTTTATTTCCTCAATAAAAAGATTCCTGAACTCCTTATCTTCTCTCAGGTACTGCATATAGTCTATTTCCTGCAGGTTGTCTGCTCCTTTATCCATAAGATAATTTTCTATTTCCACTGGTATTTCCCTGGTATCAACAGGTGGCTCTATTTCCTCTTCTCCCTGCACAAAAGGAAGGTTTAGGAATAGATTTAAGATTATAAACTCATCTGCAGTTATATCCAGATAATACACAGGGAGGTATCTGTTTATCATATCGCCAAAGGGTTCTGATATCTTCTTTAAATGCTCTTTCTTAATTTCTATATTTCTATCTTTATCCATAAATGGAAAGTTAAAGTAAAATATTACTGATAATAGAATTGAAAAAACAATCATAAAAGTAGGGACAGCCCGCATTATAGTCCTCTGGGGGTAAAATTTTATACTATTTTTCCTCTCAGAAATCAGGTTTCTATTTGCTGAGCTGTATCCTATTAACAGAATAAATGCGGAAATTAAATAACCTATAATAGCAGCTTTACCAACCCATATGCCGTTTTGTCTCAAAAAGAAGGGCAAAAAGCTAAGGCTTATAAGTAGCGAAGAGATAAGAACTATTTTCCTGTTATCTATAAGAAGCAGGTATACAAGTGAAAAAATGATAAGTATGCTAAAAAAAATAGAGGCATATATAAGGTTGTGTATGATATTGCCTTCCTGCCACATAAATAGTTCTTTAAGGAAGTACCAGAAGACAGCGGCCACTAGTAAAATAAATAGTGAAAAAATAGATGATTTTATTGTATTTTTACTACTCATTTTACTTTAAAATATACCCCTATTATTTTTATTTGGCAATAAAAGAGAAATTCTGGTTGAACAATATATTTTATAGCACCGGCCTGGCCTTAAAAACCACTTTACCGGTATATAGAATTATAAACTAATTTAATAAAATTATAAAAATTATATTAAACTTTTCATTCTTTTTAAGTCTTTATTTACCGGGGATACAGCTATTCTATAATTTGTTATTGAGTGAAAAGATGTTTCTAAATACCAGCCTTGCATGATTCTGTCTAAATACATGCACCATGCAGTGAATTTTAAAAGCCAGGCTTCACAAAGATTGATATAATCTAAGAATTCTTTTTAAAAAAATTAAAAAAGAGATATTATTTCACCAGACATAAGAATTGCTGAAACCAAAAATGCAACTGCGCCTAAAGCTATCGCTAGTATATCAAAAATCCTGCCCTTTTTGATGGAAAGTCTTTTTTTAATTCTCTGTAGATCAATACCCCCGCAGACAACAGCTGCTATTGACAGGCCCAGGATAATGGCAATGTAGATTGAGCCAGGTATACTTCTTAAAAAATCAGCAGCTCGTGCCCATAAAACATTGTAGATTATTAGAAGGATGAAGCCAAATATTCCCATATTAAAAGCAAGCAGCTCGCCTCCTGTGCTTTTTTCTCTTAATACTTTTATTCATAATTTCCTCCTTTTACTTAAGTTTTATATTTTTTATTAATTAATATAAATAAAAACAGGTATAAGAATAGTTTTGGTTTAACATATTACTAAAATATTTTTTATAGGAAGCCCTTTGAGGTGCAATTTTATGATTTATTAATTATAGTATTTTTACTGATAATGAAAATAAAAGTTTCTCAAAAAACGGGATTTTTTAAAGCAGTGTGCTATGTATTTTAATAGACAGGTGATAAACTATATATAAGAGAAGCATTACAAAATAATTGTTAATTTATGATAATATTTTGTATATAATTATAATTAATTTTATTTTATTAGTTTATTGGAGGTGTTAGTTTTGAAAAAAGTAATGGTTTTTGGAACTGTTTTATTATTCGGAATATTTTTATTTGCCTCTCCGCTTTATGCTTTTTCATCCGAGAGTGGAGAAACTGTAACCATTAGCGGAGAAGTGTCAGACGATGTTTATGCTTTTGGGAATAAGGTAAAGTTAGTAGATGATATCGAAGGAGATCTTATTACTGCTGCCGGTATGATTGATGTGGGCGGAAATGTTGGAGAAGATTTGATTGTCGCAGGAGGAACGATAGATATTTCCGGAGATATTGGTGACGATGTCAGGGCAGCCGGAGGGCGTATAACCATAGACTCCGATATTGAAGATGATTTAATTGTAGTCGGTGGTCAGATAGAGGTTAGTGAGGGAACTAAAATTGGCGGTGACCTGGTTGTTAGCGGAGGAACAGTTTCTATCGGCGGTGAAATAGAAGGCAGGCTAATTGCTTCCGGCGGAGAGATAAATATAGATGGAATAATAGGGGAAGATGTTCTTATTGAATATGTAGACTCTCTTACTGTTACTTCAACTTCTGAAATTGGAGGGGACTTAAATTATAGTTCATCAAACGAAGCAAGCATTTCAAAAAATGCAGAAATAGCCGGAGATGTTAATTTTACTTCAATTGAAATTGAAAAAGCAGCAACTAAAGAAAAGGAGGCCATAAAAGAAGCTTCTCTTACACTTTTTGCTGCTACATATTTTGGTGGTAAATTAATTTCTTTCTTGAGCTTATTTGTACTGGGAATACTTCTTATCCTTGCAATGCCAAAAGTATTTGAAAAGTTTAATGATAGAATGAAAAACACTTTAGGGTACAGTATTGGCGCAGGTGCTATTATGACATTTGGAGTTCCAGTTGTTTCTTTAATACTGATGGGAGTATCCGTATTGCTGTTTATAACCCTTATAGGTTCCGGCATCGGAGCTGTACTTACGATTTCTAATGTATTCCTGCTACTTCTTTATGGTCTACTGATCTATGTCAGCACAATATTCTTATCATATTTATTAGGAAAAACAATCTTACTTAAAACTTCACTGAATTTTAATAAATATGGATGGAAAGTCCTGGCCTTCTTGATTGGCCTGGTTATTATATTTGTTGCTTATAACATTCCATTTGTCGGGTGGCTGGTCAGATTTGCAGGAATTCTATTTGGTTTTGGTGCACTGACGCTGGTTATAAAGGATTGGATGGCTGCTTCCGGTAAAGCAAGATAAGAATTAAATAATGTAATATAAATAAAATAGTCCTGTATATCCTGCAGGACTATTTTATTAAAAAGAATTTTCCTCTATTGCATTAGCTATAATTATGTAAGCGGTACTGCTGCTATACGGTAGTTTTATAGGAGAAAAAGAATTAGCTTAAAGGTTTTGCAGCGCTTACATAAAATATAAAGAGAAAACACCATTTATAATTCCTGGATTACAGAGGGCTTCATGCTCCGGGTTACGAAGTTTCGAACCAATTTCTTAAGGAATTAGCTGGTCTAAGAAATACTAACTTTTTTTAATATAAAAATATTTATAATTTATTTATATTAATCTTCGAAGATTTATATTAAAAGATTATTGATAGTGATGTAATATACTAAGGTGTAAGGATATGAAAGAAAAATCCAAATTCTTAGTTACACACAAAGACAGGTCTACTGTAGAACTTATTAGAAAAACTAAACATAAAACATTAGCCATCTGGGCAATTGATTTTGCCATGCGTGTTATGCCATACTTTGAGGAAGAATATAAAGAAGAAAACAGCCCCAGGGAAGATATCAAAACACTCCTGGAATGGTTAAATACAAGAGTGTTTAATATTACGGATATTTCGAACCAATATTTAAAGAATTAAAATATTTTAGAAATTTTATTTCAATCCGAAATATTAAAAATTTTATTATTCAAATAAAATAGGTTGTTTTTATCCTATATTTATATAAAATATAGATGAGGTGATTTTAATGTTAGTTAACACAAAAGACTTAATTTCATTAACGGAAGCCAATCAGAACTTTTCCAAAGTAGCAAGAACTGTAGATAAAAAAGGTTCGGTCATAATTTTAAAAAATAATACCCCCCATTATATAGTTATTGATTTTAAAAAACTTGAGCAAATGGGAATTTCATTAAATGAAAACTTGGAATCTCTAGCTTCCCGTATATTAAAAGATAACCTGGAGGCGTTTAAGGAACTGGCTAAATGAAAAGACTTGATGCAGACCAGGTTTTACACTTACATAATATAATGCATAAGGCTACTGGTGGTTCAGCCGGGCTCCGGGATATTGGAGCGCTTGAGTCAGCATTATATCATGCATATGCTACATTCGAGGGAAAAGACTTATACCCAACCATTGAATCAAAAGCAGCGAGACAAGCCTATGGTATTATAAGGAATCATCCTTTTGCTGATGGAAATAAAAGGGCCGGCCTATTTGTGATGCTTACTTTTTTGGAACTTAATGGCATTAAATTAAATTTTTCTCAGTCTGAATTAGTCAAACTTGGAATGGGAATAAGTGATGGGAGTATAGATCCGGAAAAAATAATTAAATGGATAGCTAACCATAAAATATAGAAATCTTTGAATTGAAAATTAAGTTATTAATTTATAAGTTGAAGATTATTGCCCAATTATTTTTATGAAGAGCTTACCTATTTAGGGGCAGTGTGGCTGGGTAAAGTGGACGAAGTTCAAACCAGGATTTTGCTTTTGAATAAAGATATTTTTATACATGAGTTGGGTTTTTAACTTAAATAAGATTATTATTTCTTTTCTATCTAATAAAATAATTCTGAATAATTAAAGCTACAGATATTCCCAGAAGAACAACCCCAAAGATTATTTTTACATATTTTGGCCTTAACTTTTTAGCCATTAGTCTGGAGCCAAGCTGGCTTCCCAATATAACTGATATTACGCATGGAAGCCAGACAATCCATTGGGGCTTTGCTGCTGTAAAAATATGGGAGATAAAACTTGAAGAAGCTGAACAGGTTATTATAAATGATGATGTAGCAGCTGCATTTTTTACTCCTAGTCCAAAGATATACAGTAGAGGTACTATAAAACTGCCTCCACCTCTGCCTATAAGGCCAGAGAAGAACCCCAATACAGACCCACTTGAAATACCAAGTATGGTTTTCTTCTTTACTGTAAATTCTGCTTTTTTTGGTTTGAAGCCGCTTAGTATAAGTGTTGCTGCAGAAGCAGTAAATAATGAAAAGATTAATATGATTGACTTTGCCGGGAGGTTTATATTAATCCAGGTCCCCAGAGGGGCAAATATTACCATTGAAAGACCAAATGGAATTGCTATCCTCCATTCCACTAATTTGTTTCTTGCATAAGTTACAAGAGCAGAAGAACTATTTACGATATTTAATAAAAGACCAAGTGGGATGGCCTGGGTCTTAAAGTCCATTCCCAACCAGAATAGAATGGGTATGTAAAGCTGGGAGCCACCCATACCCAGCATTGAAAAAACAAATGAGATAAAAAAGAATAATACTGGAGAAATGAATATTAAATCTATTTTCTTACACCTGTCTTTCTAAGTTTATGATTATAGATATAATAGCAAAAAGGAAAATGATGTGAAGTGGTAATTCTATAAATAAAAAAATTGAGAATTATCAAGATAGGATACTTATTTCTCACATCTTCTATAGATTCCTTTACCCTTTGCTTTATTTCATCTCTTACTCTCCTTGTTTTTCCAAGCTCTTTTCCATAGCTACCTTTAAAAGATGAGTGGGCCTCTATATTCCAATGGATGCGTTTTGGAACACCGGATATTCCTAAGACTGGTATCTTTTAAGGATTCTTTTTTCAGTATCTTATCTATGATGTTAATCATTAGAGGGTCGCTTTTTGTCAATCCTATATCGGAAAGAAAAGCAAGCTTATGAATAGCATGGGAAGCGTCCTTGTGGGTTTTCAGTGCAGGTCCGGGCCAATCGGTTAATTCATCTATAATTTCTTTTATCTTTTAATAGTTTATTTCTTGCCAGTAATACTGCTGGATCATTCCCGGATTGTTCCATTAAGTCTAATCTTGTTCTATACTCAATCCAGGAAGGGCCTTCCAGGAGCCAGTTTATTCATTCACTCATATTTATAATTATAGGGTACTATTAATACTGTTATTGATTTTATCTAAAAAGATAATTACCGTAAATATTTAGTTACAAAATAAGATATCTACGGCGTAATTGTCTTAAGTTGATGGCCACCGCATACGATATTAGAACCGTAATAATGGCTTCCGGTGAGAATATCTTTATACCAGAATTAAGTTTTTAAGTTTCTTTGGATTCTCTAATAAACTTCTTCTCTGCAGATCTTGCGTAAAAGTAACTAAAAAGAAAAAAGATGATTAGAGAAATCTGTAAAATAAAAGTTGGTACTAAACTTTTTAATTCTATCATTTCCACTGATACTCCATAAATTCCTGCTAACATAATCCCTATAATAACAGGAAAAACGGTTATCAGGAGTATTCCTTTTCTCTCTAAGGGTTTTCTATCGGCCCATATAAGTAATACTGTCCATCCTGCCATCAAAGCTGCTCCAAAATACATTGCATATATATATTCGGGACCAGGACTGAAATTTTGGATTCTAAAAATATATCCACCTATTTTTGGAAAAAGCATAGGGATAAGATTAAGGCTATCTAAAGCTGCTCCTATCCAGAAAGCAGACCTGAGTAATTTTATTGCTTTAGACATTTTTTACTCCTATCGTATTAAATATTATTTCATATAATGTATGATTATAATTATTATTACAAGACTACATTTAGATAAAGAAGGGCTATGTTTCCAATATCGTCTTTTCCCTGGGGACAGTGGACAAAGTTAGAACCAGTTTATTGAGTTTGAATGGGGATTTTTTTATTCCGGAATTAGCTTAAATCAAAATAATTATTTAGGCGAGAATATTAAAATGGTCAAATATATGGAAATATATCTTAACTTATTGGAGTCTGTGTATCGGGTTTTCTTTTTGTTACAGAATTTGAAGTTTATGGAAAGATGAATATAATTTAATTAAATTCTACTGATGTGGCGAAATAATAAAAGAGGATTATGGAGATGAAAAAAAATATATTGAATATAATGATTATATCAGCTTTGTTTATGCTGGTAACAGGATGTTCAATCTCTAATAACGATACCGAAAGTAATGGAGCAGCAGGAAAAGAGTTACAAGATATCATTGAGAATCAAGAAGAAGGTACATCAATGAATAATATAAATAAAGAGGAAAAAAGTAAAATTGAATATATAAAGATTATTCCTGATTATAAAAACAGCCGGTATAAAGAAATATATCTGGCAGGAGGGTGTTTCTGGGGAGTCCAGGCCTATATTGACCGGATACTTGGAGTTGAGTATACGAATGTGGGGTATGCAAATGGAAATAGTGAAGAAACAGATTATGATTCTATTAAAAGAACAGGACATGCAGAAACGGTATATGTGGTCTACGATGAAGAAAAAATAACCATGGATGAACTTCTTGGATATTATTATAGAATTATAGAACCTACGAGCTTAATTAATCAAGATGCCCAGTACCGTTCTGGCATATACTATGTAGATGAGGAAGATAAAAAAGATATAGAGGCAGTAACTGAAAAGGAACAGGATAAATTTAGTAAAAAGATCTTAACAGAGATCCAGCCCCTAGAAAATTATATTTTAGCCGAAGATTATCACCAGAAATATTTTGAAAGAAATTCAGGTGATTATAATAATATAGATCTAAGCAAAATATCAAGAGTAAAACCTGAGGTTAGCATTGAGGATTACCCAAAGCCGCCTATGGAAGATGTAAGGAAAAAATTAACTGATTTGCAGTTTAGCATTACCCAGGAAAGCTATACGGAAGGACCTTTTCAAAATGAATACTGGGATAATGAAGAAGATGGTCTTTATACTGACATTGTGACAGGTGAGCCCCTATTTTTATCTCTATATAAATATGATTCGGGTTCAGGCTGGCCATCCTTTACCAGGCCTATACAATGGGATGTTGTAACCTATTATATGGATGAATCACTGGGTATGAATAGAATAGAAGTAAGAAGTAGAAGCGGAGATAGCCATTTGGGTCATTTATTTTATGATGGCCCGGTTGAAGAAGGCGGATTGCGTTATTGTATTAATAGCGGTGCGTTGGATTTTGTATCGGCTGATGATCTTGAAGAGCGAGGATATGGGAAGTTAAAAATTTTTTTTGAGTAAATGGCTCATTTAATCAGCTGTCTTTATATTAAAAGTTCTAAACCCCTAAAATGAAGAAAAATTAAATATGGCTGGGGATTGTGGTAAGGATAAAATGAGACACTATAAAAAAGAGCGTCTCATTTTTAATCTATATATAAGCACATAAAAATAAATAAGTATTTCTTTGAGCCTATAAGCCGGGTTATAAACTAAAAATATTTTGAAGATTTGTTTAAGGTTATGATTAAAAAAATTTAAGGATAAATATTTAGGGAATTTAAGTTTTTGTTGTCTTTTTCTGTATTACCGGGGTAACCCCTGAAGCATCGGTTACAATTGTTTGAACTTTATTTGTATCCACTAAAAACTTAGCATTATGCTTTAATGATTCTTCTGTAGCCTCTAACTTTCTTAAAACTTGAGCATTGCCAACAAAATATTTTTGCGCAGATTCGTTTACAATTTTGATTCTATCAGCATCTGCTTCTGCAACTTTCTTTATAGCTTCAGCTTTTCCTTCTGCCGATAATATAAGTCCCATCTTCACTCCTTCGGCCTTTTTAATCTCTGCTCTCTTTTCACCATCTGCCTTTGTCTCCGTAGCTGTTGCCGTATCTCTTGCTGCAATTTTTTCCTGTTCTGCTTTGACTACTTTATTCATTGAATCCTGAACATCCGGAGGCGGCTCTATCTTTTGAATCTCAACTCTTAGCACCTCTACTCCGTAACTGTTTGTTTCCTTATCCAGGACTACTTCCACTTTCTCATTTATGTCACTTCTTTTTTCATTCGCATCAGTTAGTGTCATATTGCCTATAACTGCTCTCAGTGTGGTTCTGGCAAGACTTGTAAGCTGTTTTCTGTGGTCATCTACATTATAGATACTGGCTTTAACATCTTTTATTTTGTAGTAAACCACAGCATCAACCTGAGCATTCAATTTGTCCTTAGTTATTACCATCTGGGGAGGTACATCAACCATTTGCTCAGTAATATTTACCCTGTACATTTTTTCAAATGAAGGAATTATCCAGGTTAAACCTGAATCTTTGGTCCTTAAATATTTACCAAATCTCTCAATTACACCCCTTTCAATAGGTCTTACCACTTTGAACCCCGAGAATAATATTATTGCCGCTCCCACAATTGCCAAAATTATCCCCAGCCAGTTAAGTCCTATTACAAACATAACAATTGCAGCAATTATTACCAATACTCCAATAATTAACATTTCCCCCGCCTTATTTTATTGTTATCTTCCAGACATAAAATACTTTAATGCGTAGATTATCCGGAAACATTTCAAATTACTACTAGATTTTATACCACGCTCAACCATCATACAAGTATTTTTTTATAAAGCAGATTAATAATTCTCAGGAATATTTAAAAAGTTATACAAAGCTGAACAGAAAATAGCACACCAGTTTTAAACCAGTCTTTAGAAACTCAGATGACCTTCCCCCTAAAAAAACTGGACTAAAGAATTGGGTAAGGCCAGTCTATTAACCAAGATACATATTCAATAATATATGAAGCTGGTGCCCCCGAGCAGTGCAAAGTCGAACTGTATTTTGAAGGAATTAGAAGAATTTCATAAATTGTTATAAGACAGTGGACAAAGATAGAACCGCTTTATTAAGCTTAAATGAGGATTTTTTATACCGGAATTAGGTCTTTAGTTTAATTAATTACTACGCTATCTTTATTTTTATTCTACTGAAAGCAATTCAACTAATGTAGCACCACATTCTGATTTTGAAACCTTTTTTACCAATCCAATTCCTTCTACATACCATGAAGAAATATCTGAAACTGCACTGAATGACATTGAAGAGCCTTCTATTTTAGTCTCTTGGTTTATTGTTTTTTTAGAATTTATTTTTATAGCATCTGTGTATGTCCCAGATGGTACTGTTACCGGTTCTATGGATATAATTTCGTTTGCTATAAATATGTCACTATCGAAAGCCATTTCTTCAGATTCAACAGTAAAAGTAGCTCCAACTTTATATTTAGTATCCCACTTATGACCTACAACCCACTGATCATAAGAAGGTAAGATAACTCCTTCGTAACTCTCTGTTGTAATTTCAAATCCTTCGGATTCTCCTTCAAACGGAAGTTCTGAATAATCACTCTGAACTAACCCATCATTATTGCAAAGCCAATTTACATCAATTAAAAACTCAGAAGATATTAATTTCTCAACAAAAGATTTTTCATTTATCCCGGAAAAACTCGAAGTATATTCATAATCATCACCACCGGGACAATGTACTCTATATGTCCAGGTAGTATTTGGTTTAACAGGGAAATATGGGTTGTAACATAATCCAGCAGGTTTAGATTCCTCTTTTGATTCTTCCCCCACGCTACTTTCCTGTATTGCCTGATTATTTTTAGAGGAATCGCCTACCTTCTCTTTAGTAGTATTACAAGCGATTAAGAGAGCTGCCATAAAAATGATTAAAATTGTAAATATTTTTTTCATAATTTTGTATGAATGCAATTATCTAAAAAGTTATTTTTAACAAGATTATACTACTTCTAAGGCTGGGTTTGAATTCTTTCATATTAAATATTTTATAAACTTATTCATATTTTTTTAACTAATGTAGATTTAGCAAGATAGTCAATATTTTTAATTTTAGAGTGCCTAAAGTAATATTGATTGTTTTAATATTTAAAGTATTTATGTGGTTGATTTGAATTATCGTTCAATTCTTTGCTGGCCGTAGTGTACTAAGTTAGAACCAAGATTATTCTATTAAATAAGGGTATTTATATGCCAGAATTTAGTTTTAGGTTTTAATTATTGCTTACAATGATATGCTTTTAATTATATATATCCACCTATTTAACCAAATAATCCAGAAATAGTACAATCAGATTTACTATGCAACAATACTTCCAAGGAGCTATTTAACTGAATTCCTCTAACCTGATTGAAACTAATAAACATAACTAATTTTTAATATTGCTTGCCGATAATTCCATCCATCCCAAACACCAATATTCGTTGGGGGATTCCCTATATAACTTAATCTTAATTGAAATCTTGTCTTGCCATTATCAACTGCTTCCTGCAACTCATCTTTTAAAACTCCCGAATTGGTCATAATAGAAGGGCCTGCAAATTCATCAATCAGATTCCCAACTAAGTTATAATCTGAAAGTTGTATAGAATTCCCTCCCCAGTCCACTACTTCCAACCAAATACCTGTTATTAACAGAGATGGAAATCCGTTTAGAAATTGATCATCAATTGTAAGTTCCACCGACTGAATAGTCGCTCCAGTAAATGTAGATATATCAAAGCTAATATAACCTCTAACAGGATTATCTCTCTCAGAATCTCCTATATAAGGAAAAATACCAGGAGATGCATTCCAATTCTTTTCTATTGTGCCACTTTCACTTGTAATATAAGAAAGTGTTTTAATTATAGGTGATTCTATGATAATTGATACTATCTTTGTTGTAGTTGAGCCCTTTCCATCATCTACAGTTAAGCTTATTGCACAGCCTCCAGGTGAATTTGGGGCTGTCCATTTTATAGGATTTACATTGCTATCTTCAATTGATCCCCCAGTTGTGCTCCATTCATATGTTAGATTATCACCATCAGGATCAGATGTTAATGCTTCGATTTCATATTCTTGTTCAACAAAAGCATAGCCACAAAGAGGTAAATGAATTGATGTAATCTCTGGAGGATTATTAGACATAGAACATCCCCAGCTAAGGTTTATTGAATCAGTATCAGTTCCTTCTGAATTGATAGCAGTAGCTGTCAGGTTATAAGTATCAGAAGGATCATTTAAGTTTATCTGAACTTTTTTAGAACCCCAGGCACCACCTGAGTCATCTTTTGAGAACTCTACTGTAGGTGTTGGTTTTCCTGTTACTGTTGCTTTTATCCTATAGTAGCAGATATTATCAGAAGATGAATAAGTGGGACCTTCATATATTTCAAGATTAATGGTTGGTGCTTCTGTTTCAATATTTTCTTCTTCCTCTTCCTCCTCGGCTTCCTCTTCTTCGGCAGGCTCTTCTTCATCTGATTCTTCTTCAGTAGATTCTTCCTCATCTGATTCCAGTGTTTCGCTATCTTCCTCCTCAGCCTCTTCTACTGCAGCTTCTTCCTCTATAGTACTTTCTTTCTCTTCTGCTGAAGCTGCAGCGCACTGGTTGCATATGGCTGCTGTGGTAAAAAGAGTAAGGGAGATTATAATAGCTAAAATTAAATATAGTTTACTTTTTCTCATAGCACCCTCTTAAGTCTGAAACTAATTGGTATATACATTTAATTGTGTTCTCTAAAAACTATTATATTACTTTTATTACAGATTTGTAGTAGTTATTGGGATAAACATAAGAGATGTAGCTGGCTGGGGACAGTGGACAAAGTTAGAACTGCTATATTAAGCTTGAAAGAGGATATTTCTATCCCTGAATTAAATTTTTAAAATGCATTTACCATCTTTACAAATAGATAACAGGATATACTTAAAAATACCACACTATTGCTGCTATTATTAAACAAATTATAATCAATATAGGAACTACTTTTGCATGTGAAATATAGTGGTGAGAAAGATCTTTGTAATCTTTAGCTTCAGTTCCAGGAATGATTACAAATTTGGGTGTTATTTTGCTCACAATAATCCAATCGAGTATTACTAAATCTCCGATAGTACTCAGTGCAATTAATACAAACAGATTTAAAAAAGCTATTAAAAAACTAATCTCTCCGCCAAGTTTAATTTTTAATAGATACGTTGAAATTATAGGAAGGAGAAACATAATAATAAGCCAGGGTATGCCAATAATTATTGATAGCATTTTTTCTTTTTTAGTTTTAGGAGGTACTTTCTTCTTTATCAATTCTGAATAATCATTATAACCCCAAACACGAGGACTTGTTGAGATCATTATAATAAAAAGGGATCCATTAAAAATAATTGCGTATATCAGACCATGGGTTATTATATGTTGTAACACCATTTTATCCTCTATTATTAACAATATTGATGAAATTATTTAACCATACATTTATAAGTTCTTCCAAAATAAAAATTAAATTTATACTATTTTACCATGGTAATAACATGAAATTAATATAGATATCTTGAATGCCCTGGGTAGTGGAATTTAGAACTTTTTTTAAAGGAATTAATCAACCTTAAAGAAAGTCTTTGCTAATATAAAATAAAAAATATTTACAATAGGTATAGAAAAGGTATAATAACTATATCATGGAATTTGAGTTTGATATCAATAAAAGTGAAGTAAATAAACAAAAACATGGTATTGATTTTGATGAAGCCAAAGAATTATGGGAAGATTATTATTATGTTGAGATTCCTGTTAAAACAAGCGATGAACCAAGATTTCTTATAATAGGTAAGATTTCAGGGAAATACTGGACAGGAGTCATAACTTACCGAAGTGAGAATGTCAGGATTATTTCAGTTCGAAGATCCAGGAAGGAGGAAATTGATATTTATGAAAGCTAATGAGTTTGATAAAAAATTTAATGAAAATGAAAGCATAATAGAACATCTTGATCTGTCTAAATCAAGAAGACCAAAACAAGAGCAAAAGAGGGTTAATGTAGATTTTCCTCTATGGATGATCAATTTGTTGGATAAAGAAGCAAAACGATTGGGAGTACCTAGGCAATCAATTATTAAAGTCTGGATTGCCGAGCGTCTTGAAAAAGTTTCCTAAAACACTGGCTGGCCACTGTGGATAATGTTAAAACCAGGATTTTAGTGTTAAATGAGGATATTTTTATTCCAGAATTAAGTTTTTAAGTTTAATCGTATTTACCCAACTGTGCTACTTACTATTTCTTTTTAAAAACAAGTTGTAAAATGATAAGGTAAATTATAATAATATCCCTTATTTAAGGTGCTACTTCCAATGGATATCTGGGAAAGATATGAGATACCTTTTTGGATACTTATAGGTG
>Ga0307433_1000401_pt1 | contig 35606 bp, 36 predicted proteins | sample SalMarWE160210MG_FD_202166 | JGI IMG/M metagenome (GOLD analysis project Ga0307433, IMG submission 202166) | Salt marsh sediment microbial communities from the Plum Island Ecosystem LTER, Massachusetts, United States - WE1603-210 | ecosystem: Environmental > Aquatic > Marine > Intertidal zone >... | reverse complement strand
TTATCAATGCGCTAAATACAGTTGAAATATATGCTAAAAATCCATATAACGGCAAAAACAGATAAAATAGCAACGCATTAGTATCACTCCATAAGAGCTGCCAATAAGCCCAGAATTCTATCAACACCGGGATAAGGCTAAACCAAAAAATTGCGATATATAACATAACATAACGTTTCTTGAGCAAAATGTTACTAGTAAACGGCCCTACACGTAATGAACAAGGAACTGACATGATTTTAATCCTCTTTTAACTTTTTATGATTATTATTAAGCAGTTCTTTCTTATCTTCATCTATATTTATATCATATGCAACATCATACTTTAGGGATTTATCTACGTCAATTCTCTTAATTGTGGTTGGCTTTATTTCAGCATATTTATTTACCTTGAGTTTTTTAGCGGGAAACCCAAAGTAAAGCCAGCTCTGCTCCAAAACCTGATTAAATGTTGTAGTTGATAAAGCGCCAAGAACGGTATCTTGTCCAATAATCGTTCCGGGAGACACTGTTGATTGACCACCGACAACCGTATAGTCTTCCAAATAGATTCTTTTAATGATTAAGTACTTGCCTAATATCATAGAGCTCATAACTACTGCTCCCTGACCAACCATTACCTTTCTTCCGAAATTTATAAACTCTGTATCCACCCACGCATCAATCATGTGACTGGAGAAATCTACTTTAACTCCAAACCATCGAAAAGCTAAAATATCAAGCCAGGGCAGAGGACAATTATTTAAGAGCCAAATGGATATCTTTTTGAGTTGAATCCTTAAACACCAATATTCAAAATCCTTATTTCCCTTTTTCGCTCTGAATATTCCTTCTTTTGGCTTATGTATTAAATTCAACAGAATAAGAATTAATTTAGAAAAAAACACACATCCAATAATAAATAGACAGATCATAAAGAATATCGAAACAGGCAAATAAAATAGCGAACCGATCCAATATTCTAATCTTGGGATATACGCTACGGCATAAATTAGGACAGGTAAAGCCCCAAGCCAAAATATTGGGATATAAATTAACAAAAACTTCAAGCTGATGCGACTAATCTCACTACTTGTTATAAAATCAATAGAAAAGTCCGATTTATCATCTATTTGTTTTTCTAGCTCCACCTTTTATTCCTTTTTTCTTTTATTTTTTTCTAAATCTCTTGGACTTAACTTTAAATAATCCATAACTTTTTTTGGGAAAATTTTTCGTATTGGAATGCCAAAATAATAGTTATCTCCCTTTAAATTATGATATTTTCCTGCAGTAGCAAAAGGAAGGAGATATGCATCATCTTTGCAAACACTTCCTGGTCCAAATCCATTTATACCTCCACAAGTGATATTATCTCCTAATTTAACTTTGAAATAAGATATATTACCGAAGATCCCTTCAACTACATGAGAAGTTATAATTGAATTTACTCCAATATAGGTTCCTTCTCCAATCTCTACGTATTTATCCGCTCCGACCTCCTCTTCAATAGTCGTTCCTTTTCCTATCTTATTAGTTCCAACATAGTTGTAAAGCCAATTCAAAAGCCAAGGAAATAACCCTTTACTGAAAACATATTTAGCGTATTTAATCATAAATGAGCGTATATGATAATAGTTAATCGTCTTACTTGGAATGTTTCGGGGGACAATTCCATCCTTACTCGGTGATCTCTTTTCTGTTATTGCCCACATCCAACGTGTGGTAAATGCTATAAAAAAAAGATGAATTACATAACATAACAAGATAATTCCGGGCATTAAGAGTAAGGATAATAGAGGATTCAAATTTCTGAAAATAAAGAGAATATTTCCTATTTCAAGAAAATTTGGTAAAAAGTAACACCAAATATAAATCATGAAAATTGCTCCCGGTATTAAGAATGAGGTTAGATAGATGATAAAAAAACAGAGGAGATACCAATGGTACTGGAGGTTTACTTCTTGCTTAATTACCATATTATCTAAATTAGTCGTAGTTCCTTCACTCATTTGCATCTTTATCAAATTAGCATATACATGTGTAATTTAAAAAATATTAGTTTATAAATCATAAATACTATACTGTTTGGTCCAAAAGCGAAAAATTATAGAGATTTCAAGCCAATCGCTTCTTTTTTCTGTACAAACTTATAAATTAATTGATTTTTCAATTCAAATGCGTCCCACCCTCGATCTTTACTAAAACCATGAGCAGTAAGAAAATTCTTCGAAAATTGTTCTTTTGCATTCGCAACCAATTTCATTAATACCTGTTCTTTTACTTTAACATCTTCAATTAGGACTAGCTCTCCTTGCAAGGATATGAAATAATATTTGTTTAAATCTCGTTCAAAAGACTCAATAGAAACGCAAATATTTCTATTCTCTTTGATGATTTGCATTTTCTTTCCATAATCTGTAAAATGGAAATAAAGAGTATGGTCCAGATAAACATATTGAAAAGGTGAAATATAGGGATAATCCTCATCAATAAACGCAATGCGGCATAAATGATTGTTACCCAATGCCTCCTTAATCTCATGTTCACTCATATTAGGAAGTTTTACAACCTTCATTTTCATTTCTCCATATATTTTCATAAATTAAATTTTTTTATCATGTCTTTTTGTATATAATTTCTCATAATCTTGATGGATTTTTTCTACATCTTGTAGTTGTTTTTCAATAATTTCTTCTAAATTATCTTCAAAAAATACATTCCTTTTGAATTTACTGGCAGGAACTCCTAAATATATCCAACCCTCTTCAAGTTCTTGTCCTATTGTTGTAATTGAACTTGCGGCTAATATTGCATTTTTTTTTATTTGCGTACCCGGCATAACAACTGTGTGTGCCCCTATTCTCACATTATCTTCAATAATTGTCTTTCGTATGATAAACAAGTTTCCTATAATGACAGACGATTGGATTATGCTCCCCTGTCCAATAACTACTTCTTTTCCAAAATCAATGAATTCAGTATCAACCCAACCTTCAAATAAAGAATTAGAAAACTTAGTCTTCACATCGAAGAGTTTGAAACATATATTGTCTAAGAAGGGAAAAGGAAACTTGTGTGTTAACCATATAGGCCATCGTTTAATGACATTTCGAATACTCCAATAGCGAAAGTCTTTATCTGATGGATCTCTGAGAAAAGTACCCTCTCGAGGCCTATGAATTATGTTTGTTATGACTAATAATAGTTTTGCGTTAAGAAGTGATACGAAAACTAGAGTAATATACATAACTAAAACAAGAAGTGGAAGAAATATGATAAAGTGGATAAATTTCCATCCATATAACAAATTCCAATACCACCAAAACTCCAATTGAACACTAAAAAGGCTTACCCAAATGAGATAGATATAGAAAACTAGATACCTTTTTTTTACTAACACCAATGAAACAAAGGGTCCTGCTTGCAAGCTTGAGGGTACTGACATAGGTTAACATTCCTTTTTATTATGATTATTAATTAACTCTTTCTTATCTTCATCAATATTAACTTCATGGGGTACTTCATATTTTATTTGTTTATCTACATCCCTTTTAATTATCTTATCTCTTCTTTCCTCTGCGTATTTGTTTGGTTTTAACTTAATGGCGGGAATACCGAAATAGATCCATCCTTCTTCTAAAATCTGATTAAAAGTGGTACTTGAAAAGGCTCCGATGACCGTATCTTTTTTAATTACGGTTCCAGGGGATATATTGGAAACTCCTCCAATAACAGCATAATCATCGATAATAATCTTTTTAATAATTAAATATCGACCCACAATCATCGAGCTCATAACTACTGCTCCTTGGCCGACGGTAACCTTCCTCCCAAAGTCTATAAAATCTACATCGACCCATGCATCTTGGAGATGACTGGAAAAGTCAATACGCACCCCAAACCACCGAAATCCCCAAGGGACAATCCATGGCAACGGTCCTTTATTCATAAACCAGAGAGCCAGCTTTTTCAACTCCGTTCTTAATCGCCAGAATTCAAAATCTTGATTACCTTCTTCTGCTTTGAATACTCCTTCCCTTGGTTTATGAATCATATTTATTATCAAAAGAATTGCTTTCGTAAAAATTGATAATCCAAATACAAAAATAAAATATAACAAAAATAACCATACCGGAATTAACAAAGCGGTTATCAACCAATTATTTATAATCTTTGACATATCAAAGAATATAGCCAATGCGATATAACCACTGAACCATAAAATAGGAACATATAATAAAAGAAATTTCAAACTGATTCGATTAATCGCACTGCTAGTAACGAAATTTATGGCGTAATCCTTTTCAGTTTGACTGATTTCAGATGGATTCTCATCTTTTTTACGGTCTTGTTCACTCATGGCTGTTTATTCTCTGGTTTTTGATTTTGCTATCTATTTCGGTTTTTTTATAGAGTGCTTCAGCTTTCTTCAAATCAGTTTCATCTATTTGTAAATACGAAAGCACTTTTTTCGTAAAGATTTTTCTTAAAGGAACGCCAAAATAGTAATTATTATCTTTAAGTATGCTGTATTTAGTGGCTCCAGCGAGAGGAAATAGGGCAGAATTATCCTTTATTTCTACTCCTGGAGCAAGACAATTAAGTGCTGCGGTTGTTACGTTATCTCCGAGCTTAATTTTGGCATAACTAATATTCCCAAATATACCTTCAACAGCATGACTACTAAACCCCGAATTCACGCCAATGTATGCATTCTTGCCAATTTCTACATACTTATCTGCGCCAAATTGCTCTTCAATCGTACTTCCTTTTCCAATTTTATTTGATCCCACAAAATTGTAGAGCCAATTTATCAACCAAGGGAAAGGTCCTCGAAGAACGGCGTTTTTTGGATATTTGATCATGAAACTACGAATATGATAGTAATTCAATGTTTTACTCGGGATATTTCTGGGAATAATTCCATCTTTAGAAGGTGATCTCTTTTCTGTAATGCTCCAAAACCATCGAGTAATGAGTCCTACAAAAAAGATATGGATTAAATAGCAAATAATTAGAAGGAAGGGCATAAAAATCGACGCAAGTATCGGTTCGATATGGGTAAATACGGAGATAATGTTTGATGAGTTTAAAAAATATGGAAGATAAAAGAATTCGACATAGAGCATTAAAAGTAGTGCAGGGATGAGGATCGAACCAAAAAATATGATAAAGAAAGCCGGCATATACCAATGATACTGAAGATTAATCTCTTCTTTAATAACTTCCGAATTTTCGCAATTAATTTGTTCTGGTTGATCGGATTCTCCCATGATCAATACCCATTCTTCTATTTTTGATAACTAAAAAATCTATTATTGATACTATTTATGCGATGGTATTATTGTTTGAAGAAAAATAAATTTATAGAATTTAAAAATCAACGCTTTATATTATATAGTTTTGCAATTTAAGATATTCTTAGTGTTCTTATAGAATTTTTGAGAAAAAAAATGTAAAAATATTTAATTATTCCTTTTTCTTTTTCGGAAACCATGGAATAAACGAGCTGGTTCTTCTTTTATAAGCGGCATATTCTTCATTCCCTTCAAAATGTTTATCGAGAAGTTTTACTCCCGATACTTTTATGATTTGGAATGTAATGTAGGCGGGACCAATAAATGTTATAAAACCAAACGGAACTGCTAATGCAATGATGAATAGCCCCCACCATTGTGTAACTTCGCCGAAATAATTAGGATGTTGGGTATACTTCCATACACTTTTATCCATTACTTTTCCTCTGTTTTCCGGTTTCTGTAAAAATTGGTACAAAGACCAATCTCCTGTCGTTTCAAATATAAATCCTATGCCCCAAATAAGTGCGCCTAACCATAATGTGACTCCAAAAAAGTCAAGCAAATTAGATACGGGGGGATTACTACTAATATTTATAAACCATACGGGGATATCAACCAAAAACACAATAATACCCTGAAAGAGATAGACTTTGAAAAAACTTTTTATTGCAATATTTGTTTTCCAGCGTTCTCTCATCGCAGCATATCGATAATCCTCAGGTTTTCCGTGATTTCTTATATAGATATATGATCCTAATCGCAATGCCCATAAAAATACTAATATATTAACGATAATTTGACGAATACAGAAAGTATTATTCAAAATTACGCTAACAATAAAAGCTGTAATAGAAGTTACAAAATAAGCGGGACCATAAAAAATATCCATAAGTCCATTATTTTTTCGCACTGTTCCGACGATAAAAGCTATAAAAATATAAATAAAAAGCGCTATTCCTGAAATACCAAGAGCTATTAACATATTTTCTAATGTTGCCATAAAATCACCTTTTTATTGAAATTTAATCGAATTAAGTAAAGATGATGGGCTAGAAATTTAAAATTTGCACTTATAAATCCTAAATTCTAAAGTTTAAAGTTTTTGATTAGCTATACTTTAAAGAATTGTTCTCGCATCTGGCATTCCTAAAATAGGAATCAAAAAAAAGTTGTTAAAATGAAAGTTTATTTGTTCTATCATGTCTTTTTTTTCTACGCTTAACACGTTTAAATTCTGCATAATAAATCATAATGAACAAAATCCCTCCTATCATTAAGAAAAAGGCATCTTGAATCAATAATCTTTCCATAATTAGAGTAATACAAATTGGCAAAAAATGACCGCAGCTTAAGATGACTACCTCAAGACGAGATTCTAAACGACTTCCAAAAATCCCTACTGCGAGTAGAGCAACTAAACAACTTAAGGATAGAATAGTCAATATGCTCTGTAGTATTATTAGGGGAGATAAAAATTATATCATTTGAATAAGGGAAACTAACCAATTGCCATATATTCCAATTATAATACCTTCAAATAAAACTAAGCTAGTTTCAATTTCTTCTTCACTATATTTACGTTCTTGATTGGACATATGTAATCTACACCAAAATTTTTATTTTATATTCAAAATATGAAAGTTCCTTATTTTTATATTATTATTTTGGTCATAATACTATTAGGTTTAAAAATAAATAGAAAATTAGTCAGATTCTTTTCCTTTAAAAATGAATAATATATCATATAACTTATACTAACGACATAATTTCGACAAAAAAAATTATCAAACATAAGAGTAAAAAATTAAAATCTGGGTTACTATTAACCTCATGGACATTATCAAACTAAAACTATACCATAACGGAGAGATCAATCAATACACTAATAAAATTGAAAGATAAATTTATATTATTACTAAAAATTTAATATAAGGTAGGTTAAGGTAATTTAGAAAAATTCTGAAAATTAAATAGTAAGATAATAAAATGAAATTTACGTATTTTTAAGAGGAAAACTATGACAAATAACTCATTTTCATTAGCTGATTTATATCCTAAATATGTTATTAATTCTAAAGGCGAAAAGAAGAAGTTTGACGAAAATAGTATAGCTAAGGTGCTGAATAAGGAAACAGGGTTGGATTTTCACATCGCTGAAGAAGTAGCAACAGATGTAATTAGGAAAATTATTGGGTTAGGTATAAAGGAGATTACCACAAATTATATTAGGGAATTGGTTTGCGTTGAACTAACTCAGAGAGGAATGAATAAATATAGGAATCTATTTGCTCGCGCTATAAATTTGGAAAATATTAGTTTCAAATTAGCAGACTCCTTTATTGAAAAATTCAAGGATAAACATCCTGATTGGGGTCCGTTGGGATATATTACATATAAGAGGACTTATGCTCGAATGATTGAAAAACAAAATAGAAAAGAAGATTTTTGGGAGACAGTCAGAAGAGTAGTCGAAGGATGTTATTCGATACAAAAAGAACATTGCATCAAACTAAGCTTGCCTTGGAGTGATGATAAAGCCCAAAAGTCAGCTCAAATTATGTTTCAAAAAATCTGGGATTTTAAATTCTCTCCCCCTGGGCGGGGTTTGTGGATGATGGGCACTGAATTTATTGCGCGTCATGGCTCTATGTCACTTAATAACTGTGGATTTGCCTCTACTGCAGATATTGGGTTAAAATATTCTAAAGCATTTGAATTTGTGATGGATGCATTAATGCTCGGCGTAGGAGTAGGATTTGATACCAAAGGAGCAGGAAAAATTATTATTAAAAAGCCGAAAGAAGGAACATTTGAGTTTCAGATACAAGATAGTAGAGAAGGGTGGGTAGAAGCATTGAAATTGGTTTTAGAGGCATATTTCCTCGGGAAACAAGTGCCAAAATATAATTTTGATCTGATTAGACCTGCGGGGGAGCCAATACGAGGTTTTGGAGGAATTGCGTCCGGTCCTGGACCTTTAAGGAAAATGTTGGAAGACATTCAATCGATTTTAGAAATGCGAGTTGGTATGCCAATCTCATCTGTCGATATCGTTGATATCATGAACTATATTGGGAAATGTGTTGTTGCTGGAAATGTGAGGAGATCCGCCGAAATAGCTTTGGGAGAACCAACTGATTTGGAATTTGTGACCTGTAAGCAAGATCAAGAGAAACTATATTCCCATCGTTGGGCAAGTAACAATAGTGTATTTGCGGTTAAAGGATTGGATTATTCCTTTATATCAGACCAGATTATCGTGAATGGAGAACCTGGGATTTTTTGGTTAGAAAATGCTCGATCCTATTCGCGTATGGGAGATAAACCTGACTATAAAGATAAGAAAGTGGCAGGAGTCAATCCTTGCGGAGAACAATCATTAGAATCATTCGAACTTTGTTGCTTAGTTGAAACTTTTCCTTCCCGACATGATTCATATGAGGAATTTCAAGAAACTTTAAAATATGCATATTTGTACTCAAAAAGCGTGACATTAGTCAATACTCATTGGAAGGAAACTAATGCGGTTATGTTAAAGAATAGAAGGATGGGAATTTCTCAGACAGGAATTATTGAAGCTTTTGTAAAGCATGGAAGGAGAACAATGTTAGAATGGTGCGATAAAGCTTATAATTACTTAAAAGGATTAGATGAGCAATATTCTGATTGGCTCTGTATTCCGAAATCTATCAAGATAACAACTGTAAAGCCAAGTGGAACTGTGAGCCTACTCCCAGGAGTTCCACCAGGAATTCATTATCCCCATTCAGAATATTATATCCGAAGAATTCGACTTTCTAAAAACTCTGATTTGATCAATCCAATCAAGAAAGCAGGGTATTATATTGAGGAAGACTCCTATTCTCCTAATACTGTAGTCGCAGAGTTTCCCGTCCACGAGAAATATTTTGACCGCTCTAAAAACGACGTTTCAATATGGGAACAAGTTGCTAATGCCATAGATTACCAACGTTTATGGAGCGATAATCAAGTTTCAATTACAGTAACCTTCAAAAAGGAAGAAGCAAAAGAAATCAAAAGAGTACTCCAATTCTGTGAAGATAAACTAAAAAGCGTGAGTTTTTTACCTATTAAAGAACATGGATATAAACAAGCGCCATACGAAGAAATTACAAAAGAGAGGTATGAGGAAATGACCTCTAAAATCAAACCATTGCTTTTAGGTGACACAAAAGACAGAGCCATAGGGGAGCGATTTTGTGATTCTGATAAATGTGAAATAAAAATTTAGCCTTATTTCTTTTAAATTGATAATAATTTTTCCTTTGGAAGGTTTTATGGAGTTTTATTTTATTAGAAAGCATTTAATCCTTTTTTCATAGAGATCAAAATTATAAACTCTAAATGCCATGATTATTACTAATAATTATTTAAGAAAAAAATAAATACAATCCAAAAAATTTAATGTATTAAATATAAATTATAATTCATCAATAAAAAAAGTGAAAAATGAAATGACAGAAGAAGATCCGGTTGAAGAGATTGATGCCGAGGTGGAAAAAGCAAAGCCTAAAGTAAAACCCAGAACTACTCCAGTTAAGAAAAAGAAAGCTGCTGTTAAAAAAGCAGAACCTGGCAAAGCTGAAGAACCAAAGCAACCTAAAAAAACGGTTTATAAAAAATTAAAAGTGAATTTTTGGCGTACTCGACTGCATGATGAAGAGATTGGTATCCATCAACAGCTAAAATATCAAGCCAAGACACGATGGTTTTCGAAGAATTTTGATATTGAAGGTGTTGTAGAAGAGGATGATGAGAAGACCTGTATTATTGCTTTTAATAAGGAACAATGGGAAGAAAGCCCTTTAGAGCAGAAACGTTTGGTATGTCGCTACTTCACTATTATGGAAGAGACTCTCGATTCTAAAGCCAAAGGAGGTAATTTTAAGGGCGGTGTAGAACTTAGTGTAACTCATTCCCTCATTCAAAGTTATGAAATAAAACATCCCGCACCTGTATTTTTCTTACAAATTCCCGGGATCATTAACTTAGTAAAAGTAGTAAGAGGTTGGAGATTAATTGGTTCACGATGGACGTTTCCATTACTTCCTGAAGACAAAGAAGACCAACTGCAAATGGTACGAGCAAGGGGAGTAGTTGGACCAGGTAGAAATTATAAAATACATATTGGCAAGAAGTTAATTGCCCGAGTTGATGGTCATCCAATCAGAAAAGAGTTTGAAATAGAAATATATGATGAGGATTACGCTAAAGATAAGACATTCATACGCTATATGACTCTTTTTGGCTGTGCATGTAATTTTATGGATGGAGCTGTTAAAATTGTTAAAAAACTTTATAAACAAATGAAAAATACTGGCACAACTGTATATAAACCACCAAAACAAGAATTAGATCTATTTAGAAATCCAAGAATGATGCGCAGATAGATAAAATTAAAAAAAATTTAAAAAATCTTTTTTATCCTTACTTTTTTAATTAATTTAGCCTAAGATTTCTTTTTTCCAAGCGATATATCCTTTAGTTTCTTTACCTCTATAAATTGCTTTTTTCCCGGTTTGTTTTTGGTATACTTTTTGGAGTGTTTCTTCGTCAGCCTCTCTGAGTTCTTCGACTTTAAACTCTTCTTCAATCTCATACTCTTCTTCTATTCGTTTCACACGTTTAAGAACTGCAAATACTCCATGATTCCAGAGAACAAATCCAAGGTATACTAATAAAATAATAATAAACATAAGCACACCTACAAATAAGACCCATTCTCCGGGATTGAAAGAGGTAATGATATAAGTCCAAAAATCTGCAACTAACTGCCAAAATACAGAAGGTAATATCACAATAATAAGAGTAATAAGGAATATGTAAAGACTTACCAATGCTACAGCAATCAATAACCTTAAAGTGGTATAATCTTCGTATTTTTTAGCTAATAATCGATCTTTAAATAAATTCTTGCATAGTTTTAGTATTCCACCACGGAACAAGGTATAAAATAGTACTAATAGAAATAAATGCGCTACAACAATCCCTACGATAATAAGGGCTAAAACGCCGGGACCTAGGCTCATAATTTGATCCCATCTCCCCGATACTATTAAATATCCGATAATAGCTAGCCAAATTCCTAAGATAGTAACCGCTGAGGCAATAATAATCCCATAATAAATGGTTCTTGCAATTCGTATATCCCATGTTGAGAATTCATCTAAAGGATCAGGCGCTCTAGTGGGTGCTCTTCGTGCTTTCCTTGGCATAATAATATCATCTAGTAAAATATTTAGATTTTAAATTAGAATTTCAATTTTCTATATTATTTTATTATTAATTTAAGTTTATTTGAATTTTTTTGCTATTTAAATATTAGGTGATTGATAAAAAAAGTAAATTATCTTTATTTAATGAAGTTTTAAAGAACTCCCACAATATGGACATCGCTTAGCATTTGGCTTAATATCCTCACCACAATATGGGCAAAAAGTATCTTCTGGCTTTATTCGTTCAACTTCCTCTACCTCTTCAATTTCTTCTTCCTCAGGCTTCTTTTTCGCGGCAGGTTTCTTACCTGCTTTTTTAAGTACTTTTTCTTTTGGGGTTAAAGGAATAGATTCATCCTCCTCTTGTTCTTTCTCAAACGGTTTACTTGAGAACTCTAATTTGGAATTACAAGTTGGGCAATATACTTTTTTTCGATTATAATAGTATATTGCAAATATAAGGGCAGCAACTCCCGCTGTGCCTATTATAATAATTACCCAAATAACCTTTTGAAATGTTTCCAGAGGTTTTCGAGCAGGTTTGTCAATATCTTTTTTGCATATTTTACAGTATGAATATCGTGTCATAAAGGTTCATCAAAAAATTTGGAACTAATTAATTTAAATAATAGATTATATTAATTAAAAAAATTTTTGAAATTTATGGTATTAATAGTCTAAAGTATATTTAAATCACAGTTTATTTTACTAAATTTGAAGCAATCTTGATAAAAAATTCGTTTTTCATAGAAACCTATGGTTGTGCCTCAAATAAGGCCGATTCCTATATTATTTCTACCCTTTTACTTAATTCAGATTATATTCAGACTACTTTAAATAATGCAGAGTTTATCATCATTAACACATGTGCTGTTAAGCAACAAACAGAAAACAAAATTAAAACACGAATAAAAAATCTTTATGAGCGATATAAAAGCAATCAAAACAGACATCTCATAATTGCTGGCTGTTTGCCACATATTACAGTAAATTATATTGATATCATCAAAAAACTAGTACCTAATTTTGCAGCGATTATTGATCTTAATAATATTCATGAAATTCCTGAAATCTTTGCTGAGATAAAGAAGGGTAAAGAAAATTTAGTTTTAAAATCGACTCACTCAATTGATAAGTCGCAATTTCATATTTGGTATCCTCAAGGTAAAATTACAGAGATTATCCCTATCTCTGAAGGGTGTTTAGGAGCTTGTACGTACTGTTGTGTGAAAAATGCTAGAGGAAAGTTAAATTGCTATAATCCTCAATCGATACTTGATAATGTCAAATCTCAATTGAAGCAAGGGATAAAACAAATCTACTTGACTTCCCAAGATTGTAGTACCTATGAATATAATGGTACTAATTTAACTAATTTAGTTCATAATATTACTGAAATAGAAGAAAAGTTTTACTTGCGAGTAGGAATGATGAATCCTCAGTTTTTAGTCAAAGAACTTGATCAACTCGTTTCTCTCTATCATTTTGATAAAGTCTATAAACTCCTCCATATGCCTATTCAGTCGGGTAGTAATCGAATTCTTCAAAAAATGAATCGAACCTATAAAATCAAACCAGTTATTGAAAATCTCAAGATTTTGAGAGCAAAAATTCCTCATTTAAGCATCTCTACAGATATTATATGTGGATTTCCCGGTGAGACCGACTCTGATTTCGAAGAGACTATTGAGCTTATTAAGTGGTTGAAACCCGAGATTTTAAACGTTTCTAAATTTACACCCCGACCAGGAACTAAAGCAAAAAGTATGAAGCAAGTGAATAGTAAAATCATCAAAGAAAGATCTTTCAAGTTATCAGAATTATTTAGGACAAGTTTGCTTAGAATAAATGAAAGCTGGAAAGGATGGGAAGGAGAAATTCTCCTTTTACATAAGGGTGATCAAGAACATCAAGCATTTGGTAGAAATATCGCTTATAAAAATGTATTTATAGACAATTATGATGGAAATTATGGAGAGTTTAGAAAAACTAAAATTAAAAAAGTCGAAGGATTTAACCTATTTGGAAGTTTAATCTGACTTTTTATTGTGTAATTTTTTATTTAAAGCCATATTTTTCCAAGAAGGATGTAACTCTGCTTCGATGAAATTTTAATCCCAAATCATCAGGTTTTTCCCCAAATGCCAATGCAAAGAGTTCAGTCAGATATAAGATCGGAATATTGAAATCTTTATTTACTTGCTGTCCTGCTTTCTTTTGATTAGTGTCCATTTGCTGGAAGCACGCAGGACAAATAACTACGAATGCTTCGGCTCCAGCATTTAATGCACTATTGAATTTGTTTGCCAATACCTGCATGGAAGGTTCTTCTTCGGTATTTCCTACCCCCGCACCGCAACAGAGCATTTCTTCTTCATAATCTACCGGAGTTGCTCCAACTGCAGCAACAAGCTCCCTAAGCTTTTTTGGTTCCATCGGATCATCAGTCTGCATTATCTCTGACGGACGGTTATAGTGGCATCCAGTATGACATGCAACCTTTAGCCCAGATAGTTCAATTTTTACATGCTCTTTGATCTTATCTACACCAAGATCATACAATACCTCAACAAAATGCTTCACCTTGATTGATCCTTGAAATTCACGCTTCACTTTTTTCAAGATGTCATTTATTTTCTGCTTCTCATGATCATCATGTGTTAGTTCATGGTTTACCGCTTTGAGTGTCTGAAAACACCCATTACACAGAGAAACGATGTTTTTTCCTTCTTGCTCAGCTATCGTAAGATTGCGAGCTCCCATTGCCAACCAGCTTGTATGGTCCACAGCATTGAACCCAACTGGATCGGGACAACATGCAAAAGGAGCTTCGGATGTTTTTATCCCTAGTTTATCAAAAACTTTACGTGCACTCGCTTCAATGAAGGGAATTCGGTTTCCAATCGTACAGCCCTGAAAAAGCTTATATTCAGATTCCACTTTAGCCATTTCAATTTCCTCTTTTTAATTTATAAATTTATTTCGGTTTGACTATATGAAAATTAACTATAATTTATACAATAATAATATGTGGTTTAATGCTAGCTTTATTAAAAAACTTAGTAAATAGAATAACAATAATAATAATGTTATATCATACTAAACGTAAATAAAATAAAAAAACAGTAGCTTAAGCACTTTGTTTTTATAAAAAATCTTCCGTATTTAATGATGATTCTTTTACCTCAACCAGTTTCGGCTTCTTTTGTTTTTTTACAAAGGCTCGGCCGATAATTGCGATGGTAACTCCTAAAAATGCTAATCCCGTATTATATGTGAAAAAACCATAAAGTTGATTTAGGTAGCTTAGTATGGTAGGGTCGGTAATAATTCCGGTATAGTTCACTATTTGGGAAATAATCCATACAATTAATGCCAATGCTCCAAATGTAAGTCCTATCCAGATAATGAACTTTCCAATTCTTATTTGATTTATCATTATAAAGAAAGCCCCAATAATGATCGCAAAGCCTCCCGTATCCGCGATGAATCTTATGATGTTTAATATGAATGTTAATAATGGAATAAACTCTGCAGAAACGTAGGTTAGTGCTAAGTTATATAATAGTTCAAATACTCCTATACTTCCGATTGCTGAACTAGCAATCATTATTGCCCCTCCAATAATTAAGAGAATTATTCCTGTTTTATGTTGCATTTTCTATCCCTTTTTAACGTTCTCCAAAATCGGTCCCACATTCATTACAGAAATTAGCATGAACCGGTAAAACTTTTCCACAATTTGGACAATACTTAACTTCTGAAGCTTCTTTTTCTTCGGGTTCAGGTTTTTCCTCAGGGATTCCTTTCGGCTTCTTTAATCCTATTCTCCCTATAACTGCAAGAAGTGTTCCTGCGAAACCAAAGCCGGTATTAAATGAAAACAGACCGTATATTTGAGTTAAATAAGCCAGAATTGTTGGGTTCGTAATTATTCCCGTAAGATTTACTATATAATAGGTAATAAAAACAATAATGCCAATAATTCCGAAGCTAGTACCAAAAGTAATGATAATTCTTCCTAAACGATATTGTTTTAACATATATAATATTAAACCAGCAATCACAGTGTAACCTCCTCCTGCAGCTAAGAAGCTTATTATGCCAAGGATGCTAGAAATAAGCGGTTTAAAATCTTCACTTATATAACCTGATACAAGATTATATAAAAATTCGTAAAAAGCGATTGTACCCACAGCGGATCCTATTATCATCAGAACCCCACCAATGAGCGTTAGTATTATCCATTTTTTATTTTCCATTTTATCTCAACTTTTTAGAATTAAAATTTAATGCGAATATGTTATCTATTATTTATAGATAATTATTTCCATTTATTTCTTTAGTATGATTTTTGTATAAATCATGAAATAATATAAAGAATTACATACAGAACTACTATAAAAAATTTATATTAAAATTCTATAGGGATGGGTATAGATATTCATTTTTTTCCCTCGTACAAATCCAATTAAAGTAAGCCCATACCCAAAAGCTAATCTTACTCCAGATTCAATCGCTGCCGATAATGAAGCTAAAATGGGTATTTGTGCCCTAATTGCCTTTAATACTGAGTCTCCCGTTAATCTTCCTGTCGTAGTCATAAAGGTGGTTTTCATATTAATATTGTTGATAAGTGAATAACCTATTAATTTGTCTATAGCGTTATGCCTTCCTATATCTTCCTTAATTGCAATTAACCCTCCGCTTTGGTCGAAAAGTGCGGCTCCATGGCAACCTCCAGTTTCTTTAAAAAGAGGCGTATTTTTCTGCATCTCTAAAACAGCTTTTGAAATGACTTCTGTAGAAATCTTGAAAGTGTCTTTAACTTTATCAGTCAAGATTCTCTTATCTAGTGAGCTTTTGATGATACTTCTCCACGGAGATGATATTCCACAGCTTGTATCGATGACTCTACTTACTGGGTTCAATTTTAATACTTCTAAATCAAATTTAGTATCTTTGTTTAGAGTAATATTTATTTCATTTTCTACTTCATTAACCACAATATCTTCAATTTCATTAAAAGTATTAATAATTCCTATCGAGTATAAGAATCCTACTCCCAATTCTTTTAAATCTTTAGGCAAACATACAATATTAACTAAGGGTTCGTTATTTAGCAATAAATCAACTGGAGCTTCTATTAAAATCGTATCATTAACATCGATTATTTCCTTCTTATTAATCTTCTTAATATTTATAACTCTTTTGAACATACTCAGAATAAAATAATTGTATTTTACTATTGATTAATCAAAAAAAATTAAAAAGAAATTGTGTTAAAAATCATAAATACTTTAGGCAGCAAGATATAATCTGCCTTTTGTTTCTTTATTAACGCTATGATCTCCACTATATTCAATGAACTTTCCTGATACTTTTTGTCCATTAGGAAGTTCTATCTCGTTAGTTTCACCAATCTTTTTAAACGAGGGTAATAATTTTGATACCTTTCCTTTAATGATTATTTGCCCCCATACTTGATCTGCACCAGCACACCTATCCACATCTCCTTCAACCATAATTGTTCCACCATGATTGTGCATCCCTAAGAAGGATCCAGCAGCTCCACACATTAATATTGGAAATTGTGCTGCCCCTTTTGAGCTCCTCGCCCATAGCATTGATTCTCTGCCAATCTTTCCTCCTACTTTAATTGTGCCATTCTCCATACCAATCCAGAATCCTCGATATGCGGCCCCAATGTAGTTACCTGCATCACCAGTTATTTCTAATTCACCACCTTTTAGCATAGCGCCTGCCCAATCGCCAGCATTTCCATTTACAGTAATCTTTCCCCCCTCCATTTGATTTCCAACATGCATACCGACATCTCCGTTAATTATAATTTCACCATCAGTCATTTTCTCCCCAATACGTTTCACATTGGATAAGTCTCCGTCTATAATAATCTTGGTATCTCTAGGATTAGTTGATTTTCCCATCACATCAAAAAAATCCCCTAATTTCACAGATTCATTTCCATAGTATAATAATAGTTTTTTAATTTCTGCAGCTGGTTTTCCCGCTAAGATATCAGGGGTTATAACATCTGCCTCTAATGGAAATTTTGGCTGCTTTTTCAACTTTAACTTTATTTCCGCCATGACTTATTCCCCCTTTTTCTCTTTTACTTTTTCTATTAATCTCTCTAATATCTTTTTATCAGACAACACATTTCCCGGAGGATCTTTTACTTTTCTCAATCTTAGCGGAACATGGTCCATCCGATAAGCGGTTCCTTCAGTTTCTATACCGGCAAATGCCGCAGGTAAAATTATATCGGCATTAACAGATGTTGGTGTATGGTGCGGTTCGATTGAAATTAAAGGATGTTTAAACATATTCTTAACCGCTCCAGCAGGAAAGTTGCTTGCGGGATCTGAAGCAACTATCAATGAAGCATCGATTTCATCCCTCATCAACACATCAACGGAAGAAAATTCCCCGGGATTATAACGAGCATATCCTCTTGAAAAATCCATCGAATAAGCATAACCCGTATTCCAAGTAAATACCGCATTAGCTCCTGTTATATTATAATGGCCCCGCATTGGGGTAATTAAAAATTTAGTATAATTATTTAGTTCTCGTGTTAAACAAACAGCAGCATCAATATTTCTGTGATGTGAGATTGTTTGCGTAAGGCCCATACCGAAAAAGATTACCCCATAATGACTATCCTTCATAATATTTACTAATTTCACAATATCGTCCTTAGGAACACCAGCTACTTCTTTTTCATCAATCTCAACCCCTCTCAGAGTGGCTCGAATCGCGTTAAAAAGCTCATAATCCTCATTTGGATTCACTCTGATATACAAGTCAGCAATTTGAGCAGTGTTGGTATTTCTCGGATCAACAACGACAATAAATCTGTCATTTCGCCCATCTTGTCGAAAATACCCTCGAACAAAATCACTATACCTCCCAAGATGTCTTGGGTGAGCATGAACAGGATTACTACCCCAAAAAATAACTAAATCTGCGCGATTTTTATATTCTCCTAATGTAGAGGTTGGAACGCCTACGTCCTGCTCGGCGAGCAAAGTTGGTCCATGACATACTGATGCGGTATTATCTAAAATTCCGCCTAAAATCTCTGCCAATTCAACTCCTTTAGCTTGTGCATCACATTCTGTACTTGCAAAACCATATAACAATGGTCTTTTTGCTTTTACTAATATATCAGCCGCTTTATCAATCGCTTCATCCCATGATGTCTCTTTAAATGACCCATTTTCTCTAATTAAAGGTGTCGTATATCTGTGTTCACTTGGATTCGATGAATAGAACTTTCTAGTTCCTATTTGACACCCATTTCTTACTTCTACAACTTTTTGCTCTTTTTGATCAACATCTATTTCAAGATCGTCGCATAAGGTACCACAAAAAGGGCATATCACATCATAATAGGTTTTAACATTTTTATCAACCACTTTTATCCCCCTAATTTGACTCTTTTAATTTACTAATTAATTGAACCGCATCTAAAACTTTAGCATTCTTAACAACTTCTACTCTGGCCTTTATCCCTTTAAAAGTTGGAGTTCCACTAGATTGAGAATCAGGATTTACCACTTGGTTTGCCCAAGGGCCCATAGGAATGAAAATGATCCCTGGATGGGGACCTTCTTCTGAAATCGTAGAATACACTAATACTTCTCCAAAATCAGTAATTACTTTTACTGGAGTTCCAGCAAGGCAATTTAACTTAATAAAATCATTTTTATCAAATGCACATATTCCCGCAGCTCTCACATTTTCCCGAGTGGTTTTACCGCCCTCTAATGCAACTCCTTGATTGATGGTGCGACCAGTAATTAATATTAAGTTATTTAGGCTCAATCTTATTTCTCCTCCTTTTTACTCCATCTTAGAGTTTTTAGTCTTTCAAGTAAGGGAATCCAGAACATTTCGCTAAACTCTCCTGAAGTTTTAACTTCTATTATCTTCAATTTTAATGCTCCTGTCGGGCAAGCATTATTACAAGCTCCGCACGCAACGCACGCATCTGGATCAACAACTTCAACATTTTTAGACTTTTCCCATCCATGTTCTGGGCGTTTAGCAATTGCGATAGTTCCGGAAGGACACACTTCTGCACAAGAACCGCACCCTTTCGCACATTCTTCATCGACAACAGATACTTCCGCTATAGCATATTGCTTAACAATTCTATCATTTTTCAACTTTTTGGTCTCAAATTCTAACTTTGGAACAACTTTTTCAGCAACAATTGGAATATCTGCCAAATTGATGATTTTCCCATCTTTTTTTAAGGTTAATGCGCCAAATGGACACATTACCACACAAGTACCACAAAATACACATTTATGCGGATCGTATACCTCAGGAATAATGTCTGCCGTAGCAGGAAACCTTCGTGAAGCACCAACAGGTCCACGTGAAATAGCTTCTTTGGGACAAACTCTCGCACATGTTCCGCACCCCACACATTTCTCACGATTTAAAATAAGTTCTAAACTTTCTGTAAGAAATTGAACCATTACATGTTCTTCTTGTTTAGAGATCGTTCTTGAAATTTTAGGAAATGACATTTTTAATCTTCCTCCACAGTTTCAATTCTAATTGCGCGTGCCGGGCAAATAGAAATACAAACTCCACACCCGTCACAATTTACTTCTCTTTCTTTATTATATATTGGAAAAGCAACTCCATTTTTAACTAAAAGCACAGCATTTTTTTCGCTAAGATAACTATCTTTTCTTAGTTGATTGAAATTTAATGGGCAACTAACTACACAGTCGTTGCAACCGAAACACCGGTTCTTATTTATCATTAATTTGAAGATTTGCATTCTCTTTTCAATAATAATTCTATAATGATATCATTATGATATAACAAACTTAATTTTTAGAAAGTATTGTATTTTAAAAAATTTAGTATATGAATTCTTCTGTTTGGCTAATCAAAGAATTTCGAAAAAAAAGTCCAATTTTTAAAAAGGCTTGATCCTATTGATTGTTATAAAAAACTTAAATGAATAATCTTTGCGGCTTTGAATCGTTCTGATACTTTAATTGCTTTAATTGTCTTTTTATGCCAATTTGGATTGATTTCAGTTCTGGACCACATAGTATACGAATCTTTAATTTGAATTTTAGGAGACCAAGTAGAAAATTTTTTTTCAGGATTACCAACGCCAAAATGTAATCTAACTTCTTTTTCTCCTACTCTTTTGGCTCTTCTATTTATAATCTTATTTGCTAATTTAGAAGTTGCATCGAAGACAATCTCTCTATTAGGAAACTGTTCTGCTAACGAAACAAATAACGTTCTGATTTGTTCTTGAGTAAAGTAATAAATAAAACCACCTGCCATAAAAAATATACCTTTGGATTCAGTATAGAGAATTTCATTAATCCAATCTGTATTGAAAACCGATTTAGCAATAGTCTTGTTTCGTTCTGTATCTTGTATAAGGGTTTTTCGAAATCTTGCTGCTTCCGGCAAATCTAAATTATAACATCTAATACACCCATTATCAACTCTTGAAAAAGTAGTATCTAACCCTGCTCCGATGTTTACCAAGGTTGCTTCAGGATGCTCTTGCATAAAACTCTTAACTGTAATATCAAAATTACTTGCTCTTGCAAGTAATCCTAACCCTCTCCATTCCCCTAAGTAATTTTTTATTTCTGAAAAGTCATAATCAAGTTTTTCAACAATTTCACGTGCTTTTGGATCATCCAAGAGTTCAGGATATTGTTTACTATATTTTGCCCGAGCCCATAATGGTCCCAGCATTGTCTCTTGGATTCTATCATCCGAAAAAATTCTCTTTTCCGTCATAAATGATACTAACACATAACACTATTTATTTGATTTACTTTTTTGGTATTTGATTTTAGAAAATTCAACAAATGGGGCTTAAGATTTTTTTGAGAAAACATAATAAAAAAAATTTTTAAAGTACTATTATTCTATTTCTTAATTTTAAGTTACTAATTAAATTCTATTATCGTATTATTATGGAAAAATCTGCTCAAAAGTCAAAATTTGTGCAACAATTTGTAATATTGATGACAATTTTTATTGACGCTACAGGGTATGCAATGGTTATTCCGCTTCTCCCTTTTTATACTGTTTCTTTCAATCTAGGCCCATTAGGGTTAGGTATTTTGATGAATGTGTTTGCGTTAATGCAATTTATATTTTCTCCTATTATGGGGCGATTATCAGATAAATATGGACGGCGAAAACTTCTTCTGATCTCAATCTCCTTATCAAGTGCCAGTTTTTTTATGTTTACTATTGCAAGTTCCTATTATTTCCTTTTGCTCTCCCGCATGTTCTCTGGTATGGCAACAGAAATCTCAATTGCTCAAGCATATATGGCAGATATTACGACAAGTAAGAGAAGAACATCGGGGTTGGGTAAAGTAAGAGCTGCATTTTCTGCTGGGGTCATTGTGGGGCCTTCGATTGGAGGATTCTTAAGTATCTTCGGTTATTGGGCTCCTGGGCTTATAGCTATAGGATTGACATTAGTAAACTTAATCTCTGTTTATTTTTTCCTTCCAGAGCCTCCAAGAAATACCAATAATATTATGAAGCTTACAAAAGCTAATACGTCTGGCTTCTTAGTAAATTTAAAAAACTCTTTGAAAAAGCCCTTATTACCCTCATTATTGTTTGTATTTTTTATTATGACCGTGTCTTATGCTGCGATTCCTATATTAATCCCGTTTTTAACAATAGCATTTTTTAACTTTAATGAGGTTCAGTTATCTTTTGTATTCGTCTATATTGGAGCTCTACAGCTAATAATGCAAGGATTTGTGATTGGGAAATTATCTGAGAAGATAGGAGAGGGGATATTAATCATATTTGGCTTAGTCTCAGTTCTTATTGGAATGTTAATTATGCCGATTACTCCCAGTCTTATTCTTTTCTTTATTTTGGTTGCAATGCTTTCATTGGGGTCGGGTTTTGTAAGGACTGCCGTTCCAAGTATTGTTTCAAAGATTTCTACTGAAGATGAGCAAGGGGGATTTCTTGGGTTAACACAATCTGTAGCTAGTTTTGCTCTAATTCCGGGACCATTATTTGCTGGTTTTTTCTATCAATATTTTGGTTTGGGAGCACCATTTTATTTTAGCGCGATTTTACTATTTTTTGCATTTCTAATGAGTATCATCTTATATGGAAAATTAAAGAAAAGCATGAATGAAGAAACATTTATAGGACTCCCTTAAATAACACTTTTAAAACTTATAAGACATATTTTTAAATAGCCTCTATTACAAATCTCATTAATAGTTATCATGAATATTTTATAATAAGGGGAGAAAAAGAATGGTTAGAGATGTCTTTACTTTCTTGGTGGGCGGTAAAGCTGGAGAAGGTGTTAAAAAAGCAGGATCAGTTGCGGCTCATATTTTTTCTGATTTAGGCAGATATATCTTTCAACTTGATGATTATATGTCCCTAATAAGGGGTGGGCATAATTTTGCTGTGGTTTCCACTTCAACGCGATGGATAAGCAGCCATTATATGAACGCAAATTTAATCGTGAATTTTGATAAAAGAAGCAGTGATCTCCACCTAAACGATCGTGCTGAAGATAGTATATTTGTCTATAATTCAGATGAACAAGAATTAGATAAAGGGATTGGCATACCGTTGTCTTCTGAAGCTAATAAATATCCCATGAAAAGCTTAATGATTGGAGTCGGTGCTGTAGCAATTTTAGCAGCAGTAATTGGATTTAAAAAAGAGGAATTGAACCAAATTATTAAAAATGAATATCCGAGCGGCATTAAGGATAATATTGCATATGCAAATACAATTTATGATATGGTATATCCTGAGTGCGGCAACAAATTTAATTTAAATAAAGGAGAGAAGGAAAGCCCTATTATAACAGGGAACGAAGCAATCAGTTTGGGAGCTATTGCAGGTGGTTTGGATGTATACTATGGGTATCCTATGACTCCAGCATCCTCCATATTACACTTTCTCGCTAAACAAGCAGAAAATTTTGGTTTAGCAGTTGTACATGCTGAAAGCGAATTAGCCGTTATAAATATGGCGATAGGCTCTTCATTTAGTGGTGCTAGATCCATGGTAGGGACAAGCGGAGGTGGTTTTGCCTTAATGACCGAAGGATATTCTCTTGCAGGTATGACAGAGACGCCTTTGCTTGTTGTTTTATCTCAGAGACCCGGTCCCGCGACAGGTGTACCAACTTATACAGAACAAGCAGACTTATCGTATGCTCTTACTGCGGGGCATGGGGATTTTCTACGAATTGTAGCATCACCTGGCACAATAGAGGAAGCATATTATCTAGCTTCTGAAATGTTAGATTTAGTATGGAAATTTCAAACCCCGGGAATACTTCTCACTGAAAAACATTTATCAGAAAGCAGTATGACTGTTGAGATACAAACCAATCAAGCAAAGTGGGCTGAGCCAAAAATGCATAATGCTGGAACCTATATGCGGTATCTTGATACTGAAGATGGCATATCTCCTATGCTCTTTCCACCTTCTAAAGAAGTAATTAAGTGGAACAGCTATGAACATGATGAACGAGGGATAACTACTGAAAAACCACATCTTATTACCAAAATGCACAATAAACGAGGAAAAAAGATAGATGCGCTTGTTAAAGAATTAAAACAAAGAAAAACAGTGAATATTATGCGAGGGGATATGAATTCAAATATCATTACTTATGGATCGACTTATATGAGTGTTTTAGAAGCTCTCAAATATAGCAAACTTAATCCTACTATAATTCAGCCTATCTTTTTAAATCCATTCCCAGTATGGGAATTAGTGGATTATAAGAATCAAGATAATATTGTTATTGAACAAAGCTCTACGGGACAATTTACTACACTTATAAAAGAAAAAGCGGGATTGTCTGTTAGAGATACTATAAAAAAGTATGATGGGCGACCTTTTGATCCAATCGAATTATCAAAAAGGATAAAGGAGGTTCTCAAATAAAATGTCTGAATTAAAAACAAATGCCGATATCACATGGTGTCCTGGATGCGGTAATTTTGGAATATTTACTGCGATAAGAAATGCTATTACTAGGTTAGAAGAGAAGGATGTAAAACGGGAAAACCTTGTTATGACGGCAGGGATAGGTTGTCACGCCAAGATCTTTGATTATTTGAACGTAAGCGGATTATATTCCCTTCATGGAAGAGATGCTGCAACGGCACAGGGTATCAAAATAGCTAATCCTTCGTTAAAAGTTATCACCTTTTCTGGTGATGGAAACGGATTAGGAGAGGGTTTAGCACATACTCTGTTTGCAGCAAAGCGAAACCAAGATATTACAATGATATTACATAATAATAGTGTATATGCATTGACTACGGGGCAATTCTCACCCCTCACTGAAAAGGGCTGGGACGGTCCATCAACTCCTAGAGGAAGTTTTGAAAAACCTTTTAATGCCATATCATTGATGATCGAAGCAGGAGCTACTTTTGTTGCAAGATGTTTTTCTGGAGAAATCAAGCATTTAACTGATACAATGGTTCAGGCCATAGAACATGAGGGTTTTTCGTTTATAGAAGTATTGCAGCCTGCGGTTCCTTATCATGAATGGGCAGAGTATAGGGATAAAGTAACGTTTCTTGATAAAAAACCCGAAACAAAAGAGGAAGCATTAACTATTGCTCGAAAAGCTTCTAAGTTTACACTAGGAACTTTTTATCAAGCCAGTGAACAAGTTTACCACAAAGCGCTATACGGAGATCATCATCCAATTCAAAATAGATTATCAAGGGAAACACGGTTAAATAAAATCAGCAAAATTCTTGGATCTAAATAATGAATAAGTTTTATTTTTGATGTTTTTAGGTACCATTACAAAAATATAGTATAGGATATACTCGAAGTATTTACCTAGAAGAAATTGTTCCTTGATCTACATCTTTGATAAATTTTATTAATCCATCGAAATATATCTTTTGATCGTCATAAAAGGCACAATGGCTACCATTGGGGCATAATAGAAATTGTCCCTGTTGTACTTGGGTTGATACCCATCTCATATGTTCTGGATCCATAGTATCGTGAGTAGCTCCGATTACTAATGTAGGTATTTTTATTTTTGGCAAATCAGAGATTCTATCCCAATTTTCTAACTTTCCACTTACACCAAATTCACTAGGTCCCTGCATTGGTACATAGACATCTTGATTAAGGTGTTTGAACGTTCGATTAATAGGGTCTGGCCACTGATCAACTGGTATACGAACAAAATGTTCAGCATAATAATTAGGCAGCAATAACTCCATGTAACGAGGATTATCAAAATCTCCTTTGGCTTCCAACTCCTTAATTTCAGCTAATACTTTGGGATTAAGTTTAGGCCCTAGTACTTGACTAGCATATTTTCCATAAGCCGGGGCGCTCATCATCATATTGGAGATAACTAGAGCCTTGAGATTATCCTGATATTTCAGAGCATACTCAACTGCTAGTATACCACCCCAAGATTGTCCTAACAGGTAGAAGTTTGATTTGTTTAATTTTAGGGCTTTTCTAACCTGCTCTACTTCCTCACCAAATCTGGATGTCTCCCATAAACCGGGTTCTTTAGGTTGGTCACTATAATAGGATCCCAACTGGTCATAGTAGTAATATTCAAATCCCTCTGCTGGAAAGTAGCTATCAAAACATTCAAGATATTCGTGGGTTGCACCAGGCCCTCCATGTAAGAGAAGTATTTTAATTGTAGGATTATTTCCGATCCTTTTAGTCCAGACTTTAAATTTTCCGAATTGAGTCTGGATGGGTATCATTTTGATTCCACCAGTTAAAATATCATCACGACCGATAGTATCAAAGTAATCACTTAGAGTCTTTTCAATTGGCATAATAAAAATCACTTTGTTTAAAATAAGATTTTGTAGGTTTTTGATTAAATATTAATTATTAAGAGAATTTATTATTTAATTTTTATTTATTACAAATTTTAACAATATACTCCTTAATTAATTAAATGGATGAAATATAGAAAGCAAATAGAGTACTTAATGAATATAAACCAGAATCTAAGTGAGTTTTCTTCTTTTTTTATTACTTAAATTAAATTAAAAATTAATAATATTCAACTCCTAATATTTCGTAAGAAGAAAATTTAAAATTCCTTATAATTTACCAGAAATAGATATTGGGATTGTTATTTTATATTTTTACTATTGAAATTTTATAGGAATTGATCTCAAAAAATGCCTGTTATTCAAATCAAATATGAAGATATTTATTTCGATCCGAAAGTTCAGGAAATGTGTGTCTCAACAAGCTTTCAATGTCCTTTTTATGGGCATTCATGGAGTTGCCCTCCAAATTCTCCTTATCTTGAGAAAGCGTTATCAACTTATAAAGAATTTTATTTAGTTTACTCTCTTTTTGATTTAGAAGAGTATATTAAGAAAGAAAAGGAAAGAACTAAACGGTCAGAATTTTATATTAAAAATACATTTTTACTCACAAAAAGTATGGAATCTCTTGATCTGGAAGAAGAATTTAACAAATTCATTTCCCAATATAAAGAAGAATACAAAAAACGACTCTTTCTATATGATGGAACCTGTAAATATTGTAAAATTCAAGATTTAGGAGCTTGCTCCTACGATAATGGTGAGCCATGTCGTTTTCCAAAAGAAATGCGATATTCTATGGAATCTGTGGGTATTGATGTAATCTCAACAGTTCGTGAGTTAAAGAAGAAACAATTAATTGATATTGAATACCCTTCTAATAAATATTCCTATAGATTTGGTTTAGCTTGTTTTAAATAAGATTAAATAAAAAAAAAGAAATTTAAGTCATTTAGTATTTTCCATATTCCATTACGGCTTCAGTCATCGCTTTTACGTTTTCTAATTTAGCATCGCCCATACCATTAAATTCAGTCGTAACGATATAGCCTCCATTTGACTTGTACTTATCTATTGTTTCTTTTATATGCTTTTTGATTAAGTTGGGCGTTCCGCTAATAAGGAGTGATGATAAAACTCCACCCGCAATGCAGTATTTATCTCCTACAACTTCTTTTACTTTAGATAAGTCCGTTTTGTCAAACCAAAGAATGACTTTCTTTTCAGGAAATTCCTTAAGAGTGTCTAATAAATGATCCATACGGCCTTGGAAGCATAAAAGAGGTGTAAAACCCGCTTCAACTAATTCATTTACGATTATCTTTATATAAGGCAGATGAAATTCCCTATACTGTTCAGGAGATAAATATGTATTATACCAAGTAGGACAGAATACTCTACGAGAACCTGTTGTATCTTGTGAAATTTTACCCGTTAATTTTCCTACAGCCGCTAAGACTGGAGCTAATGTTTTACAGGCAGCTTTTACTTTATCAGGCATTCTATAAAGATCTAAAGTTAGTGTATCGAAATCTCTTAACCATGCTCCAATAAAATCCAATGGGTTTGGAGTTAAAGCTAAGTACCATGGAAGCCAAGCTTCTTGTTTCATTCTTCCAATAAATTCAGTGAAAAAAGCCGGAAATTTCGCTATTTCCTGACCCATTTTCAATAGTGTACCCACTCCCGTGGGAGAATCTAAATTTGCTAGATTTTTATATGCTCTGGGTATAACTGTTTTCATGAGATATTCGAAGGGTTGCTTTATTAGGTCATCATATTCATTGGCATTCATGACCGGTGTGTCTATAACAAATTGGGATTCAACATTTTCTCCTACTTCTCTACCAGGATTTGAAGAATAGACGTCATGTAAAATATCATGTGCCATACCTCCAGCTAAGACAGAAGAAACTGCGGCACCAATAGCTAAATCGGGATCATATCCCGCTAAAGCTAAGCCAAGAGGAACAGTTTCAAATGATCGAAGGGAATTATACGCATCCCAATTAAAATCTCTTGCGAATTTTGCCATAGCTTCTATATATTTTTTATTATTATAGAACATTTCATGATAACTTATTCCTGCGTATTTTGCTGGAAAATAAGTAGTGTTTATCGCTATTGGGACTCTATCAGGTTCTTTCACCGCTGTGGTAGTTTCTAATCGTTCTAACTTCGCTTTATAAATTTCTTCACTATTATCCATTTTAAGACTCGACCTCCATCCAATTTTTTATTATTTTTACACCTTTATTTACATCATTTACCCAAGCATCCGCTCCTACATAATCGCAAACATTTTGATCGGTTCTTTCTCCTCCAATTATCACCTTTACTTTTCCTCTTAAATTTGCATTAGATATTGCTTCTATAGTTTTTTTCATTGGTTCTATTGATAATGTTAGTAATCCACTCATCCCTACTACAGGAGGGTTATTTTCTTTTATTGCATCGATAAATTTTTGAGCAGGAACATTCACACCCAAATCGATAACCTCAAAACCTTCAGCTTTCAAAAAATTAATAGCAATGTCTTTCCCTATATTATGAATATCCCCTTCAACAGTTCCTATAATAACTTTTCCTAAACTCTTCGTAGTAGAACCTACCAATTTTGGCATTAGTATTTCCATGGCTTCCTTGAATATTTCTCCAGCCATAATTAAATCTGTTAGAAATACCGTACCTCCTTCACCAGACTCACTACCGATTTTTGCCATACCTCTTCTACAAGCATCTAATATTTTAATGGGATCCTCGTGACTATCAAGTTTTTCTTTAACTAATTTTAAAACTTTCTCTTCTTCTAAATTCGTTATTGCTTTAGATATTTCTTCTAAACTCATTAATCGACACCTTTGTAAAATTGTTTTATTGCTTTTATTAAAGCAACTAGCATTTCAAAATTTGTAGAATATAAATATCTTCTCTTAATATTTTATTAATAGGAAACTTAACCTATATTCTCATAAAATAGGATGAATTAAACTAATAAGTTTCGACAGCATGTACAAATGCTTTAATGTTTTCTATAGGTGTATCAGCAGTGATTTCACATCCTGGAGCAACCATAAAGCGAAAATCACCACCACTAGCCTTTATAGCAGCATGAACTGTTGTTTCAATTTCTGTTGGATGACCCCTTGGAAGCAATCTAACATGATCAATATTACCTGCAATCCCTATCTTGTAATCAAGCAATTTTTGAGTCTCTGAAATATTTACATATGGACCAATATTTAATATATTGATTCTCTTGAGTTTTTGAAGGTATTTAGCAATAACATTGAGATGTGGTGTGACTTTTCCACAGAGATGTAATATGTTATAATTATAAATCTTCAGGATTTCTGGCATATAATCTAAACTAAATTCTTTAACATAATTAGGTGATAACATCTGAGCATCATGTTCACATATCACCAATATCTGAGCCCCAACATCTTTCAAAATCTTTATATAGGCCTTTATCACTTGAGTAGACCTTTTAATGAGTTGATGGACGAAATCTGGGTTTTTTACAATACGCATAAATACTTCTTTATATGGCATAAGCTGGAGACTAAAGGTTAGTGGTCCAGTCATAAAAGCCGCTACCGGAACAGTGGCGTTCTCTGCTAGAATCTGCGTCCCTTCTATCATGGTTCTTGTACTTAAAGTTGCCATAAAATCTGGTATTTTAAGTTTTTTAAGATCTGCTTCTGTTTCAATTAAATGTCTTAGGATCCAAGGATTTTTTTCTTCAGGATAGATTACATCTGCACCGCATGCTTCGGCTACGGAGAAACTTGGCTCTACTTGTATTGTTATGAAATCATAACCATATAATTTTAACGCTTTTAAATGGGCTTCAGTTACTTTTTTAGCATCCTTATACATTGTATCGTAAGTTAACTTATGAATAATCCCTGCATGATCCCCTATATGTGGAAATATTGGTGGTCTATCTACGGGACGATTGTTCAATGAAGCAAATACTCGTTCAAATGAATCCATTTATAATTCTTCCCAAATTTTAAGATAAAAAAATTAATTTGATTTTTATTTTTAATGAATTCGACCTATTGCTCTGAAAGGCAAAGCTTCAATAAATTTTTTATAATCATATATTCTGCGCCCATCTACTACATTAGGAGTTTTCATATATTTCTTAAAATCATCTGGTATTAAATGTTTAAACTCATCCCATTCTGTAATCAAAAGGGCACATTCAGAATCCTTAAGTGCTTCTTCTATGGAATTAGCATACTGAATAGTATCTCCAAATTCAACTTCAGCAGTGTGAAGAGCCTTAGGATCGTAACCGATGATCTTCGTTACTCCCCTTTTTCTCAGTTCACCTACAACTCTAATACTCGCTGCTTCCCTCATATCATCCGTTCCTGGTTTGAATGCGAGTCCTAAAAGGGATACTTTTCTTCCAGCTAGTTTTCCTGTGAGTTCTTCTGCCATATCAACAATCTTAATTGCTTGATCATCATTAATATCTAAGACTGCCTCTAATAATCTTGAAGTATATCCTTTAGATTTGGACCATGCTTTAATTGCGTTCACATCTTTGTGAAAGCATGATCCTCCAAACCCAACTCCTGCGCCCAGAAATCGAGGGTTAATCCTATAATCTAAACCAACACCTTTCATCACCTCAGTTATATCTACATTCGGTACAAGTTGAGCAAGATTTGCAAATTCATTAGCAAAACTTATTTTGGTTGATAATAAACAATTATTTCCATATTTTACAAGTTCAGCGCTCTCAATATTCATTTTCAGGACCGGACATGAATCTAAATGGTTACCATAAAAATATTTATAGATTTCATGGAGCATATTGCCACTTTTTTCATCAAATTGACCAATAACAATTCTATCGGGATTTAATGTATCTTCTATGGATCGCCCCTCTGCAAGAAATTCAGGTTGCATGCAAAGCCCATAATCCTTCCTTGGCTCTTTGCCTGATACTTCAGTAATTATTTTCGCTACTAAATTACGAGTAGTACCCGGCACAACAGTAGATCTTACGACAACTAAATGATAACCATCTTTTTCCTTTAAAGCTTCTCCAATTTCTTGTGCGGTACTTTCTATATAGCTTAAATCTATACTTTTATCCTTCCTCATAGGCGTACCTTGGGTTATCATCGAGATATCCGTTTCTAATACCGCTTTAACAGGATCAGTTAGACATTGAAAAATGTTGGGATTATTTTTCAATCTATTCATAATTTCTTGAAGACCCTTCTCATAAAAAGGAGCTATCCCACTATTTATTTGTGCTGCCTTTTTTTCATTATGGGTTGATGCTAATACCTTTATTTCTTTATCTGCAAAACAGGCTGCTGAACATAGCCCTATAAATCCCGTTCCAAGTATTGACACACTATATTTATACATTTTCAGAATAATGTTTTTTTATTTTCGATATTGAAATGATATTTGGAATTCCAATTAAAACTTTTGATGAATTTCAAATAAATTTAAAATAAAATGAATCTAGTATTACATTTATGGTTTCTATTTGAAATATTGAATCATGGGAATTACATGGGTAAATACTTTCAAATTATAATCAAATACTTAAGGTTAATGAAAAAATGAAAGATTTAAGAGAAAAATTAAAAATTCCAGATAAAGCAATAAAATCAATTAATGAGTTTCTTTTAGAAAAATCAAACCCACTGATTAATGACCTCATGGAATTAATAGAAAAATATGGCGGTATAGATGAAATAAATAAAAAAGCAAAAGAAGCGGGAAAAGTTGAAAATCTGATGCAAAGATTAGAGAAAAAGCAACCAGACTATGTAAAAGATCTTGAATGGTTAATCAAACAGCGAGATGAGCATAATTTTGTTAGTATTGCTGCTTATCGAAAAAAAATTTTAGGTGAAAAGGCTGCAGATATGCATTTTAATGATGATTTTGCGGTAACTTTAGAATTAAGTGCATGTCAATATTTTCCCTTCTTTATCGATATCGCTAAGGATGCTATTGAAACACAACAATTAATCCCTGGAAGGATTATTCGCGTAAGAAAAATGAAAGAGCAAGAAGAAGACGGAGATTTACTCGCAATGGCTGCTGCTATGCAGATTATAGGTGCCTCCTGGGTTGAAACTTTAGATACGAAAGGTACTGCGCCGGGACCGGATGGTTTACCCGTGAATGTACATTTAGGAGGTCCAGAAACGATAACTGGATATTTTGGTGGTGTGGGGCAACCAAATGATTTTGCTTTAAAATGGGTAGATGAATATCTTTATTATTATACAAATTATGGTATTAAACAAGTATTAAATGTTAATCCTGGAACCGTTTTACTTGGATATTTTATGTATAAATTAGGTATTAATAATGAATTTAAAATTAGCGTGTATATGGGTAATGATAATCCATATGCGTGCCTTTGGACGCTTCTAACAGCAAAGTTATTTGCTCGTGAAGATGGGACTAGTCCTTTAATTGGCTTTAATTTAGCAAATTCTGTTAATAATGAAACTATTGAATTATCTGCTTATATTCGAAAAAGTTTTGGTTTTGAAGATGTCGTACGATTAGAACACCATATAGTAGAAACGTGGAAAAGTATTGTAAGACAACCGTATGATCGAAGAGATGAGTTAATTGAATTAGCAAAAAAAGTTAAAAATGTAAGTGCTAAACATGAGGGTGGAGACATAGAAGTTGAAGAAAAAAGAGAACATCCTACTGATATACTTGAATATTTTATGTCTAAAGAAGAGATTGAAAACGCTGGTTTATGGGACTATATGAGAATTAACCATTTAGATAGATATCGAGCTGTAAATTCAACTGCGAAAGCATTAACCAAAAATGGGCTATCTTTTATCGCAGCTCGCAATTTACACAAATAAAAATAATAAGATGAGGTGTTAAGAATGGGAAAGTTTGATTTTAGACTTACTGGTGTCTCAGTTGCTATGGTGACACCTTTTAATAAAGATGAGTCAATTAATGAAGAGCAATTAAGAAATTTAGTTAATTATCTTATTGATAAAGGCGTTAATGGACTTGTTCCAGTTGGTACAACAGGAGAATTTGTAAATATGACCTTTGAAGAACGATTGAGAGTTATTGAAGTTGTCATTGATGAGGCAAATGGTCGAGTACCTGTGATTGCGGGAACTGGTGAATCAGGAACAAGAATGGTTATTGATGCTACTAATTCAGCTGCAGATTTAGGAGCAGATGCAGTATTAATCGTCACGCCATATTACCTCCGCCCTAAAGCGAAAGGTCTTTATGATCATTATTTTAATATAGCGGAAAACACAGATATTCCTATTATAATGTATAATATTCCCGTTTGTACAGGAGTAGAATTACCTTGGACAGTTGTTGAGGATCTGACAGATATTGAGAATATAGTTGGAATTAAAGACTCTAGCGGTGATTATAAATACTTTTCAGCCTTGTTGGAGAAAGTAAGTGATAAAATATCTGTATTAATAGGTTGGGATGAAAATGTATTAGGTGCTTTAGCAGGAGGAGCAGCGGGATGTATATTAGGTTCAGCAAATGTAATTCCTCAATTCTGGCTTGAAATATATAATCATGTGAAAAATAATCGGTTAAAAGAAGCTCAAGAAACGCAAAAGAAAGTCCAAAAGATTGCACGAATGTTAATAAACTCTGGAGCTTTAGGAGCAAAAGAATGCTTGAATATCATGGGAATTCCCGTTGGAATTACGCGTTCCCCCATAATTCTCGGAGACTCACTTTCATATGAGATGAGAGACGAATTTCGCGTTGAATTAGAGAAATTAGGATTACTAGGAAAGAAAGAAATTAGATTTGAAATTGGAGAAAAAGAAGTGACTAGTCGTTTTTATGCCGTAGGAGTTACTCCTAAAATCATATCAGATTTTAGTTTGAAAGTCGGAGAATCACTTGTAGGTGAACGGGTAGAACTTGCACATATTGACCTTTTAATAGGTGATAAAAAAGGACCTGTAGGAGAAGCATATGCTAAAGCGTTAACTCATCCTGCAAAAGGTCGGGAAGGACTCCAGGTAATTTTAGAACCAAATATGCAAGTTAAGCCACCAACGATAATGATTCCTACGGTAAAAATTTCATCATTGCGCCATGCAAGCTTAACGTACGGTCCAGCCCAAGCAGCAATAGCTAAAGCAGTAATTCAATGTGTTGAAGATGGTATACTTCCGAAAGAATTAGCAGAAGATATTGTTATCATTGTAAATGTCTTTGTTCACCCCAGCGCGAGTGCGAGAAAAAGAGTATTTATTAATAACTATAAGGCTACTCGGAATGCGATTAGAAAAGCTATGGAAGGACTTCCTACTATCGAAGATGGAATTGAAAATGCGGAAAATGCTCGCCATCCATTACGGAATGATCCATAAAAGAATTTCGAATTTGTAAAAAATCAGTCTTTATGGATTTATATATCAATTTACCCTATTTAACTATAATTTTATCTTTTTCACAAAAATTTTACAAAATTAGAGGTACTTAATTTTTAATTAGTAATTATTAACTATTGGTGGATTTATATGGGCAAAGGAAAAGGAATTGCCGGGTTCATTTTTTTCCTCTTTTTTCATTCATGACGAGTGCTATTGCATTTTCTGGGACTTTCACTTTTACAGCTAATCTATGGATATTTCTCATAGGTGTTTTAGCATGGACAACTGGTTTTTTAATTCCAGGTATTTTCTGTTTAAAACAGCGTAAGGTAAAAAACAGTATCAAATATTTATATACTATACTTCCAGTCACGCTATTTTGGTTTTCAATTTATACATTTGTCACTGCATTAGCATCTAGAGAGAATTTTATGACTGGATTTATCGCCTTTTTAGGTATAGGGCTGGGTTTATCCTTTTTAGGGGGTCTTCTTGTGGCTGGTCTAGCAGCGGTATATCCTTATTTCACAATTTAAATTGTAATTTTAATTTTTTTTTTCACTTTCTTATTATTTTAATTGAAAACAGTGTTATTATTACTCTGTTCCAAGCCAATTGCCATATACGAATTATCGATAATAGAGTTTATTCATATTGAATTATTGCTACTTTGAATCAATCTTGCTCCATGTCCCATATTAGAAGTAATAGTATTATTGGTAATAGATCCATTAAAAGTATTATTTAACTTTATTGCTGCATCACTCCATAAGAGACCTGTATCTATGATTGTACAGTTTCTAATTA
>Ga0307433_1000390_pt1 | contig 36011 bp, 27 predicted proteins | sample SalMarWE160210MG_FD_202166 | JGI IMG/M metagenome (GOLD analysis project Ga0307433, IMG submission 202166) | Salt marsh sediment microbial communities from the Plum Island Ecosystem LTER, Massachusetts, United States - WE1603-210 | ecosystem: Environmental > Aquatic > Marine > Intertidal zone >... | reverse complement strand
GCCCAGGTTGCGGCGGGCCTGGAGGAGAACCTGCGGCTGCCACGTCCACTGGGTGAAGTCCTCGCCGCACACGTCGCCAGGCACCTTGAGGACGGCCTCGGCCCGCGCCAGAAGCGGCCGCGCCTTTACCGCAAGGCTCGGCTGCTTCGTGACCTTGTCTTTTAGCGCGCTTGCGTAGTCGGCCAGGACCTGGTGGCTTTCCCAGTCCTCGATACCGTCACGGATGTTCTCGAAGCGAACGCTGGAAAGCGGCCCGTCTCGGCCGGGATAGAAGAGCATGCCGTCGCCGTTCGTGTCACCCCACCCGCGCGGGTAGAACGGCTTGTCGGGCCAGCGGCGGCCGTCCTTGTCGGGCAGGTTGTGCTGCCAGATGTTGTAGCAGTAGTACTCGAAGCCGGTTACGCCGAACTTCCAGGTCATCCAGAACAGGACACGCGAGGCGATGAGCGGGTCTTCCATCTGCACGTTCGGGCACGGCAGCATCGGGCCGGCGGCGACGTACCAGAAGAACTTCTCGCCCTTGGCCTGCGACTTGGCGATGAGCGGCTGCATCTGGTCGGCCGGCAGGCTGTAGACCTGATTGGTGCGGCGGTCGATCTGAGGATCGTAGATGTCGATGACCCCGTCGAGTTCGGTGCGCGGAAACGATCCGCCGATCATGATCATCAGTTCCGGACACACCTTGCGAATCCGATCGGACCGTCGGCGCATCTGGTTCCAGTCCTTGGTCTCGTCGCCGATGTAGACGAGGGCGTGGTCGATGAGGCCCAGTTTCTTGACGGTGTCGTACCGCCCGCGCAGCGCCTCGACGTTGCCCGTGAAGTTCCCCGAGAGATAGATCGTGTTCCCGCCGCGCTCGAAGCAGTACGGGATGTCCGGTGCATCGGGCGACAGTTTGTCCGCGTACTGCTCGGTCGGGTTGAAACGGTGGTCGAGCAGGAAGTCGATGTAGCGGCGCTTCAGGTCGGGCGTGATCTTCCCGTGCACCCGTCCGATGTATCCCCAACAGGTCTGGCCCATCGTGTGAAAGTTCCACCTCTCGGGAACCGAGTAATCCCAGACCTTGACCGTGAGGTCCACGTGGCGCGGCGGGGCATTCCGGGGCCTCACCGTAATCCTGCCGCGATACGTGCCGGCCTTCGTTTCGGGCCGCGTCCGGACGGTCATCCAGAACGGCGTGGCCACGTGGACGGGCAGGTCCGCGGGCTTGGCAGGCACGAGCGGGTCGGGCACCTCGAAGTTCTTCCCGTGGAAGTACCAGTCCTTGATCTTGTTGTTGGTGTGGAGCCGGAAAACCTCCTGCAGGTGATACGTCACGTCTTCCTTCGGTATCTTCGCGCCGGTGGCGGCATCCACCAGGTCCGCGCATTCCAGAACCACGCCCTTCAGGTCAGCGACCACGGGAAAGACGAGTACCTGGAACGGCTCGAACTCGTTGCGGGCCATCGCCATGTCGTGCCGCGGCGCGTACGGGCCCCGGAACCGATACCGGCCGCTGCGGTCGCAGAACTTGCGGAGCGCGTGGGTGGCGGCGACCTCGTAGGCGACCTCAAGTGGCTCGACATCCAGAAGGAGTTTGGGGCGATGCGTGCGGTCCGGGCTGTCTGCCGCCGGAATGTCGATGGCCGTCCGGTTGGGAAACCGGCGGTCGGCCTGACCGATGGGTTCGAGCGCCACGCCGCGATTGGCGCGGGGGTCTTCCATCCATTTGCGCACGAGCGGCGTGACGTTGAACTCGATCCACTTCCCGCCTTCAGGCACCGCGAGGAACCGATAGCGGTGCGGGAAGTACCGGCCGTCGTATTCCCAGAGCGACTCCGAATCGACGGCCCCCGTCGGCCGGCCGCGCTGGTAGTCCGTCGTGCGGTCCGTCGTGCCGCCGGGCGTCTTCCACGGATGACCGGGCCGGGCACTGCCCCAGTCAGCGTCGGCCGTCCAGTCCTGGAGCACCTCGCGGCAGAGGATTTCGCAGATCATCCTGAGGTTCGCCGCCTTGGGCACGAAGACGGCGAGGCGGGCGCGGGCCACCTTCCTGGAGCGCAGCGACTCGGGCAACCCGAATTTCAAGAGCAGGCGATTCGCCGACCCGCGCATCGCAAGGACGCCCTCCCCTGCCACCGCCTTCTCGGCCGGTTTGGCTTTCGCGCTCCAGAGCGTATGCGTGACGCAGCCGTTGTAGCCGCCTGCCCCTTGCTGAAGTGTGAGCGTCTCGGCCCGACACGCGCCTGCGGCCACGAGCACCACCCAGGCCGCGAGCATTCTCGCACCCATCGACGGTCGCATGGTGTGCCTCCCCGACTGTAAAGGTCCCGAAAACGGTATCGCCAGTGGCGCCGGTTGGGAAGGGAAAACGGCGTCGGACCGACCTTCGGCATCCGGATGGCGGGGGCGGTGCCGGCGATTCTGCCGGTGATGGCCCTGTTCATCATGCTGCAGCGCGAGTTCATCAGCGGCCTGACGGCGGGGGCGGTGAAAGGGTAGCGCGACTCCAGGGCAGACAAGGCCCGTCGATCGCGGCGCAGGCGCTTGGCCCGTGCGCGTCCACAGCGCGTTCCTAATCTGACGTCTGGTAGATGACCGGCCGATAGCGCGGCGGGGGAATCGGCTTGCCTGCGTCGCGCGCCGCCTGGAGCCAAGCCTCCTTCGCACGCTCGACCTCGGCGAGCGCCTCCTCTGGGGTCTTTCCAAACGCCGAACACGACTCCAGGTCCGGAACGTCGGCCACGTACCCGCCGTCCTCCTCGCTGTAGAAAATGTTGATGTGATAGTCGGAGACGGCTAGTCCTCCAACCGCAAGTTATATCGCTCCACCAAATCCGGATGCACAAATTTGAAGCGTGCCCCTTGCCGTCACACGTCGCAGATCCCGACCGCCTGGCGGAGGCTGTCGAGCGGCGGCTTGCGCTTCGGGACGAACTCGTGGGCCACCCAGCCCTTGAAGCCCGTCTCGACGATGGCCTTCATGATGGCCGGGTAGTAGAGTTCCTGCGTCTCGTCGAGTTCGTTGCGGCCGGGGTTGCCGCCCGTGTGGAAGTGGCCGATGGTGTCGATGTTGTCGCGGATGGTCCGGATGATGTCGCCTTCCATAATCTGCATGTGATAGATGTCGTAGAGGGCCTTGAACCTCGGGCTGCCCACGCGCTTGATGACTTCGACGAGCCAGTCCGTGTGGTCGGCCATGTACCCCTTGTGGTCGACCTTCGAGTTCAGCAGTTCCATGACGATGGTCACACCCTTCTTCTCGGCCAGGCCGGCGACCTGCTTGAGGGCCTCGACACAGTTCGCCTGGCCCTCCTCATCGGAGATGTTGCCGCGGTTGCCCGACATGCATATCACGTTCGGGAAGCCGGCCTCGGCCGTCTGCTCGATGGCCTGGCGGAGTCTCGCCAGGGCCTTCTCATGGTTCTTCTTGTCGTTCAGGCCCTTGGCGATGCCGATGCTGCCGGGCGTGCACGTGCCCACAAGGCCGTACTTCTTCATCGTGGGCCAATCCTTCGGGCCCACCAGGTCGATGCCCTTGATGCCCATCTCGGCACAGGCCTTGCAGAACTCGTCCATCGGAATCTTGCCGAAGCACCACCTGGAGACGGACTGCTTGATTCGGCCTTTGAGTTTGGCACCGGCCATGGCTTCCTCCGCCCTTGCTTGCCCGTTCACAAGTCCCATTGCCGCCATCGCGGCAGCACCGCCGGCCACGCCCTTCAGGAGGTGGCGTCGGCTGATGCCGGCCGCGTCGCGGTCGTGTCGTGTCTCCATCGCTCGGTTCCTTTCATGTTCACGGCGTTGCAGGTTCCCCTGGATAATACGGTGCTGCAGCCGGCGAATCAACGTTCTGCTCTCGCCAAGACGGACCGCAGCGACGACCCTCGGCATCGCGGCGGCGAAGCGGTCACGGAGGCGTCTGGTCCGGCTTGCCCTTCTTGGTCTTCCGCAATTTCCTTCGTTCGAGGCGTTTTTTCTCTCTGGGAGTTAACGCCTTCTGCTCCCACCGTTTGCCGCCGCTCTTGATCGGCTCGGCCATCCGGTCGAGCCAGGCGTCGTAGAGCCGGGTGAGTTCCTCCACCTTATCGGGCCTCTGCGCGGCGAGGTCGTGGGCCTCGGAGGGGTCCGCGTCCAGGTCAAACAGTTCCCGCATCTGGCGAATGGCCACCAGTTTCCAGTGGCCGGACCGTACGGCCCATTCGCCGGTCGAGCCGCCCTCGCTCCAGAACAGGTGTTCGTGCAACGTCTTCGCGTGGCCGTCGAGGACGGGCAACAGACTCTTTCCGTCGAACGGCTTGTCCGTCGGTGACCCGACGCCGGCCGCGGCAAGCGCGGTGGGCAGAATATCGAACGAGATGACGGGCACATCCACCGTTCGGCCGCCCGTCAACCGCGCCGGCCACGTGACGACGAACGGCGTGCGAATCCCACCCTCGTAATTCCATTGCTTGAAGCCGCGCAGCGGCGCGTTGTTCGCGTGCATCGCTTTGGACCCGCCGTTGTCCGTCAGGAAGAAGAGCAAGGTGTTCTCCCAGACGCCTTCCTGCTTGAGCGTGTGAACGACACGGCCGACGCCGGCGTCCAGATGCTTCAGCATGGCCATCAGGACGTCGCGCTGCGGGTCCCCCGTGTCGAACCGCTTGATGTCCTCTTCAGGCGCCTGGGCGGGCGCGTGGACCGCATTGTAAGCCAGGTACGCGAAGAACGGCCGGTCCTTGTACCGCTTGATGAACGAGACGGCCTCGTCGGTCAGACGGGTCGTGAGATACCCTTCATCCCTCACCGGCTCAAGGCCGCGGTAGAGGGGCGAGTCGGGGTCATCGAGTTTGAAGTAGTCGTGCGCGCCGCGCCCGAGGAACCCGTAGAACGTATCGAATCCGCGCGCCACCGGGCTGTACTCGCGGGTCAGCCCGAGGTGCCATTTGCCGAAGGCTCCGCAGACATAGCCCGCCGGCTTCAGAAACTGCGGGAAGATCGTCTCGGTCAGGGGCAGGCCCGAACCGCCCTCCCCCGCCGTGTAGATGCCGCAACGCTGCTGGTAGCGTCCGGTCATGATCCCCGCCCGGGTCGGCGAGCAGACGTTGCCGCTGATGTAGGCCTCTGTGAAGAACACCCCCTCGCGCGCCAGGGCGTCCATGTGCGGCGTGGAGACCTCCCGCGGATGACGCGGGTTGAAACTGATGTCCGCGTAGCCCTGGTCGTCGGTCAGAATGACCACAATGTTCGGCCGGTTGGGCTTCGGGGCGGCTGCGGCGGACCGGCACAGCCCGCAGGCCGCGGCGGCGCCCGCCGCCACCACGTGCAGGAAACCCCGTCGGTTCATGCCCCTGGAGGAGCCGTGCTCTTGTTCTCCGGGTTCATCCGGCACGGTTTTCTCCTTGGGATGCCTGGGAACGGGTTCCGCGGGCACCGCCGCCCTACTCGGCCGCCCGCCGGGGTGCGGCCGCCTCGACGTAATCGCACAGCACGCTCATGTTGGCGACGAACGTCTGACAGCGGACCCTCTTGCCGTCGTCCACCCATCGGCCTTCCGCGTCGAGGGCGGCGATAACGTTCTTGACGCGCGGCTCCAGATTCTTCGCCCGTTTCGCCAGGCCGGTGGGCGCCGGCGCCTTAGCGCGGCTCTTCGCATACACGGCCGGCCCGGTCTTGCGGACGCGCTCGTAGTAGGCCCTGGCCGACGCCACGCCGTACTCGCTCTGCCAGGAGTAGCCCGTCCGCCGCTCTTCGCTGATCTCCTGGAGCGTGTAATGGACCTTGCCGTCGCGGTCGCCGTAGATCGGCTTGTTCGTGCCGACCTCGTACAGGCGTGCCCAGAGGCCGGCCTTGAGTTTCGACCGATCGAGCCAGTCGAGCGCCGCCGGGATGGGGCCCAAGTACTTCGTCTCGCCCGTGTAGACGGTCAGGTCGACGAGCGTCCGGATATTCCGTGCGGTGGTGGTGCTGCAGACGGCGGTGGGCTCAAACGACCGGGCCTTCGCGGGCTTCAGGTCATTCGAATACTGCTGGGCCCAGCCCGTCTGCGGCGGCTTGACCTGCGACACGATGATGAAATCCCCGCCGCGCTTTGCGCCGGCGAGATATTCCTTCTTGCCGTAGCGGCGGTGGGCGTCGAGCAACACCCGGATGCAGTCGTTGATCGCGTTGTCGTTGAACGTGTAGTAGTCGTGGTACCCACCGCGCAACGGATACCACTGCGGCCACGCCCCGTTCGGGAACTGGCTGCGCAGGAGAAACCGCAGACCGAGGGCAACCCCGTTGTCCAGCCACGGCTCGTCGAGCGTCTCGTCGAGATCCATGAGGAAATCGACCGCGCCTTGGCTGATGTTGTCGTCGAAACTGCAGTGGCCTTTCTTCCTCTCGGGCACACGAGCGTCGGGCGTCAGGTGTGAGACGTCCACGCGGTGGTCCCATCCTCCTTCGGTCCGCTGTCCCCAGACGAGTGCCCGGCCTGTGTTGCGAGCGGCCGCCAGGTACCGCTCCTCGCCCGTGGCGCGAAAGGCCCGGAGCAAGGTCTTTCCGACGGTGGGCGTGCCGGGGGGCTGGACCCAGATTTGAGTCGCTTTGGCCTTCTCGTAAAGGCCCTCGCCCCACCGCTGCTTGAGGTCGAGGCTGTACATGCCCACCCATCCGCCATTTGTGGAGATCGACGTAAAGTAGTCCGTGGCCTTCGCCATCGCCTCGCGGGTGTGCTTCAGCAAGGTGTCGTCGGCCGCGGCGACAGACGCCAACAGGGCGGCGAGCGCGGCGGCCACAGGCAGTGTTCGTCTCACGGCGCGGTCCTCCCTCTGAGCCGTCCTTTCACGAGTAAACCCTTCAGGCCGCCCCACGCACGGCCCGACGCAAGTCATGTGCAGCAGAGTATCGGGGGCCTGTTGCCCAATTCAGCCTTGCTTCCGCGTGGTGGCCTTCCCAGGCCACCACGCCCTGTGCACGCCTCTCGCGGCGGCCTGGGAAGGCCGCCGCGCGGTTTGGGTGGCACGGCTCCGGTTTGGGCAACACGGTATCGGGGCCCAGCGCGCATGATGGCGCACATGCGCGGCGGGTCCGGAGACCCGCCGCGCAGCAACTCTCAAGAGACTCATCCGAGCCGCCTAGTCGAGTTTGATGCCGGGGTTGCGGAACCGCAGCGCGTCCATCGAGTGGTACGAGGCGTATTCGCTCGCGATCTCGCCTTCGGGTCCGGCGACCTGGAAGTGCGGCGCTAAGGGCACTGCGAGTTTGCCGACCTCGCCGGGTGCCAGGCGTTGCACGTTACGGCACGTGGTAAACTTGAGTTCGCTCGCGGGGATGATCTTCTCGGCATCCGGCGACGGATCGCCCTCGGCGAAAAGGATCACCTCGCCGTAGCGGCAGTGCCAGCCTTCCATCTTCGGCGGGATATCCTCGTGCTGGACGTGCCAATGCTCGGGTATCATCTGACCCGGCAGCAGAAAGATCTCGTGGCCGAGGTAACCGTACTTGCCTTCTTCCACCCACTCGTTGAGCCAGAAGACGCCGCCCATGCCGACGTCGGTGAAGCGGCCGACGGCAAAGTCCAGGACCCACAGGACTTCCTTGAGGCTCTCGTACTTGGGGTACCCGTGGTATGCCATGAGGTCGTAATAGGCCCGCTTGGCGGCATCCTGGTCGAACGTGCCGTCGGCATCGTAGAACTCCTCGTTCTTAAATGCCCTGAGTTTCTTGTCTACCTTCGTCTCCGCACAGCCCGCGCCGGTTGCGGCCATGCCTGCCGCGGCGCTCGCCGCCAGGCCCGTCATCATCTGTCGCCTTGTGACATCCGCCATGATTCACGCGCTCCTTTCCGCCCGCCGGGCGCGGGGCCGCAGGCCCTGGTCCTCAGCGGGCTCAGTCTCGGTCCGGCTAGTTCTTGCCCTTCAGGTCCTGGTACATCTGGTAGGCCTTGTCGGGCTTTTCGAGGTTGTGGACGACGGTCCGCACGGCCCGGCTCATGGCCACGGGGTCCTCGGCCGCAAAGATGTTTCGGCCCATGTCCACGCCGAGGGCGCCTTGGTCGATGGCCTGGTAAGCCATCGTCAAGGCGTCGGGTTCGGGGATTTTCTTGCCGCCGGCGATGACGATCGGCACCGGGCACCCCGCCACCACCTCCTCAAACTTCTCGGCACAGAAGTAGGTCTTGACATAATGGGCGCCGAGTTCGGCGAGGACACGGCTGGCGAGCCCCAGGTACCGGGCGTCGCGCGCCATCTCCTTGCCGACGGCCGTCACACCGAGCGTGGCGATACCGTAACGGTTGCCCGCGTTGATGACCCGCGACAGGTTCTCCAGCGTCTGCCGCTCACACGCTCCGCCCACGTAGCACTGGACGGCCATGGCGGCGGCGCCCAGGCGAACGGCCTCTTCGATGTCCACGCCGATGCACTCGTCGCTCATGTCGTCCTTCAGAATGGTCGCCCCCGTGCTGACGCGAAGACAGACAGGCTTGCGGGTTTCGGGCGGGATACACGTCCGCAGAGCGCCGCGTGTGCACATGAGGCAGTCCACGTAGGGGATCAGCGGAACCACCGTCACGTCCATCCGCTCGAGGCCGGTCGTCGGCCCCATCAGGTACCCGTGGTCGAAGGCAAGCATGACGGTGCGGCCGGTCTCGGGATTGAAGATGCGGCTGAGGCGGTTCTTCATTCCCCAGTCGAGGGCGTTCGAGCCGCGGAGGAAGAAGCCCTCCGTGCTCATCGGAACGTCCACGTGGAAGTTCTTCTTGCTCCCCGGTTTCTCTTTCGATGGCATGCGGCTGGTCTCCTTGTGCCTTCGGGTTGAGTATTCACGCGGCAAGACGGCCGGTCAAGTATCCCACATCGTCGGTCAGCGTTCAACCATTTCGAGGACGGCCAAGTCGAAGAATCTCGTCTTTCTCGTCCTCTGAACCTCCACGGCAATCGTGTTCCTGCCCGTCCGGAGCCATCGGCGTGCTTTAGTACCACAACGCCACTTCGCCATTTCGCGCGGTGAGCCTGTCTACCCACCGCGCGTCAAAACCCATTTTCGCCGTTGCGCGGCGGGTCAGGAGACCCGCCGCGCGGGAAGTGGCGTTGTAGGATCAGTTGCCGCCGGAGGCCAAGCCGTCGGCGAAGCCCCGGAAAATGAGGCCGACCGACGTGGCCCCCGGGTCGGGCGTTCCGAGGGTGCGCCGGCCCAGGTTCTTGGCCTTGCCGAAGCGTGCCTGCATGTCCTTGGTGGAGGCGGCTGCCCGTTCAGCGGCATCGGCGGCCCTGTGGAGGGCCTCTGCGGGGCTGAGCCCCTCGTCGGCGGCCGCCCGCAGACCTTCGACGGCGGGAACGAGGGCGTCGATCATGGTCTTGTCGCCCGGTTCGGCCTTGGTCTGCTTCCTGACGGCTGCCAGCGCCGCCTCGAACGCATCGGCCAGGGCTGGGGCGTCGAGCGTTGCGTGATCGGCCGCGCCTTCGCCCATGCCCATGAAGAAGGTGCCGAACAGCGGGCCGGTGGATCCGCCGCCCGCGCTCAGGATGGCCCAGCCCACGTCGTTCAGGACGCTGGCGAGGTCGCGCGACCGGTTCTCGGCAACGGCCTTGGCGAGACAGGCCATGGCCCGCCTCATGGCGGTGCCGTGGTCGCCGTCGCCGATGGCGGCGTCGAATTTCGAGAGCGTCTGGTGCTCGGTCGTCACCTTCTCGGCGGCGCCGCGAAGCATCCTGACCATTTCGTCGTAACCGATCGTCTCAGCCATGGGCTCGCCCCATCTGTCCTGGGCTGCCGCGCGGCGGGCAGTCCTGCCCGCCGCGTCATCCCCCTGCCCTTCGCGCGATGGGCAGGACTGCCCACCGCGCGGCGTCGGCCCGCCTACCGGACGGTCATGGAGGGCGTGTCGCACGGCACGTTCCACAGGTCGATCATCTCATCGGTGACGCGACCGATGTGCATCTGGAACCCGGCCATCTCCTGGACGGTCAGGTCTTCGGCGACACGGCTGCAGGCCACCTTGATGCCCTTCTCCGTGAGGACCTGGTGGACGCGGCGGAAGATGATGTAGAGTTCCATGAGGGTCGCCGCGCCGGAGCCGTTGATCATGACAAGAAGTTGCTCGCCGGCTTGGACACCCAGGTCCTGCAGGAGCATGGCGAGCATCGTGTCTGCGGTCTCGTCGGCGGTTTTGAGTTTGGTTCGGCCGGTGCCGGCCTCGCCGTGCTGGCCCATGCCGATCTCCATCTCGTCGTCGGCCAGTTCGAACATGGCCTCGCCCGTGGCGGGGTGTGTGGCGCTGGTGACGGCCACGGCCAAGGTGGCCATGTTCTTCTCGTAGGCCTCGCCGATGGCGTAGACCTCGTCGAGCGACTTGCCGGCCTCGGCGGCGGCGCCGACGAGTTTGTAGAGGGGGATGCACCCGACCAGGCCGCGGCGCTGGTCCGGCTCGGAGCGCGGGCCGCCGGCGATGTCTTCGTGCGTGAGCAGTTGCTTGACGTTCAGCCCCTCCTTCTCGGCCATTTCCATGGTCAGGTTGGCCGACAGGACGTCGCCGGGATGGTTCAGGACAACGAAGAGAACGCCGGCGCCGCGGTCGGCTGCTTTGAGGGCTTCGAGGCAGGCCGGCGCACCGGGCGCCGCGAAGATCTCGCCGGCCACGCTGATGTCGATCATGCCGAAGCCGACGAACCCGCTGAGGGCCGGCTCGTGACCGCTGCCGCCGAGCGTCACGATGCCGACCTTGCCCTCGCCCTTCGGCTTGACGCGGGTGACGCGGTTGTTCGCGACGACCTTGATCTTGCTCGCGTGCACGAGAGCGTAACCTTGAAGCAACTCGCTGACGAGGTCGTCGGGGTCGTTTATGAACTTTTTCATTGCCATCGGATGAGCCACCTTTCTGTCTTGTGCTTCTGGAGGAACCCGGTGGAGGTCTGTTGAGAATACGGCGCGGCCGGTCAGGCGTCCCCGCGGCGCGGATGCGCCGTTTCGCGCGACGGGTCGGGAGCCCCACGGCGCGGGACTCGGGGCGCTGTCGGCCGGCTCAGATCTCCTGCATCAGTTCAACGACGATATTGTCCTTGACGACGAACGCCACACGGAGGTTCGGCATGGGGTTGAAGGGTTCGAGCAGAACCTCTTCGCCCTCCATGGCCGCCCCCAGATCGTCCACCATGTAGGCAATGTGGGGGTTCGTTTTCATCGCGTCGGGCAGGGGACTGTCGGCGTCAAATCGGAGGTACTCGAAGTGGTACGGACTGGCCGCGGGGTCGGTGATGTGCACGCCACCATCTTCGAGATAGGTCTCATCCGGGTGCTCGATGTCCGTCGGAACGCCGACGTGATGGAATTGTGCCACGGCCGTCTCCTTCGTTCGCTCGCAGGGTCATCGGCGCAGTCCATCCACACGTTTCAGCGGCCGCGCCGGAACGGATACTCTCTCAGCGCGGCCGCCGGGCGTCAATAGTTATTTCACAGGGGTGCGGGCACCCAGGTCAGCACAACCCACTCTCAAGCACACCATGCAAGCGTAAGCAGAGGGGTCTTTCCATGCGAAGAAGTTTGGGGTATGATCGCGTAGGACGGTCAGCCGAGCGAGGCCCATCATGCGAACCAGACTGCGCAGGGCAATTCTCGTATTGGCGTCGGTTGCGGGCCTGACGGCGGGGGCTTGGTGCGTGTGGCAGTGGTCGTTCATGTGCACCCTTCCGCCCCAGGTACGAGTGCGGGCACCCTGGCACTTCCAGATCCCACGTGAGGGGCCACCGGAGTTGCAGCAAGCGATTGAGGCGCTCTACTCGCCGGAACCTGCCGCGCGGTATGAGGCTGCTGACACGCTTGGGGATCTGGGTCGCGAGGCAAAGCCCGCCCTGCCCTGGCTTCTGGCCATGCTGGCCGAGCCAAGTGTGCCTGACCGCTTCCGCCTCTTCCGGGAAGAACCGAAAGAGACCTCGCCCGGTCTCTGGGAAAAGACCTGCCGATGGTTAGGGCGCTTCCACACCAATCCCGAGGCGAGCGAAGAAGACTGGCGTGGCCTGACCCTGCAACCGGCACGCGGCGCGGTCTGGGCTATCATCGAGGTCGGGGAGGCGGCTGTGCCCTTCCTGCTGGTTGCCCTCGAAGATTCCGATCTCCGCGTCCGGGCCCTGGCGGCTCACGCACTGGGCATGATCGCTGATCTGCGGGCGGTTGTGCCGCTTCGTGAGGCGCTGACGAACGATGAGCCGCTCGTCCGCGTAGCCGCAGTCCAGGCCTTGGGCGGAATCCCCTGTGACGATGTCGTAGCCGCGCTGGCGGCGGCGCTCCGTGACCCTGAACAGTACGACGAGATCCGCAGGGACGCCGCCGAGCAGATCGCCGACTGGGGCGAGCACGCGCTTGTGCTGCTGGAGATCCTGCGTGAGGACGATGCGCTGGCCCGGGCCTGCGCTGCGCGGGCCCTGGCGTGGTGGCCGGACCTCGAGGACGAGCGCGTCCTGTCGGCCCTCACCGAGACCCTTAATGATGCCGACGCGCGTGTCGTAGCAATGGCCGCCAACTCGCTCGGTTGGCCGGGGAATGCTTCAGCGGTTCCCGCCTTGCTGTCCACTCTCCGACACGTGACCAGCGAGGTGCGCAAGCGCGCAGCGCGTGCGTTGGGCATCATCGGCGACGCCCGCGCCGTCGAGCCGCTCATCACAGCGCTTGAAGATGAGGAAGCGATGGTGCGGTGCGAGGCGGTCGAGGCGCTCCGTCGGCTGAAAGACCAACGGGCGGTCGGGCCCCTGTGCCGACTCGTCGAGAAGCCGGACCGTAGTACCATCTTGCCCGCGATCAGGGCCCTCGGCGAGATCGGCGGCGCACAGGCCACCAAGGCCCTCATGGGTGTGTTCCACTACGACGCACCGCCGGATTACGGCGGATACCCCGATGCCGACGAGCATCACGAGCGGCAGGTCCGGGACGCGACCGCCGAGGCCCTCTTTCGTATCGGCAACCCGTCGGCCATTCCCGCGCTGTTCGCAGCATGTGCATGTCGTGGCTATCTGCAGGACAACGCCAAGCAACTGGCGACGATGGGCCTGGCTGTCGTGCCCCATGCGATCGCGCGGCTCGACAGTGAGGACCCCAAAATTCGTCGCCTTGCCATGTGCGTCCTGGGACAGTTACCCGCGCCGGAGGCGCTCGAGCAACTGGCCAAGATTCTCCGTGGCGCTGAAGACGAGCGACAGTGCGAGGCAGCCATAGCCATCGGGAACACGGGCGACCCGCGCGCGTTCCGGCTGCTGATGGGCGTCGTGACCGATGCAGAACCCGTCACTGACTCGTTGCGGATGGCCGCCATCGAGGGCCTTGCCCGGCTGGGCGACGCACGGGCCGCCGAGCCACTCGTGCAGTTCCTCGATACGCCGGTACGGGAGCCTTTGGAGAAGCGCGGGAGCCTGCCCTCGCAGGTTGGCACCGTCTGGCTACCGGCCCTCTCGCGAGAGCCTGATCCTACGTACGCCCATAGCGTCTTCTTCCGCATCTATGTGGCGCGAGCGCTGCGCATGTTCGGTGACCCACGTGCCGTGCCGATGTATCTCGAACTGCTCGATGATCTTCTGACCTGGCCCCACGACATTTACGACCCGCGGAAGGACTTGCCGACGATGGGCACACCAGCCGTCGCGCCGCTGGCCCAGGCTCTGAAAGACGAGCGCGACTTCGCACGGACGATAGCCGCCAAGGCCCTTGCCAAAATGGGAGAGCCCTCAGGATACGAGGCTCTGAGGAAGGCCTTCCCTGATCTCTCGGCAGAGGACCAGGAGTCGATCGGCTGCGATTTCCAGAACGCTTACCACGTCGATGGCAGGGACGTACGCTGCGACGCAGCGGTTGACCTCTTCATGGATATGCTCGAAACCTCAAGGTACCGCGGCGCAAGGCAGCGGGCCGCCGAGGCGCTGAGGCTGTGCGGCGACCGGCGGGCGGTTCCACTCATGCGGCGCGTGGCCGAGGAGGATCCGTGCCTAATCGTGCAGCGTTGCGTCCGCCGCGAGGCTGAGGCGCTGGCGAATGGGCAACCGCCGGATGACTATCGGGCGTGGCAGTCTTACGACGACCCATTCGGCTTGGAGTGGCCCTCGAACAAGCCGTTGCCTAAAGAGTGCAATGATCCGCTGGACTTGTTCCCGTAGCTCTGAGGCGGCGCTGCGGCGTCCTGAACGCCTTGCCCCACAGGGATTTCAGTTGTCTTCCCCCAGGCAGAGCGGTACAGCGGCAACGGAGGAACTCGCGTCACGAAAGGGGCGTTCATGGCATGTAGACCAAGAGGTGCGCGAATGTGGCGGTTCGTGACCATTCTCGCAGCGTTGGCGGCTGCTGTGTTTGCGGCCGAGCCGCCGAACCCGCCGCCCGAGCGCTGGGAAGGCCAGGTTCGGGCATACGAAGCACAGGACGTCAAGTCGCCGCCGCCGCAGGGGGCTGTGCTTTTCGTCGGCAGTTCGTCGGTCCGCATGTGGAAGAGCATTCCGGAGGACTTCAAACCGATGACGGCCATCGCACGCGGCATCGGGGGAAGCCAGGTTTCCGACCAGATCCACTACGCCGATCGTCTGGTCATCCGATACCGGCCCGCTCAGATCGTCTTCTACGCCGGCGACAACGACGTCTGGGCTGGAAAGACGCCCGAGCGAATCCTCACGGACTACAAGACGTTCGTGGCGAAGGTCCGAAAGGCCCTGCCGCACGTACCGATCCACTTCCTCGCCATCAAACCCAGCCCGCGCCGCGTGAAGGTCTGGCCGCAAGCCAAAGAGGCCAACCGCCTGATCCGCGAGTACGCCGGGACGGAGGCGAGCCTGACGTACATCGACGTGGCCACGCCGATGCTGGGCGCCGACGGCGCCCCCCGCACCGACATCTTCCTGAAGGACATGCTCCACATGAACCGCAAGGGATACGAGGTCTGGGCGCCGCTCGTCAAGGCAGCGCTCGAAGCGGGCGCGACGAAGGCGCGGGAGGGAAAGAAGCCGCCGAAGTGACCTCGGCCACGCGGCGTGCCGCGCGGCAAGCCCCATGCCGCACCGGCATCGCAGGCGGCGGGAACCGCACGGTTACACATCACCCTCGGCCGCCAGGGCGGCTTCGCCATGCGTGACGCTCAGGGCTTCCTCGAGGGTGGTCCTTCCCTGGGTGGCCATCCGGACGCCTTCCTCTCGGAGCGTGAGGAATCCGCCCTCTCGCAGGCCGTCGCGCAACTCGTGGGTCGGCGCGGCCCGGTGGATCATCCGCCGCGTGCCGGGGGTAATCTCCATGACCTCGTAGATGCCGGCGCGGCCGCGGAACCCGGATTCATGGCATTTCTCGCATCCCTCGCCCCTGCGGAAGGTATGACCGGTTGCCGTGGCAAGTCCTGCGTCCTCGAGAACGTTCTCGGTCGGGGTATATGTCGTCGCGCAGTTCTCACAAACCAGCCTGGCCAACCGCTGGGCGACAACGCCGTTGAGGGCGCCGGAGAGCAGGTACGGTTCGATCCCCATGTCCAGTAGCCGCGCCACCGCACCCGGCGCGTCGTTGGTGTGGAGCGTGGCCAGGACCAAGTGCCCGGTCAGCGCGGCCTGGACGGCCACCCTGGCGGTCTCCTCGTCGCGGACCTCGCCCACGAGAATGACGTCCGGGTCCTGGCGCAGCATGCTCCGCAGGATTCGCGCGAAGGTCATGCCGATGGACGCCTGCACCTGCACCTGGTTGATCAGGTCGAGTTGGTACTCCACGGGGTCCTCGACGGTCAGAACGTTCAGTTCCGGGTTGCGGATGATGTCGAGCGCCGAGTAGAGGGTCGTGGTCTTGCCGCTGCCTGTCGGCCCCGTAACGAGGAGCAGCCCGTTGGGTTGCCGGAGCATCTTGCGGAAGGCCGCGAGGGGCTCCGTCCTGAACCCCAGCTCCTCCATGCGGCGGTGGAGGTTCTCTTTGTCCAGGATGCGGAGGACGACCTTCTCGCCGAGCAGCGTCGGCATGCTGGACACGCGGAGGTCAATCTCGCGCCGGTCGGCAACGATGCGCACGCGCCCCTCCTGGGGCAGACGCTTCTCGGCGATATTCATCTTGCCGATGACTTTGACACGAGACGTGATGGCGGCGTGCAGGCCCGTCGGCGGCTTCATGAGGTCACGGAGGCGGCCGTCAATCCGATACCGGATGCGCGTGCCACGCTGGGTGCCCTTCTTCTCGGGTTCGATGTGGATATCGCTGGCGCCGTCCCTGACGGCCGTCAGGAGAACCATGTTGACGAGGTCCACGACGGGGCTCTCTTCGCCCGTCTCGTCCAGGTCGGCCACCGGCCTCTGGTCCACCTTCTCCTGTTCGATGACCGACACGTCCATCCGGGCCAGGGAGGCGAGGAAGGCGCTCATGTCGGTCTCGCCGCCCGCGTACTTGTCGATGAACTCCAGCACGTTGGCTTCCAGCGCCAACACGGGGCGGATCCGGCACCCGGTCAGCAGCCTCAACTGGTCGGTGCCGGGCAGTGACTGCGGCTCGGCCATGGCCGTGGTCAGCGTGTCGCGGACGAGGAACATCGGGAGGGCCTTCAGCCGCTCGGCCTCCTTCTGTCCGATGAGGTCCAGCAGCGCCGGATCGATCAGGCCATGGCGAAGCAGGCAGCCCTTGACGCCCAGGTGCTCGGCCACCACGCGGACCACCACGGCCGGACCCACCACCCCCTGGTCCACAAGCACTTCGCCCAACTTGCGGCCGGTGAGCCCCTGCTCGTCGAGGGCGCCGGTCAACTGGTCGCGTGAGAGCATGCCCGCCCGGACCAGCACCTCGCCGACCGGCTCCTTGGGCTGCGCGGGCTCGGTCACAGGAAACTCCTCACGGCGGCGTTGACGTTGGCGAAGTACTCGAACTCCGGCGACAGTTCCGTCAGATCGAGCACCTGCCGAACGATCTCCGCCACGCCGCACAGTTTCAGCCGCCGGCCGGTGTGCAGGACGTGTTCGCCAGCGTCCACCAGGGCCTGGAGGCCTTTGCTGTCAACGTACTGCACGGCCGAGACGTCCACGACGCACCGGCCGCTGTTGCCGTCGGCCATCTCCACGACCCGGTCCCTGAACTCCTGGGCGTCGTCGCCCCTGAGCGGCCCTTCCGGCTTGAGAACCTTCACGGCACCGCGTTCGTACTCGCTGAATCTCACGCCACAACCACCTCCGCCGTGGTGGACGCCGCCGCGGCAAATGCACGGTCCCTTTCAAGGCGCAACTGCGCCAGTGACCGCCGCCGCGCCCATCAAAGCAACCGTATGCTAATCGCTTACCTTCTACGTTGCAAGACGCCGCATCGCAAGGACGACAAGTCTCGGCGAGAAGGACCCGTCGGTGTCACCTGCCCCAGCACGTCACCGTCCCATCCTTCATCGCCAGATACAGCCTGCCGTAGGCTGCCGCGAGGCCGTCGAAGACGGGCTGCGCCTCAAGCGGATATTCTCCCAGCGTCTTGCCGTCCGCGGCGGAGATGACCATCAGGACGGTCTCGCCGTCCTCGTTCGGGTTTCCTTCAAAGACCTTGACGGAGTCTTTCCATCCCGCGCCAAACAGCGCGTCGCCTGCAAGAACCATGGCACGGAACTGAACGAGCGTTTTGCTGTTCCATACGTGCTTGTTGCTGTTGAGGAGCCATCTCCTCCTGGAGGCTCCCCCAAGCGTGTTCTCCTGGGCAAAAAGCCTCGTTCCTATCGGAAACCCGTCTTTGGTGTACCGGGCGTACTTTTGATGCAGATGCCCGGTGTGCGTGGACGGCTGCATAGACTTGTCGTGTTTCAGAAACGTGTAGAATGTCTGGACACCATAGGCCATGCCGCCGTCGAACACCAGAAGTTTGCCGGCCGGACATATTCCCCCGCCGCCCAGGATCCAGTTCCACCGGTGGCCCCAGCAATCCTCGAGCAGGCCGGTATCTGCCACCAGGGCTCTCACCCCTCCGCCTTTGGCGGGCCGCAGCGACAAATCGTACCGCATGTGCCGCATGAAGATCTCTTGTCCGTCTGAAACAAGAACGTCCGGCAGGCCACCCGACTGACTCACGCCTTCCGTGCTGAACGTCGTCGTGCAGCGAACGGCTCCGGTCCGGGCGTCCAGACCGACCAACCGGATCCCGCCGTCCAGGTACGAGGACTGCCCGGCGGCAAAGTAGACCACTCCCCCGTGTACCAACACGCTGCCATGTATCGGCCAGGCCGACTCGAGCCTGTCGCGCACGACGGTGCGCCTGTCAAGAGGCGCGCCCCTGAAACGCCAAGCCAATTCACCGTCGGCGGCGCCCACGGCATAGACGCACCCATTGCGGCAGCCGAAGAAGGCGGTGCCGGATGAGATCGTGGGCGGCGAATCAACGCGGCCGTCGGCGACAAACCTCCACATCGTTTTTCCGCTGTCGGCGTCGAGACAGTAAAGGGTCTGACGGTCCACGGCGCTGACAAACAACCGGTTCTGCGCCACGACGACGCTGCTCAACCTGGCGCCGATGTCGGCCTGCCACTTCTTCTTGACATCGACAGGAACCTTTGTGCTCGCGCAGCCGCTACGGGTTATATCATGCCGATAGGTAGGCCACTCTTCAGGATGGGCATTCGGCACCGGCGCCGCCCAGGCCGAGGTTTTGGGCGTCTGCCGGTCTGGGGTCCGCCGCTCATTTCGGATGTCAGCCGCCCGATTTCGGACTTGTTTGTAGGCGGGCCCCTTGAGGAGCCTTTCAGCGGGTCCACTCTCGGGCCCTGCCTTCACCCGCTGTGCCGCCACCGCGTGAAATCCGTCGAACTTGATCCGTCCAAAACACTTGCAGGGATGCGGCGGCATGTAGACCAATCCATTGCAGGGCATGATGCCATACTGGCACACTCCCCTGAGCCACCAGTTGATGGTGTTGTCGTTGCCCTTAAGATCCACAAACTCCAGACCGCGCCGGCCGCTGATAAAATACCGCTGCGTCGCCTTGTTCCGGTAACAACGATGGTGATGCCCGCCCGGCCACACCTCCTTCTTGACCAACGTTTTTCTGACCTCGCCCGTGTAAAGGTCAAAGGCCAGAAACTCGTTACCCTTGCCCGGCACCTTTTGCTTATCCACGTGGACCGTTGCGGTAGTCGGAAACGTCCATACCAGGTCATCAATCACGAACAGGTCGCCCGGCGAGGCGAAGCCGGCGTATCCCGTGGTCTCCCAGAGTTTGCGGCCGTCCTTGACGGCAAAGACCGACAACCTGTCCAGCGACAAGCAGACAATCGTATCTGTATACTGAACTACGGTCGGCGCGTAGTTTCTCAGGAAAAGCCCCTTCGTGGGAAACGGCGCCCTCCAGCGTTCCTTGCCGCTGTGCAAATCGACGCAGTACAGATTCTGGTTATCGAGATAGAACGCCCTTGCGTTTCCGGCCGCCAGCGACAACGGGGCCAGGCGTGCAAGATTCTCACCCTCTATCCGCCAGAGTTCTTTTCCCGTATCCGCCTGATAGGCAACGATGCGTTTGGCCGCCTCGGGCCCTTCCTCATCGTAGAAATCCCAGTAGTTGCCGATTTTGGGCGCGTAACGGTTCCACAGACGGGGGTCGCCGATCACCGCGAGAAGGATGCCCTCGTGGCAGATGAACTCCTCGGCCTTCTCCGATCCTTTGTACGTCAGCAGCGTCTTACCGTCCGCCGCATCCAGGACCGTGACCGGCGCGTCGAGTCCGAGCGTGGCATAGACGCGGTCGCCGATCGAAACCAGCCGCCGCGGCAGTTGGGTCGGCCCGGAACGGAAATAATGCAGATGGGTGACCCAGGAGTCAATGTTGCGCTTCCACAGCAGCATCCCGTTGAAAGCGTCACGGGCAATGAGATGCCAGTTGGCGGGACGATGGATCAGCGACGTGAGCCCCTCGTCAAGGATGTAGAAGATGCGGCCGCCGCTGGAGGTCATGGCGCTGATGCTGGCCTGCGCGTCGTGGTCCCTGGTCCGCTTGGGCCCCGCCTGCCACTGGAGATGCTTCGGCGTGGCGATCCTGGTGTCTCCGGCCACCGCGTTGCCCGTGGCATCGTGAAGGAAGTGCGTCCACTCGTCGATATCGTCCGGCCACGGCTTGACGACCTTTGTCCATTTGCCGTCTTTCTTCGTGAAGACAACGCCGTTGGGACACAGGACGCGCATCACCTCTGCGTCGGAGACGCGGCCGGCCTCTTCCACCACCAACAGGTTTACCACGTTGTCGATGTAAGGCAGACGATCGCCCGACCACTGCTCCACAGACACTTGGCCGTACAGCCCCTGCTTGCTTATAGAGTCGCGCGCCTGCCGAACGTTCTTGGCGCTGGCGTCCAGGCCGTGAACCAGGTAACTGTCGCCTGCGTGCAGTGCAGCGGTCAGTTTCCCATCCCCACAGTCGACATGGACAACCAGGCCGCCCTTGACGCCCGTCGAACGGAGGATCTGTCGAGCCTGGTCCGCAGGATCAGCGGCCCACGCCGCCTGCGCGACCGCCACGAGGACGACGGCACACAGGCAAGCCGCTGAAAGGTTGTGCCTGGTCATGGTTGCCCTCTCCTTCCTTGCACGCTCCCGGCTGGTTCACGAAGGGAACCGCCGGCATGGTAACGTCGTGCGTCCTGCGGAACAAGAGCCGGCGGGACGGACGTGCTCATCGCGCCCGGCCCTGCGCGCCGGAACGCGAAGCCGTTACGATTATCCCAAACACGTCCGCGGGCGCGACGCCGTTGTCGGCTGCCACTTGCAGGAGGGTGCTCCGTTCGCTCGGTGCGCGATAGCCCGCGCGACGAAGGGCCGCCAGCGCGTCTTCAGGGGAGAGACCCAGGCGGCGAGCCACGTTGCCTACCGTGGCCCGTTGGGCACACGGCCAGGGCGCCCGACCAATCGACGAGGCATAGTCGTCCTTCAGGCCTTCGCTGAGCGCCGTCAGGGCCTCGAAGGGCTGCATTTCCATCGCGACGCCTGCGATGAGCACGGCGCCCACCAGGGCTGCCGCCGCCGTTGCCCAAACGCTCCCACACCGGGCGGCACGAGTGACACGCAGATATCCAACAAAGGCTTTCCAGTTGAGCGCCAGGTGCGCAGCCGTGGCCAGGGCGAAAAGGGCCGCGGCGTTCACGTGAAGGGCTTCCCATTGGTCTTTTGTCAAGCCAAGGGTACCCCAGGCCGTCCAGGCAGCGTCCTTGCAGCGTGGAGCGGCAAAGAGCACCACCCCGGAACCCAGAAGGACCAGAAAGAGCGCGGCGATCAGCCAGGATACGAAGGCCCTGCCGCCGTGTTCGCTTGTCCGCCTCTCATTAGATGCTTCCATGACATCATACCTTTCTCGGGGCCGTTCGGATTCACACGGCCTACCGCACCTGCCAAAGTTGCGGATCGGCGCCCCACAGAGGCTCCTTCCAGGCGTCATGGCCGAGCGGTACATCGGCCGGGGAAAGGGCATCCACGTGGCCATCGAGGAATACGCCCTGCGCACAGCCCTTGTGGCGAAAGGCGATTCCGCCCTCGACGCACCCCTGGTGGCCGACGACCAGGGGCGCGTCGCTGCTGGTTGCCGCGTCGCAGAACGCCAGCGTTCGGGAAGGCTGCTTGATGAGAGTATTCGGGCGCGCTGCTCTGGACCCGCCGCGCCTCGCCCCGAAACACGACGTGTTGGCAGCGTAACTTGAGCAGAGGGGCTTCGGCCGGCCGTCGCAGAACAGGTCCGGCTGCGTGTCGGCCGGGCAGGTCAACACCGAGGGTTCGCGCCAACCCGGCTCGACGGCCAGGAGCGTGAGGAAATCGGGGTTCTCCCACCAGTTGCCGGGCCCGCCTTTGCCCCAGGCATCTTCGGCGGTCGGGTACATACCCCCGTGCTGGTTTGCATAGGTGATGACGGCCAGGCCGATCTGTTTCAGGTTGCTCGCGCACGTCACGCGGTCTGCCACGGCATAGGCCGCGCCCACCGCTGGGAACAGCAGGCCCGCGAGGACCGCGAGGATCGACGCGAGGACCATCAGTTCGACGAGCGTGAACGCGCCGCGGCCGGCGGTTCGCCCACTCGGGGCTCTGCGCCTCATCACGGGGCTCCTTCCTGCACAGGTAGACCGATGGCAGAAGCGTCGCCCTCGCTCACCCCTGCCCCTCGGCCGGCCAAGTCACCGACGGCCGCGCCTTCGCGAAACCGCCAGGGCAACCGTCCCAAGCCCGACCAGCGCGATGGTCGCCGGTTCGGGCACGACCTCCAGGTACGGCCGCAGGCCCGTGTCCTGGTAGTCCCGGCTCCTGAACCGGGCGTGGTAACTGACCGCGCCGCTGCCGGGGTTCCCCTCGATCTCACTCGCGTCCTTGACGATCAGCCCGAGGTTCGCGTGCGTCCCGGCGACCCATTCGCGGACCAGGCCCGTCACGTTCCACGTCATCCAGGTGTCGGTGGAGTGGGGAACGGCGGCGGTCGCATAGACGGTCGAGGCAAAGTCGCCTCCGCCCGGCTGGTACGCGGGCACGCCAGTGTTGAAGGGGTCCCAGTACACGGGGCTGGCCTCCTGGTAATCATCGCGTGCCTGCCAGGTGGAGTTCATCTCGTCCCAGGAATTGGTGACGCGGTGGACGACGTAGGTGCGGCCGGCGGGGTCGTCGTGCGGCGCGCTCCAGTAGTAGAGCCCAAGCGTGGCGCTGGTGATCAGGCCGGGGTCCGCCTGGATGGCGGGCGGCAGCGACGCCAGATCGAACTGGAGAAGGGACCGGAAGTTCTTGGGTTCCTTCGTCTGGCCGCCCCACCATGAGGTTCGGACCCGGATCTCGGCGTCGGCGCCGCCGTTGACCGTGCAGCCGCTCGAACACGAGTTGATCCAGTTGTCGGCGGCGGGTTCGAGCACCGCCCCGCGTGCCGTCGCCGGCAACCATCCGGCGAGCGACATCGTTACCAGAATCAACAACCCTGTGTGAATTTCTGCCTGTCGCATCTCCATCCTTCCTTTCTAAGATACGGGTTCAAGGGTGCGACGCCCCGCGTTGTTGTGTTCCGGTTCGCCCATGGTCTAGTTGGCCTAATACAACAATGTTGGGGAGCCCCAACTTCTGCGACAAAAAAACGCTCTCTCTCCCCCCGTTCGCCTGGGGTAAAGGCCTTCGTTGCCTCATGCGTCGCCCTCGCTGTCGGTCCACCGACCTTCTCGAATGCGATCAGTCGGGCTTGACCTGGATTCGTGCGGCTTCCTCCTTCCGCAGAGCAAGATTGTAGCCCTTGAGCCTGACCTCCATCGGCCCCCCGTCCGGCGCGGCCTTAAGCACCCCGATGACTGTGCCGCGCACGACCCCCATCTCCACGATCCGCCGTCGGATCGCCCCGGTGCCGTGGACCTTGACGACGGCGCCCCGTTGACCGGCCCCAAGGGTATCAAGCGTGGGCACAGCACTCGCCGCCGCATGGCTCAGCACAAGGCACTGCCGGCAGTCCTTGCGTTTGTTGCCGTGTTCACACTTCCCCTCGAGGTATTGCGCCCATCCCTCGGGGCTTCCCGGGCACGCCTGAACGAATTCCATGAACTGGACCAGCCTGCTGATGACGGCCTGGTCCACGGCATGTTCCATGCGGCAGGCGTTTCCCTCGGCAACGTCTTCTTGGAGCAGCAGGACCTGCCTTAGAAAGGCGCTGATGGTCTTGTGCCGCCTCAGGACCTCGCCGGCGATTTTCCTTCCTTGCGGCGTCAGGGTGCTCGCCTCGTAAGGGGTATAATTGACAAGGCCCTTGTCCGCCAGATGTCTCAGCGCGCCGGTGACGGTCGATTTGTGGACACTGAGCCGCTTGGCGATGTCGCGCGCCCGGGCGATGCCCTTCTGGGCAACCAACTGGAGAATAGCCTCCAGGTAATCCTCGGACTGGGCACTCAACTCTGCGGAAACACCCATCATCAAGGCCTCTGTCGCTGCCCGAAAAGTTTGCCAATCCAAACTTTAGCACGACTTTACCGACTTGTCAACTCCAAACTCGTCCTTTTCTTGGGCTAACGCCGGTTGGCGACCGCCTCGCCTGAGCCCGTCGGGCGATGCCACCACAGCGCACGACCGGGAGCAGCCCCCACACGTCTCCCCCTTGCCGCTGAGGGTGCGCCACATGCGCCGGCCGACGAGCACCGTCATGGCCGCCACGATAACCACCACCAGTATCGTCTCTGCCGTGGCCATATCACCCCCCTGCCAATCCGAGGGCGCTGCCGATCTGATACACGAGCAAGGCGGCAAGGTAGGCGAGGCCGGTGAGTCCTGTCCACTGAAGGAGTGCCCATTTCCAGGAGCCGCTCTCAGTCCACATGACGGCGACCGTGGCCATGCAGGGGAATCCGAGCAGAGAGAAGATCATGATGGCGATGGCCTGGAGGGGGGTGTAGTTGCTCCTGAGCGCGGTCTGTAGCGGCTGGGCCTCGGCCTCATCCGTGTCGCCGAGCGAATAGACGATGCTCATCTGTGCGACGAAGACCTCCTTGGCGGCAAATGCGCCCATCATGGCCGTGTTGACCCGCCAATCGAAGCCGAGCGGCCGGGTGACGGGCTCAAAGGCCTTGCCGACGCGGCCAGCAACCGAGTATTCGAGCGCCGCCGCCTGCCGCCCCTCGGCCGCCAGGTCCTCGGTCTCCCGGGGGTGCGGCTTGGGGTAACTGGTCAGCGCCCACAGGAGGATAGAGACGCCGAGGATGATCGTGCCTGCCTTGCGGACGTACATCCAGCCCCGCTGCCACGTGTGGATGAGCGTGCCCTTGACGGTGGGGGTGCGGTAGGGGGGCAGTTCCATGACGAACGGTTCGGCCTCGCCGCGAAGGAGTGTGGACTTGAGCAGTTTGGCCGCCAGCACCGCCACAGCCGCCCCCACGACGTACATCGTCCACAGGACCGGCCCTCGCCACTTCTCGATGAAGAATGCGGCCGTGAACATCATGTAAATCGGCAGGCGGGCGCTGCAACTCATCAGCGGCAGTATGAGCATCGTCGTGAGGCGGTCGCGCCGGCTTGCCAGCACTCGCGTCGCCATGATCGCCGGGATCGTACACCCGAAGCCGATGACCATCGGGATGAAACTCTGACCGTGCAGGCCGATCTTGTGCATCCACCGGTCCATGATAAACGCCGCCCGGGCCATGTACCCGGAATCCTCCAGCACCGCAATGGCCAGAAACAGAATCAGGATGTTCGGCAAAAAGACGATCACCGCACCGACGCCGCGGATGACACCGTGCACGAGGAGCGACCGCAGGGCGCTGTCGCTGCCGGCCGCCCACAGCCCCCCCACGGCCTGCCCCAACCACTGGAAGGCATAATCGATGGCGGCCATCGGGTACTCGCCCAGGCTGAACGTCCCCCAGAAGACCAGATACAGCAGGCCCAGGAAGATCGGCAGCCCCAGCACAGGATGCGTGATGACGGCATCGATCTGGTCGGACCGCGTGTGCCGGGCCTCAACCGTGCTGCGAACCGTCTCCTGACAGGCGCCGCTGATAAACCCGTACCGCCGGTCGGCGATGACGATCTCGGGCTCGTCGCCGAGGATTCTTCTGAGGTGGGCGATCGCCTCGTCAGCCGCCGCCAGGACAGCCGCCGCGCTCTCACACACCTGCTCGATGCGCTCGCGGATTCGCCGGTCGTTCTCGAGGAGTTTCAGAGCGACCCACCGCGGCTGCCGTGGCGCGAGACGCTCGGCCTCGGTCTCCAGGACGGCAGCCAGTTTGTCGACCTCTTTGTCGATCTCCGGGCCATACGTGATCGGCACCGGGCGCAGGTGGCGCGCCCCCGTTGCGACGGCGACGATGGCGTCGCGAATCTTGTCGATCCCTTGGCCGCGGTTGCCGACGGCCGGAATCAGGGGCACACCGCCCAGCAGGGCAGACAGTTGCTCGAGATCAAACACGTAGCCGCGAGCCGACGCCAGATCGCTCATGTTCAGCACGAGGACCAGCGGCAGACCCAACTCCATGAACTGCACCGCCAGAAACAGGTTGCGCTCGAGGTTCGAGCCGTCGAGGATGTCAACGACGACCCCGGGGTGCTCATCGATGACAAACTCGCGGGCCACCAGTTCGTCCGTCGCGTACGCCGTCAGGCTGTAGGTGCCGGGCAGGTCCACGATCTCAAGTCGTACGCCTCGGTGCCGGCAGACCCCAACCTTCTTTTCGACCGTGACGCCCGGGTAATTCCCGACGTGCTGCCGCGAGCCCGTCAGTGCGTTGAAGATCGTCGTCTTGCCGGAGTTGGGGTTTCCGGCCAGGGCGACCGTTACGGTTTGGCTGTTTCGGGCCAGGCGGGTCTCGCCCGGGGCTGGTGCGGCGGGTTTACTCGCGTCTGCCATGATCCGGCCCACCGCTGGGAACCACCATGACCTTCCGCGCCATTCCCCGGCCGAGAACGATGCGCAACTCGCCGGCCGCCAGAACGAACGGGCCGCGGCCGCCGTTGTGAACGACCCGGATGGCGACGCCCGCGCGAAGCCCCATAGCCGCCAAACGCGACCGCAGCCCCACGCCGCCCGCCACCGTGACCAACTGCGCCGACGCGCCGTCCGGCAGGGAGGCAAGCGACACGGCGCCAGGTTGGCCGGCGTGTCCGAAGCGTGTCACGTGTGTCGGCCCTCCAGAGAACCGTTGAGGCCCTCGGCATCGCGACGGAACTCCCGAAACGCCTCCGCCCAAGGACCATCGACGTCGGAACGCTGCTCCACGAAATGGACGAACCGCACCAACCGGTCGAGCACGTCGCCCTTGATGGCATGTTCCATCTTGCAACCGACCGCTTCGGCCTCCGCATCGGGTACGCCGAGGACCTCCATCAGGAACCGCTTCAGCACACGATGCTTCCGCAGGAGGGCCTTGCCCATGGTTTCGCCTGTCTCAGTCAGCGTCACGTATTGGTACGGCTCGTAGTTGACGAGGCCCCGTTCGGCCAGGGCCTGAACGCCACAGGTGACCGACGACTTGCCGACGCCGACATGGGCCGCAATCTCCTTCATCCGCGCCACACCGTGGCGCTGGACAAGCAGATAGACAGCCTCCAGGTAATCCTGAAGGCTCTCGCTGAGTCCGGCGGCTGACGTTGCCTGCGTCACGGCGGGAACCTCCCTCTTTGCCCGTGACAAAGGATTCTACCCCCAAAAGTTCGCCACAGGCATCATAGTTCGCCGCGCCGAACTTGTCAAGCCCCTTTTTGGGCGGGAATTCGCCGGGACCGTTCACGGGTGCCCCTGCGCGCCCGCGCGGCCCGTACGTGCTTAGCCTCCTCTCGAAGCGATGTCATTTCGACCGAGCCCTCGCCAAAGGCGAGGGCGAGCGGAGAAATCTCGTCGTCTGGACACGGATAACGGCGAGATTCCTCGACTCGCTTCGCTCGCTCGGAATGACACGCTAAACACGTACTACGGGCCGTGTGGCACGTGGCCGGGAGGCCGGCTCCCAGCGCGTACGACCTTCGGCGGTGGTCTCGGCACCCGCCGCGCATAACGGCGCATGTGCGCGGCGGCTAGGCCGACCCGGCGCGCACCAATCTCACGCAGGTCAGCGCTTCGGGTCCACGGCCGGGGCTTCGCGGCTACCTCGCCCCCCGGCGGGGAGCATCCGTCTCATCCACCCGCTCCCTTAACCGCCATGCGCAAGCCGTACAGACTTTTGCTGGCCGTGATGAAGAGCGTCTTACGGTCTTTGCCGCCGAAGCAGACGTTGGCCGTCCAGCGTTCGGGGATCTGGATATGTTCGATCTTGTTACCGCTTGGGTCGAAGACGGTCACCCCGCGGCCGGTCAGGTAGACGTTGCCCGCCGAATCGATGGTCATGCCGTCGGAGCCCATCTTGCAGAAGAGTTTGCGGTCGGCGAGGGTCCCGTCCTCGTTGATGGCGTAGAGATATGTTGTGTTCGCGCCGATATCGGCCACGTAGAGTTGCTTGCCGTCGGGCGTTCCGATGATGCCGTTCGGCTGCTTCAGGTCGGTGGTCACGCGTCTGAAGATCTTGCGGTCGGCCGAAAGGTAGTAGACGCACTGTCCCTCCTGCTCCATCGGCCCGCGCTTCCAGTACGACCGCTTGTAGAACGGGTCGGTGAAATAGATGCCGCCGTCGGGCCGAACCCACACGTCGTTGGGGCCGTTGAGCAGCCTGTTCTTGAAATGCTTGACGAGAATGGTCACCCTGCCCGACGGATTGATCGACCACAATTGGTTGTTCTCGTCGGCGCAGGCCAGCAGGTTGCCGCTGCGATCGAAGTAGAGGCCGTTCGAGCATCCGCACGGCTGGAGGAACGTCGAGAGTTTGCCCTCGACGCTCCATTTCAGGATGCGGTCGTTCGGCTGATCGGTGAAGAAGACGTTGCCCTCGGCATCGGCGGCCGGCCCCTCGGTGAATTCGAACCCGCCGGCCAGTTTTTCAGGTTTCGCCCCCGGCGCGATGATGCCCTCCGCTGCGGCAGATCGCGTCAACCCGAACACAAGGACCAGCACCAGGACTCCAGCGGCTGTCAGTTTCATTGGTATCCCCTTGCCTTGTACGGACTCTCGAAAGCGGCTGCGGCTTCATCGTCTTTGCGTTCTTCTGGAAGAGGTCCAGCCAGCCCCACGTCATCGCATCGCGGATGGTGCCCGACTGGCGGCACTCCTCAGGCGTCTTGCCCCAGTAGAACCCGATCCAGCCCGACGCCACCTCGCGCGACCGGTCGATGAACCGCTCGAATTCCGGCCGGCCACATTTCAGGGGAAACGTCTCCTCGATGACGACCGGCTTGCCGACGGCGAATCCGCGCAACGTCTCCATCGCCTCGTCCACGCGTCCCCTCTCCGGATACAGGTGGACACTGATGAAGTCCAGTTCAGTCGCGATTCTCTCCGGCACGAAACCTGACGATAGACCCGGCCGGTCGAGGCTCCACGGCACGAGGCCGACCGTGACAAGGTGGCGGGGGTCGTGTTTCCGGATGGCGGCTTTCAGGCGGCGGACCCACGCCAACGCAACGGCCGGCCGCTCGCGATCTCCTGTCTCCAGGGCGATGAACTGAACGAAGTGCTTCCCCGCAAAAGCCCCGGCCAGCCAGTCGTCGCGCTTCCCGCGCCGGCCCGGAACGACCGGCTCGTTCATCAGGTCGTAGCAGAAAACGGCCGGGCTGCCGGCACATCGCCCGGCCACCGCTTCCCAGAAACGCGCCTGCACGTCCCAGCGGTCGCTCTCGGCCAGCGGATCGTACCACGGGGGAACGTCCTGCTTGTGGTAGCAGCCCAAGCCCGTCAGGTCCAGGTACAGACTCACCCGCTCGGCCAGGCCGAGGAGGCGGCTCAGTTGGTCAAGGGCGCGGTCGTTGACCCCATCGGGACCCTCCATGAACCGGCCAAGTTGCAGGTGCACCCGGACCACGTTGGCGCCCAACTGCTTCATCTCGTGGAAATCTTCCTCGATCCGTTGCCACTCGGCGTCCCAGTAGTCTTCGATGAGGCGGCCACCGTCGTCATGGTCGTAGTTGAAGCCCCACGGGACGAATGTTCTACCGGACGGTTCCAGCACGAAGCGTCGCCCGTCCTGGGAAACGCGCACCCACGGCATTTCGCCGGGCGGCGCCTGCCCCCGCATATCGCAGCCGGGGACGAGAAGAAGCAGGAGCGGCACGACCCACAGACGCGCCGGCGTTCGGATGGGTCGGCTCATTGCTATACCCCGCGTACTCTCCTTGCGCCGAATCGCGTTTCGGCGCCAACAGCGGCCCGCCGGTGCGGCGGGTCAGTCGCGCGCCACGGCCGTCAGGAGCCCCAGCCGCCACGGGATGTCGCCATACTTCTTGCCGGCCCTGGCCTTCTGTGTGACGCCCTGGATGAGGAACCGCAGGTTGGCCGGATCGACCGTGAGCGTCTCGTCGAATCCGGCGCGAAGCAGTTCGCCGTGGCTGATGTTGTCGGCCCACGGCGGGGCCGCCTGGCGAACGTTGACCTCACCCGCGAACGGCTGCTTCTCGGTGTCGGCCAGCGGCCGCCAGGCACCGTTTAGACGGTCGGCTGTGTAGGCCTTATAGTACCGGCGTCCGCCCCTGCCCTGGGCCTCGATGACGGCCAGGTAGTCGTCCCGACCTTTGAGCCGGTAGATGTGGGCGGCCTCGAAGATGTCGGCCTTCAGGGCGAGTTCACAATGGTCGAACCCTTCCGGGAACGTCTCGATGGGCGTCCACATCCGCCACAGGTGTCCGTCGAGGGACGTGAAGAAGAGGTACGCACGCTGCGCATCGCAGATGACCCAGAAATCGATCCAGCGGCGGACGCCCTTCGGGTTGACCTTCGGGAAGAACCATTTGCCCGGCGACCACGATGCGGGATCGCCCAGCGTCTCGGTCGTCGCGTAGGTCGGCTGCAGGCCCGGTTTGCGGTTCGGATCGGCCGACTGATACACAAGGTACCACGTCTTGTGCCGCCGAAAGTAGAAGACCTGCGGCGCACAGAAGTAGCCGTCGTGGCAGCGGAGGATGCTCCGCGGCGCCCTGTCGGCGTCCTCCCACTTTGCGAACGAGACATACTCGATCTGGTGGGAGCGCGGCCGGCCGCGGAGCGTCATGAACAGGTGCCACTGGCCCTCGGCAAACACGATGGTCGGGTCCTTCACCGAGACGCACTCGCCTTCGGCCGGCTGAACCGGCGAAATGAGCGGCCGCGACAACGTCCACGCAAACGGCGGCTTCAGGTCGCCGAATGCGGCGGTTCCCCCAACCACGACGACCGCGAGGACAGCCGCCACAACCATCGCCGCCCCAACCATCCAACCCCGACAGGCGTGCTGAACCACGATCGCTCCTCCAGCCGACGCTGCGGCCCAATTATCGCGCGCCCCTCACGCCGCCGCCACGGTTTTCCCGTGGACGCTTCCCATCCACCGGCTGCCGAAGTAGACTCAAGACGGGTGGCACGGCCAGACTCCCCTTCGATGCGTTCAGGGACGTCTCCATCGAGGCGAGGCACTTGCGGGTGCGCTCCTCGTCGCGCGTGCCGTACCCGTAGATGCCCATGTAGCAGTAGCCGACGTGCGCGACCACCACGCGAGACTGCCCGCCTGGTACCGCAGCCAGATGTTGACCCACCGGTTGAGGTCGCCGGCTCACGGCAACCCTGCCGGGTCGGGCCGGCTCGGCTGGCTTGGCATCTTCAGGTCGATGCGTTTCAGGATGAGGTCGCCGCTCGGCCCCGGGGCCAGACAGATGTGCACGTCCCGCACAATCCACTGCCCGGGGGTCGGGGCGTCGGAGTTGAGCGGCAGGCGGATCTGGCCTTGGAGCCGCGGCTCGGTCATCGCCGCCCCCGTCATGGTCAACTTATGATTGACCCACCTGGCGCGGTCGTCGGCGACTTTCCCCGTGAGGCCGAGTTCGGCCTTGATCTCCTCATAGGGGAAGCGTTCGCGCGTGCCGTCGCTGATGCGCCAGGTCTTCAGCCCCCTCGGCAATTTCGAGTAGATGCCCTGCGCCTGCCCGGCGGCGAGCAGGTTGGGTGTGGAGGAGGTTTCAGAGAGCAGTTTCCATCTTCCTGCGGCGGACTTCCGGAGCACCCAGCACGCGGTCGGACGACGCGTCACGTCCTTGACGCCGCCCGGCCGGTCCCAGGCGACGGCCAGCGACCCGTCGACGATGCACAACTCGCCTTGCCACGTCCGCGCCGCACCCGACGGCATGCTTCGCGGCCGCGCATACGCCTCGGCGAGTCGGGCCTTGCCGACACGGACCTGGATCGCGCCGGCGGCGGCGTTCTTCCGCTGCTTCCAGAGGGCCGACAGGTATTGCTGCCGCGGCCCGTCATCACTCATGAACTCCTCGGCGAGCAGGGCCGCGAGGGCGGCGAAGTCGCCGCCGGCCACCGCCCGCCAGAACGCCTGGAACGCCTCGCGGGCGCCTTGCGGGATCATCTCGGTCCCGGATACGCGGACCGTCGCCCGTGGAATCGGCGTGGCCGGCGACGGCATCTCGGACCGCACGACCGGCCGCGCCACCGGCCGCGCCGCCGCCTTGTCGAGACGTTCACGCAGGTCCGCGAGGTACCGGCTCTGTGGGAACAGGCGCGCCAACTCCGCCAACACCTGGTGGCCTCGGTCGGCTTTCCCGGTGGCGGCGTAGACGGCGACCGTGGCCTTAAGCACCTCCTCTCGGAGGGCGAAATCCGGATACCGTGCCGCAAGCATCTCGCCCAGTCGCGCCGCCGCCGCAAAGTCCCCGGCGTCGCCGCGCGCCGTCATGATGGTGGCGTGAATCCACATCGCCCACGGCGCGTACCGGCTGGTCGGATGGTCCGAGTAGATGGTCTCCAGGGCCGGCTCAACCGTCTTGGGGTCCGGCCGCCCGCCGACCAGCCAACGGGCGGCCTCGACGGTCCACCATTTCCGTGCCGCAACGTCCGCGGCCGATGCGGCTTCGGCGACGGTAACGGCCATCGGCTTCGCATTCAGCGCACCGACGATAAAGATCTCGTACGGTCCCGGCTCGGTGAGGACGAACTCCTTGGGGGGCTTGGTCTCGCCCGGTTCCCATCCCAACACGAACGGCACTTTGCGGGAGTAGGTCTGGCCGGGTGCCAGGGGAATCATCAGGTCGCGGCGGATTCGCCGCACGATCCAGAACAGGCGCAGCCCCTTCTCGCCCGGTTGTCGGACGACAAAGAGCAGCGGCTGATCGTCGGGATACGTTACGCGCTCCGTGGACGTGTTGCGCCAACCGACCTCGAGGATAACCGGCTCGCACGACAGGACGTTGGGGGTCAGGACTCTGGCCTGCCACCGGACGGCCGCCGGCATCTCGGGCGGTTTCGGCTCCTCCTTCGCGGCGGCCGGATCGGTCGCGCCCGTCTTGGGCAGGGCCGGCGCAGCAGACGGAGCAGCGGGCGGCGCAGCGGACGGGGCAGCAAACGGGGCGGCGATCGCGCCGCTGGAGGCCGACACCAGAAGCGACGCGGCAACGACACCAAGGAGACCTGCCGGAACGTGCCTCATACGCCTCCCCCGGTACGGCCCCTGACCCCGGGCCGGTCGGTTCACGAGCCTTCGCTTAGCCGCGTGTAGTAGCGCTTGAGGTACTCCTCGTAGCCGCGCGGCATGGGCTTGTCGAGGGCATCGAGCACGTCTTTCTGGACTTCATTGGGCAGGGCCACGCTGGCGTCTTTGCGGATACGGACCTCGCCCGACAGGAGCATCTTGGTGCCTTTGAGGTTATCGAGGACGACGTCCTTTCGCCGGAGGGCGTTGCGATAGCGGCCGGCGAGGATGTCGCGTTGGATCTTCCGCATGGCGTCGATGGCCTCGTTCAGCGAGAAGGAGTCGTAGTTGCGGACCTGGAGTGCGGCCTTGACGCCTTCGGCCTTGTTGCGAAGTTGGGCCTGCCGGCCGGCGAGGGTTCCCATCCGCCGCTGGACCTCGGGCGGGACGGGGCCTTCGAGGCCTTCGCTGCCTGAACCGGAGATCTTCCCGCCGCCCGTTGCGCCGGTCGGCGCCTCGGGGCTGGTATCCTTGACCTCGCCCTTGGAGAAGGCATCGGGCGACAGGCGTGTGGGAGTCCGGCGTCCGCCTTTGCCGGTGGCGGTCTCCTCGACGAACTCACCCGATGCCTTGCCGGTGCGACCTTCGCCGCTGCGACCGCTGATCTCGCTCGTGTTCGGCAACCGGTTGCCGGTAACGCCCTTGGCGGCGAAACTGGAGATGGGGCCGTCCATGGCGTCCCATCCGGCGCCCTTGTCGATGGAGTCGCCGGCGTTGGCGGTCACGTCCTCCATCTCCTCGAAGAGGTCTTCCTCCTCTTCCAGGAGGTCGCCGACGAGGTCTTCGAGTTGTTCGGGCAGTTCAGCGTGGGGGATTTCGTAGTCGCCGGTAAAGTCTTCCTGGCTCCAGCGGTCGCGGTCGGGCGTGTCGGGCAACCACCGTTCGAGATTCTCGGCGATCTCTTCGGCCCCCTCCATGCCGAGTTCTTCGAGCGGGACGGCGATGTCAGCCGCCTTCTTCGAGAGGGCGTCGGCGGCCATTTCGACGTCGGTCTTGACCTCGATGAGTTCCTTGCAGAGGCTCGGGTTGGATGCATCGACCTCCGGCACCTTTGAGAAATCGGCGATGGCCTCGGTCAGGAACTTGTCCCACTGGTCCTCGATGGCCTCGAGTTTCTCAAGTTCCCGCTGGTCGGTTTCGGTGTAATCGTCAACGGGTCGTTTGGCGAGTTCCTTGGACGCCTCGATGACCTTCTTCTGCTCGTCCACGAACTCCTTCAGACGGTCGCGCAGGGCCTTGAGTTTGTCGAGCACGTCGTCGGGCAGGTCCGAGGGGTCGAGGCGGTTCTGTTCCTCCTTGACCGCGTCGGCAAGCCTGGCCGTGATGTCGAGAATGCGCCGCAGCACCGCGATGATGGTATCCTGGTCCCTGGCGAGAGCCGCAGCGAGTTGGGGCACGGTCGCCAGGCGCGAGGCGTCCTGGATATCGGCAATCGCCTTGGCCTTCGTCATGGCGGCGGCCATCTCATTGGCGGTCAGCATCTGAAGAGTCTCGCGAATGGCCATCGTCTCGGCGTCGAACGCGACCTCCTTGACGACCCGTAGCGTCGCTTCGCGGATCGACCGCTGGGCCTGTCCGAGGGTGAAGCCTCCGGATCGTGCCTCGGCCAGGGCCTTGAGTTGGGCGAGCCCGCCCGTGGCGATTCGGGCCTGCTCCTGACTCTTGAGGATTTCGCGGAGGCGTTCGTAGAGGCGTGAGAGTTGGTCGAGTTTCTGCTCGGCGGCCACCTTCTTGTCTTCGAGGATGATCTTGTACTTGGCGGTCGTCGCCCGGTTCGGCCCCTTGGGCGTCGCGCCGCCCTGGTACGTCCGCCGGTCGAGGGCCTCGGCCCAGTAGATGATGGTCTGGCCGATGCGGTACTCGGCCGGGTCGATGCGCACGCAAGAGTCGATGACCGCCTCTTTCGGGTTGGCGAATGTCTTCCACGTGGCGAGAACGGCGGGCTCGGCCGCGCCCTCGGTCTGGGCCAAGAGGCGGACCTCGCCGAGTCCGTACCGGTCGGCGCCTTTGAGGCTCATCTTGACGCTGTCGCCGAGGCCGGCCACCACGTCGCGGGCCGGAACCGTGAACTGCACGACGGGCGGTTGATCTTCGAGGGCAAAGATCCGGTACACCACGGCGGCCCCGTTCGGCGCCGCCCCGCCCAGGTGAATCTGGTACGTGTCATCGGCCAAGACGGTGAACCGGGTGGACGCGGTGCGGCCGCTCTCGCCGGGGAGACACTTGAGCGTCTGCCCGCTGCCGAACAACAGGCTGCTTGCCTCGACAGGCGAAGAGGCGCGGATCACCATCTCGACGGTCGTTCCGGTGAGGCAGCGCATCTCGCCGCCGTTGTTCTCGACGCGTTGCGGCTCCAGGCCCGTGTACTCGGGGTAGTGGTAGGTAACGTCAATCTGCTCGATGAGCGGCGGCTCTTTCAGCGCGACCTTGAACTGCGGGCTCTCCGTGCCGCCCACCGTCAGACGGTACGCGAACGGCTGGAGGACCTGCGGCACGCGATACGCAAAGCGGTTGAGCGTCCCCGACGCAAGGGCCAGGGCGTTGCGGCCGGTGTGGCCGTCCGTCACGCCGCAGATCTCGATGGCGCCCTCGTAGCGTTTGCCCTTGGGGTCGGAGATGACAGCCTCGATGGTCAGCGGTTCGCCCTTGATCCACGACACGCTGCCCGGCGTGATGGAGCGGAACTGCACGTCGCCGACCGACGCCACGCGCGTCAGCGGCATCAGGATCTGAAGCCCCGCCGACGAGAATCGACCGTACGCCAGGACCACGAACGCCGCGAGCAGCAGCATCGCCAGGCCGGCCGCAAGCCCCCACCGTTTGGCCCGACGTTCGCTGACGGCCGCCATCAGGTCCACGCCCCGGGCGCCGCTGGCCGCCTCGTCGATGGCCCGTTCCACCAGGACCCCCGACCAGTCATCGGCCCGCTCGGCCAGCAGGATGGTGTTGATGAGGCTGTTGCCCAGTTCGGGGAGCCGGACCTCCAGGAACCGGGCCACCTCCTTGTCGTTCGGGTCATACCGGATGGGGATAACGAAGCACCGCCAGAAGGCGACGACGGCCGTCCCGGCGCCGGTGAGCAGAAGGATCAGCCGGCCGGCCGGCCCGAAACGCAGGT
>Ga0307433_1000385_pt1 | contig 36491 bp, 37 predicted proteins | sample SalMarWE160210MG_FD_202166 | JGI IMG/M metagenome (GOLD analysis project Ga0307433, IMG submission 202166) | Salt marsh sediment microbial communities from the Plum Island Ecosystem LTER, Massachusetts, United States - WE1603-210 | ecosystem: Environmental > Aquatic > Marine > Intertidal zone >... | reverse complement strand
GCACGATTCCTGTGTCAGTGAAATTCACGAGTGCCTCGAAGCAGTAAATATAAGCGAGCCGTTGCCGGAAACGGTAGTAGCGGGCATAGTTCCGCACGCCGGCTGGACGTTCAGTGGCAGTTTGGCCGCGTTGGTCTTCTCTGCGATCAAACAGCGGCATGAAAAGGTCAATACCTTTATCATATTCGGCGCCGCCCACAGCTACTTCGGAGCCTCGCCGGCTGTTAGCGACAGGGGTATTTGGGCAACACCGCTCGGCGAGATTGTGATTGATGAGGAATTAGCCGATGCCATTTTGAGTACCGGCCAGGCCGTCAGTGACCCAAGCGCCCACCTGAGCGAACACAGTATCGAGGTGCAGGTCCCGTTCGTACAGTATCTCTTTCCCGGCGCTAAGATAGTACCTGTTGTTGTGCCGCCGACCGAGCAGGCTGTCGCGCTGGGCACGCGTGTCGGCGAGATTATCGGTCAGCAGGAGGATAAGAAAATCGTCTGCGTAGGATCGACCGATTTGACCCACTACGGCCCGCGTTATGGGTTTGCCCCGATGGGAACCGGAAAGAACGCTTTGGAGTGGGCAAAGAAGGTTAACGATAAAAAATTCATCGATTTGGCTTTGCAGCTCAAGCCGGACGAATTGCTCGCAAGTGCGGTAAAGGACGGCAACGCCTGCGGTCCCGGCGCGGCGGCGGCAACGGTCGCAGCGGCAAAAGAACTTGGCTGCAAGCAAGGCCTGTTGCTGGGACACACCACCAGTAATGAGATCATGCTCAAGAAGATGGGCACCACGAGCGCCGAGGCGGTAGGCTATGCCGCAATTGTCTTTTGACTGTCGGCCGGCAGTGTCACTTTCGTCGTGAAAATGCCGCCCTGTTCCAACTGGATGGTGCACGTGCCTCCCAAGGCCTTGACAATTCGCTGGACCAGGGCCAGGCCCAAACCGCAGTGAGCACCGGTGTCCGAGCGCGATGAATCGCCCCGCCAGAAGCAGTCGGAGACTTTTGAGATCTGCTCGGCGGTCAGTTGGCAGCCGGTATTGGAAACTGCGATTTCCACCGAATCGTCGATTCGGCGGGTCGTTGTCCGGATTCGCCCGCCATCGTTTGAGTATTCGGCGGCGTTGTCCAGAAGGTTGGAGAATACCATAAACAGATGTTCGGGATCCGATTGACAAGTCAATTCAGCGGGAATTTGATTCTCGAAGACGATCCTGCGCTCGTCCGCTTTTTTGCTGAAGCACCGCCAGCAGGAATCGAGAAGTTCGGAGAGCCGAACCGGCTCGGTTTTAAAGCTGATTTGCTCAGTCTCCAGCCGGGAGAGCGTCAGCAGGTTATTGACCACCGACTCCATGTCTTTGGCGATTTCGAGGCAGTCGGAAAGCGCCTCCCGGTACTCGGTCGCGTCGCGGCTGCGGGTAAGCGACACCTCTATCGTCGAGCGTATTCCCGCCAGCGGCGTTCGCAATTCATGGGCGACGTCGGCGTTGAACCGCCGCTCCCTGTCGAACGAGGCTTGCAGCCGGGACAGCAGCTCATTGAGGCGGTTCTTGATTGGGACCACCTCCGCCGGTACGTGCCGGGTGCCGATTCGAGTTGTCAGGCTGTCCACTCTGACGGCCGCGATCTCGGCGGCTATTGTGTTCAGGGGACGCAGGCCGCTGCGGACTACATAGGCGCCGATAATCAGGGCAAGGCCGGCGTTCACGCTCGCGGCGACGAACAGAAGCCATTTGAGCAGGCTAAGTTGGCCGTAAAGCTCGTGCGCATCGCGGGTCACGACCAGAATCAAGGGTTTCTCAGCGGTCTGCGCGGCACCGTCTGTCTCGTCCGTCTCGATTCTCGGTAAGAATGTGGTGCCGGCCGCTCGGTACGGGCGGTCTTCGGGGCCGGGAAATCCTTTGTAAACCGGTTTGTCGAGGGAGCCGTGGAAACATGGAAGATCGCCGTTGCCTAATAAGGGAGACCTGGATACCGCTTCGCCGTTAAGCTTCCAGATTTGATAGTTCATGGGATGATCGGGATTAGTAAACTCCGGCATCTGTTGAACGCCGATTTCAATATCGATTCCGTTTGGATCTATTTCGACCGAAGCTGCGAGTACCTGGGCGACGGATGCCAGTGCTGTGTCGAACTGGTTGACCAGGGCGCTGCGAATCACGACGTATATGAGCAGGCTGAAGATAATAAGCAGCAGAATCATCCCGCCGATTATGCCGCTGAGCAAGCGGGTTCGGAGCGACCGCATCATGGTGTCTCTCCCAACAAATAGCCGCGGCCGCGGACGGTATGAATTAGAGCGGGTTTACCTTCTCGCTCGATCTTTCTGCGCAGATAGCCGATGTAAACGTCCACAACGTTGCTTGACGTCGACGAACTGAACTCGTAGACGTGTTCCCATATGTCCGAGCGGGATACCATCTGGCCAGCACGTATAGCGAGATATTCCAGTAGTACGTACTCCCGCGGCGTAAGCTGAATTTCCTCTCGGCCGCGCCAAACTTTCTGCGTGATAAGGTCGAGCCGCAGGTCTTTGATTTTGATGCTGGGATTCTTCTGGCGGTAGCTTCGGCGCAGCAGGGCACGAACCCGCGCCATGAGTTCGTCGAAAGCGAACGGCTTGACCAGGTAGTCGTCGGCGCCGAGGTCCAGGCCGGTGACGCGGTCTTGAACGGTATCTTTGGCTGTCAGGATCAGCACGTGGGATTTTTTGCCTTGAGTTCTTATCTTCCTGAGGATTTCAAGCCCGTCCATCCCGGGCAGCATCAGGTCGAGGATGATTACGTCATATTCGTTGCTCGTTGCGTACCAAAGACCCTCCTTGCCGTCGCGCGTGGTATCCACGGCAAAGCCGGCCTCGCGCAGACCCTTCACAAGGGATTGCTGCAAAGGCCTATAGTCTTCTACAACCAGTAAACGCATCTTCATGTCCACCCGTAAGGCCGCAGTCTGCAAGCGGCATCATATACATTTTATAGGTTGAGGCAAATCGTGTCAGTATTTCCCTGTCTCTATATCACAGCCTGCGGTCAGTCTTTGCTGCGCTTGCCATTTTGCGGCGGAGTCTCTTTCATAATAGGCTGTATCGTATGGTCGTCGGCGTCAATTTGCGGCCAGTCCGGTGCCGGGACATCGGGCAGCAGGACGTGCGGCGTGATGAATAGCGTCAGCACGCTGTTACGGGTTGCCTTTTGAGTTTTCCTGAACAGAAGCCCGATTATCGGGATATCGCCCAGTATCGGCACTTTGATAACGGCTTCGGACATTTCCTGCTGGCGCAGGCCGCCGATCACCAGGGTCTGGCCTTCTCGAACGATAACCGTAGTCGTGGATTCCCGGTTGACCTGTTCGGGCAGGCCGGCGTCCGGTGTAAAAGTGAAGCTCCCGACTTTGATCGAGACCACCATGCTGATTCGACCGTCCGCCAAAAGGGTGGGGGTGATACGGCCCTGGGTATCGGCCGAGATATCGCTCTTCTTAACAATAGGCCGGCCGGATACGTCGTAGCCTTCATTAAAGAAATAGTTCAGCGTCTTGCGGATCTGAATTGTGGCTTCCAGACCGCTGACCGCGACCGTGCGCGGGTTGGTTAGAATCGTGCCCTTGCCATCCTGGACCAGTGCGTTCAGGCGAACGAAAAACTCCCGCGGCAATTTGCCCACGCCCTGGTAGAAGACTTGGCCGGTCCCGGGGTAGGTAGTGAGTCCGTCTAATGAGGCGTCCGGGCTAAGGTCGCGAATCGCGTTACCCATCGGCTGGAACATAGCGAACCGTCCCTCGGCGTAAGTCCAGTCCAGCCCGAGTTCACGGTTGGCCTCGTCGGTCAGCTCCACGGCCAACAGGTCGACCAGAATCTGACTGGCCGGCGTGTCGATCAGTTTCAAGTTCGCCTGCAGCTCGGCCAGAAGCTCGGCAGGGCCCATGAACAGCAGTAAGTTGCGGGATGTGTTGGAAGTGACATATTGATTGTACTTCGTCGGTAACGAGGCAAGTGCTTCTTCCACGGTCATATGCAATGGCTCAATAGTCCGGGTGACGATAGCGGAATCGTCTGCGAAAGGATCAGGAGCGGCAGGCACCGGAGTAATGCCGGCAGAGGTTTGCTCCTGCTGCTGACCGGGCGATGTCATGTCGGCCGCCATTATCATGGTCCGGCCCATTGGTGGCCCGTCGCAGGTCAGGGCCAGTGGGCTGATAAGGCGCTGCGGCAGGTCCACGCGATAAACATCAGGCTGCAGAATCCGGTCGGCTATGCTGATGATTTTTGAGATCGTGATAAGCAGCGACCGGCTGTCCGGCGACCACGAGATGTTGACCACGCCCTCGTCACGATCATCGCTGGCTTCTATCCGCTTGCGGTCCTGTTCTTCGCTTAACAGCAGAAGGTCCTCGGCCTTGCCCGTAGCCATATCATAGACGGTCAGAACCGTACGCCGGTTCTCCTCTCGCGAATCAGGACCCCAGTTACGAACTGTAGAGCGTCTGGTCAGGAAAGCGATTTTCGTGCTGTCATAGGACCATTTCATCGCCTCGTAGTCATCGAGTATCCCATCCTTTCGCGGGTAGCTGGTTAAAAGTATCTTATATCCGCCGCTATTAGGGTCTATGAGATACAATGTGTCGATGCCGTTGCCCTGGATGTCAAAGCGATCCCCCTTGGACAATATATATCGCCCGTCCCAGGACCAGTACGGGTCATCAAGTTCAAGCTGGTTCTCCGTGGCGGGCGAGCTTGCATTCGTGAGGTTTCTGGCATCGCTTCCATCGGCGCGGGCCACCCATGCATCGCATCGCTCCCCTCGTTCGTTTTGAGTCATGTCCTTGTCGAAGGTGAAAACCACGACATCCTCCACGGGAGACCAGCGTGGGTCTCCGGCGCGTAATGATTCACTCCCGATATCGGTTAGCATGACAAGGTCGGTTCCGTCGGGGTTGACAGTGACCACATCAGAGTTGCCGCTGGCCGCCACGAGCAGACTTAGCCTCGGAGGCAGAGATGCGCTCCATCGCTGGTCTTTTCCCTCACCTCGCTCGGGCAGCAGGTGCCAGGTCCGTTCTGTAACGGTGTCGTAGAGCCAGACTTGCCGTGTGCGCGTCAGGCCCAGGCGGACCTTGTACGCAAGGTAGCGATCGTCAGCCGACCAGTAGGGCCCGTCGTCGGGGTCGAAGTTACTTCTTCGATACGGCGGGGAAATAGTGGTGGATCGATTCTGGCTGATGTCATAAATATAGGCTGCTCCCTGGCTTTCTTCCTCAGTTGCGTTGGAGAATTCATAGGCAATACGGTCGCCGGCCCAGGACCACTCGGCAAAAAAGACATCTCCCACTTGGCAGGCAGGCTTGACTTCAGTGCCGTCGGACTTCATGACGTGCAGTTGCCATTGGGACGAGTCACCCACTTGTCGCGCAAAGGCCACCCAGTCGCCGTGCCAGGCCCAGGCCACCGCCCTTGATTTGCCGTCATCCGTCAACGGTACCAGCGTGACACCCTCGGCTATGATTGCCGAGAGACCTGCCGAACAAGACAAGAGTAATACACAAAATGTCGCAAACAAAACGCATCTCAATCTGTTATCTGTGATAACTTGCATTTAGCATATTCCTACAACAATGATTTACCGTATGATCTTCCTGGCAGAAGACGTTTCTCATATTGTGCTTACGCCTCGAACCGCACATAACAACAAGGAAAAACCGCTGAGCAGCAACAGCCTGCTGCTCAACGGCGCTTATCTTAGCATTTAAGAGACGATGCGTCAGTATTTTTCCTGCCTTTAGTTGTCCTTATCGTCTTGCTCGTACTCATCATCTTCGTCGTTATCGTCCGACTGGCTTTTCTGGGCGTCCTCCTCCACCTTGCGGCCATCCGGCGTTAGAAGCAGTTCCTGCTCAGCGCCGGCTTTCTCGAATTTGATCTCGTAGAGAATCGTTGTCTTTCTCTCAAGTGCCAGCTCGGCGCCGCTGCCGGCCGCCTTGCGTGCGGCTTTGAGCACAACTGCTGGGACTTCGTCGGCGCTGAGACCTTCCTCGATCGCTACCAAATCGCCCGTCTTAGTGACCAGTACATCCACTTGTACACCGGAGGGCGCCTTCCACGAGCCCTCGTAGGATATGAGGCCGTCCTCGAATTCCTCGGCAAACTCGAAGATTTTGGCCCCGGCAGCCATTTTCTTGAGCGTTTCCAGGGCGGCTGCCGGCACTTCTGCTTCTGTTACTTTACGCTCGGTTTCGGTCGCCTTGGCCGCTTGGGCTGCGTAGACCGCCGCACACAACATGGCCCCGAACAAAATTATAACAGCAATTAGTTTCAAATATTTCGAATTCATTTTCTGTCTCCTTAAATTCAAAAAGAACCACAATTCCGCAGCCTTCCAACATGGTCAGGCCGGCCGGCAATTGTCGGCTTTATTGAATGTCATTTTGGCAAAGTAATGATGAGAGAATTGTGAGAAAATAAATTTTTTGTCTTGATTGATGTTTTTTTGCCCAAAAAGGCTCTGTCATTTGTGCCATAACATGGAATTTGTGCTGGTGAGAAGCGCGGGTGTTTCAAGGCAGATAGGTCTTCGCTCCCGGCACGTATAGCGCGCAAACTATCAGAAAGCCAACGGTCGGATTCTTCAGCGGAAACTTTATCTAAAGACTCGATCTGTCAGAACGATTCTTTTGGGAACTTCCTGCCGGTCAGGCGTTCGTAGCCTTCGATGTATTTGTCGCTGGTCTTTGCCGTGATATCTTCGGGCAGCTCTACGCCGGGACCCGATTTGTCGAAGTTGATACTTTCGAGATAGTTGCGGACGAACTGCTTATCGAAGCTCTCCTGGTCCCTGCCGGGCTGATATTTATCCGCAGGCCAGAACCGCGAAGAGTCCGGCGTCAGAACCTCGTCGATAAGAATAATCTTACCATCGACATGCCCCCATTCGAACTTGGTGTCGGCAAGAATTATGCCTTTGCTCTCGGCGTATTCGCTTGCTTTCTCGAAAATCTCGGTGCTCTTGCTGCGGACATAATCCGCTGCGTCCTTGCCGATAATCTCCACGCACCGCTCGAAGCTGATGTTCTCATCGTGCTGGCCCAGTTCGGCTTTGGTCGCCGGCGTGAATATCAGTTCCGGCAGCTTTTCGCACTGCTTCAGACCGGCCGGCAGCTTCTGCCCGCAAACCGTGCCGCTTTGCTGATACTCTTTCCAGCCTGAGCCCGCCAGGTATCCACGCACGACGCACTCGACCGGCAGAACTTCGACTTTCCTGACTAACATACTCCGCCCGGCCAACTGCTTGGCGGAGCCTCTGAAAGGCTCCGGGAAATTGGCCACGTTGTCGCTGATCAGATGATGCTCGATGCTGTCGCTGAGAAAATCAAACCAGAAACGCGAAATCCGCGTCAGCACAATCCCTTTATAAAGTATGCCGTTTGTCATCACGACATCGAAAGCACTCAGCCTGTCGGTCGCCACTATGAGCAGCTTATCGCCGAGATCATAAATATCGCGAACCTTGCCCCGGCTCGGTGGCCTGTTGCCTATGTTTGTCTCTAAAATCGTCTCCATAATCGTTTCATCCTTCATACCGTTCTCCATTTCCTGTCTGTGGCGCCCAGGCTTCTCACCTGCGCTGGCAGAGAAAGTTAGCCTTTGTTTTTAATCCGAACTACTCTCTATGGCAAAATACTGCCGAGACGGCAATTCTAACCGGGATTGCATCAATTGCACGTATTTTTCCCATATTTATAAGGTCTTATCTCAAGAAAATGCCGGCAATCGACATATTTTTATAATTTTTGTTATTTTTTCTTGAACAATTATGGGCATATGCCCATAATATAAAATATGAGAGATACATTAAGGATAGAAGACAAGCCAATGACGCCGGGTAAAGCTATACTAAGCGGCAACGAGGAGATTTACCGCCCATGAAAACTTACTTCGACTGTGTTCCTTGTTTTGTCCGCCAGGTGCTTGACTCGGTCCGTATGACGACGGACGATACACGGCTTCATGAGAAAGTCCTCCGCGAGGCTCTGAGCATGGCGAGCGAGATGGATCTCAACCAAAGTCCGCCGGCGATGGCGCAGAAGATACATCAGTTCATTCGTAAAATGACCGGCATCAGCGATCCTTATCTGGACGTGAAGAACCGTTTTAATAAATTGGCTCTTCAAATGTACCCCGACCTAAGGATGCGAATCGACACCTCGACAGACCCTGTGGAGACAGCAGTTCGGCTGGCTATTGCAGGCAATATTATCGACTTTGGAGTGAACTCGGCTGTTGAGTCAAGCCAGGTTGAACGGACGATTGCCGAATCGCTGACAGATCCGTTCGATAGAGAGAGTCTGGAGGTGTTCAAACACGCCGTATCACGAGCGGATGAGATACTTTATCTCGGCGATAACGCCGGAGAAATCGTCTTCGACCGGCTGCTGATCGAGCAGTTGCCTTGCGAGAAGATAACCTTCGTGGTCAAAGGAGGGCCTATTCTGAATGATGTCGTCATGGAAGATGCGCAGATTGTCGGGCTCGCGGACGTGGTTGATGTTATCGACAACGGCTCGGATGCCCCCGGCACCATTTTGGAGAACTGCTCTGAGACGTTTCGTCGCCGATTTGATCAATCCGATTTGATTATCGCCAAGGGCCAGGGCAACTATGAGACCCTGAGCGACGTGGACAAGAACATATTCTTTTTGGTGATGCCGAAGTGCAGTGTCTTGGCACGACATCTGGGCCGCGAGATCGGCAGTCTGGTGTTGTCGGGATCGAATCACAGTCACTTCGCAGAAGGGAGTTGAGATTAGGCCAAGAGGAGATGGAACAGGACCGGCCGGCCTGAGACGTGGCGGCGGCCGCGCTGCTGGCAAGGGCAGAAGCCGCATGGCCGGGTGGAAATTGCATATGCCCGAACTGCGCAGCAGTAGTCACTCATGCTGTGGGGCAGCCTTGTAATGCAAGAAGTTGTCCAAGATGTGGAACGAAAATGACAAGTGCTTAATCTTATTTTGAAAGGAGATTTATTATGCCACGTGGAGATGGAACAGGTCCTGGAGGTATGGGACCGATGACAGGTAGAGCGTCTGGTTTTTGTGCTGGCTATTCAGTACCGGGTTATATGAATCCTGTGGGTGGCCGCGGATACTGGGGCCGGGGCCGAGGCCGAGGCGGTGGTCGGGGCTGGAGACACTCGTACTATGCGACGGGCCTGCCCGGCTGGGCAAGAGCGCCGATGGGATATCCGGCCTGGGGTGGTCCCGCCGATACTTACGCGCCTTCTGCCGGACCGTTTGCCCCGACAATGGCGGCTGAACAGGAACTTGGCGACCTTAAAAAGCAGTCGGAGTATTTCCAGGATGCACTTGGCCAAATCAACAATCGCATCGAGCAGCTCGAAGCAGAAAGCAATAAGTGATTGGCCGCCGTCCTTAAAACAAGAAAGGCGTATTATGAAGATAGCAGTTACATCAACCGGAAACGGTTTGGATTTTGAAGTTGATCCACGATTTGGAAGGGCGGCTTTTTTTCTAATCGGCGATCCCGAAACGATGGATTTTGCTGCCGTCGCAAATGAAAACGCTGCCGGCGGCGCGGCGGGTATCGGCTCGGCCAAGCGTGTCATCGACGAGGGCGCCGAAGCGGTCCTGACGGGTAACTGCGGCCCGAACGCCCAGCGTACCCTGAATGCCGCTGGCGTAAAGCTCTATACCGGCGTGACAGGAACGGTCGCCGAAGCTGTTGAGTTGTTCAGAAGCGGCGGATTAACCGCGGCTGAAGGGCCAAGCGTCCAATCTCATTTTGGTATGGATAAGTAAAATGCCGGATGACTTCGTTGTTGCTGTTGCCAGCGGCAAGGGTGGGACCGGAAAGACCACAATTGCCGCCAATCTCGCCTGGGTAGTATGCAAATCAGGGCGGAAGGTTCAATATTTCGACTGCGATGTGGGTGCGGTGGATCTGCATTTGCCGTTAGACCCCGATATAAAACAAACGCATGATTTTAGCGGTGGCAAATTAGCTGCTGTTGTTTCCGAAAAGTGCATCACTTTTTGCAGGCAGTTGGATTTGCCGGTCCTGGGAGTGATAGAGAATATGAGCGGATTTGTCTGTCCGCACTGCAATCAGAAGATAGACGTGTTCGCAGGAGAAGGCGGCGAAGAAATGGCCGGGGATTTCAAGGTGCCCTTCCTGGGTAGGATTCCGATAGACCCCGCATTCGCTGGTGCCTGTGATTCCGGTGAGACGTTTGTTGCTTTTAATCGTCAAAATTCTGCTGCTCAGGCTATCAGTAAAACATTTGAACCACTGCTTGAGGCTGGTTATAATGTTTGAGCCGAAGACTCATCTTGCAGTGCTTTACGTAATGAGAACCATGCTAATAACAAGGAGAAAAAGAATACGATGAGAATCGCAATCCCAATAACAGGCGGAAAACTTTCGGCCCACTTCGGTCATTGCGAAGAATTCGCACTGGTGGATGTGAATGAACAGACTAAGGAGATCGCCAACGTTGCAAAATTACAGCCGCTGGCCCACGAGCCGGGTGTGCTGCCGAAATGGCTCAGCGAACAGAAGACCGATGTGATTATCGCCGGCGGTATGGGACAACGCGCCCAGCAGCTTTTTGCCAGTAACAACATTAAAGTTGTTGTGGGCGCATCCGATCAATCTGCTGAAGAGCTTACATCAGCTTATTTGAATAAAAAGCTCGAAACAGGCAATAATATTTGTGACCACTGATTCGGTAAGAAAAGAATTGTATTTTTTGCAGAGGTGATTTGGAAGACCCGGCAAGGGTTTTGGAGCAGAATATTCAGTCGAAACGCGGATTATTTGTCATGGATCCAAATATTTGCATCACTGTGTTAGTTGAGAACACGACGTCCGACCCGGGATTGTTGGCCGAGCATGGGTTATCGCTCTGGATCGAATATGGCAATAGACATATTCTTTTCGATACGGGTCAGAGCGATATTCTGGTTCAAAATGCAAAGGCACTCAACATCGACTTAGCACAGGCCGATGCGATCGTACTTAGTCACGGCCATTACGACCATACAGGCGGTTTATCGACAGTACTTGACATTGCTCCAAAAGCACGCCTTTATTTACATCCTGCGGCGATAGAGCCGAAATTTAGCCGAAACAGCCCAGAGACACGCTCAATCGGTATGCCGGACTCGGCAAGGCAGGCTATTCGTAACCGGGAAATCATCTGGACGGAATTGCCAACACAAGTGTTTGATGGAATGGGCATCACCGGCCAGGTGCCGCGTGTCAACAATTTTGAAGATGCCGGCGGGGCGTTTTTCCTTGATGAAGATTGCCGGGAACCAGATCTGTTGTTAGACGATCAGGCTTTGTTTATCGAATCGTCGACAGGCCTGATTGTTGTCTTAGGATGTGCCCACGCAGGAGTTGTAAATACGCTGCAACGGATTTCGGATATAAACCGGAGAAAGCATTTTTATGCCGTAATGGGCGGGATGCATCTTCTCAATGCTATTCCGGAGCGAATTGAAAGAACAATAACCTCTTTTCGGCAATACGACCTGCAAAGAATAGGCCCGGCTCATTGCACGGGTGGTAATGCCGTCGAAAGAATTAGAAGCGCTTTTCCCGAGCAATGTTTTGATTGTTCTGTGGGTACATGGATACGGTTTCAGGGGAAAGAAAACAGGATTGGAAACGATGGTAGATGACATCGATGAGATAGCAAGGAATCTTCAGGAAGCCGTATTGGCGGGCTATTCGAAGAAGTTCAAAGATGAGCTTTTCGATGCCAGGAATATCGGCACGATAGAAAATCCGGACAGCCACGTTCGTATCACGGGTGTCTGCGGAGATACGATTGAGATGTTTTTGAGCATTAAGAATGAAATGATACTTGATGTCAAATTCACCACCGATGGTTGCGGAGCTACTGTTGCGTGTGCTAATTATGTAGCAAGGACGGCAAAGGGAAAATCAATTGAAGAGGCGCTTGGGATAGAACAGGATGATGTTGACCAGTATTTTGAAAGTTTGCCGGAAGAAAACAAGCACTGTGCGAAGCTGGCTGTTATGACCCTTTGGGCTCTACTTGAGGAGTATCGCAGTAACCCGAATCCAGAGAAGGTTGGTGACGGAAACGTTGTAGAATAAATCGCGGCGGTTGACGGGTGGGCAAAGTATCTGCTATCTTAAGACCGTTACAGAAACATTTGATATGCCGAGACCGAGACATTTCAGACATGTGGCGCAGTTGCCACAAACGAATTACTACAAACCGAAAGGGATCCCTCTGTCGGTTCTGGAGGAGGTGACATTAACCGTCGATGAGTTTGAGGCGATCCGCCTGAGCGACTTGGAGGGACTCTACCAGGCCGATGCCGCGGAAAAAATGAATATTTCCCGCCAGACTCTCGGCAGAATCCTCGAATCGGCGCATAAAAAGATTGCCGACGCTCTGGTCAATGGAAGGGCGCTGCTAATTAAGGGTGGCCCCATTGAAATCATTGCCCCTCGTGTCGAGGGCGTCCCGCCCTCGAATCGCGGGCAGGATGCCCGCGACACGACCAGATCCCATGGCTATAGCCCCGGCCCCGCCCGTCCTGAGCGAGGTCGTGGCCAATGCAGAGGAAGGCGAGGGGGACATTAATCGTCCGCAGAGATTCTCGTCACGGGGATCATAATCTCCGATTTCATCTGGGCATAGTCGCCCGTAGCGGCATTCGCGAGGAACTTCTCACATGGCCCCCCAATACCTGCATAACCATGCTTGAAGATCCAGGTATCAAGACGAAGATAGATAGGCTCCGAGTCTGCCTGGCCAGCCGGTTTTGCCGCGACCGCCACCGTCATAGCGGGTAGTTTCTTGACGTCGGTCATTTCGCCTAAAGTGCCGGCATGCTTCAACGCCTCCTCTCTCACTGGTATGCGGATCTCTGTCAACCAGTGCTCACTCGAAACGTGTTTGGGATTATTCAAGTAGGCGAAATAAAGAGAGCCGTTCGGCCATATCTTCTTCTGAACCGCCAAAGCATACAAGCTGCCGATCGCATGACCCACTTTGTCATAATCCCCTCGATAGATCGTGTAAAGAACCGTTTGTGGTTCCACTTGGCGAATTGTAACGTCGGATTTGTCGGCCCAGATGCTAACCGTCACTGTCGACGTCGATACCAGCAACACCAGCAGAAATAACCATACCTTTGACCTGTTCATCGTTTTGTCCTTTCATGAATTTGTTTCAATTTGCGTTTGTGAACCTTCAACAATTTCCTTGAGCGCTGCAACATGTCCGGCAAAAGCATCCCGGCCTTTTCCAGTTGCGCTGATAAATGTCTGGGGCTTGCGGGCGACGAAGGTCTTTTCAATCTTGATATAGCTCGCTTGTTCGAGCTTACTGAGATGCGCGCCAAGGTTTCCGTCGGTCAGCTTCAGGAGCTTTCGCAGATAGGTAAAGTTGACATGCTCGTTCTGATCGAGGCTAACCAGCGACGACATAATCTGAAGCCGAACGGGCTGATGAATGATATTGTCAAGCTGTGCCATTTCTTACCTCCATCTCAAACGTATATACAGGCCGGTACCTAAGAGTGCTCCGCCGCCCACAAAAGCCATCCAAAGACAATAGAAGTCTCTTAAAATGTAAAAGCCTACTAATGTCGCGGCCGTTAATGCGAGTCCGAGTATGATCATAAACCGACTATCAAACCAGAGTCCCATTACGATATAGGCAAACATAGATGCTGTACAAATAAACGCATTACATTGCAGGCCGCTAAAGGGAGCTAATAAAAACAGCCAGATAGGAATATAGACACATAACAAAATCCAAAATATAGCAATACGCCGGCCGAGCCTTGGGCTGGAGGTCTCTTGTATAGGACCCTTGGAGTGAAAGACCCAAACGATTATGGCAGTTCCCAACCCGCCTACCGCGGCCATGGCCGTGAATATGTGAAAAGCATAATACAGATAAAAATGTGTCGTTGTATATGCGATGATCCAAAGCATACCCCACAGTATCAGCAGAGGATTCGCATAAGCCGAGGCGATGGCTTTGTGGGTCCGGACAGTTGTATCTCTGACTGCGGATAAAGATACCTGGGCTTCTTCCTGAGATACGTTCATGATTAATCTCCTAACTGAAAATATTAATTGTTATCTGTTATACAGAGTACTCTATAATGCAGAGTTAATTTTGTCAAGTCTCTTTTTTGAAAAAAATCACATATTTTTTCAAAATACCGGATTTTAGCCTTGAAGAAGGGATTTTCGTGGCGAAAAAATCGAGTCTTTATTGTATTGGGCTTTTGAGTTGAGCGAAAATGCGCGAAACTTTCTTTATGTTTGGTGTGATTACAATTGTGATTAAAATCTGCGCCTTTGTCATCTCGACCGAAGGGCTGCGGAGCGGCCCGCAGTGGAGAGATCTGGCTGCGAGCGAAAAGCGAGTTTAGTCAGAAGCCAGATTTCTCGGCTTCGCTTCGCTCCGCTCGAAATGACAAAAAGTGAGAGCTATACTTCGCTGCGCTCGAAATGACTCGAACAAGCGCATTGATTATGCACAATTAGTATGATAGACTAATAACGGTCAGGTATTCAAAAGCGCTTGTTTGCGAGCAGCCTGTGGTAACCGGGGCAGCGAATATTGCTCTTGATCTTTTCGCTTTGGCTCCCCGGCGTGCTACAGCTTTCTCTGGGCGAGTTCCAGGCCGTGTTCGGTCATTAGATCGGCGTCCGACATTATTTTCTGAGCTTCGCCGTCGGCGATGATTCGGCCCTTGTCGAGCAGGACGGCTCGGTCTGCAAGGGAAGCGGCGAAGTTCATATTGCAGGTGGCAATGATTAAAGTCTGGGGCAGAGACTTGAGAAGCTTCATCAGATTGTTGCGGTTTCTCGGGTCGAGGCTGCCGTCCGGCTCGTCGAGCGTGATAATCCTGGGACTCATCGCGAGTATGGTAGCGATAGCGGCGGCACGTTTCTGCCCGGCCGACAAATGGTGCGGGGCCTTGTCGGCCATTTTGGCAAGGCCGACGGTCGCAAGAGCCTCGGCGACGCGTGATTTGATCTGTTCCGGTTCCAGGCCCATGTTGAGCGGGCCGAATGCCACATCGTCGAATAACGTCGGCATGAATAGCTGATCGTCAGGATTCTCCAGGCAGCAGCCAAGGCGGGTGCGGATTTTCTTGAGGTTTTTGCTGTTGACCTCCAAACCGTCTACGAGCACTTTTCCCGTGCCCTTGGCGAAACCCGCCATTGCAAGAAGCAAAGTCGATTTACCCGCTCCGTTGGGACCGATCAAGGCCAGTTTCCGGCCGTGCTCGACGCTAAGACTTATGTCACTCAGAGCCGGCGTGCCGTCCGGATATCTGTATGTAAAATTTTCTATTTCTATCGCTTTAGACATTGTTTTTACTGCAAAATCGGTTTTACGAAAAAATATAGTCCCGACATGAAAACTGCTGCTGTCAGGGCAAAGAATAAATCGCAGCGTCGAACTTTCAGCTTCGAGAGCGTGCGCCAGTTTCCATCGAAGCCGCGGGCCTGCATGGCAATGCTGATGTGCTCTGCGGTGTCGATACTGCGGATAAAAAGCGAGCCGAGCATGGACGCCGCGGTTCTCAACTCCGTTTTGAATCCGAGGTTCCTGAGTTTTCTGCCGGCCCTGGCTTGCAGGATGTGATGGGCCCGGTCGATCAGGACAAAAATATAGCGGTACAGAAATCCAAGCTGGATAGTCAGCAGCTTGGGCATGCCGAGCTTTTGCAGGCCGGCGAGCAAATCGCTGAACCGCGTGGTCGATACCAGCCCTATAAGGGCCAGCATCGTCACGATGAACTTTCCGAGAATGACGAAACAACGCAGCCATCCGAGCGAGCTTTGCCACGAAAAGGGGCCAAAGCTGACGGCCACAGGCGTCCTGTCATACAGCGGGCAGCTCAGGGCCAGGACAATAACAAACGGGCTGACCAGCAGTATCTGCTTGAAGACAAACTTCAGTGGAATCCCGGCCCAGACCAGAATCGCAAACGGCCCGATCGCGTAACAGGCCAGAATGCTCAGCGAGGTGCGCGGCAGGGAAATCACCACGGCGGTAAAAACGAGTACGACCAGAAACTTCACCCTGCTGTCAAGTCGGTGGATGGCCGAATCCTGATAAGCGAATTTGTCGATATGTGCGTGGTGCATATTCTGTATCTCGTTTTTCACATCTTCCGTGAGATATGGCTATGATGCCTTCTTTCTTCTGAGCATCCACGCTGTAAGCCAGATGACGGCCATTGTCACTGCCGAGCCGACGATGCCTGCGAAGCTGGTCCAGCCGGCTCCGATATCGGCCTCCTCCTGGTCGGCGACGTCACCAAGTTTCGACGCCCGCGCCGAATAATCGGGCATCAGGGAATACTTTGACTGAAAATCGTCCACTGCGGTAATTCGGGAGTCCGGGTTTGACACGACAGTTTCGAACCCGGGCTCATCCGGCCGTTCGGCGTAGCTCCATTCAAGCCCATCGGGAAGGTCGGAGGCGAGCAAGGACAATCCCGTGCCGATAAGCACTGCAAGAATTCCCAGCGTTGCGAGTACGGCGTTTTTGCTCAGCCTGACTGTCCCCGGCAGAGAATCGGCCACGATGTCGGGCCTGAGCTGCTGCAGGTATGCCAGTACCGTGACAGTGACCAGGCCCTCGACAAATCCGACCAGGAAATGGACGCCGATCATCGTGATTAAGAATGTTGACAGAGGAACCGCCAGGACGCCGGACATTGCCGCCTGAATCGCTACAAGAATCGCGCCGGCTTCCATCGTAATCACGCTGGCCAGCATCGCCCCAATGTACACTTTCAGGCTGCTGAACCTGCCGTTTGTAATGGTTCTGTATAAAAAATAGCCCAGATAACTCGGCACCAGAGCCATATTGATAATGTTGCATCCGAGGGCCAGCAGGCCGCCGTCCTGGAAGATCAGGCACTGAACGATTACTACCGAAGTTATGACAATCGCGGCCAGATGCGGGCCCAGTATAATCGCAAGCAGCACCGCCCCGACCATATGTCCGCTTGTGCCTGGCATCGCCGGAAGCTGGAAATTGACCATCTGGGCGGCAAAAACGAATGCGCCAAGGATCCCCATGAGAGCAAGCTTTTCGGCGGCGATAACCTGCCTGACCTTTCTGCAGATAAAGCCCAGGCTTCCGGCCGCAATAGCCAGAGTCCCGGTAGCGACCGGAATCGATAGCAATTCATTCGCCATATGCATAACAGGAACCCTGTAACATCCTGATACTCAGCTTTTATAAAAAGTTAAACAGACCAATACAGCCTGCGCATAAAAGTACCAAAATAGTGCTACCACGTCAAGGAAGTGATTTGATGCTACTGGTAAAGGGTGCGACCAGATATTCTGGCAGGGCTATGCAGCCTGTTTTCGGCGGGCGCAGGAATAGCTGCAACGCGGCTTTCATGAACGGCGGCTCCGACTGGATCGAGGCCGAAAAAATGACCGAAGAACTGTGGGAGCCCAAATGGCGGGCTAAAGAACCGTAAAGCCATCACTTCGCATATCATGGCAAGACGAGATTTAACAGTCCTCCCACTATAAGACTGGATACAATCATAATTGTAGCGGATTTGAGCATGTCCACGACTCCAAGTTCCTTTAAAAGCGTTGTAAAGGTAGCCACGCACGGGAAATACATTGCCAGGACGACCGATGCTATTACCAGTTGTTTGATTGTCAGTCCCAGTGGAACAAGCATTCCCACGGCCACATCTTTACGCAGGAAACCTACTATCAATGCGCCGACAGCTTCTTGCGGAAGCCCCAAAACATGGGTAACAACCGGTGCCGTGATTTTCCCTACGAACTGAATTATTCCAAATGTGTAGAGTATATTTACAATAAATACCCCTAACAGCACAAATGGAATCGCCTCTTTAAGAAACCACTTTATCCTTATCCATATCTTCTTTGCCAGAGACCTTATATACGGAATTCTGTAAGGCGGTATCTCTATAAATATCTCCGGCGACTCGCCTTTAACGGTTTTGTTGAATATAACGCCAAGCAATACCCAAACCGCAAGTAATGTCCCGTAGATAATTGCAAGATAGCCAAGCCCATGCTCTCCTACCAGTCCCACTATCATTGCCTGTAGTGCGGCACAAGGTACTGCAATGGATAATAGAGTGGCGGCAATAAACTTCTCTCTTCGAGTCTCAAGAATCCTGGTTGCCAGTGCACCGGGAACATTACATCCAAGCCCAAGCAGCATGGGTACTATCGCAAAGCCATGCAATCCCAGTTTGTGCATCAGAGTATCTACCATAACAGCTAATCTGGGTATAAAGCCCAAATCTTCCAAAAACGAGAGAACCACATAAAACGCAAACACATAAGGCAGAACCGCACCAATTGGAACAAAAAGTCCAGTAGTCAATAGCCCAAAGGACTGCCCAAAATCTATTTCACCATCTATAAGCTGGCCTATAACAAGGTCATGGAGAAATCCCCCTGAGCCCATAACAGCCGACAGTTTCATCATCACCGGTGCCCAGAGCTTTTCAAAGACGGGCTCGCCTACATAGCCTATGAGTCCTTCGCCGATGAAACGTATTACCTTAAAGGCCAAAAACATCACTATAACAGCTATAGGAATACCAGTAAGCGGTCTGACCGAGGCGTCGCCGAGCCTTTCCAGCCACGTATGATGGTGATGTGTTATCTTTTGCACTTCATCCACAATGCTGCCTATCTTCTGCCACCTCTCATTATCTTCATATTCGTAGCCGGAATGTTTTGCATCCGTGATCTTTTCTACCAGATGATTAACCCCTTCGCCTGTCACAGCACATATGGGAACACAAGGTACTCCAAGAATTTCCTCTAACTTTTTATTATCAATCGAGATACCCTTGTGCTTTGTCTCGTCCCAGAAATTCAGTGCTACAACAACAGGCACCTTGTGTTTAAGCAGTTGGAGCGTCAGATTAAGGCTGCGTTCCAGGTTGGTGGACTCCACAACATTAATGACTACATCCCCGTCCTTTCGCTCGTTGAGCATTTTGACTGCTATTTCTTCTGCTCTACAGGTTGGTTCCAGAGTGTATGTTCCGGGCACATCGATAAGTTCTGCACGTTTGTCGCCGAGTTTCATGCAGCCCTTTGTAAATTCAACCGTCGTGCCTGCGTAATTGGAGGCAATAACATTTGCACCGGTAATCCGGTTGAAAACAACACTCTTGCCGACATTAGGGTTTCCCATAAGAAGTATGTTCATTTCTTAGTCCTCCCCAGTAATTTCCACTAATACTTTAGAAGCCATACCAAACCCCACAGCAGCCTGGGTATGATTCTGTTGCAAAAGAACAGGACCTCTCATCAACTGCTCGCTTATTTTCTTGATTTCTTTGCCTGTCCTGATTCCCAGAGCATCTAACTTCCGAGCCAAACCATAGCCGCCATTTATTTCTACAATCCTGCCTTTCTGGCCTGACCGCATCTGAGCCAGAGAAATCCTGTGAGTTTTTGCTTCACTCATTCTTGTCTCCTTTTGGTCTTTATGATATCCTTTTATAAAGTTGGCCCAATTAGGGCTCTCGATACAATATTAGAATGCCATTTGTGCTCATAGGCCGAGCACAACCGCATCCTCGATTGCCTTGCCGCTTCTGAGTCGATCAAGTTGACGCGATGCGAATTACTTTAGGCTAAAATACAATGTAGGCTCTGAGTGAGAGCGCTACGGCATCATCCAGATCAGGGTTCATGCCGGGATTTTTTATGAACTGGACACCCGGCTGCAGGGTCAGCCAATCTCTCGGATTATACTTGTAGGTACATTCCAGCGCCATCTCGTAATCCTCCGCACTTGGCGTAAAATCCTTGTACTCATCACTGTTGTTAGCGCATGCCAAACCTATGCCAAAGATATCGTCTTCCATTACCAAGCCCGAATAAACCAGACCTGCGCCTACGTAAAGGCCGATTCGGTTGCGGTTTTTGTCGGCATTACCTACCTGAATGAATCCCGCCCAGCGATCGGTCAAATCAGTCTCACCGATCATGTAGAGCCCGGAGTTGTTATCATAGGATTTACTACTAAATTCAGATTCAAAATTTGTAGTGCGGTACCAGCCACCCACGGCGAGCTTGGTGCCGGTCTCTTCATTTTGAACGCCGCCTTCAAGTGCATAAAAGATTCCATCGTCATTATTAAGGGTGATCTGTGTCCCTTTTTCGTTGTCCGGATCGCCCGGGACACCATCATAGGCGCCCAAGTACAGATAGCCACCCTCGGCTGGAAAGAGCGAGACAACAAACGCCAATGAAGTTGTCGGGAAAATGGATGGAGGTAATTGGGAAATATCAGGTGATATGCCGAAAGAGCTATTTGTAAAGTGACTTGCCGCATCCAATGCGTCGAAAAGCGCGTTGTAGTCGTGCAAGCCGACGAGCCAGGCAATCCTGTCGTCAGCATAACGTTGCTGCCACCATGCCTCATAAAGCTTAAACGTATTGGGGGCTTCAATATTACTAGTTGCCTGGATATCACCGATCATTTCCGTTGGCGCACCACCGGAATTGTCCAATAGATGAAGATGTAAGTCCCCATGTTCGGAAAGTCCGAGGGCCTTGCCCCAGGCATCCATGATCAGATCGAGATTTGTTAATCCCCGGCTGCTGCGGGCGACACCCCCAGCTACATTCTGAACGCCCTCAAGCGTAAGGACAAATTCGAATTCGAAACCTTTTTCAGCAAGGGCTTGGCGTTTACCATTCCAGTCGCCCAGGAGCCACGGTGAATCTTCTGCCCAGGAAACAGTCGCAATAAGCAACGTTGCCATGACAATAATTGGCTTTCGGTTGGTCAAGGGGTGTTGAATTTTGTGACAACTCATACTTGTGCTCCTTTCCGGCCACATTATGGCCATACAACAAGACATTCGTACATCTTGGAAGGAGCCTGGCTGGCTGGCATTCCTGAATTAGGCTAGCTGGCTACGTGCTCCTATTTCTGATTCAAAATCAAATCTACTTTGTAAGAATCAATTTGTTGTTCTTGGTTAACATCAGTCTGTATTCTTCGCGGCAGTGGCGCAGCCTTACTTCGCAAGATTCACCAAGGAGTTCTTGAGCATCAAAGACAGGCACCTGCCTGGTTCGGCAAACACGGTTTTGGTGATCAGGACACATTGTTCTTCTCGCATGGTCGTCTTTCATAAAAACTCCCAATTTAATAAACTCAACATTGTGATATTGATTTGCATTATCAGTATGCCACCAAAAAAATATAGTACCCTATTCAGACCTTTTCCGAGTGTCCTCTTTAGCGCATCGAGAGCATAAACCAAATATATTAAGCCTATGGCTTTTCTGGACATATCCGTGTTTCTTCACGAGTTCATGCTGGATTTCTTCAAGCTTCGAACCGTAGATTTCCTCGAACTTGCCGCATTTTACACAAACGAGATGGCCGTACTTGTGCTCGTAACGCAGGGCACCTTCTCCGAAGTCCACCCACATCTCCAACTCATAGCTGCCGCTGTGTCTGCCTCTACGGTTGTGAGTGCTGGTCCCGCCTTTGACATTGGCCTGATAAACATTGGTTATTCCAAAACCCAACTCTATTCCGCTGTCCGCCAACTGGTCATTGAGCCCCCAGAAGCCGTTAGTGAGGGTTTCTTGCTCCCAGATACCCTCACCCTCAGCCCGGCAAATCCCAGCTAATACCAACAAAAACGTTACAATCAATGAAGCTTTTGTTCTGCTAATGTTTGAATCCTTTCTTAAGAAAAATTTACACTTTTACCAAGACGGCATATAATTGAGATTGATTACAATTCTCAATCTCATATATAAGCAAAGTACATTAAACTCAAACAATTGTCAAATATTTTTTGGGATTATTAAAAAATTTCTTGTGTAGATTTATTCAAAGTTCACACTTTGTATCCAACGATATAACAGGTGGTTCCTTAAAGCCTGTAAGTCAATACACCACAAGGAGATGCATTACATTGAAGCATAGCGCTGAAATTAGGTCAATATCGTCTAATCTACATGTAGATAATCTTTACTTTGCAGGCTCTTCGGTGTCTCAAACATGCGCAAAGTTTTTGATTATCCGAAAAAGGTTTCAGTTGCGACCGATGTTTTTATCTGAATTTTATACATGCCCACAAAATGGACAAGAAAAACACAGCTACAAGTAAAACGATCTCAACTGTCAGGATAGCTTCCATTGAATTTTTCCTCCCCTTTCTACATTAGCTTTTCTACACTTTTAAGGTTTCAAGAAAAGATATAGCTTCGTACTTGGCAATCCTGTAATGGCCGCCAATTGTCTTGATTGCACTAATCTCGCCTCGTTTGATCCAACTGATGATGGTGAAACGAGAAACACCGCAAAGTTTCGAAAGCTGAGTCGTTGTCAAAAAACCGTTCTGTATCTTGGCCCAATTATCAGTTGTAGTCTCTTTTATCATGGTAAAACTAAGCATTTCCGAATTGTGGTAATGTAGAGTCTTTATTATTTTCTTTACAACATATGTTTTGTAGAAGTCTCATTTTATAGCTGTTTGTTTGCTTCAATTATCATCCTTTTGCTTAAAGTACGGCTGTATTGTGTATGAGAATGAATATGCTTCTCATTCTCATACTAACCAATGTACAATTTCTACAATTCCTTGTCAATTGTTTTTTTTGAAATATTTTGAAATATTTTTGACATAGCTTCAACATATGATAGAATTTGTTGAAAGACAGTGAGAATGATAATCAATTATCAAGCAAGGTAAACATGAATGAAATCAGCAAAGAACATCTTCAGACAGCACCTTAAAAACAACGGCATGCTCCGTAGCAAACAACGAGAGCAAATCCTGGACATATTCCTCAAAACCGAGCATCACCCTACGATTGATGACCTTTATAATCTGGTCAAAAAGAAAGACCCAAAAATCGGCCTTGCTACCGTATATCGTACGATGGAGGTAATATACGATGCAGGATTGGCGAGTAGGGTCGGCTTCGGGGATGGCATCAAACGCTACGAGCACAAACATCAGCACCATTACCATCTGATCTGCCTTAAGTGCGGCAAGGTTATCGAGGTTACCAGCAACAGGCTTGAGGGAACACAAAGACAATTAGCGAAAAAGCATGACTTCACTATTACCAGAGCTACAATGAGGCTATTCGGTATTTGCAAGACCTGCAAACGCAAAGAAAAGTAAGGCCCAGGATGCTGGCGGGCTTCGATAATTTTCTGTGAAATTACTTACGCCTATCAAAAATGGCAAGAAATCATATAATGAGGAAAATTGCTGTTATCTTGTATTCCTGTTTCAGAAAAACCGCCGTACCTGAGCGGATTTTCTCAGCAATAGCCTGCATTTTTTTAGTACCTGCCGGATACCCGAAAAGAGAAAAATAACCAAGTAGGGCAAAACCTAAACCTGCAACGCCAACCAATGGTACAGCTCGGAATAAAGCTTCATAGGCCGGTAACTGTTCCACAGGTATCGGCTCATCTGTACCACAGACTGCATCACTCGTTGATATCTGGGTGAACGGCCTAATGAGTGCCGCCAGGAAAAAAGGATTGGTCTGATAACCAAAGACTTGTAAAGCCTATGAGGATGAATCCAGGGCGGTCGGGGACCGACCGCCTTAAACGGTAACGTCAACATCAGAGGATCATAATATGCTAACCAGCGAGGCAGTAAACTTCTTTCTTATGCAATTATTGCTAATTGCTGTTGTACTGATTCTACATACATATATTGGACTTCATGTGATCAGAAGGACGTTGATCTTTTCTGATTTGGCCCTTGATCAGCTTGCGGCATTTGGAATTCTGTTGTGCATTGTTATCAACAGCAATGAAGGAACAGGCAATATCGTTCGGTTGAACGATCCTATCACTTACATATACGCATTGGGTGCAGTAACCTTTGGCTCTTTTCTACTGGCGGTGATCAAGCCGAAGTCGAAAAATATACCCCGAGAAGCGGTTATTGGGATAATGTTCGCGATTTCTTTTTTGGCATGCTTTGCCATTACTGATCCGGTCAATGGTGGCGGAATGCTTTTTGACGGAACGCTCAAGGGTGATCTTGATTTTGTTACGTGGGGATTGGTCAAAGTTACGGTCATTGTGTATTTACTGTTGCTTGTTTTTCATTATATCTTTCGAAAAAGATTCATTGCCCTGGCCGAGAACCCTGAAACTGTAAAGAACGCCAAGCTCTGGGATTTTCTATTCTTCCTGTCTCAGGGCATTATCACCATTTTAATCGTACCGGTTGCGGGCGTCTTTCTGGCCTACGTCTTTCTGATGCTGCCGGCTGCGATGGCAACCATGTTCAAAAAAGAATGGAAATCGGCGCTTTTGCTTGGCTGGTCCCTGGGTTTTATTGCGTGTACACTCGGCTTGTTTGCTTCATACAATATCTGGGATTTGAGGTTTTTTGAAAATTGGCCATACTCTTCAACATTGGTGGTCTTTATGGGAGTATTCTTCTTGGCAGCATTATTGGTTCGCTGCATAAAGCCGTTGAGAACCAATGGCAAAATCAAAGGAACTTGCTAATGATTATTGATTTTCAGTTAATATATCAAGAAAACCATATTGCCTTTTGCCTATGCCTGATGATAGGTACAGTTCTGGGCTATCTCGGTACTCACGTGCTCAGAAGAGGGGTTGTGTTTATTGACATTTCATTGGCTCAATTTGCCGCGATCGGCGGCATCCTGGCAGAACATATCTTTTGTGAACACGGCCATAGTCATAGCCATGAAAATGAGCCACTTGCTTACTTTTGCTCGATTAGCGCCGTTATTCTCATTGCTGTTTTTTATGCTGTGGTTCGCAAATACAAAAAGAATATTTCCCTCGAAGCAATTATCGGCGTCACTTACGCTATAGGTTTCGCTACTGCCGTTTTCATTATTAGCATTTTTGGGTCACAGGAACTACACGCCGAAAGAGTTGCCGGTGATTTAAATGCTATTATGGATTTTGGGAGCATTATGCCATGCATCATGGCTTTTGGAGCTGTTGTGATTTGCGCGATAGTTTTTCACAAGCCACTTACTCACATTTCCAATAATTACGAGTTGAAAAAAGAAAGTATATCCGTCATTTTTTGGGATATTCTGTTCTACACTATGATGGGCGTTGCCATCTCATACGCGATAGTACATATAGGAGTGGTGATGGTGTTTGTTTATCTGGTAGTACCTGCAGTTATAGCAAGCCTGTTTACCACCAAGCTATTATTTCAGATGCCGATCATTGTTCTTGCTGTTGCAGTTGCATCCATGATCGGGCTTTCTGTACCTTATATCGCTTACGATACTTGGAAACTTGAATTGTCAACCGGCCCACATATCGGATTAATGTTGGGGCTTATTTTAATTGTCGCTGCTTTGGTTAAGGTTGCCGTCGGTCACATCGTTCTCTCCAAACGATAGTAGCTATCTGTATTTTTCTGTACACAATTTCGTTCAAGACGATCTGGACAACAAAAAGGGAACACAGATTGTTATTGATGGCGGCGGTGGACTCTATTGCCGCGCTGTTCAGCAAGTTTCGTCGGATTCGTACTCTTGATACGGTCGAGTGACTGCTCATCTCTGAGTCTTTGATGCCGTGACCCGCTGGATTTCGAACACGTCGCTCTCTTTCATGGTACTGCATTCTCGCGACAGCTTCTCCAGCTCCTCCGGCTTCGGGGCGTCTATATGCTGCAGGTACGCACGGTGGGGCTTCATGAGGAGAATGGGACCAGTGCCATTCTTACGATGGATGCACACGTGAATGAGATCCAGGCAGGTAGCTTCCGCCAGGCGGATGTCGAGCCAGCCCATGGCGTTACCGGAGCCGATGATCAGGCCGTCGGCCATGCAAGAGTACGGAGTCTTGAGGGGAACGTAACAGATAATGTCAAGCTCGTGCCGGCCCCATTTCGTATCAAGTTCGCGCAGCGCCGCTTTGCCGATTCGCCATCCAAGAACGTTCCAGGGACCAACGTGTCCGTGCATGCGTTTGATCTCGCTCCACCAATCTTCCGGCTCCTGGCCCTGTTTGTAGGCATTACCACCTACGGCAGCATCTCCGGCCGATCGTGTTCGTGAATGTCCTGCCCGTTGAGGGTCATGTTTTTCTGAAAATCCCATCTTCGTGCTCTCCTAACGCCATCAGTCCCGTCGATCTTTCCTCGAGAGGAGCGGGAAAATAACAACAAACATCTTCTCAGTTAAGTTGACACCTTAAAGCTCTATACGAGGCAGAAATAGCAAAAATAGTCGCACTGACAATTACAATACACGCCCCGGTCGGCAGATTAAGATAGTACGAAACCAAAAAACCAGCCAACGCACTTATCGCCCCAAAAATCGTCGCCGCAAAGATAACCGACCTGTATCCTGTGCATATTTGATACGCCGCCGCCGCGGGGCATGTTATCAAACTAAATATCATCAACCCACCAACAAGTGGAAGGTTAACCGCTAATATCAGCCCGCATAAAGCCAGAAAAAGACAATAAACAAAGCTCTCATGCACACCTGTCGCCGAGGCAATGGTTCGGCTGAACAGCAGCACCTTCAGTTCTTTATTGAATAAAATGGTAAAGACTATAAAAACCAAACCCAAAGTCGTAATAGTCACCACACTGCTCATGCGCACGAAAAGCAAACTGCCCCAAAGCAATCCAAGTACCTCGGACCGGCTGCCCTTAATTAGCCCGATTCCTAAAAACGTAAGCCCGAGCATTAAATTGAAAAGTATCGCCAACGCCACATTGGCATCCAGCCTCGACCTTTCAGGCCTGATTGCAGCAAGACTCATCGAGCTGAGCGCTGAAAAAACCGCAGCCCCCCAGACCGGATTAACTCCCAATAGAATCGAATAAATGGTCCCCGCCATCGCCGAATGGGATATGCAAACCCCGATAAAAGGCATCCTCATACCAACAATATAGACCCCCAACAGCCCCGTACTCGCACCGGCAACAACACCCGCAAACATCACAAGGTAGAAAAACGAATCCATAAATCAATAACCTCACGCCTGACTCTTATTGATGGTGTATCTTCGGCCTGCGATCTTCAGCGTCTCAATTCGGCACTGATAAGCCCTCTCAAGCGCCTCCGATTTGAAGACTTCCTCGACGTCACCATCAGCCAAAACTTTCCCTTCGTGCAAAAGAATTATCCTGCTGCAATCCGAAGGCAACAGACTCGTCTCGTGCGAAACCATCACGACAGTCACTTTAGTCTCCCGATGCAACTGCTCGATGATTTCCGTAATTTGATACTTCCAGTTGAAATCGAGATTCGAGCAGGGCTCATCAAGCATAAGTATCTCAGGGTCTTGTGCCATTGCCCGTGCTATAAGAGCCTTTTGTTGCTCACCCCCGGAAAGACTTCTGAATGTTTGAGACCGCCGCTCCGACAAGCCCAGCCTCTCAATCCAGTTATCAACAATCTCATAATCCTTTTTGTTTAACGGACGAAGTAAGGCCTTGACGCTCGTTCGGCCCATCGCCACCAATTCACGCAGGGTAAAAGGCAGTTCCGTATTGTACTCAGCGGCTTGCGGAATATAGCCGATGTGCTTTCGAAAATTCGCTTTGCGCCAGGCGTTAAGCTCAGCCAAATCACGCCCGTCAAGCTTGACCGTCCCCCGATTTGGCCTTATCAAACCGCAGCAGACCTTCAGAAAAGTTGTCTTACCCGCCCCATTGGTTCCGATGATACCAACGAACTCTCCTTGACGGATTTGCATATCCTCAACGGCAAGGATGCTTCGATCACTCCAACGAACCTCAACGTTAGAAAGACTTATGCGTCCCCTCGTCCGAACCTCAACGTTAGAAAGACTTATGCGTCCCCTCGTCATTGTCTCGCCACCTCAAGCAAATCTCCTGCGTTCGCTCGAAGCAGTGCATTTACGTTTGCTCGAAGGAGTTCATCGAAACCGCTTGGCCTCCCGGTCAGCTCCGGAAAATTGCTGAAAACAACCGCCTTGGCCCCCAGTTGTTCGGCCAGCGCCTTGGCCAGCGCAGTCCCTTCCTGCTTATTCGCTATGACAAATCGTACCTCTTGGCCTTCTGCCTTTCTGATGCACTGCTCAATGCCGGCGACCGTTTCAATATCACTGCCTACGAACGTTGCTACCGTCTCCAAACCCAGCCAGCTCGCAAAATCGGCCTGGTGATTGGATGCCAGAACCTTGGCCGATGATATGCCGGCTTGCCGCATTTTCTCGAAAAGCTCCTCCCGCAAATGCGCCAGGTTCTTTTCCATAACTTCCAGCCTCTCTTGGTATCGGACATTCCTTTCGGGGTATTCGGACGAAAGAATATCACGAACCTCCCGGCAAACCGCAAGGTAAGTCTCCGGAACACACAAACCACCCGTCTCTCCCACCAAGGACGTCTTCAGACCCCTTTCTTTCACTCGAGATAACGTTTCCTCAATTTGCTTTTGAAAATCGAAAAGCAGAAGCATCCTGCAGTCGCAAAGCTGCTCGACCTGTGACGGCGAAATATCGAAGTGACCCGGACACATACCCGGAGGTGCTAAACACAAAACCTCCGTATCATCTCCGCAAAGATCGAGGACCGCACAGCCCAAATACGAATTGGTCACGGCAATCTCCGCAGCACTGTCCTCGCCGGGCTTATTTCCACATCCCGCCCCGAGCAAACCACATGCCGCCGAAAATGCTAATATATAACCGAAGGTTGTGTTCTTCATAAACTAATTCTCAAACGATCCTACCTGTGTTCCGCTCTTTAAACGCATCCGAACAATTACACCCTGCCGAGTTTGCGGACTATACCAGGTATTCTCCGGCACGGGATATTTAAGCTCCTTCATATAATCCAGGTCGAATCTCGGCCCTTCGCTATAGAGGACCCAGCTTACCGGCGATTCTTTAGGGTCAGTGTAGTCACGGCCTTCCTGCTGCTCGTTGTTGGGAAATCCGTCGGGGATCCACAGATATGCCCCATTTTTAACTACAACAGTTCTGTTGTAGATTAATGTCCCCACTGTTCTGTACTTATATGTATATCCTCGATTGAATCTGTCTTCTATACCGGCGGCCATAAATGTGTCCTCGCCGGGGGCCGGCAGATACTTACTCTCGACCAGCTCGCATGGAAGCTGATAAAAGTGGTTTCCGAGCATGCAATCGACGCGTGTCGGCGGATATTTATCGCTGTTATCGAACGAATAAGCCTCCAGTGCCATCCCGATCTCGCGTAGCTCGGCATTGACCGTGACCACTTTTGCCTGAAGGCGGGCGCGCCCCATTGCGGGAAGCAAAATCCCCAGCAGCAAAGCGATTATGGCTGTGACCACCAAAAGCTCTATTAATGTAAAGGCGCGTTTCACAATTGGTAATCCCTTCTTATGTCACGTGTTATTTGAGCCAGTCTTCCAGCAGTTCGTTGATGTCGTCGTAGTCCACGATCCCATCCAGGTTAAGATCGCCGGGCTTGTCCGCCCGACGGTGTTCGCGACTGGCCAGCACGGAACCGTTTCCATCGTAGTTCATCACGTAAAGCCGGTAGCCGTCGATTAAGTTCGCGCTTTCCTGATTCATAACACCAATAATGTCGAATGGCTCAGCCAGATTGTTCGAACCGAGATAAATGCCATTGCCACGTCCCAGCTTTACAGGGAGCGTCTTGGCACCATCGGTTATCACCAGCTCACCATGTGGATCCCAGTCGTTTGCATCGGCGAAATAAACATCCTCGATCTTTATCAACCGGGCCTGATAATACTCACAGCCGGCCTGTTGTGTCGGATCGAAAATGAAGTTGTCATCGTCGTCCTTTAATTCATCCAGACTCACAACTTCCGGTCGAGGCAGTCCGACACCTCGCTGCACCCGCTCAATCGTAAAGTCGTGATCGGGATTTTTATTGTGCTGCTCATTTACATTAGTTTTTCCACTGTATGACAGGTAGTAACCCGTCACTCGAATCCTGTCTCCGGGACTAAACTGTGCGGCGTTCAAGCGACTCAGTTCGGCTTTGAATTCTTCGTTGGTGTACCCGCCATCCAACGCAACCCAGGGCAGATTGTTATAAAGCTGTCCCATCCACACGGCGGTGCCCGCATGGTCATTTCCCTCGCCCTGGAAAAATATTTGCCACTGGCCGCTGATGTTGAATAGCTCCGTGACCGTGTCATCCGGTGTCGGGTCCAGCATATCCGCAGGATTGTGCAACAGAATCCCTTCAAGAATAACCTTCTCGGTAGCATTGTATGTCTGTTCACCGGAAGCATTTACCGCCTGAAACTCCGAGTGGGTTACCTCGGCGATGGTGGGAGCGGCTTCTGCGACAGCAACCAGCAATAAAGCTAAAAATTCTGCTAAAACAATAAACCTTTTCATAGCCAGTACCTCCAGTACGGATTAAGGAATTTTTGAACTCTGCACATACAGAACTCTAATTAATTCTCTTGCGCATAAGAATATAAAATTCGTGCTACTGCGTCAAGGAAGTAATTGACAAAAAAATGAAAATTCTTTAAAAAGGCTCATTCGACAAAGAAATAACTATTTTTAGGAGATTGTATGGCATCGTCAGAAAAAGTTCTGATAATTGATTTGAACGAGAATCCCGAAAACCAGAGGCTTCTGGCCGGCGAGCCGCAAACATGTGGTATGCGCTCGGGCAGAGTATATTTAGCGCCCGGCAAGTCCTGCGGCCAACATAGCACCAAAGACCGCGAGGAACTGCTTGTTTTCCTTTCCGGCCGCGGCGAGTTGTTGATTGGCGAAGAAGATCGCTACCAGGTCGGGCAGGGCAAAGTTTCCTACATCCCCCCACAAACTGCCCATGATGTCAGCAATACCGGCAGCGAACCGCTTATCTACGTCTATTGTGTTGCTCCGGCAGCCGACGAGTTAAGCGAATAGGGAGCGTAAAATCCGGCAAAACAGCAGCTTTCTGCCCTGTGGGTATAATCTTGTTCCTGCTGACGGTCTATAGCTAAAAATTCCAGTGCCCGCTTTTGAGGTCGATGGCCGTGAAAATTGTTAAAAAATTGAAAAAAAACGCTTGCAAAAAGTGCGAAAGCGCATATAATTGAATATGGATTTATAGTCCTTTTCTTCTAAATATGTCTTGGTTTTGGTGAGACAGTAGATTTTTTATAAGTTTGCAGTTCATATTCTAAATGATAAGCTGTCTCACAAAGGCTGAAGTTTTCTCGACTTCAGCCTTTTTTCTGCGCTCACATACGCTGTCGACTGAGCTTTGTCGGCAAATACAGCTTGGATTCTTTTGCGTGATTTTAGCTGTCCAAAGCCGTACTTCGCTCATATAATCAGTCTCATTATGGAACGTGCGGCTAATAGAATTATCGATGCTAATTTCAATCGTGCCCGCGAGGCTTCTCGCGTAGTAGAGGAGTTTTGCAGGTTCGTTTTGAATTCGAGCCCATTGACCGAACGGGCCAAGAAGCTCCGGCACGAACTCTCGGCGTCTATCGGTAGGCTTGATGCCGGCCGGCTCATATCGAGCAGGGACACGCTTGGGGACGTCGGTGTCGGCAAAACAGTCGAAAAGCAGCTTACTCGCGGCAGTCTGGCCGATTGCTTCACCGCCGGCTGCAAACGTCTGACCGAGGCCCTGCGGGCGCTTGCCGAGGTCATCCGGATCGATAATGAGCCTGTCGCCGCGACAATCGAGAAGCTGCGCTACGATGCTTATACGCTTGAGAAGGACATCGTTATTTTCAGCGATACTTCTGCGATATTCAAGAAGGTCAGGTTGTATATTGTCATTACGAGCAACCTGCCGGCGGAAGTCATTTCGCTGGCCCACAAATGTGCCGCCGGTGGCGCCGATTGTATCCAGCTTCGGGCCAAGGACGTCGAGGACGACAGGCTTTTCGCTCTTGCCGTCGAGTTCGTGAAAATTTGCAAAGACTCCGGTGTCGTTAGCATTATAAACGACCGGGTTGATATTGCCGTTGCTGCAGGTGCCGACGGGGTGCATCTCGGCCAGAATGACCTGCCGGTTGAGCAGGTGCGCAAGCTGCAAATGGCCCCGTTGATTATCGGCAAGAGCACGCACTCGCTCAAACAGCTGCATGCCGCCTGCGCCGAGGGCCTCACCTATGTCGGCCTGGGACCCGTTTTTGCCACGGCTACAAAACCCGGCGCGGGCGCTGTCGGCCTGGAGTATGTCACCGGCGCGACGCAGGTGCTTGTCGGTACGGGCATCGGTCATACCGCTATCGGCGGGATAACGCCGGACAACGTCGAGCGTGTGCTGGACGCCGGTGCCGAGAGCATTGCAGTCTGCTCTGCCGTAACCCATGCGAGCGATCCGGCGGCGGCCTGCCGGGCTTTCAAAGAGAAGATAGAGGCTTTCAGGAAGGATTAGTTTTTGGCAACAAGCATTGTCAATTTTCGAGTGATGTTGATTTTGTGTCTGTGCTGCGCGATAGCCGCCGCGGACGATGTGCTGCCGGAGAAACCGCCCGGCGAGTTTTTCCCGCTGCGGCAGGCGGATCATCAGCACGCCGATTCGTTCAAACAGGGTCAGCCGATTGTCGGGACCACCTATTTCTATTGGTACGATATCGACAGCAAAAGTCACATCATCGACGGTGACGGGACGGATGCCCTGACGACTCATCCGGCCGACATGGTGACAATCAGCTATAAGCGGGCCGGTTGGCATAAGCAGCAGCTCATAGATATGATGGATGCTGGCGTCGATTTTCTCATGCCGGTATATTGGGGCGTGCCGGGAAAATACAATGGGTGGAGCTTTGCCGGCCTGCCGCCTTTGGTCGAGGCCCACAGTCTGCTGCAGGCCGAAGGTCATAAGCCGCCGGCCATCGGCCTTTTCTACGACACTTCGATTCTCAAGTGGAACAGTTTCAACAAAGACGGCGCCGGCTACCACGTCGATTTGACAACGGACTTCGGCAAGGAATGGTTCTACACGGCGATTCGTGACTTTTACAGTCTCATCCCGCCGGCTAAGTGGGCACGGGTCGAAGGCAGGCCGATTGTCTTTTTCTACGCCTCGGCCTTTGCCAAAGCGCAGGACCCGGCACAGTTCGACTACGTCAAGCGAAGATTCAAGGCCGACTTCGGCGTCGAGCCGTTTCTCATCAAATCGTCCGGCTGGGCGGGCCGGGCCGACGCGATATATTCCTGGGGCGGCGCGGTCAGCGGGCCTCTGATTTTCAGACAGACCGCAGCTCTCGGCCCCGGGTACGACCACAGCGCCGTGCCCGGAAGGCAGCCATTGATCATCGAGCGCCGGGATGGACAGACGTATATCGACCGGTGGCTGCAACTGCTGGCGCTGCGCGCCGAAAGCCGCCCGTGGATCGTGCACGTGGAAACCTGGAACGAGTGGCACGAGGGCACGGACGTCGCCCACTCGCGCGAGTACGGCCGAAGCTATATCGTGCTGACGCGACTTTTCGCGGATATGTGGCGCGCGAAAACGGTTCTGAAGATTGCCTCGGGCTACGCCGACGCGGACGGCGTCGAATGGGAACAGGGCAAGGAAAAGGGCCTGAACCTTCGCCCGAGCGGCGGCGACGGCGCCTGGAAGAAAGTCACGTCCCCCGATGGCGAAGCAGTCGTCTCGGCGGCGAATCCTCATTCGGATAAGAGCCGCTACCTTTACTTTGACGTAGACGGGGCCTTCGCCTACGGCCTGTTCGATCAGACCGTTGTTGTCATTGTCACCTACCGCGACGCGGGATGTTCGGCTTTCTACCTCGAATATGACAGCTCCGATCCGGCAAAGGGGCTGTTCGAAGGCGCGTTTCGAAAAATCGGCGATGTCGCCGTCAGGGACACAGGGGCCTGGAGAACGGCCGAGTTCACGCTTACGAAGTGCCGCTTTATGAATCGCTGTAACAACGCGGATTTCCGAATCGTAATCCTCGGTCATGAATTGGAGCTGTCCGTCAGAAAAATCGAACTGATGCGCATGAAAATCACAGGAGAGAAAAAATGATGAAATCAAAGCGTTCGAAATATCTTTTCGCCGGAGTACTGTTTGTTCTATCAATCGTTTCATGGTCTCAGGCACAGAATCTGTGGGATTTGGCGAATCAAAACAAGGGTCTTCTGAAGATTTCTACGCTATTCACGGCCCAGAACGTGCGCGACCATTTGTCCGGCGAGCAGGGCATCAGCGACGCGATCGCATGGTGCAAAAAGACCGGCGTCACGCACGTCTTTATCGAAACTTTCAGGGGCAACTATACCGCCGAGCGGAAAGTCCTGGAAAATGCCAAAGCGAAATTCAAAGCCGAAGGCTTCGATGTCTCGGGCTGCGTGACAACTACCATGGTCGGCAAACTTTCGACCGGCTGGGACCAGATCTCCTGTTACACCAATAAGGATACCCAGAGCCAGCTTCAGGAGATATTCGAATACACGGCGTCGCTCTTCGATGAGATTATGATCGACGATTTTCTTTTTACCGATTGTCAGTGCGACGAATGCAAAGAGGCACGCGGCGACAAATCCTGGGCCGATTACCGCTGTGATCTGATGGTCCGGGTCAGCCGGGACAGGATTTTGGCCCCGGCAAAAAAAGTCAATCCGGATGTCAGGATAATCATCAAGTACCCGCAGTGGTACGACGATTTTCACAATCGCGGCTATGAGGTTTTACGTCAAACCGCCGACTACGACAGAATCTGGGTCGGCACAGAAACTCGCGATTTCGACAATCAGCGCTGGGGCGGGAAAGTCCAGTACGAAGCCTATTATATCATGCGATGGCTCGGCGAAATCGGCGGCGCCAAAACCGGCGGCGGCTGGTTCGACCCATTCGGCACCACGGAGAATACCTACCTCGAACAGGCGCGCCAGACCGTTCTTGCCGATGCCAAAGAGATGCTGCTGTTTTGCTACGGCTCGCTGCTGAGGGGTACCGGCCCGGCGAACGTTGAAAAATTACGTGCCGAGATCCCCGCCTTATTCAAACTCGCCGAACTTGTGCGGGGCAAAGCTATCAGAGGTATTGCCGCGGCCAAGCCGCCAAACAGCGACGCTTTCGATGAGCAGTACGTATTCGATTTCGTCGGGATGCTCGGATTGCCGCTTGTGCCCACGGCGGAAATTGACGCCGATGCTAAAGCGGCGTTTTTCGCGGTCCACGCCCTCAAAGACCCGAACTTCGCCGGCAAACTCAAAAGAATGCTGGCAGCAGGCAAACCCGTGCTGATAACGGACGGATTAGCCAAACGGCTGGACGGCGTCGACCTTGAGAGCGAGAACCTGACCATCTTAAAGGTCGGCGGAAGTCCGCGCAGCCTGCTTGAGCTTTCACGGCAGCAGCTCAAACCCATCAGGGACAAAATGCTGGCGCCGTTCGGCATGAAATTCGATGCCCCCAACAAGGTCGCTTTGTATCTGATCGGCGATAATTGCCTGATCGTCGAGAACTTCAATGATGAGTCTATAGATGCAAGCATCGAATTCTCCAGGCCGGTCAAAGCACGCAAGACATTGGTTCTGCCGGGCGACGGTAATGCCGACTTTTCCCAAAGCGGGGCAAAGTTAACATTCACGAAAATAACGCCGCGAACTCTGGTAGCCATTGAATACTGATTAAATCGGTATCCCGGACGAATTCAGGCCCCCCTGCCCCCCTGCCCACCTGGACAATGCCTAACCCGAGCATAGCCGAATGGATCTGATCCGGCCTTAAAATTGGCTTTGTTTGGGTTTGTTTTCCCGGCTTCCCGGACGGGATTTATTTTCATAATCTCCTTTCAAATAAGACTTTACGCCAATTCACCCGCTGGCAAATTGGCTTTGTTTTTTCAACTTGTGTTTTCAACCCCCAGAAAATCTGGGGGCTAAATAATATTGGGTTTGATTGGCTTTGAATTGGGTTTGTTTTTTCGCCATCTCAAAGCATGAAATTCTTCATAACCACCTTTCATATAGCCACTTAAGCTCATTTTGCCCTTTCGCAAATTGGGTTTGTTTTTTCAAATTAAGCTCAAATTTTCGTCGTTTTCTACTCTTTTTGACTCGTTTTCTTCTATATTTCTCAATTCTAAATTCTCAATTCCACTTACGACATACTACATACCACATACGAAATACGATTTCGTTAAGTATTATACGAAATATTACACATAAAGGCGGGCGAATTTCAAAAAAATCTCCGTGAGACGGCGTTTTCATGTCTACCACAGAGCCTTCTCATGGAAGGACGTCGAAAAGAAATCAAATAATCATTATTACTAAAACTGACCGGTTAGCATTATCTTATGATAAAATCTGCGCTCGGATGTCCTGATTTCCTGAATCCGGCGGAGTAGCTCGTCAAAATAATCAAACGGCTGATCGGGATTTTTGGTTCATCCGGTTAATGTGTATATTGAGTTGTGCAAGTTGAAGATTCTCAGTTTTAGATATTCATCGTCCCGGTAGCCGTAGGCGTTACGCTGCAGGGTTCCGATTTTGCCGTTGATTGCTT
>Ga0307433_1000380_pt1 | contig 36811 bp, 30 predicted proteins | sample SalMarWE160210MG_FD_202166 | JGI IMG/M metagenome (GOLD analysis project Ga0307433, IMG submission 202166) | Salt marsh sediment microbial communities from the Plum Island Ecosystem LTER, Massachusetts, United States - WE1603-210 | ecosystem: Environmental > Aquatic > Marine > Intertidal zone >... | reverse complement strand
GTTCCCGCTCTGTGACGGCCTTGAAGACCTGGACACGACCGAACTCTCGTCGCCGGCTGGTGCCGGCTCGGCTCGCTTCGCTCGCCTCGCAAGCACCAGCTTTACCCGCCAGACGTACGGCGGATTTACCTATGAGACTATTATTAACCATAACTGATGTCAACATACAAGGGCACAGAGAACACAGAGAAAGAATGTTCAAGACAAATTGCGCTAGGCTGCCGGAGGCCGCGATGGTTACGTCGCTTGTCTCCCGTCGCTTCCACCTTCGCACTATGGTAGACAAGTCGGCGGACAAGAAAGCTATGGAGGGCGGGCGGAGGACCCTCCGACAAGCTTCCCTCGACGGCGCTCGGGACAGGCAGGGCGGGCAAGCGACAGATTTCACCGGCCACCGCAAGCAAAATCCTCGAAGTTTTGGCACAGTAGAAAATGGATATGTGATTGACTTATAGCCGCAGGGCTGATATAAATTACAAGCTGCTCGCCGCCGGCGAAGCCTCCCCGGCTACGGCGAAGGCCTCTGCCGAGACGAGTGGCGGAGCTGGGCTGCAAAGATTATTTCATCTTTAACGGAGTAAAAAACGCTATGGAAAACGCTAAAAAGAGCAGGATTAAAAAGAAACGAAAAGGTGGCTTTCGGGCACGAATGAAAACAAAAGGCGGCAGAAAAATCCTCGCCAATAGACGCAAAGGTCTCTATAGCAGCTAAGAGACGGAGGACCCAGGCTTCGCCCCGCCTTCGTCGAGCAAGCCCACCAGACGTACGGCGGACAAGCCCACCAGATGTACGGCGGGCAAGCGACAGATTTCACCGGGCAGGACTTAGCTCGCAATGACGCGTTTAAATGATTAATGATTATATGGAGGGTAAGGAAACATCGCCGTCCACCTTCGTTAAAACTTCCGACTTCGCTTGCGCTACGCCGGACAGGTCGGCGGATAAATGCCAGCGACTCCGCCACACGAATGGCGAACAAGGGCTAAACAACCCCGCCCAGAGGACATGGCTAAGAACACCACCGGGCAATTATCTATTCTTCTTTTCTTGTTTTAATTTTCGTTTTTCCTTCGGAGTAAGCAAGGCCTTTTTATGTTGTTCCCTTTTGCCTTTATCTTTTTTTCCCTTATCGCCCATATCAGTTTCTCACTTTCTCGCAATATATATTATGGATTCCCGCTCCCCGCCTTGGCGAGGACAAGCTTCGCGGGAATGACCCTCCGACGCCCTTTGGGCTCCGCCAGAAGCGGATAAATGTGGAGGGCAGGCAAAACCTATAATACCCAAACCCGTAATTTCCGGCAAGGGAAAAATTCGTTGCACGTCGCCGTGCTGGCGACGGCTAAACAATTCTGCACCTACGTTTGGGGCCCTGTGGTAAAACAAACTCAATGCCGGATTATAGGAATATATTCGTTTAACGCTAAAAAAAATACAAAAACCTTCTTAAGACCATCTCATAGTTGCGAACCAAAAACGCACTAATCACCCCTATCAACCCGAACAGCAGTGATTTTCCCGATTAGCCGTCATAAAGTCACTCCTTAAACCTGCCGATTTGTAATTAAATACGCCATACTTCTGGCGTATAAATACACCAGAGGCGTATGAATCGATAATAAAACCTTTATTGAGGAGATAAAGATGAATATAGAAAACGAGCGTAGAAACGAGCAAAGACTGCATTATTATTGGCCTATCTGGTTCGCTGAGGACTTTAACGGGGAACTTTCACAAGGCCAGATGCTCGATGTCTCAAGCAGAGGGGCGGCATTTACATGTTATGATGACGGCAGCTGTCCTTACCCCGGCCAGAAAATAACCGCTCGTTTCAGCGTGCCACAGTTCGGCCTGGATGAATCCTTCGATATGGCAAATTTCACTCGTTCAGGTAATGTTTGTCGGGTCGATGAGGTAAATAACTTAGTGCGCCGCGTTGCGCTTCAGTTCGCAGAACCGCTGCCTTTCAAACCCGGTGAGCAGCTTGATATCGAAAGTGAATCCGATGCTACTCTGCTCGCTACGTAGCACGAGTACACACCAACAGCTTGACCCTCTAATGATATAGGAGTCTTGAACTCCGACTCTCGATACTCGATTCTCGCCGAGGACCGAGTATTCAGCATCAAGCATCCAGTATCCTAAGTCAACATTTGTACGACTATCTCCGCGACCTCGTCGCAGGCCTTTTTCTCAGCCAACGGCTCAGTCAGCTTAATCAGCTCGCCACTGACTTGAGCTAACCTGTCAATATCATCTAAAATCTGCATGATGCTTTCGGTAATCGGTTCAACCGAGCTAAAATACGGCATAAATTCCGGCACTAATTCTTTACCAGCCAGAATATTGACCAAAGAAAAGACCCTTGTTTGCACCAGCCACCATCCTACCAGATACCATAAAATCCTGCTGGATTGATACATTATCACCATCGGACAACCGACCGCCGCCACCTGCAAAGTGGCACTGCCGCTTGCCACAATCGCAAAATCAACAGCAGCAGCAGTTTCACTAACCGAGCTAATAGTATATTGACATTCAAAACCAGGAATTTGTGCTGCTTTTAAGAGCTTCTGCCTTTCGGCATCCACAGCCACAGTAGTAAAAGTCGCATTGGGATATTTTTGTTTCAATCGAACAGCTATCTGCTGCATCGGCCGCCAGAGTGCCCTAATCTCGGCGGCTCGCGAGCCGGGCATAATAGCAAACCTGGCATCTTTTGGCTCAAAATCCACATATGCTTTCCTGAAACCAGCCAAACCCGACTCCAAATCATCAAACAATGGATTGCCGACAAAAACCACATCAATACCTCTTTGGCTGAACCAATCCTGCTCAAAAGGTAGTATGCAGCAGAGCTTATCGCAGCATTTGCGAAGTTTTTTAATCCGCCAGGGTGCCCAGGCCCAGAGCTGGGGTGCAACGTAAAAAAGGGTCCTGATGCCTAATTTTTTGGCGGCCTTTGCGATGTGAAAGTTAAAACCGGGTGAGTCACAAACAATGACTAAATCTACTTTATTTGTTTTAAGATAGGATGTTGTGCGCTTTATAAGTTTATAATAATGGCCAATGTGCCTGAAGGCCTTATACATCATAACGGCTTTGCCGATTGTGATTTGCAGCAACTGACAGCCGGCTTCGGCCATTTTAGGGCCGCCTACGCCGACAAACTCTATGTTGTCATAACCGGTTTTACGCATAGCTGTTATGAGCCCGGCACAGTGGGCGTCGGCGCTCGGCTCAGCAACACTGATAAAGATGCGATATGTTTTGTTTTTATCCAGCATATTCATCCTTCGTAGTCCCGTGCTTCGTAGCGTACTTCGCAGAGCAGCAACTACGAAGAACGGAGAAGTACATATAGTACCTGGCTTTATGAAATCAGCAATGATAATTTTGGATGTCGCATGTCAAATAAAGAGGACAGAAGCAAGTCCGCAGGACGCCTTACGACGAAAACAGAGAGCAGATGGTCAGGATTTTTTCCCCACAAAATCAGGAGCATACTCGATGAAGGATACGTGAAGCAGCAAAAGGCAAGAAAAAACGCCAGAGGAAAGTATGCTTTGGTCTTTTATGCTGACGCTCTAAGCAGTATTTCTTCGCGTTTGACAATCCTGAATAGTATAAGAGCACCGGCAAGCGCAACTCCACCAAGGAATCCGCCAATGTGCGCCAGAAAAGCCACGGGAAGAGAGCCCGTGACCCCCTCAGTCAAGTTTAACAAGAACCATACCAAAATTAGCCATGGCCCCAGCCAGCCGAAACGCTTGAAACAGAGCACAACATGCATCCCTAAGATTCCCATAACCGCTCCGCTTGCACCAATAGCCGGCCGACCATCATAAACAATGTGCACAACTGCTGAAACAATCCCTACAAACAGATATGCAAACGGATAGTTCACATTGCCTATCCGCAAACACACATATCGCCCAAAGATCCAAAGCACAGCCAGATTCCATGCGGCGTGCATCACACTTGCGTGCAGCCACATATAGCAGAATATCGCCTTAAAAGACCATCTATCCAAAACCAGACCATTAAGATACTGCTGACCACCGTCATACACGAACTGTAACGCAAATGTCACCGCCATCAGCAATATCACCAAGTAATTGCCTATCGGCACATCAGGTAAAGATATTCTTTTGCTTAATAGTACACGCAAGACACGCTCCTCCTGGCAGCATTAAGCCGACTTGACTGGTGCGACCCAGAATCGCCTTGTACCACAGCAAAGATGCAGACTCATAGAAGCTGCCCAATGGAATGTAAATATTCTACCATATTTAATACCAAATGTCAATCGTGATTTTAAGCGATTTTATAGGATGAAAGTGCTCCTTGGAACAAATTGCGGTGGGTTTTGCCGTTTACCCCGTTAGAAAATCTGTAACAAGATTATAGTACAAAAAAAGAAAAAGTTTCTAACAGGGTTTACGATTCGCTATTGTTGATTTATGATTGAACAAAAGACGGATGTCATTGCGAGGGAATGACGTGACCGAAGCAATCTCAACTATTGGCGGTGTTGAGATTGCCACGCTCGGCTTCGCCTCGCTCGCAATGACAGTTAAGGTAAAAAATGGACAGATTTTTTGTGAAACAAGAAAGCTTGCAAGGCGAAGAAGTTGTGCTCAAAGGACAACAGGCACATCAAATAAATAACGTGCTGCGCAAAAAAGTCGGTGAACATATCATTGTACTGGACAACCTCGGCGCCGAATATGAAATCGAGCTACAAACAATCAGAAAAGAAAAAGTTACAGGACAGATAAAAGAAAGGCGAAAAGCTGCGGGAGAGCCGGCTGTTGAGATTACACTGTACCAGAGTTTGCTCTCGCGGGAGAAGTTCGAATGGGTGCTGCAAAAGTGTACGGAGGTGGGTGTGAAGCGATTTGTCCCGATAGAAACCTTCCGCAGCATCGTGCGACAAAAGTCAATAAATGCGAATAAAATAGAACGTCGGAAGCGAATAATACAAGAGGCGGCAGAACAATCGGGCAGGGGCAGGATACCGCAATTAGAGCAAACTGTAAACTTCGAAGATGCGATAAACAAACTCGATGATTTCGATTATAAATTTATGGCGCATACACAAGCCGAAGGTAAGAGTTTGCGACGATACTTAAAAGATAACAAAAAGAACAAAAGAATCGCTCTATTTATAGGGCCGGAAGGCGGATTTACGGAAAACGAGGTGCATAGCGCCAGGGATAGTAATATTGTGCTGATTAGCTTAGGCCACCGGGTTTTGCGAACAGAGACAGCAGCGGTGGTTGCGAGCAGTCTTATTCTGTATGAATTAGGCGAAATGGAGAGATAAAAATATGCTTTATCTTGTAGCAACACCGATTGGAAATTTGTCAGATATCAGTTTGCGTGCGCTGGAGATTCTTCGGCAGGTCGATTACGTAGCCAGTGAAGACACAAGAAAAACCGGTCTTTTGCTGAAGCACTACAAGATAAAAAAACCACAAATTACTTTTCACGAGCATAATGAGAAGCATGCAGGCAGAAAGATTATAGGTTTGCTTAAAGAGGATAACTCAATAGCACTTGTGACCAACGCGGGTACGCCGGGGATTTCCGACCCGGGATTTACGCTGGTTCGCAGCGCAATAGAGGCGGGGACAGATGTTACGATGATACCGGGTGCCTGCGCTTTTGTAATGGCGCTGGTACTGTCAGGGCTTGCGACGCACAGCTTTACCTTTCGTGGATTTGCTCCGCGGACAAGCGGCAAACGACAACGGTTTTTAGCTGAAGATAAGCAGTCATCTCATACTCTTATTTACTACGAGAGTCCGAATCGGCTGAGGAGCTTCTTAGAGGACGCTCTGGAGGTATTCGGCGACCGGAGGGCAGCATTAGCCAAAGAACTGACAAAGATGTTCGAATCAGTGAAGCGAGGCCGAATAACTGAGCTGCTGGGCCAGCTTGAGGAACAGCCGCGAGGGGAATATGTGATTGTCATCGAAGGTGCCGGCCGCGAATAACAAATTCCGCCCCTTCGACGGTTCGACTTCACTCACCGCAGGCCACACTCAGGATACAACGCCGCGCAAAACTTATGTTTATTGGAAAAAAGAATCGATGGAGTGAACTTATTGGTAATAAAATCGTATAAAATTGCCGACAACAGTTTTGTCGATGTTCGATTATTGGCCTTTTTATTTACCTAATCAGGAGACTAAAAATGCGAAGAATCACTTTGAAGCAAAGGAACAAAACCTCACACTATCTTGTAATTTCAACTATCTTTGTCACATTGTTCGTTTTAGCACAGCTATCAACTTTTGCGGAGGACAATAACAGCATAGCTACTCTGCGGCAGATTGGTAAGGCGTTTGCAACAATTGCCGAAAAGACATCACCGGCAGTGATTGGTCTAAAAGCTGAAAGGGTGGTTGTTCGAGAATATCCATTTTCGCGGGAATGGCCGTTTAGTGAACCATCTGACCCATTCAACGATGACATCTTTGAGCGGTTTTTCCGTTTTCGTTCTCCTCGTGAAAACTCACCACTGCGGAAGTACAGGGAGACTCGGCCGGTGCAGGGTACCGGTTTTATTATCTCACCAGACGGTTATATCCTTACAAGCAATCATCTGGTCGAAGATGCTGAAAAAGTTGAAGTCGAGCTTGCAGACGACCGAAAGTTTACCGCTGAGATTAAGGGCACCGACCCTGAAACCGACGTGGCGCTTATAAAGATTGATGCTAATAATCTGACCTATCTTAAACTGGCAGATTCCGACAAGCTTGAGATTGGAGAATGGGTCCTCGCAATCGGCAATCCGTTCGGCCTGAGCCGCACAGTTACGGAAGGCATTGTAAGTGCCAAAGGTCGAAGCGGTCTCGGCCTGACCACATACGAAGATTTCATCCAGACCACCGCGGCCATAAATTTCGGCAATTCCGGAGGGCCTTTGATAAATCTCGACGGTGAGGTAGTCGGGATTAACTCTGCTATTGTCGGCTCGACCGGCAATATAGGTATCGGATTTGCCGTTCCTATAAATATGGCCAAAGCTATCCTGCCCCAGCTTAAGAAAGGAGAAGAGATTGAACGGGGGTTCCTGGGAGTTGATATCCAGGACCTGACACCGGAATTGGCGGAATATTTCCAATTAAAAAATACCAAAGGCGTTCTTATTCCTGACGTTCATGAAGATTCGGCAGCAGAGAAAGCCGGCCTAAAACCCAACGATATCATCGTCGAGTTCAACGGGAAAACGGTAGATACTACTCAAGAATTACAGAATTGCGTGGCAATGTTAGAGCCGGGCACCAGTGTAATAATAGTGGTACTTCGGGATGGCAAAAAAAATACCCTTACTGCTGAGCTGTCCAAACGTCCGCCCCTGAGTGAGCTTGCAGGGATGCTGCCCAAAGATGTACAGGAAAACCTGGGGTTTTCCGTGCAAGACCTGACGGACGAATTAGCTAAACGATACGACTATAAGGGCCAGAGCGGCGTAGTAGTAACCGATATTGAGCCGCACTCTGATGCTGCACGGGCTGGCATCATACGCGGAGTATTAGTTAAGGAAGTCAACGGCAGGGAAATCAGCAATACCAGAGAATTTAACGAGGCGGTAACAAAAGCCAAGAAAGGCAATGTCCTTTTGAAAATAAAAAAAGAGCGCTACACATTCTTTGTTCTTCTACAGTTAAACGATTAAAAACGAGCCCCGTTAGAAAGACTATTTCTAACAGGGCGAGTGAATGAGCTTATGCCTGAGATAGAGCCAAAGCCCCGCTTTACAACAAGCGGGGCTTTAATTTTATGGGGAAGGTAAACAAAATCCTGCAGTAAATTACCGGGCCAAGTATTTTCGAGGTTGTCACCAATACAGTAAGGGTTTATACTTGTCGGTATGCTGAAGAAAATACTCGGTTTTTATACGAAGTTTTTTGCCGTTTGGATTATTTTATTCGCAGTTGTGGCTTATATATTTCCCAAACCCTTCATCGCTTTGAAAGACTATAACAAGCACTTCTTTGCCCTGACAATGTTCGGTATCGGAGCAGTATTACAGATGGAGGATTTTAAGCGAATCGCCAAAAGACCGATTATCGTATTTATCGGCTCGGCAGCACAATTTAGTATTATGCCATTGGGGGCATTTGTACTGGCCAGGATATTCAACCTGCCTCCGGAAATAACTGTTGGATTGATATTGACCGGCTCGGCTCCCGGAGCAATGGCAAGTAATGTTATGAGCTATATCGCCAAAGCCGATACCGCTTACTCGGTCTCGCTGACAACCGTATCTACTTTGCTCTGCCCACTATTAACGCCCGGCCTGACTTTTCTCCTGGCACGCTCACAACTGGATATCCCTTTTTTGGACATGGTTCTTGACGTTATTTATATGGTCATTTTGCCTTTGTTTTTCGGCTTCGGCATAAGGCATCTTTTCAGAGAAAAGTTAGAGAAGTTTTTGCCGATTTTCCCGGCCATATCGGTAACCTTTATAATATTTATCTGCTCGCTGGTTATAGCCCTCAATAAAAATTATTTACCGAAGGCAACCGGACTGATTCTCGCAGCAGTTGTAATATTGAATGTTTATGGAATGTTAGCAGGTTACTCAGTGGGTGTCATTTTTCGGATGACCCAGAACAGAAGACGAACCCTATCCATCGAGATTGGAATGCAAAATGCCGGCTTAGGGACGGCTCTGGCCCTCGAGCATTTCGGTGAAAAGGCGGCGATGCCGGCGGCGATTTTCGTGTTTATCTGCATTATTACTGCGTCCATTATGGCGGAGGTGTGGCAAAAAAGGGCGGTTGCAGCAGAAGTAAAATAAATAATATACATTAGTGAAAGACAGTTGCATTTTTTCGATACAAAGTGTATAATTCGTTGTTATATCTGGTTTTTAAGACATGAACGGGCAGTCCATATTTGGCTGCCCCTTGCTTATGTAAGCGTGTTTCGATTATGAAAGGTGACTGAGGGGAATTGGCTATGGGTTGTAATTTAGCTATTGCAGGAGTAACGGGGGCTGTTGGACAGGAATTTCTGAAAATCCTAAAAGAGCGGGATTTTCCGTTTGATTCGATAAAGATGCTTGCAAGCAGCCGCTCGGCCGGCAAGAAAATCGAATTCAAAGGCAAAGAATATACCGTTGAAGAACTGACCAAAAAAAGTTTTGCTCGGATTAACATCGCATTATTTAGCGCCGGTGCAGCGCGAAGCAAGGAATTTGCACCCGCTGCGGTTCAGGCAGGTGCGGTTGTGGTGGACAACTCTTCGGCCTTTAGAATGGACCCGCAAGTGCCGCTGGTAATTCCGGAAATAAATCCGCAGAAAATAGCCGGACACAAAGGGATAATCGCAAATCCGAACTGCTCGACCATTATCGGGATTGTACCGGTCTGGCCGCTGCATAAGGCAAATCCGGTCAAACGGATGGTCGTCAGCACTTACCAGGCAGCCAGCGGTGCGGGACAGCAGGCGATGCTCGAACTTGAAAAACAAACCCGGGAAATTCTCGACGGAAAAGAGCCAACCTGCAATGCCTTTCCGTATCAAATAGCTTTTAATGCCTTCAGCCACAATTCCGAGCTGGATGCCAACGGTTACAGTCTGGAAGAGGTCAAAATGGTCAAAGAGACCAGGAAGATATTCGACTGCCCTGATATAGCGATTACCTGTACGTGTATTCGTATTCCGGTATTCAGGGCGCACTGTGAAAGCATCAACCTTGAATTTACCAAGTCAATTACGCCTGATGAAGTAAGAGACCTGCTGAGCACTGCGCCGGGCGTGTCGGTTCTGGATGACCGCGAGCATAACCGCTTTCCGATGCCGATTAACGCTACCGACAAAGATGATGTTCTTGTCGGCCGAATCCGTCAGGATGAATCGATACCTGAGAACCGCGGCATCAACATCTGGGTTGCGGGTGACCAGCTGCGAAAAGGTGCGGCACTCAACGCTGTGCAGATTGCGGAAAAGCTGCTATAATCAGCCGTGATGGCTGTTCGTAAAATAAAACTCATCGTCCAGTACGACGGCAGTACATATAGCGGCTGGCAGATTCAGCCGGGTAAGAAAACCATCCAGGGAGAGCTTGTCGAGGCCGTGTCAAATCTCACCGGTACTCGAACCTTCGTCCACGGAGCAAGCAGGACCGATGCCGGCGTAAGCGCGCTTGGCCAGGCCGCGCTTTTCGAGATTGATTCACCTATTCCTACAGAGAACTTCCCGGATGCAATAAATGACCGACTGCCGCCAAACATTGTTGTTATAGCCGCCGAAGAAGCGCCCCTGAAATTCGACCTTTTAGGCGGTGTGAAAAACAAGCTCTACCGTTATGCGATTTACACCGGCCGACACCGGCCGGTCCTCATGCTAAATCAGTGCTGGCACATTCCGAAAAAACTCGACGTAGAGGCAATGAATCAAGCGGCGCAGTTGCTTGTCGGTGCAAAAGACTTCAAATCCTTTGCAACCGCCAAAGACAGACGAGAACAGACCGTGCGGACTATTTTTAGCTGCAATGTCAGTAGACAGAAAACAGAAGACAGAGAACAGAAGACAGAAGACGAAAGAAGAGGGACAAAAGACGACGGTCAATGGATATATGTTGATGTTGAGGGTGACGGCTTTTTATATAATATGGTCAGAAATATCGTCGGCACTTTAGTCGAGGTCGGCCTCGGCAGGTGGAAGCCGGAAAGAATAACAGAAATCCTCGAAGCAAAAGACCGCAGGGCAGCAGGGCCGCTGGCTCCGGCGGCTGGCTTATGTTTAATACGGATTCAATATTGAAAATCGTCCACATCATAACACGGTTGATATTAGGCGGGGCGCAGGAAAATACGCTGATTACCTGCAAGCTGCTGGCTGAACGCGGACATGATGTTACTCTTATTACAGGCCCAGCCATAGGGCCTGAAGGTGAACTCTTTGAACAAACAAAAGGGCAAAAATATAAAGTTGTTACAGTCGATAAGATGATTCGAGCCATTTGTACTTTGCATGACCTAATCAGCTACCGGCAAATCAAAAAGCTGCTGCGACAAATCCAGCCGGATGTTGTCCATACACATTCGGCAAAGGCGGGGATATTGGGCCGGTTCGCAGCATACAGTTTAAGACCCAAGACCAAAGACTCCAGACCAAAGACCCCGGCGGTGGTACATACAATACATGGGTTGGCATTTCATCCTTATCAAAGCCGGTGGCTTAATAAATTTTATATCGTGATTGAAAGGGCAGCCGCGAAACGAACGGATTTTTTCATCAGCGTGGCAGATGCAATGACAGAAAAGGCGCTGGCGGCGGGCATAGGAAGTCCTGAGCAATTCGTTACCGCATATTCGGCCATTGAGGAGGACGACTTTTTGCGGCCGATACCCGATGAGAAGATAACCGAATTTCGCGTCAATAATGGTATTTCGAAAAATTCTGTTGTGCTGGTAACGATTGCGCGCCTATTTGAGCTCAAAGGACATGACTTCATCATTGAGTCAGCGAAACAACTTAGTAAAAAGTTTGATAATGCAGTATGGCTGTTTGTCGGAGACGGCAATTTATCCGAATTCTATAAAAAACAGGTTTACGAATCGGGCCTTGCCCATTGTATTAAATTCACGGGCCTTTTGCCGCCGAGCCAAATTCCGCTTGCTATACAGTCATCGGATATACTTGTGCACTGCTCACTTAGAGAAGGCCTTGCACGTACACTGCCGCAGGCAATGCTGTGCGGAAAGCCAGCAATATCTTTTGATATCGATGGTGCAAAAGAAGTGGTAAACGAAAACACCGGCCGATTAGTCGAACCAAAAAATATTGAGCAATTAACAAAGGCCTGCGCAGAATTGATAGAAGATGGGCAATTGAGAACAAAACTCGGCCAGCAAGGCCGAGAATCCGTAAAAGAAAAATTCGCACCGGAAAAAATGGTTGATAAAATCGAAGAGGTTTATAATAAGATTGTCTAAATCAGCCACAGATTTCACAGATTCTCGCAGATTATAAAATTCGTAATATTTAGCCTGCCGTTTCACGGCAGGTTTATTTTTGCCATACAGAGAACATAGAGACCGCCGAGGGATTTTCAATAGTTATATCATACTCTGTTATCTCTGAAAGCGTAGCCGAGGAATCTATCCTAAAATACTTAGCACCGCAATTTATGTGGAGGCATTGCGAGAAACGACTTGTCCTCCGTTTCGTCTCGCCATAGTTTTAACGAAGGCGGAAGCCTTGGCGAAGGAGGAAGTGACATGGCAATCTCTTTTTGAATCTTGATTCTTACATTTTTTCAGCAACTTCTTTTGCGAAGTAAGTAATTATAATATCCGCTCCTGCACGCTTAATGGAGATGAGCATTTCCAGCATTGCTGCTTTCTCATCTAATAGCCCCGCGCTAGCGCAAGTTTTTACCATCATATATTCGCCGCTGACGTTATAAGCAGCGATAGGGCAATCGAACCGCTGCTTTGCGCGGTAAATAATATCAAGATAACAAAGGGCCGGCTTAACCATCACGATATCAGCACCCTCCTCAATATCCAGAGCAATCTCAGCCATCGCCTGGTTGGCATTGGCAAAATCCATCTGATAGGTCTTTCGGTCGCCAAAGGAGGGCGTAGATTCGGCAGCATCTCTAAATGGCCCATAGAAAGCAGAGGCATATTTAGCTGCATAAGACATAATAGCAACATCGTGAAAATTATTTTTCTCCAATGCCTCGCGGACATATTTGACCCGGCCATCCATCATATCCGAAGGCGCGACAATATCGGCGCCGGCCTGTGCATGCGAAAGCGCGACCTTGGCCAATAGTTCACAGGTAGCGTCGTTGTCGATTTTTCCATCTTTGATAACTCCGCAATGGCCGTGCGATGTGTATCCACAAAGGCAGATATCGGTGGTGACAAGAAGCTCGGGTGCAGCTTTTTTGATTTCGCCAATTGCCCTTTGCACAACTCCGTCTTCCGCCCAGGCTGCAGAACCCACATCATCTTTTTTCTCCGGCAGGCCGAAAAGGAGCACCGCCGGTATCCCCAGCGCCGCAACCTCTTTCGCCTCGGCCGCAATCGTATCAGGCGAGAAATGAAAACAATCCGTCATCGACTTGATTGGTTCTTTGAGCCCCTTACCTTCGCGGACAAATAACGGATAAACCAAATTATCGACACTCAAGGAGGTTTCTCGCACCAACCTTCGCACAGCGTCGCTTTGTCGCAAACGTCTCAATCTGATTTTCGGAAAACCCATTACAATCCGCCTCTAATAAGAACTGATTTTATTCCTTAATCAACCACTTTCCTGCCGTCACAAACTAAAAAAGTGCAAAGTGTCTAATGTGATAGCAAAGTCGCCGACGCTCCATAGCTATGGCGACGGAGCGCTGTCATCCCTTCGCTCAAAGGCAAGTCTGAGCGAGCGTTCAGAGAGCAAAGAATCTCACAATCGAGGGCCAGATGCTTCGCTTCCACCCTTCGCAGTGGCAAAGCTACTGCTACGGAGGACGGGTCGCTCAGCATGACATGAATCATTCTTTCACTTTAGCTCACCGTGGTCACTTCGGGGAGCTATTTGGGCACAAGCAGCACTGTCATACGCCTTCCAGTCATTTTGGCAGGCCGTTCTACCTTTGCCAAGTCCTCCAGCGCTACAATAATATGCTCAAGTTTTTCATAACCCTGTTCTCTATGCATCATCTGCCGGCCGCGGAAGAACACCGTGAATTGTACTTTGTGGCCCTTTTCCAGAAACTCACGCGCGTGGCTGACCTTGATATCCAAATCGTGCTTGTCGGTTTCAGGCCTGAGCCTGATTTCCTTCAGCGCTGCAGTATGACGTTGGCTTTTCTTATAAGCTTCGCGGCTCTTTCTCTTTTGCTGATAAAGCCACTTGCCATAGTCCATTATCCGGCAGACCGGCGGGTCGCTCGTGGGTGCAACTTCCACAAGGTCCAGCCCATTTTCACGAGCCCTCCCAAGCGCCTCATCCCTGCTTACTATCCCCACCTGATTATTTGACTCGTCAATCAGCCGAATTGTCCCGGCCCTTATCCCCCCATTTATCTTCAAACCTAATCTACTGATTGTACACCACCTTAGCTTTCTAAATTGATTACGCGTCGTTTACCAATTGCCACTTACCAATCCCCAATTCTCTAAAATGCTAAATCTAAATCTTTATCGGCAATTTTGCATCTTGCCATTTTCAAAAACTCATCAATACCAACGGTCTTATTTTCCTTAACCGCGCGGGTTCTTACATTGACCGTATTGGACTGTGCCTCTTTAGGGCCGACTACTAACATAAAAGGAAGCCTTTCGCCATGGGCTTTGGCAATCTTGGCACTTATTTTTTCATCCGAACAATCGCATCTGCAACGTAATTGCGCATCTTTTAGCTTGTCCTGAACGATTCCCGCATAATCATTACTTTTTTCACTTATTGGTAAAACTCTCACCTGCTCCGGTGAAAGCCACAGGGGCAAATTCCCGCCGTAATGTTCTATAAGAATACCGATAAACCGCTCAAATGAGCCTAAAACCGCCCTGTGAATCATAACCGGCGTTTTCTCGGTATTGTCCTTGTCGGTATATACCAGGCCGAAACGCTCCGGCATAGAAAAATCCAGTTGAATCGTACCTAATTGCCACGACCTTTTCAGGCAGTCTTTTATATGAAAATCTATCTTCGGCCCGTAAAATGCGCCGTCGCCTTCGTTAATTTTATATTCAATCTCCTTATGTGCAAGAGCGTCCTTGAGAGCATTCGTTGAAGTATCCCAAATCTCATCCGAGCCGATATGTTTTTCCGGCTTGGTCGAAAGCTCGATATGAAAATCCTCAAACCCAAAGGCCCGATATATCTCAAAGGTAAGCTCAATCACACCTATTATCTCAGACTCTATCTGCTCAGGCGTGCAGTAAATATGAGCATCATCCTGGGTGAACTTCCTTACCCTGAAAAGGCCGTGCATAACACCGCTGGCCTCGTGTCGATGCACCAGACCAAGCTCAGCAACACGCATCGGAAATTCGCGATATGAATGCTGCCGGCTTTTATAAATCAGACAGCCGCCGGGGCAATTCATCGGCTTTATCGCATAGCTTGCATTATCGAACTCGGTAAAATACATATTCTCCTTGTAATTGTCCCAATGGCCGCTTCTGTGCCAGAGCTCTTCGTTGAGAATTATAGGCGTCTGGATTTCTTGATAGCCATATTTATAGTGCACACCGCGCCAGTAATCTACTATGGTATTCCAGATAATCATTCCTTTGGGGTGAATAAACGCAAAGCCCGGGCCGGCCTCATTGAAGCTAAACAAATCCAGTTGCCTGCCGAGCACACGATGGTCGCGCCTTTTTGCTTCTTCTAACCTTTGCAGGTAGTCGTCCAGCTCTTTCTGGCTTGGCCAGCAGGTGCCATAGACACGCTGGAGCATTTTTTGTGTTGGGTCGCCGTGCCAGTAAGCGCCCGCCACGGACATAATCTTGAAGCTTCCTACCTTACCGGTGCTTGGTATATGCGGCCCGCGGCACAAATCCTCAAAACTATCTCCATGCGAATAAAAACTGATTATTTCGCTGTCAGCGCGCTTAATATTGTCGGTTTTATATTTGTCGCCGGATAACTTCGCAAGCGCATCAGCCCTGGACATCTCCCTGCGAATAAACGGCTTATCGGCCCCGACAATTTCTCGCATCTTTTCTTCTATACGTTCGAAGTCACTTGGCCGAATCGGCTCTTGAAGGTCGATATCATAGTAAAATCCATCTTCAATAGTTGGACCATAGACCAGCTTCGCATCCGGCCAAATACTGCATATCGCCTCAGCCATTATGTGCGCGCAGCTATGCCGCATTACTTTAAGGCCTTGTTCATCTTTGGCCGTGATGATTTGAACGGCTGAGTCGCCGTTGATAGGCGTGGATAAATCTACCAATTGCCCATTTACTTCTGCAGCTACGGCTGCCTTTGCCAACCCCCGCCCTATTTGTTCAGACAATTGTTTTACCGTTGTGCCGTTGACAACCTCTAATATGCTGCCGTCTGGCAGTGTCACTTTTGCCATAGATTTATCCAGTACGCAAATCCCTTATTCACCCCGTTAGAAAGAAAGCTTCGTCTTGCATCTCCCCGCTAACATCGGAGATTTCTAACGGGGTTGACACATATAATATATCTATCCGAGTCAAATTGTCAAGTGTCGAGCTTTTCAGCAATCACCAATTTACCCCGTTAGAAAGAATTCCCCGCTCGGGCTTTCTAACGGGGCAAAATATCGGCTAAAGGCCTGGCAGCTTGTCCGACATAGGCTAAAAAACTATTCTGCACAACACTGCTATTCACCAAATCGCCTCAAACCCTGTAACTTTTGAATTAGCAAAAATTTATATGAATCTACCACAATGAATTCGCCCTGTCAACCCCGTTAGATAGACTCTGTTAGATGGAAACTTAACTAACGGGGTAGAAACTTATCTAACGGGGTCAACATTACCTTCTCACAGGATTTTTGTTGTTATCGATTGCCCTTTTTGGTATAATAAATACGGATGAGGTGATAATTGGGCTGATAGAGAGCACAGTAATTAGTGGTGAGCAAAGTCAGCCCTGCGAAGCTCTGCCGTTTAGAGCGAAGCGGGGAGCAAAGCCTGCGGTGAGCGCAGTCGAACCGTCGAAGGGGTTGAACTATATGGACATAATTTTGGTTCTATTCAAGAAAAACGGCTTGCAAAAGACCTTCTCTTTGCCGAGCAATGTTACGGTAATTGGCCGTCGTCAGGATTGCGATTTATGCATTCCATTAAAGTCGGTTTCCAGAAGGCACTGTCAGCTGAATAGTAACAAAGACACCCTCAAAATCCGCGACCTCGACTCGCATAATGGTACTTATCTTAATAATAATCGCATAGATGAGGCAACGATTAAAGCAGGCGACTACCTTAAAATAGGCCCACTGATATTTTTAATACAAATTGACGGTAATCCTGAAGAGATTGTCCCACCGAAGCAGCCCGCGCAAAAACCCGTGCAAAAACCAGAGCCGAAGATTGAAGCAGATGAGGAAAGTTTCGCTGAGCTGGAGCTTGATGAATCTGACTCCGACCTCACCAAGATTGAAGACCTCTAAGCCCTGTTTAGCAGTCGTCGGCATTTATCCACCGACCTGTCCAGCGTAGCGCAAGCGAAGTCGGAAGCGTAAGCGGAGTCGGAAGCTTTAGCGAAGACGGAAGCGACGAATAGTCTTTCCCATTTTATACTGGTGCTATAATCATTTTTGGGGCAAGAAAGTATATAGCCATGCCAAGCAATGAACTCATAAGCAGTCCTGGGGAACTTTTCATTTTAGCTGTAGGGATTGGAGCAATCGGCGTTCTCTTCCTTTGGATAGCAAATATGTGGGAGAAAGCAAGGGGGGAGAATGAAGCCTCTCGCTTAGAACGAACGCGGCACCATAGAAACATGCGGGGCCTTGACCAACTGAATGCTTTTTATTCGGACCGCAGAAACATGCCCGTTTCACTGGGCATGGGCGGAATTATTATGGTCTTCGCTGGGATATGTGGGGTCGTTGCAGCTTTAGTGTGGTTTCTCATCCGGCTAATCTAAAGCCCAACAAGGTGATGCACCTGACCGTTATTCCGCTGCGATCCATAGCGGCAGGTGAGCTTGGTCGTTCCGGTGAATTCCGCCACGGTGGATAAATCTGCCCCTGTGCCTTGGGTAATTTGCGGAAGCCCTCGCCCCAATTACCAATTTGCCCCTTAGGGGTTAACCAATTCACCAATTCTCTAATTTATCCCTTAGGGATTAACTAATCCCTGAGTACCTGATTCCTGATGCACTCCACCCTGATAACCTGATAATCCGATTCCCTTCACGCTCAACGCATCTACTCATCCACGCATATACTCATTCGCGAGTCACAAGTTTTATAAACTCTCGACCACGCTGCTCGAAGTTATCAAACATATCATAGCTGGCGCAGGCTGGGCTCAGCAAGACGACATCGCCGCTAACCGATAAGCGTCTGGCTGATTCAACCGCATCAGTTAATGAACTAACTATTTCGATTTTTATTGATTTCTCTGTGTCCTCCTTGTCCGGCGTAGCCTTGGCGAAGACGGATGTGTTCTCTGTGGCCAATTGTTTTTCTATTGCCTCTGCGATTTTCCCAGCGGTTTGGCCGAGCAGAATAGCTGCCTTGGCCTTTTCGGCTATTTTTTGGCCGAATTCATCGAATGGCAAATTCTTATCATATCCTCCGGCAATAATGATAATTGGTTTGTCAAAAGCTTCCAGTGCGGTGATTGCGCTCTGTGGCGTTGTTGCCTTCGAGTCGTTGTACCAGCTGACGCCATTTACCTGTGCAACCAGTTCAAGCCGATGGGGTAATGGTTTAAATTCCGGCAGGGCATTTTTAATCTGGCCGTCGTCAATGCCAAAGTGCCTGGCGACAGCGATGGCAGCGGCGAGGTTTGAGAGATTGGCCCGGCCGGGCAATGGAAAACTCTCGCGGATTTTTTCATTTATATCGTCAGTTGAAAATTTGATACAACTTCTGCCTGCATCTATCTTGTATTTTTCAAACCACTCGGCAGCGATTTTATCTTCGGCGTTGAAGATAGAAACAGCAAGGCAGTTTTCATCCAACTCTTGAAATTTGAAGATATTTTCCTTTGCAGCACAATAGTTGGCAAATGTACCATAGCGGTCGAGATGATTCGGCGTAAGATTCGTTAAGAGCGCAACATCTGGTGCTTTTTGGATTTCGGCTAACTGCTCGACCTGAAAGCTGGACAGTTCCAGCACAACTAAATCATCAGGGCTGATTTGCTCTAATATGGTCAGCAGCGGCTCATTGCCGATATTGCCGCTGAGCCAGACCTTCTCGTCTCTCGCATTTTTTAATAAGTGTGCGGTCAGGGCGGCCGTTGTACTTTTTCCATTTGCTCCTGTTATTCCGATTGTCTGTGCGGGGCACAGTTCAAAGAAGATATTAATCTGGGACGTGACGAACTTGTTATGCTGGCGCGCTATTTCCAGAAATTTATTATCACCGGGCACAGATGGATTAGCGATGATAATATCTGCTTTTTCAAAATCAGATTTGTCATGCGAGCCGAGGTGGTATTCTATATCAGGAAATTCTTTAAGCTTTTTAATCGAATCTTGCAGTTTTTCTGCCGGGGCCAAATCCGTTATTATTACTTTAGCGCCGGCACTCGCAGCGAATTTAGCGGCATCAACACCTCCGCCGAAACGACCCAGCCCCATTACCAGCAACTTTTTGTCGGCAAAGAACTGCCTGTCCAATTTTCTACCCCTTGAATCAAATTACGGTTTTGCAGCGGTATAAATATACGCAACGCCGAGGCTAAGGGGCTGTACCGCTACATTCTCAAATCCTGCATCTATCATACAGCGGGTGAACTCGAACGGCGAACAAAAAGATTCGATGGTCCTGCCCAAATACCGGTACGGTTGATAGTCGCCTGATACGCCACCGGCAATCACAGGCAGCAGGATTTTCAGGTATAGCAGGTACATGACCCTGACGATGCGGCTGGCGGGCAGGGAAAATTCGAGGATAAGCATTTTGCCGGCTGGTGTTAGAATTCGTCGGATTTCTTTTAGTGCCGCCGGGACGTCGGGCATATTTCGAACGCCGAATGCCATGGTGACCACATTGAAGCTGTTATCTTCGAACGGCGTATGAGAGGCGTCGCCCCGGATGAGAACGGCTTGATTGCCAAGGCCGAGGCGGTTTAGTTTCTTCTTACAGACGGCGAGCATCTTGCCTGAGATATCAAGGCCGACCACACTTTCAATGTCGTTTCTTCTTCGCAACAAAGCAATGAGGATGTCACCGGTGCCTGTTGCAAGGTCGGCAAGCATGATGTTTTTGTGTTCATCGAGACAGGCGGCAACTTTACGCCGCCAGAAGTAGTCCTGTCCAAAAGACAGCAGGTGATTCAGCAGGTCATAGGTGGGGGCAATCCGCCCGAACATCTCGGCGACGCAGTTAGTGTCGCTTGGCACCATCGGTGTGGCCTCAGAAACTGTTTGACTATCCAATTTCACAACTTGCTTTGCATAGCTTTTGCGAGGTCTACTTTGGCATCGATTACCGCCTGCTCGATGCATCTTTTCCAGTCATCGCCGAACTGTTCTTTATATTTTGGATTTTCGTATGCGTAGATTATCGACCGCGATGCATTAATTAAAGCTCCTGTGCCGTCGGCTTTACAGAACCGCACGCAGTCTGCCGCCGATGCGCCCTGCGAGCCGTACCCCGGCACGAGAAACCATATCTTTTCATACTTCTGTCGCAGAGTTGTTGTTATCTCCGGCGAGGTTCCGCCTACCACCATCCCCACGTTGCTGTATCCGTTTTTGCCGACCCGTTCGTTTTGGCAGGCGATTTCGTTGACTATTTCAGCAAGCTTTTCATACATTGTTTGGCCGTCCGCATCGGCGAAGTCCTGAACTGCTGCCGCCGAAGGATTGCTGGTGCGGATTAGCACGAATACTCCCTTCCCTTCCTTATTGGCCATATCTGCAAAAGGCACAATGCCATCGGTTCCGGTATATCCATTGATAGTCGCGGCGTCTGGCGCGAGTGTATCTTCAAGGCCGGCTAATTCCGGATTTTGCAGATGGGCCGCGGCGTAAAGCTTAGCGGAATGGCCGATATCGCCGCGTTTCACATCGCCGATTATTTCCAGCCCTAATTCATCGGCCTCGGAAATCAACGCATAGTACGTTTCCATCCCCTCCAAGAGATACCTTTCGAAAAATGCGATATTTATCTTTATCGCCGGCACCATCGGCGCAACAATTCGCATCGTCTGCGTGCAGAAATCGAAGATTGCATCTACTGCCGCCGCGGCATTGAGCTCGTTATTCATATCCCGATGGCTTATTATCGCCGGTGGTAGTCTGCTGTAAACAGGGTCTAAGCCGACAATCAAAGAAGTTTTTTTGCCCTTTACAGCGGTACAGATACGGTCACCAAAATGACTCGCCATTGGTTAAATCCTTTCACAAGGTAATTGGTTAACCAGTTACCACAAGGAAAAATCCTTTCATTAAACGTTCGAATCATTATAATCTCAGAAACGTTTTTGAGCAAGTATTTATACTGAGCGGAGCCTGCGGTGAGCGCGGCCGAACCGTCGAAGTGGCGCAAATATGGATACTGAAACTGACCCAAAAAAGCCCAGGAAGAAAATTCATCCTTCGCAGTACCCGCTACGGAGAAGGAGGTTCAAAAAACGCTACTGGCTTCTGATTGATTTGGCTGTAGCGGTTACTTTTCTTGTCTTGCTGTTATATACGCCGGCTGGTTATAAACCGGCGGTCAGTGATGACCAGGGGCACATTTCTTCATATTTGATGCAATTATCGTCTGAATTTTATAACGGTGCACAGCTCCAGGAGCCGTTTGAGGTAGTCGTTATTGATGAGAAATTAAACGAAGCGATTGCCGGCTGGTCGCAGGCCTCGCCGGACACCGTCCTTTCAGCCCCTGCCGTGCGTTTTGTGCCGGACGCTATCGAATTGATGGGAACGGCCTCTATAAAAGGCGTGGACCTTGTGGTTACTATTGTTTTGCAGCCGGAAATTGACGCAAATGGTCTTTTGAATTTGCAGGTGGATAAAGTAAAGACCGGCGCCATGAATATTACCCCTCTTGCCAGGGTGGTAGCCAGAAATATGTACGAGCAGCAGATTGCTGTTAGGCCTGTAGACACGCAGGATTGGCGGGCGCAGGTCGCCGCCTCATTGCTTGACGGCCAGCCCTTCGACCCCGTCTTTCCCGTCGATGACAAAAAAGTCCGACTGGAGAAAGTGGACGTACAAGATGGAAAGTTAATCCTGCACCTGACGCCAGTGCCGTAAGGGTTTTGTTAGCCTCCTACACTGTAGGGGGTTTTGTTAGCATCGCAGGGGGTTCCTTGAAGTTTAATACTGCAAACTCTCCGTGATATTTTTTAGCGGCGATATCATACGCTTTTGCTGCCTCAATCTCAGAATCGAAATACCCGAGATTAATACGTTTCCCATAGACGCTGATTCGGCTGCGCCATCGTTTCGCATACCCTGACCAGTCAATGCCTATATATTTTGAGCGCGAAGGTTTTTGTGATTTTCTCCTGTTCCAGAGGTTTTGAGCATGTGTTGCAGCTCGCAAGTTGGCCTTTCGATTATCTAATCCGTTATGATTGATATGGTCGCAATCCATACCAGCCGGAACGTTAATAACAAGCTGATGCATATAGACATTTCTTCGGCCGAGGTATTTTGGCTCCGACATATAGCAAACGGCATAAAAAGTGCTTGGGCTTTTTCGGGCGTACCATGTGTATTTTTTCAGGCGCTTGTAATCTTCTGGGTCAACGATGGCGATTTGGTCCTGAGAGAGCTTTATCCGCCGAAATGGATAGCCGTATCGCAACCGCCGCTCCAATAGCACCACCCAAACCACCGGCCAGACCAACCAATCCGGAATCTCAACAGTAACCTTGATGACCCAACCTCCGCACTGCGTAGCTTCAGCAGAGCAGTGTCCTCTGCTTCCCCTCATCCACTCATTCACTCATTCACTCATTCACTCATCCACTCATTTACGCATTTACTCATCAACGCATCATCCCCCCAATATTGGCCGAACCTGCGTATTTGATTGAAATTTGGGCGATTTTTTAAGGAGTGGATTTATGTAAGTGCTTATTCAGGAAGGAATAAAAATTTTTTCAAAAACTTCGGTTTTAGCGCGCAACTACCTGCGTATTTGATTGATTTTTTTCTGTAAGTTTATATATAGACGATGTTTATAGCAGATTTTTTTACAATCCCTTGTGTATTAAGGACTTAAAGTAGGGGCGATTCGCGAATAGCCCTTTCTAACGCCTTCTTTTTCTAAGCGCCAATCCACCCAGACCAAGCAGTAATAGAGTTGTAGGTTCAGGTACAAGAACGATTTTGGCATCGTGGCCGATATAAAAATCATTATCAATTAGTTCGCTGCTTAGAAGCGTTCCGGTCAGGTGCCTTAAAGGCTCGTAATAAATGTCGCCACCAAATATACTGGTAAGTTCTCCGTAACCGAATGGCTGGCCATCGACCGCAAAATCATAGCCGAATATCTGTACCAAACTCTGGTCCAATAGTGCTAAATTACCGCCGCCTATTGTGCCTCCGTAGACATTTACCTGGCTGGAATGGTGGCTCTGAATATATTCTATTGACCCGCCGTAGATATTTACCTGGCCGGAATCCACGCTACAAATTGCGCCGTCTATTGAGCCGGCGGAGATATCCACCTTACTTGAGCCCCCGCCTTGAAGATAATGTATCGAGCCGCCGGACATATTTACCTGGCTGGATTCGTTGCTTCCAAGCGAATCTACTGACCCACCGGAGATATTAAACTGGCTGGAGCCCAAGCTAACAAGTTCTTTCATCGAGCCGCCAGAAACATATACCTGGCTGGCATCAAAGCTGTAAAGTTGCCATACTGTTCCGCTGGAGATATTCACTAGGCTTGAGTCATGGCTTCTAAGTTTTTCTATTTCGCCGCCGGATATATCTACCTGGCTTGAATCGAAGCTGTGAAGCTCGTTTATTGAGCCGCCGCGGACATTTATCCTGCTGTGTTCATATCCCCTCAGCCAATAAGGATAATCCATGAATCCACCAGCCCGCCAGTTTACGGTTGTGTACATTTCCGGTGTTTGATAGTCCACCCTAACATAGTCGTTGATTACATAGTTGATGTCGTGGGGCAGGCCGTCGTTGAAGTGGATTGTCCCAATCGCGGGGCAAGCGCACAGAAACAATACCAACGCTACGAAAAATATTGTCCTTGCACTTTTCACCTTCACTCCTCCTCAATTGATTTCGCCATTCTTTTAAGACAACAGAGGATAATTGATTAACCAGGCCGTTGCCACAAAGCGCGCAAACTCTTTTTCCGTTCGCATCCTTGAACTGCTCAGGCCGTTGAAAAACTTGCCTTTGTGGGGGAAGGATTGATAAAGAAAAAACCTTCTCGCCATCCTCCTTGAAGCCGTTTATAATTATATATCAGATTTATCCAAGAATGTCAAGAGAAAATTATGGGACTTAGAGAGGAAAAAGCTGGTATTGAGGCATAGCGGACACGAATTCGCATCACATTGAGCGGGGGTCGGGGTCTTTGTCGGGGTTCTACGTTTAACCCCTGCCTCTGCCAGATTGGCAGGCGGAGATATTCTCGTAAGGAGACACTTGGTCGCACAATTAGAATATAAGACTTTTAATAACAGAAACTTAGGAAGATGTTCGTCCAATAAAAACACAACTGGCACGAGATTTGCGTTGTTTTGAGAATATACGGAAGTAATTATTACTGTTGAGAAAATTATGTCAATTTCAGATATTCCAGACAAAACAAGATACTTGCTTTGGGGTAAGGCGGCTGGTCGATGTGAATACGAAGGCTGTAATAAACCACTTTGGCTTGATTCTTTGACCAAAGCTGAATTCAATACGGCATATATTGCTCATATCATTGCAGATCAGCCAAATGGCCCTCGTGGTGATTCGGAGTTATCCGAGAAACTGCAAAGAGATATATCTAACCTTATGCTTATGTGCGATGAACACCATCGGCTTATCGACAAGGAGGACATCAAGGGCCATTCTGTAGAACGTCTCAGGGAGATGAAATGCAAGCATGAAGCGCGAATCGAACTACTCACGAGCATTCAGCCAGAAAAAAATAGCGAGATACTTCTGTATGGTGCCAGAATAGGAGAGCATCACACCCACCTTAGTTTTGAGAAAGCTGCTATTGCAATGATCCCTGAGCGATATCCTGCCAGCAATAAGGCAATAGAACTTAGTTTAAAGAATAGTTCATTTCAAGACAGCGAGTCTCAATACTGGTCTATCGAACAAGAGCATCTTAGACGTCAATTTAACGAACGTGTGAAATCTCGATTAGCCAGTGGCGAAATAAATCATTTTTCTGTTTTTGCTTTTGCCCCACAACCCCTCTTAATAGAACTTGGTAGGTTGCTATCTGACATTTCTGTGGCTGATGTTTACCAACTACACAGAGAACCGGCAGACTGGAGATGGCAGGAGCATCCCGAAGGGTTCGATTACCGTATTGTCGAGCCAGATACTTGTGCCGATGTCGTAGCTTTGAATTTGTCTTTAAGCGCAACTATCAATAACAACCGGATAAGCCATACCCTCACGGAACCTCATTCCATCTGGGTTCTTACTATCGATAACCTTAATAACGACTTCCTCAGAAGTCGTTTACAACTTCAAATGTTCCGAACAAAGTTTCGTAAACTTCTTGACCGGATAAAGGCAAAGCACGGGGAATCAGCAGTAATTCACTTATTCCCTGCCGTCCCTGTCTCTGTTGCAGTTGAGATAGGACGAGTTTGGATGCCAAAGGCAGATCTACCTATAAAAATATATGAACAAAATAAGAAACTTGATGGATTTACGCCTGTATTGGACCTTATACAATGTTGAACACATTAATAGCAAATCTTGTTGGAGAATAAGTCATGTATACATCAGAACAAAAACAACAATTCAGTCAAATTCTTGAGAATATATCTGAGTCGCTCGACATTCCCGAATCAAAATACAAGGAAGCCATCTCAAGATATGAGGCAATAGGCAAATGGCTCGATGCTAATGATTCAAAGCTACACGTTTACAAGCCAACAATCTATGCACAGGGCTCATTTAGGCTAGGCACGATGGTAAAACCTGTCAATGATAGTGACGAGTATGATATTGATCTTGTCTGTCATTTGGAAATTGACAAAGATAATATAACTCAAGCGGAATTAAAGGAGATGGTTGGTAGTCGGCTCAAAAAAAATGAGACATACAAAAAGATGCTTGAGGAAGGCAGGCGCTGTTGGACACTGGACTATGCCAATGAATTTCACATGGACATCCTCCCAGCTATACCAGATTATGAAAAATTAAATGATTGTATCCTTATCACAGACAAAAAGCTAAGGTTGTGGCAGAAGAGCAATCCCAAGGGTTATGCACGCTGGTTTGTTGAGAGGATGCAAGCTGTTTTTGAAAAGCGTAAAACAGCTCTTGCGGAATCAATGCGAGCTAACGTCGAAGACGTGCCGGATTGGAAAGTTAGAACACCCTTACAAAGGTCTGTTCAACTTCTTAAAAGACATCGCGATGTACATTTTAACAACAAAGACCACAAACCTATTTCAATCATTATTACAACTCTTGCAGCACACGCTTATCAAAACGAAGCTGACCTTTTTGATGCACTTTTTAGCATTATTAACGGCATGACCAATCTGGAAAACATCAAAGATCAATATGGAAGATACTACATTCCCAACCCAACTAATCCAGATGAGAATTTCGCTGACAAATGGAATGAAGATGAAAACCTGCCGAAGGCATTTTTGTCTTGGCTCGGCAAGTTAAAGGCCGATCTGGATGCTGCCATCAAACAAAAGGACTTATCGGGAATAAATGAATCTCTTGCCCCGATTTTGGGTATAGGAGTGGTAGGAACTGCAATAGCTAAGCTCGAACCCTTACGAGCTAAAAGCAAAGCTTATCCTGAAGTCACTTTTTCTTCAAAACCTAATAAGCCATGGGCATGTTGATGTCAACCGATGAGAATAAAGATAAACTGATAATGGAGCATTTTAATCAACTACAGAGTGTATTTTCGGATCTCCGTTTGGACAAGAACGGGAAAGGAAAATTCATTGTAGCTGGTAATCTGAGTTTTACTTGCAGTCATGACGGAAAAACCATTAAGGACGATTATGATATCGAGATGTTAATTCCTGACGATTATCCTCAGAGGCCTCCTACAGTAAAGGAAACTGCCAGCAGGATTCCACGGGATAAGGATAATCACGTTTATCCATCAGATGGGACACTCTGTCTCGGAGCACCACTGGCCGCAAAAAGAACCTTTGCGCAAGAGCGTAATTTACTTTGGTTTGCGAGAGAACAGGTTGTGCGTTTTCTGTTCTCGCACAGCTACAAACGGGAATATGGGATAATGCCTTTTGGTAAACTAACACATGGCCCAGAAGGCATAATGGAATACTACAAAGAGTTGTTCTCTGTTCAGGATGATTGGCATGTATTGGGACTCTTAAAGATACTTGCTGACGATAATTATAGAGGCCATACCCTGTGTCCCTGTGATAGCGGTCAAAAATTGAGGTACTGCCATGGCGACTTACTGCGAGAGATTAAGGAATATCAGAAACCCACTGATTTTTTAACAGAGCATCTTAGTATATTCAAATTTTTGGATGGTAAGAATAACGCGCCGGACAATGTGGGGGAGTATATACCCCAGAAAGTCTTAAAATACAAAAAGAATCGGAAAAGAAAACCTATTTTAAAAAGACGTAAATCTGGCAAATAAAACCGCACAACAAAAAATACCGATAGGATATAAAGAAACTAAAATCGGCTTGATACAAGGAAGCTTAAAAGTTAAAGTGGAAAGTGTAAAACCAAAGCGAAAAATTAAAAATTGTCGAAGTTTAATACCGCAAACTCCCCATGATATTTTTTCGCCCCATCGCCTGCCTCGGCGTAGCCATAGGCGAAGCCTGGGCCTGTCTCGGCGTGGCCAATCCACGACGGGCAATGACATAACCTGATTTTTAACAGCGTGCATAGTATTATGCAGGCCGTTTTGTCCCGGCCTAACGGACGTCGGTTGCTGGATTCGCAGATGCTCGCATCGAGAAGACACCTGCCAAGTCCGCAATAGCTGTTAAAATCTATAAGTAATCAGTGTTAATCTGTGTTAATCGGTGTCTAAAAAAACTCCGTGTCAGTTCGTGTCTAATATTGAATTTGCTTGTGCTGCCTCCAGCTCGGATACTGTTTTATCTACTGTATGTTTCCTCGTCGCGGCCTCCGGCAGCCTGCCCTGCGGGCACTGCGCAAAGAGATTTGTTTCGGATTTCGTGCTTAGTATTTCGAATTTGTACTCGATACGCTTCACGAAGAAAGATTCGTGCCTTTTCGCGGCTAAAATCCGTGTAAATCTGTGTCAACTTGTCTCGCCATAGTTGCCTACTTCGCCATAGTGGCCTATGGCTACGGAGGCTGAATTAACGAAGGCGGATCCGTGTCTGATTTGTTTTGAGCATTTGGTCATTTGAATTTCGATATTGTTTCGGATTTCGTGCTTAGTATTTCGGATTTTTAACATCTCTGCGCTCTCAGCGGTCTCCGCGGTTAATAATCGGTGTCCATTCGTGTTTATTCGTGGTTAATTTTCTTTGTGCCGGAGCCTGTCCGCCGTAGCTTTAGCGAAGGCGGACGTCTTCGCGGCCCATCGCAGCAGGTCAAAAAGGCATATTTTATTCGTATTTGGTCGATTTTTCGCTGTTCTTAGCCGTAAATATTGTCCTTTGCGCCCAATTTAGGTCAAAAATTACATAAATTTGTCGAAAAAGTCATTGCCAGCAATAGGTTTGACGATTATTATATAATGTTCGACTATAAGGACTAACGGCTACCAGAGCTAAGCTGAAGAGGTACTTAAAGTGATGTTGACGGGATTAGCGAACAGTGTTCAGTAGTGGAACAATTGGCCTGCCTCGCTCCGCCGAAGCGGCTATGCGAAGGCGAGTGCGGTTGCACTTTCTATGTAAATGGTGGCTTGGCAATCGATGTTTCTGCTTCGGTGTTTGCCAAACAAGCGGGTTTTATTATTGGTTTACGAGCCCTATCGGAGACGGCTGATGTAGGATAGAGACGGTACAAACTCGACTTGTTTTGGGTGTTTTTTTGAGGTGGAAACATAAATGGTTTCCACTTTTTTTGTTCTATATTGAGTTAGAAAGAGAAAAGCGATGAGTCAGGAATTAGTAAGGATTGTCGATAACATTGCACGCGACAAGAACGTCGAAAGGGAGTCTATCTTTGTTGACCTTGAGGAAGCTATGGTTTCGGCGGTCAAGAAGCATTTCGGCGAGCCGGACAGCGACATATCCGTGCATATCGACAGAGAAACCGGCGAGGTTCAGGCCGTTAAGGATGGTGAGCGAATTGACGTAAGGCGGCTTGGCCGAATTCCGGCTCAGACAGCAAAACAGGTGATGATTCAAAAAATACGGGCTGATGAAAGGGACAGTATCTACACCGAGTTTGTCCAGCGAAAAGGAGAAATCATAAGTGGAGTAGTTGTACGGTACGAAGGCGGGACACTGGTTGTTAGTCTCGACCACTGGACCGAAGGGTTCATGCCGAAGGGCGAGCAAATCATGGGACAGACGCACCGGCCGGGTGAGAGAATTCGATGTCTGATTCTCGATGTAAAAGAGACTTCAAGTCAGGTCAAAATCCTTCTCTCGCGTACACACCCTGATTTTATCCGCCGATTGTTCGAGTTAGAGGTGCCGGAGATTAATGAGAAGATTATCGAAATACGAGCATTGGCGCGAGAGGCGGGATACCGAACCAAAGTTGCGGTTACGTCGCTCGATGAAAAGGTCGACCCTGTCGGGGCCTGCGTAGGTGTGCGCGGCAGCAGAATTAAAAATATAGTCGATGAATTAGGCGGCGAAAAAATAGATATTGTACGATGGAACGAGTCGTCACAGGTTCTTGTGGTAAACGCATTGATGCCGGCAAAGGTCAGTGAAATCGCCCTGTGTTTCGAGCTTGGCCGCGCAACCGTGGTTGTGGATGAGGACCAGCTTAGTCTGGCCATCGGAAAGCATGGACAAAATGTTCGATTGGCTGCGAGACTGTCCGGCTGGGATATCGATATACTAACGCCAAACGAATACAATCAGGGTATCGAACAACTAACGAACTGTGTTAAGAGCGTTGAAGCTGCTGATGATACAGTGGTTGACAAGCTGATAGCATTAGGGGTCATATCCGTTTTAGACCTGGAGGATGTAGGCGTCGAACCACTGATTAGCGAACTCGGTATCGACTCAGATATCGCAAAGGAGCTGGTTGTGGCGGCAGTTGAGGAGGCGAAACGTTTGGCGACAGAGTCAAAGCAAAAGCGGGCAGAAAAGGAACTGGCCGAGCAGACAAACACGACCGAAGATGAAAAATAGAGTTTGAATTTTTTTATATTATCCGGAGCCAATACTAAAAACTTAAAACTGTTTTTATGGCAGCTACAAGGGTCTACATTCTGGCTAAAGAACTCGGTGTAAAAAGCACTGCTATTGTAAAGAAGTGTCAGGACGAGGGTCTTGATATTAAGAACCATATGTCAGTGATATCTGCTGGTCTGGCAGCTACTGTCCGGGAGTGGTTTAGCGATAAAGAGAGCAGAACATCGGTTGAGATGGCAAAAAAGGTTGACCTGAAGAAGGTACGGGTTAAGAAGAAGGTAAAGCGGAAGCCCGCTGTGGTCGGGACAAAGAAAGCGAAAGCAGCCAAGAAATCTAAGTCGACCAAGAAAACTGTTGAACAGGCAGCTGAACCTGCTGCCAGTGAGACAGCGGAAGATAAAGGTGGTGAGCAGCAAGAATCCACAACGGTGATTGTAGAAGAACCAAAAGAGCCGGAACCGATACTTCCAGCCGGGCCGATTTTAGAAAAGCCCGAGCCAGCTCATCTGAGCGGCCCAAAGGTTGTTCGAGTCGAGGCACCAGAGCCGTTACGACGACCGAGGCCGAGGCCGAAGCCGAGGCCTAAGTATGACCAGCCTGCAACTGAACCATTGATGTATAGTGAAAAGGAGCAGGAAAAATCAAGTTTGGCTGTAGGCAAGGATGGAAAGCGAGTGTCAAAACGATACAAAGAGAGAACGCATGGTCGTCGGAAGGAGGAGCGAGATGTGGAAGTATCGCGAAAACACAAAGCCGTTAGCAGATGGCGTGAAAGAGATATCGAAGAAAGACGAGCCCGGCTTAGTGCTGCCGGTGGTGAAATGTTGCGATTAAGACCGACACGGAAAATCGCTACTAAGTCTCATATGGGAGCCTCTGTGGTTTCCAGGCCGAGAAAGGCAGTTGTAAGGGAACCAATCACAGTAAAGGATTTGTCTGCGGCCCTGGCAGTTAAAGCAGGTGATATTATTAGCAAATTGATGCAACAGGGTATAATGGCCACGGCCAATCAAGTTGTAGGTATAGATGTTGCGGAACTGGTTGCTCTGGAACTCGATACTGAGCTGATAGTGGAACGCAAAACCACCTTGGAAGAGCAGATACGAGCTGAGTTTGAAGAATATCCAAGAAAAAATCTCAAGAAACGAGCTGTAGTTGCAGCAATGCTCGGGCACGTTGACCACGGCAAGACCAGCTTATTGGATAAAATCCGGTCTACTCAAATAGCAGCCGGTGAAGCAGGAGGCATCACGCAGCATATCGGTGCATCAGAAGTAACATGGGACAATAAAAGAGTGACGTTTCTTGATACTCCCGGACACGAGGCATTTACGGCTATGCGAGCCAGAGGTGCCAATATGACTGATGTTGTGGTGCTGGTGGTCGCTGCTGATGACGGCGTAATGCCACAAACCATCGAGGCGATAGCACACAGTAAAGCAGCCGGGGTGCCAATCGTTGTCGCATTGAATAAAATAGATTTGCCCGGTTGCGATGTAAATCGCATTTACTCACAGTTAGCTGAACAAGAATTGACACCGGCCGAGTGGAGTGGAGAGACGGAAGTCGTGAAAACAAGTGCAGTTACCGGTGAGGGTATAAACGATTTGCTTGAGTCTCTCGATTACGTAGCTGAATTGCTTGAGCTTGAAGCCGATGACGCCATCCCTGCAACAGGATGGGTGGTGGAGGCAAAGGTATCAACACAGCAAGGACCAGTGGCAACTCTGTTAATTAAAGAGGGCCAACTAACCAAAGGTGGTGTGGTTCTGGCGGGCTGTAGTTACGGCAGAGTAAAAATGTTGAAAAATAGCTACGGTAAGAATATGAAGACTGCCACGAGCTCTACACCGGTAGAGATAACAGGACTTAACGATGTCCCTCAAGCGGGTGATAGATTCTACTGTCTGGATGATATTAATCGGGCAAAGGCCGCTGCCGAGGAAAACCGGATACGGTCGAGAGAAGACTCGCTGGCGGAACGGACACGGGTAACGCTGGACAACTTATTCAGCCAGATAGAAGCTGGTAAGACAAGAGAGCTGAATCTTATCATTCGGGCTGATGTGCAGGGGTCGGTTGATGTTTTGAAGAAGTATTTATCTGAGTTAAGCACCGACGAAGTAAAGATTAAAATTCTGCACGCATCGCCTGGTGGGATTACAGAGGGTGATGTAGTACTTGCTGAAGCGTCGGATGCAATCATAATAGGCTTTAATGTCGTCAGCGATGAGCGCGCAGCTAAAATTGCAGAGGCCAAAGGCGTTGAGATAAGACTCTACAATGTTATCTATCGGATAACCGAAGATTTGCAAAAATCCATGGTCGGCTTACTCGAGCCGGAAGAAACAGAGAGGAGTATGGGCAGGGCGGTGGTGAGAGAGATATTTAAGGTTTCGCGAATTGGTACGGTGGCTGGTTGTTACATCACCAGTGGTGTCGTGAACAAGAGTGCGAAGATGCGATTGGTACGTGATAACATCGTGCTCAAAGATAACCTAAGTATAGAAACCCTGAAGCGTTTCAAGGATGATGTTCGCGAGGTCAAGTCGGGTCTGGAGTGCGGTATTAAGATAGATGGATTCGACGATGTTAAAGTTGATGATGTTTTAGACTTCTATGAAATCGTTAAAGTGGCCAGAACCCTCTAACCGTGGCCCGTCGCTCGTGACTTGTGACCCGTGAGCCGAGTAACGAGGCATCCATCCTTCGCCCCTTAGGGGCTACGGAGGACAGGCGGGCGACGAGAGACGAATTATTATGGCAACGCGCAGACAGGAAAGAGCGGCTCGCGTGGTAAAGGAAGCAGTTAGTGATGCTATTACCAGCCATCTCAGCGACCCGCGTATCGAAGGACTTGTGAGTGTTACGAGAGTTGATATAGCTGCTGATTTGCGCAGTGCCGATGTGTATCTTAGCATTTTTGGTAAAGATGACGCCGCGCAAAACAAAACTTTTGTGGCCATAACACATGCAAAAAGCAGAATACAATCACTGGTAGCAGGTAAAATGCAGAGCAAATTCTGTCCTGTTTTGCATTTTTACAAGGATGAGAAGTTCAAAGAAACGCTTGAGGTAATGAAGCTAATAGACCAGGCGGCCAGCGAGTTTAAAAAGAAGGAATCAGTAGATTGAGGATTGGCGAATTTCGATTGACGATTGGAATTTAGCAGGTGTACCCCCACAATAAACCCTTCGACTTCGCTCCCTGCTTCGCCCTAAACGGCAGGGCTTCGCAGGGCAAGCAGGGCAGGCGTGGGGGCTTGCGGTGGAGACTGATATGAAGAATAGCCAAGAATATTCGAAAAAAGTGTCTAATTTATTCCGCTTATTAAAGTCCGCACAAGCTAATGTTAAAGAAGTGACTTATGATGGGGTGTCGGACGCGCTTGTTTATGCTATTATTAGCGAAAATATGAGCAAATCAGCAGCGGATGCTGCGATTAAGAGATTCGATGAGTATTTCGTTGATTTGAATGATTTGCGTGTTTCGCGAATAGAAGAAATCATAGAGGTGCTGGGCGAGGATACACCTGCCACGAGGGATACAGCATCGAGACTCATCAGAGCTCTGCGAGTGATATTCAACGAGTATAATAATGTCAGCTTAGAGGCGTTGAGGAAGGTCGGCAAACGTCCGGCTAAACAAGCACTTGAGAAAATAGACGGTACCAGCCGGTTCGTGGTCAATTATTGCATGCTAACATCTTTGCAGGGCCATGCCATACCGCTTACGCGGCAGATGATAGAATATCTAAGAAACAACGAGCTGGTTCATCCTGATGCCGACGAGCAGGAGATAGGAGGTTTTTTAACTAAACGGATATCGGCTGCAAACGCATACGAGTTCTATGTTTTACTGCGAAGGGAAAGTGAGTCACCGAAGCTACAACTCAAGCAAAAAGCTGCGCGTAAGACAAAGGCAAAAACAGCAGAGAAAAGAAAAAAGTGAAAAGGCTCGTGCTATGTAGCAGGCTACTACTCAGAGTAGCAAGCGGCTGTGAAGGCCGGAAGCGCTACTTCGCAGAGTAGTAGCAGTGGAAAGGTTTAAGATGTCAGAAGAAATACTTAAATTAGGTATTCCGGCAGGCAGCCTGCAGAAGGCAACAATTGAGCTTTTGGGCAAAGCCGGTTTCCACATTTCGGACTCAGAGAGGAGCTATTCGCCGAGCATAGATGACGAGCAAATCAAGCTCATAATGCTGCGTGCTCAGGAGATGGGCAGATACGTTGAAGATGGAGTTCTCGATGCCGGTATCACAGGTTTCGATTGGATAGTGGAGAGCGGTTGTGATGTAGTGGATGTCTGTGAACTTGCTTATAGCAAAACCACGAGCAATCCAGCCAGATGGGTATTAGTTGTGCCAGACGAATCGCAGGTAAAAAAACCGCAGGATTTGGCCGACGGTATAATCGCAACTGAACTGATTAATGTAACAAAGAAGTATTTTGCGGATAAAAACATCGATATCAAGGTTGAATTTAGCTGGGGTGCTACGGAGGTCAAGGCCCGGCTGGTAGATGCGATAGTGGAATTGACCGAGACGGGTACGTCACTTGCTGCAAATAATCTGCGGATAATCGATACAGTGATAGCATCAACGACAAGATTGATTGCAAATAAAAAGGCCTGGAAGGATAATTTCAAACGAGAGAAGATTGAAAACATCTCCATATTGCTGAATGCGGCTGTTGAAGCTCAAAGCAAAGTCGGCTTGAAAATGAACGTTAAAGAGGGCGACCTGGAGAGCGTTTTGAATATACTGCCTGCGGAAAAAAGCCCGACTGTTTCGAGCCTGGCTGATTCAGATTACATTGCGATAGAGGTGGTTATAGACGATAAGGTCGAGCGGTCCTTGGTTCCGGCTTTGAAGCGGGCAGGAGCATCAGGCATAATCACGTATCCGCTCAACAAGGTCATACACTGATAATTAGTGGTTTGTCCGGGTTCTACAATTTTAAACTTTATTGATGATATACGGGGAGAACAGATATGATTAAATTGCCTTCTAACAAATTAGTAATATCTTTTCTGTGGTTGTTAATAGTGCTTTGCTGTTCATGCGAAACAAAGGAAACTGAGACAGGTAAAGTAATCGATATGGGGGGTAAACCACCAGCCGTTGAGACAAAACCAGAGATTGTGAAAGAGAAGCCGAAGGAACCACCTGTTGGGCTGGATGTTGTTGCGAAAATAGGCGATTACGTCATTAAAAAACACGAGCTTGAGGGAAGACTTATGGAGGAGCTTCGCCAACAGTATGGAGGATACGACGCTGAAGCTGAGCCGGTTGATGCCAAAACAGTACTTATGAAAATGGTAGCAGAAAAGGCAATGGTGATGGACGCCCGCGAGCGAAACTACCTGGAACGTGAAACAATATGGACGATTATTGAGCGATTTAAACAAACCCTGCTTGTAAGGTTGTTGACACAAAGGTATCTGCAAGGCAAAACAGAAATTACAGATTTAGAAATAGACGAGGAGGTCAAAGCCAATCCCATGGCAAAGGCAATGTTTGAAGAGGAGAGAAATGAGGACCTTTTACGCACGTATTACCGTGAAGTGTATAGAAAGCTGCATGTTCAAAAGGTCAGCGACAATTTCCCTAAAGCAGCCGAGGTTCATCAAAGACTTTTACTTCATCCGAAAGAACCCCAAAGGTATAGATTTATTCGCGCCGAGCAGTTAAAAAGTGAAGTGACGCCGGAAGAGAAAAATATCGTTCTGGCAACGTATGACGGCGGAAAAGTGACCTTGAAGGACTGGTTCGATATTTTGCTCGAAAAGTCACCACGAAGACGTTATGGAGATTTCAGTACTCCAGAGGGTATTGAGCGTGTATTAGACAAAACTTTGGGTAGGCTTGTTTTTGTTACTGAAGCCAGGTTAGTTGGACTTGACAGGAATGAAAATTTCTTAAAACAAGTAAGGCAAGAGGAGGATAAAAGGTTGCTCAATGAAATCATGAACGAAAAGGTCAAGGATGTTTATCCTCCGACAGACGAAGAACAGATAATCGCCTACTTCAACAAGAATAAAAAAGCATTTGAGACGCAAATAATCAAGATAGACGAGATTTGGTGCGAGGATTACAATACTGCCCGGAAGGCAAAAGCCGAATTGGATAGCGGCAGAGATTTCGAGTCGGTTAGACAAGAGTGCTCTTTGGATAAAACAGGAAATCCCTTTGATATATTTCCTGACAGTCAAGGGGCGTTCTTCGAGGATATACGGAAAGGTGAGCCGAACGAAATAGTTGGGCCGATAAAGGGCTTTTACAATAATGTTGATGGTTTCAAGTGGCGGATAGTTAAAATATTAGAAAAAAAACCCGGCGAGGTGACAGAGTATTCAAGTATTATGCGAAACCGTGTTAAAAGGAAGATGCAACGCGAGCAAAGAAAAGAAGCTCTCCAGAGATACCAAAAAGAGCTGCTGGAAAAATATCCATACAAGATTTATGATGATAGAATCAAGGGTATTGACCCGCTGAATATACCGTAGAAACCCAAAGACATTAGTGCTGTGAATCAGTTTAGTGAGGAAAATAGATATGATTAAATTGCTTTTTAACAGATTAGCAATATTTTTTCTGTGGCTGTTAATAGTGCTTTGCTGTTCATGCGAAACAAAGGAGTCTGAGACAGGTAGAGCAATCGATATGGGCGGTAAGCCACCAGC
>Ga0307433_1000378_pt1 | contig 36957 bp, 27 predicted proteins | sample SalMarWE160210MG_FD_202166 | JGI IMG/M metagenome (GOLD analysis project Ga0307433, IMG submission 202166) | Salt marsh sediment microbial communities from the Plum Island Ecosystem LTER, Massachusetts, United States - WE1603-210 | ecosystem: Environmental > Aquatic > Marine > Intertidal zone >... | reverse complement strand
TAATTATCAAGGAGGAAGGCAAACAGGTTGGGAGCATCCCCTGTGAAGATATTGGTGTGCTTTTAGTTGACCATCGTGGGACCAGTTATACTCATAGCGTCTTCACAGAGTTGCTGCGATGCGGAGCAGCCGTGGTTCTGTGCGGAGAAAACCATCATCCATCGGGGATGCTTCTTCCTATCGAAAGTAACACGCTTCAATCAGAACGGTTTCGTAATCAGATAGAGGCAAAAGGACCGGTCAAAAAAAGATTGTGGAAACAGATTGTCAAGGCAAAAATCAAACATCAGGCAAAACTTGTCGGCAAAGATAGTGACGTTTACCCCATACTTATGCTATTGCGGGACAAGGTTCGGTCAGGTGACCCGGAAAACATCGAGGCGCAGGCAAGCAAGAAGTTCTGGCCTTGTTTCATACAAGATATTCAGTTTCGCAGAGACATAAATGGGTTGCCTCCAAATAATCTTCTCAATTATGGTTATATGGTAATGCGTGCGGCGGTGGCAAGGGCACTATGCTCAGCGGGACTTTTGCCGTCGCTTGGGATTCATCATCGAAATCGGTATAACGCATTTTGTTTGGCCGATGATTTGTTAGAGCCATTTCGTGGATTTGTAGAGGCAAAGGTCAGAGATATTTGCGAGCGAGAAGGTGTTCCCGATGAACTTACTCAGCCAATTAAAGCTCAGATTTTGGAAGTGCTGTATGAACCAGTAACAGTAGCGGGTTTTACCGGGCCTTTAATGGTGGCTCTTCATCGGACAATGGCATCGCTTCAGAGATGTTTTGCGGGTGAGCAGAAATTTATCGATTCGCCAAAATTATGATAATAAGCGGGTACAGAGCTGTGTGGATTTTCGCGATGTTTGATTTGCCAACGGATACAAAAAAGGCACGAAAAGATTATACGTATTTTCGAAAAAATTTATTGAAAGATGGCTTTAGTATGCTACAATATTCGGTGTATGTAAGGCATTGTGCGAGCGAGGAAAATGCTGATGTTCACTATAACAGGGTTAAAAATTTTCTGCCTCCCGATGGGGAAGTTCGCCTCATTACTGTTACAGATAAACAATTCGGCTATATGCAGACTTTTTGGGGAAAAATGCGAAAACCTACACCTCCAGCCCCTCAACAACTCGAATTATTTTAGAAAAAAAAGCCCGCAAATCCTTAGAAAACAAGGACTTGCGGGCTTGCTATTATAACTGATCCGTGTCCGAGTGCAAGCCACAACCCTACTCGTTTAGATATAAAAACCTCACCATTATAACTGATCCGTGTCCGAGTGCAAGCCACAACCGAAAAAGAGCAAGGCACAATAAAGGCCCGATTATAACTGATCCGTGTCCGAGTGCAAGCCACAACATATATCTGTTTTCTTGTCTTATAAATTTATTATAACTGATCCGTGTCCGAGTGCAAGCCACAACTCATCAATGGTTGATAATACAGGCGGAAGGATTATAACTGATCCGTGTCCGAGTGCAAGCCACAACCCAGCCTTTTATCGAAACAACAGTTGCTGTATTATAACTGATCCGTGTCCGAGTGCAAGCCACAACATATAACCGATTGTGATATATTTAGCTGTAATTATAACTGATCCGTGTCCGAGTGCAAGCCACAACAATGTTTGTCGTACTGTAAATACAGCCATTATTATAACTGATCCGTGTCCGAGTGCAAGCCACAACACCTTTCGGTGTATAACCAAATACCGCCCAATTATAACTGATCCGTGTCCGAGTGCAAGCCACAACATCGCAGTAGCCGGCCAGATAAACATAGCATTATAACTGATCCGTGTCCGAGTGCAAGCCACAACATGTACCCGATTGTGATATATTTAGCTGTAATTATAACTGATCCGTGTCCGAGTGCAAGCCACAACAAGGGTGATTTTATGGAGATATTAGAAATTATTATAACTGATCCGTGTCCGAGTGCAAGCCACAACTAAAGTTGAATTGTCAGTGAAAGTACCACCATTATAACTGATCCGTGTCCGAGTGCAAGCCACAACCATTACATAGGGATATAGTGAATTAACATCATTATAACTGATCCGTGTCCGAGTGCAAGCCACAACAGTTTCCGTGGTGACATTCCATGCCGGCAGATTATAACTGATCCGTGTCCGAGTGCAAGCCACAACTGATTATGCTTGTGATATGTCAAAGCATACATTATAACTGATCCGTGTCCGAGTGCAAGCCACAACTGTGCCATGTTTAAGGTGTGGAAAGCCCTATTATAACTGATCCGTGTCCGAGTGCAAGCCACAATAAATCAAACCCCCCAGCCCCGCAATAACCCTTTGACAAGCTCAAAATCAAATTTTTTAATAAAAAAAATTTGATTTTGATTGAAAAAAAGGCAGAGTTCGGTATAATATCAACCTGTGCTCAGGCAGCACACGTTCGCGGAGACTCCCGCCAAACAAACGGCGGGCAAGCCGCAAGTCACATGAACTACGAACTATGAATTTATCCATTAGGGGCAAAAAACTATGAACTATGAACAACGAACTAACAAAACCAAACCCAAACAAACCCAATCGAGCGGCAGAGCTAAACGGCAAAAGTAATTGCTGAAATTGATATTTTTGCTTACAATACGCATCCAATGCCGGAAAATTTGGAAAATATCCTGATAATAAAGCCCAGCTCGCTCGGAGATATAGTCCTGGCCCTGCCAGCCCTTTCGGCTCTACGCAGGAGCTTCCCCGAGTCAAAAATAAGCTGGCTCATCCGCTCCGAATTTATACCGCTTCTGAAAAATCACCCACACCTGACGGAGATAATTCCTTTCGACCGTAAATTTTTAGGCAAGGCCTGGTTTAGTCCGCGTGCATTTACCGGCCTTGTGTCGCTTATTTCGCAGCTTCGCCGCAGCAAATTTGACGCTGTATTTGACTTCCAGGGACTTTTCAGGACCGCTTCTTTGAGTTATCTATCCGGCTGTACAAAGCGCTTCGGAATGGCAAACGCCCGAGAGCTCGGCCATATCTTTTATACGCATAAAGTTACCCAGAACAAAGATTGTGCTCACTTAGTCGATTACTACCTGAAGATAATCCAGGCCGCCGGCGTTTCCGACCTCAGTGTGGAATTCATATTGCCACAGGACCGAGCCGCCATTGATTCGGTCGGCAGGTTACTGACAGAACATGGGATTGTGCCGGGCAGCTACGCGGTTTTTGTTACCAGCTCCGCACATCCGGACAAGTGCTGGCCAATCGAAAACTTTGCGGCTCTGGCGAAGAAAATCTCATCCGTTTTTCACCTGCCTATAGTCGCCACCGGAATCGCATCTGAAACAGAAACAATTGAAAATCTAAAAAGCATTGCGAGTGTCCCGATAGTAAACCTTGCCGGACGAACATCCCTTGGCGAACTTGCAGAGATAATGAAATCCGCCAGAGTTGTGGTGAGCAATGATACCGGCCCCGGCCATATCGCCGCAGCTTTGGGTAAGCCAATGGTTATGATATTCGGCTATTCAAACCCTGCGAGGGTCGCTCCTTATGGAAGAAACAATTGCATCGTGGCTGTTGAACCCTTATCCCGAGGCCTGGAGCTAAAAAGCTCTGAACCAAAACATGATATTAAAAACATCGCAGTAGACGATGTTTTTCAAAAAATCTGCGTGCAACTAAAATCATAACGCAATACACATCACAACCCGCGTACAACGTTAATACATCGTTCACATAAGTCAGGATGTTCGCTGTCGGCTCCGACACTCGGCCTATAATTCCAGCACCGCTGACATTTCTGATAGCTGCTTTTCTGTGCGGCAACAAAAATCTCGCCAACGGCTTTTTGAAGCTTTACCTCACTAACAATACAAAGTGCCGCAAACTGCTCAAGCCCAAAGTCATTTAGAATCCCAGCCAGCTCATCATCACCGCAGTTGACAGTAACGTCTGCCTCCAAGTTGCTTGCAATCTTTTTATCTTTTCTCAGGCCTTCCAGGACCCGCAGAACCTCATCGCGAAGCTCCATTATCTTCTGCCACTTCGCCTCTGCACTTACGAAGTTAATCGATTCATCAACTTTCGGCATATCAGCTATATGCACACTTTCAGCCGCCTGTGATTTAAACTTCATTGCAGCCCACGCCTCTTCTGCAGTGTGCACTAAGACAGGTGCCAACATTCGAACGAGGCAATCTAAAATTCTGTACATCGCCGCCTGAGCGCTTCGTCGGGAGCGGCTGTCTTTCGCATCGCAGTACATCCTGTCCTTGAGAACGTCCATATAGATGCTGCTCATCTCGACTGTGCAGAAGTTATAAATCAGCGAAAAGACCTTGTGAAAGACAAAGCTCTCGTAGGCCTCGGTAACATTGGCGATGAGCTTTTGCAGTTGCTGCATCGCCCACTTATCGAGCTCGAACATATCATCGTAGGCTATCGCTTCTTTATTCGGGTCAAAATCGTCAATGTTGCCAAGCAAGTATCTCAGTGTATTCCTGATTTTCCTGTAGGCATCCTGCGTGCGTCCTATTAATTCATCATTGCAGCGAATGTCCTCCTGATAGTTCACGCTCGCTACCCACAGCCGTAGAATATCCGCACCATATTTTGCCACCTCATCCTGGGCAATGACGTAGTTGCCCAGCGACTTAGACTGCTTTTTGCCTTGCTCGTCAACGGTAAAACCGTGCGTTAAAACTCTCTTAAACGGCTCTTTGCCGATTGCGCCGAGGGCCGGCAAAAGCGATAGCTGAAACCAGCCGCGATGCTGGTCCGACCCTTCCAGGTACAAATCCACCGGCGCAGGCCAGCCCGCATCTTTTACACACACACTATACCAACTACAGCCGGATTCGAACCAGACATCGAAGATGTTTTCCTCTTTCTGCAAGTCATCGAAGGAAAGGCCATCCGGCAGGTCAAAATCATCTCCGAGAATCTGCTGAGGCGAATCCGTAAACCAGCTATCCGAGCCCTTCTTGGCAATATGCTTGGCCACAGCCAATACAGATTCTTTGGTCAACAATCTTTTCCCACCACTGCTGACAAACACGGGCAAAGGCAGTCCCCAGCTTCTCTGCCTGCTGATGCACCAATCAGGGCGGGATTCCAACATTCCTTCGATGCGCTTTTCGCCCCAGGCAGGTATCCATTTCACATCTTTGATACGCTCCAGAGCCAGAGCACGCAAATTCTTATCTAAGCCGGGCAGCTCTTTGTCAACGCTGATGAACCACTGCTCGGTTGCCCTGAATATGACCGGCCCTTTGCTCCGCCAGCAATGCGGATAGCTGTGCACAATCTCGCTCTGCGCAAAAAGAAGACCCTTCTGCTGCAAATCATTATTTACGATAGTATCGACCTCAAGGACATTTTTTCCACGCAGCCAGTTCGGCACCGTATCGTCGTATCGGCCGTCATCAAGCACGGGCGAATAAATAGCAAGGTCATACTTCTGCCCCGACAAGTAGTCCTCAAGGCCGTGTCCCGGCGCAATATGAACAAGACCTGTTCCATCCTCGGTCGTAACATATTCGGCAAGGATTACCATAAAGGCATCTTTGTCCGTCGGATTTTTCTCAACAAACGGATGCAGGTACCGCAATCCTTCAAGCTCACTGCCCTTGACGGTCTTTTCACTAACGCTGTATTGTCCTTCTTTTAATCCGCCTGCTTTGACCACCGCCTCAATACGGTCCTTTGCAACTATCGAGACAAACTTATTTCCGTCCTTTTCGTAAATGAGCGTCTTATAGTCTAAGTGAGGATGAACCGCTATAGCCAGATTTGCTGCTAATGTCCACGGCGTAGTCGTCCAAATCATAAAACACACCCGTGACTCGTCGCTCGTCTCCCGTCGCTCGACCAGACCGAGTTCAATTAACTTTGCGATGCTATCTTCAGCTACCGGGAAGTTCACGAAGATACTTGGCGATGAGATATCCTTATATTCCAGCTCGGCCTCTGCCAAGGCCGTCTCGCAGCCAATCGACCAGTGAATCGGCTTTAGCTGCTTATAGACCAGAGACTTGTCAACTAATTCCGCAAATACCTCAAGAATTCCAGCTTCATACTGCGGCTTAAATGTAAGATAAGGATTTTCAAAATCGCCGAATACACCCAGCTGCTGGAACTGCTTGCTCTGGATTTTGACATATTTGCCCGCATATTTCATGCAGTCTTTGCGGATATCGGGCTTGCTCATCTGGCGCACCTTCTCACCCAGCTCCGTTACCACCTTTGATTCGATAGGCAGGCCGTGACAATCCCAGCCGGGTACATAAGGCGCATCAAAACCCATCATTGTCTTGTATTTAACCACGAAATCCTTGAGCACCTTGTTGATAACGTGGCCCATGTGGATATCGCCGTTGGCGTAGGGCGGACCATCGTGCAGAATATACAGCGGTGCACCTTTGCGGGCCTTTCTGATTTGGCCGTAGATATCCTCCTTAGCCCATTCTTTACGTAACTGCGGCTCACGCTGGGTAAGATTGGCCTTCATCGAAAAGCTCGTCTTCGGCAGGCACAAAGTATCACGATAACTCTTTTCTTTATTCTCAGACATCTATAAAATCCTTAAAGCTCTCAAAAATAATAGAATTACGAATCTTAAGTGTTTTGGCTGATGTTGTCAATATCGCTGTCAACTTGCAGCGAGCAATAAAAAAGGCCTTTCAGAGTTTGCTGCTCTGAAAGGCCTTTAGTTTACAATATTACCTTGCCCAGGGCAGCTTCATATAGTCCTCTGTAGCTAAAAAATAAGTAGAACTACTTATAAAAATCAATCCAAAAACGCATTCGGGATTAGTTTTGAGTTTTAAATTTTGGGCAAATTACGCTTTCGAGGTTTCGAGGTACCAAGCCAATCCTCAAGATTCTTCGCAAGAATAACTACGTCCTTTTTGTTCATAATATGCTTAATTATCGCAGGGTTTACCTTAAGCTTCAGCATCGCCTTGTGCGTTCTGGCCCAGAGCTGAGCCTGCTTAGCCTGGCTTTTGGCAAGGTAAAGCTGGCTCACCAATTCCTGCAAATTGCTCATTGCTATCGCGTCGATATTGTCATAATATCTCGAAATAACGTCCCGCTGATAAGTTGAATATTCTTTGCCTGCCATTTTAACTCAATAACCTCAAAACCATACTGTCTATACACCTCCGCTACTGCGGATTATAATTATATATTCTTTGTCAGGAAAATCAATCAAATACGCAGGGCGGGTAAAATCTATGGCTAATTATGCTGTGTATTATTATACTATTTTTGATGGCGAAGACACTTTACATAATAGACGGCCACGCACATATCTACGCTGCATATTTTGCCCCGATGCGGCCACTAACCACCCCAACCGGCGAGCCGATACAAGCAACCTATATTTTCACTACAGCCATTCTCGGCCTGATACAACGCCTGAAACCTGATATGCTCGCTGTCGCAATGGATTCCAAAACCCCGACCTTCCGAAGCGAAATCTATCCTGAATACAAGGCCCACCGCCCGCCGATGCCCGATGATATGCCGAGCCAGATAAACCGGATTGAGGAGATTCTCGATGCGATGAATATCCCTGTCTTACGCATCGACGGCTTCGAGGCCGACGATATAATCGGTACAGTCGCCAAAAAAGCCTCAAAAGACGGTATCGATACCTACATCTGCGCAAAAGACAAAGATATGTATCAGCTTGTCGATGACCATACTTATATTTTCGATATCAAAAAAGGTGAAGTTCTTGATGATGATGCACTGTTTGAAAAATATAAAATTCATCCTGAAGATTTTATCGATGTTTTGGCCTTACAGGGCGATGCTTCTGACAATGTTCCAGGCGTACCGCTAATCGGGGAAATTAACGCCGTTAAGATGATTCAACAATATGGTTCTCTTGATAAAATATATAAAAACGCTGAGGAAATAAAAGGTAAACGCGGCGAAAATCTACGCAAATTTAAAGAACAAGCTTATCTTAGTAAAGAGTTAGTGACCATAAACTGCAATGCTCCTCTGAAAATAAACTATGACAGCCTCAAACTTATCGAACCAGACAAACCAAAACTTTCCGAAATCTTCACCGAGCTTGGTTTCAATCGCCTTATCAGTCAATTAGGCCTGACTGAAAGTTCATCACCTGTTCAGGACACGAGTCACGAGTCACGGGCCACGAGCGGCGACCAGCCGGATTCAATTAAAACTATCTCGCCTGATTATCAGCTAATAGACACTCAGGAAAAATTCGACAAATTTTTCACACAGATCAAAAAACAAAAAATATTTGCAATCGATACCGAAACTACCTCTCTGAACGCCATGCGGGCTGAGCTTGTCGGCATCAGTTTCTCCTGGAAGCCGCAAACCGGCTTCTACCTTCCCGTAAAGGCGCAACTCGGACGAAAGCATCTTGATGCAAAAACCATCAGCCAAAAGCTCGCACCGATTCTCGCAGACGAAATAATCAAAAAAATCGGCCAGAATATTAAATACGATATGCTCGTCCTGCAAAATGCTCAAATGCCGTTGAAAGGTATCTATTTTGACACGATGGTTGCATCTTATTGTCTTGACGCCGGCCGTAACCACTCCATGGATACTATGGCGCTGGATTTTCTCAATTACCAGTGCGTTCCTATCTCAGCACTTATCGGCAAAGGAAAAAACCAGCTTACCTTCGATATGGTTGATACCGCCGCCGCTTGTGAATATTCCGCTGAAGATGCAGATATAACACTGCGGCTTTACGATTACCTCAAAGACCGGCTCGCTCAAGAGCCGCTGCTGAAAAAACTTTTCGAAGAAGTTGAAATGCCCCTGGTCAGTGTTCTGGCAGATATGGAATCCAACGGCGTCTCGCTCGATATGAAGCTGTTGAAGAACATGGCCGGTGAGCTTGATGAGACAAGCAAAAACCTGACAGAGGAGATTCACAAGCTTGCAGATAAGGTTTTCAATATCGACTCTCCGAAGCAGCTTGCCGAGGTGCTTTTCGATAAGCTCGGGCTCGAATCAATCCGCACCGGAAAGGCAGGCCGAAGTACCAACGCCGGGGTCCTCGAACAACTTGCCGATGAGCACGCAATAATACCGCTAATCATTGAATACCGGTTGGTCAGCAAGCTAAAAAATACCTATGTTGATAAGCTCGGCCTGCTCATTAACCGTAGAACCGGCCGAGTTCACGCATCCTTTAACCAGACCGTAACCGCAACAGGGCGGCTCAGCTCCAGCAACCCGAACCTGCAGAATATCCCCATCCGCACCAAGCTCGGCCGAAAAATCCGCTCGGCCTTTGTCCCGAAAAACAAAACCGACTGCATCTTAAGCGCAGATTACTCGCAAATCGAGCTGCGCCTGCTGGCGCATTTTTCAAAAGACAAGGCCTTAGCCGCCGCCTTCGCCGCCGACCAGGACATCCATCGCTTCGTTGCTTCACAGATTTATAGCGTACCCATCGAAGAAGTAACAGATAAGATGCGCTCAAGCTGCAAGGCGGTCAACTTCGGCATCATCTACGGCCAGGGTGCATTCGGGTTGTCACGTTCCGCCGGTATAAGCCAAGCCGAGGCGAAGAAGTTCATTGACGATTATTTCGCCCGATACAGCTCTATCCGCAAATTTATGGATGATTGTGTGGAAAATGCGAAGCGCACCGGCTACGCCGAGACCATTCTGCACCGCAGGCGAAGAATCTACAATCTTATCGCCAAAAATGCCAATAAACGTGCCCAGGCCCGCCGACTTGCAATCAACACCGTCGTCCAGGGCTCCGCCGCCGATTTGATTAAAGTCGCTATGCTCAATATCCAGAGGAAAATCGAAGAAGAAAATCTGCCGGTAAAACTTATCCTGCAGGTTCACGATGAGCTTGTCTTTGAATTACCTAAAACACAAGTAGAAAAACATTCCAAATGGATTGCCAAAGAAATGACGACCGCCATAAAGCTCGATGTCCCGATGAAGGTTGATATAACCTTCGGGCCGACATGGCTGGGGTAACGGACGACGGAGGGCGGAAGATAGAGAACCCCTGCCGCAAGCGGCAGGGCTAAGCAAATCTAAAATCCTTGACGTAAACGCCTGCACGCACTAAAATCGTTCGATTCTAACGTTATTTGAGGTTTTGGTATGGCTACGATTAACGAAAATTTCCTGAAATTAAAGGCAGGTTATCTTTTCCCTGAAATAACAAGGCGAATCCGCACCCACAAAGAGAAAAATCCGGCTGCAAAGATAATCAGCTTAGGCATTGGCGACGTTACCCAGCCGCTGCCGCCGGCGGTAATATCCGCGATGAAAAAGGCAGTTGACGACCAGGCCAAAGAAGATACCCTGCACGGCTATGGGCCGGAACAGGGATATGACTTTCTAATCAACGCCATAATCGAAAATGATTACAAGTCCCGTGGCGTCGATATAGAATCGAGCGAGGTCTTTATCAGTGACGGCTCAAAATGCGATACCGGCAATATCCAGGAGATATTCGGCACGGAAAACATCATCGCCATAACCGACCCGAGCTATCCCGTCTACGTCGATTCCAATGTAATGGCCGGCAGGACAGGCCCGGCCAATGATGCAGGCCAATATGCAAAAATTGTCTATATGCCCTGCACGGCGGAGAACAACTTCGTGCCGGATTTACCCACGAGGCAAGCGGATATTATTTATCTTTGCTTTCCGAACAATCCAACAGGTGCAGTCGCTACCAAAGAAACTCTCAGCAAGTGGGTAAAATTCGCCCGTGATAATAGAGCGATAATCCTTTTCGACGCCGCATACGAATCGTTCATCACGGATGTGGATATTCCACACTCAATCTATGAAATCGATGGAGCGAAAGATGTGGCGATTGAGTTTCGCAGCTTCTCCAAAACAGCCGGCTTTACCGGCGTAAGATGCGCATTTACCGTCGTACCAAAGCAACTAAAGGCTTTTACAAAAGACGGAAGGGCGATTGAGGTTAATCCCTTATGGCACAGACGACACTGTACGAAATTCAACGGTGCTTCCTATATTTCGCAGAAAGGTGCAGCGGCAATCTATACCGCCGAAGGGAAAAAACAAACGAAGAAAATCATCGACATATATTTGTCCAATGCAAGATTGATTTGCGATTCGCTGACTAAGCTCGGCTACGAGGTTTATGGCGGGATAAATGCTCCATATATCTGGCTAAAAACACCGGATGGCTCAAGCTCGTGGGATTTCTTCGACCGGCTGCTCACAAAGGCCAACGTTGTCAGCACACCGGGTTCCGGTTTTGGACCATCGGGCGAAGGATATTTGCGGCTTTCGGCCTTTGCAAAACCGGCTGATGTCAAAGAGGCACTGCAACGCTTCAAAAAAGTGTAAAATGTAAAACAAAAACCCCAAAACCATAGCGAAAAAGTTAAAAGTTTTAAATTTTAAGTTATGGTTTTCCACTTTGACTTTTAAGTTTTAAACTTCTTATGATTGACCCATTAACGGCATATATCGGTCTCGGCAGCAACCTTGGCAATAGAAAAGGGCATATCGATAGCGCTATTAAACTTCTTGCTGATAAGGAGCACATCGAGCTTAGCCGTGTAAGTGACATTATCGAAACTGCTCCGCTTGCCCAAATGGAACAGCCGAAGTACTTAAACGCCGTTGTGGAATTAAAGACCACATTAAGTCCGGAAGATTTGCTCAAGAAAATGCTCGAAGTCGAAAGCTCGCTCGGCAGAGAAAAAAAGGAAAAATGGGCATCCCGAATTATCGATTTGGACCTTCTGCTCTTCGGCGAAAATGTGATAAATCACGCTGACTTAATCGTTCCGCATCTGCAGATGCACCTTCGCTCCTTTGTCCTAAAGGGTCTTTGCCAGCTAAATGGTAATTTGCTTCATCCTGTTATAAAAGAACCTGTCAGCGTGTTAGCTGAGCGGTTAAACGGCCAAGATTTTGTCCTTAATCCGGATATTTCTCAATTAGTGAGCATTGCAGGAATCATCGGCGTGGGAAAAACTACTCTCGCAAAGAAGCTTTCCGGTTTACTCAACTGCAAGTGCATCTTTGAGGCATACGACAAAAATCCATATCTTCCACAGGTTTACGCCGGAGAGAAAGAATTGGCCCTGGATTCTCAATTATATTTTCTTACCAGCAGAATAGCCCAGTTAAATCCCAACGAATTAACACCCGGCCAAATCGCTATAACCGATTATGTTTTCGAAAAAGAGCTTATTTATGCCCGGCGTTTGCTGAGTGCCGAGCAGCTAATTTTATATGAAAAGGTGTACCGGCCTTTCAGGTTAGAGGTTACCCAGCCAATCTTGGTAGTATATCTAACCGATTCTGCTCAAAGTTGCCTTGAACGTATACACAAACGCAACCGTCCTTACGAGCAAAAAATTGAGCTGAGATTTTTACAGGAGCTGGATTCTGGCTACCAACAGCTCTTTGCTGACTGGAAAACCTGCCCTGTAATTCGATTATCAGCGTCACATTTCGATTGCAGAAAGAACGAAGATTTGCAGAATCTCGCAAATCAACTACAATATTACATAAAAACGGAAAATGGAAATCGCTAAAACAATCGAAGAAACCAGAAGGCATATAAAGACCGCACGAAGCGAAGGCAAAAAAATCGGATTCGTTCCGACAATGGGGGCGCTGCATATCGGCCATATATCATTAATCGAAAGGGCGGCAAAAGACTGCGATTACATCGTCGTCAGTATCTTCGTCAATCCTACCCAGTTCGAACCCGGCGAAGACTTTGAGAAATATCCTCGACCCACCGAGGCAGATTTGAAAATCTGCGAGGAATACGGCGTTGACCTTATTTTTAATCCTACGCCGAAAGAAATGTACGCTGCTGAAAACCTTACCTGGGTCAACGTCGAAAAACTGACCGAACCGCTCTGCGGCCGGTCACGGCCGGGCCACTTCCGTGGAGTAACCACCGTTTGCGCAAAGCTATTTAATATCATTGCCGCTGACATTGCTTACTTCGGCCAGAAGGATGCCCAGCAGGCAATCGTTATTAGGCGAATGGTCGCCGATTTGAATATGCCGGTGGAAATCGAAATCTGCCCTACGGTTCGTGAAGCAAACGGCTTGGCCGTCAGCAGTAGAAATCAATATCTCTCGGAACAGCAGAAAAAAGATGCAACCCTAATCTACAAATCCCTCCAGAAATGCAAAGAGTTAATCGATGATGGTATCGCAGACACAAAAAAAATCATCGGTGAAATGCAGAAAATCCTACAACAGGTTCCATCGATAAAGATTGAATATATCAGCATCGTAGACGCTGAAACGCTCCAAAACATCAACCAAATTGCAGGGAAAGTCCTCATCGCCATTGCCGCCAAAATCGGCCCCGCCCGCCTTATCGACAATATTTTGATAGACAAAAGCAATTAAAAATGTATAATCTTTGACGAATATATAGAAGTATCCCAATGTATCGAAATACGATACACGGGACACGAATCACGAGCGACGAAAGATGTTTGTAAAAATATTAAAAGGCAAATTGCATCGAGCAAGGGTTACCGAGACGAAGCTGCATTATCCCGGAAGTATCGCCATAGACTCGGCGCTGATGGAAGCGGCCGGCATCATGCCTTACGAGATGGTTTTAATTGCCGACTTAAATAACGGCAGCCGAGTTGAAACATATGCAATTCCTGAAGAAGCCAACTCCGGCAAAGTTATCGTTCTTGGTGCGGCAGCCCATCTGGTTAAACCAAAAGATATAATCATCATTCTTAACTTTGCTTATTTTACTCCTGAAGAAGCGGTAAAATGCAAACCAAAGGTGATTGTACTTGACGAAAATAACAAAATAAAGGACAGCAAATAGGAGCTCGTTACACGAGACACAAAACAAATGCATCCTGAACTTTTCGAGTTACCTCTTGTTCACTTGACCCTAAAAAGCTATGGCCTGATGATGGTCATCGGTTTCCTTTCAGCCGTCTTTATCATAAGACGTCTCAGCCGCGACATAACACCAAATCCTCAGTATATTACAAACGCCGCTCTCTATTCTTTGATAGCCGGGGTAGCAGGAGCAAGGCTGTTTTATGTGATTCACTATTTCGAGGAGTTCGAAGGACGGCTCATCGAGGTCTTTTATATCTGGCAGGGCGGGCTCGAGCTTTTAGGTGGCGTCCTCATGGCCATCACTGTCATCTTTTTCTACCTCTGGTATCACAAGCTCCCCATACGCAAGTATCTCGATATCCTCGCCATGGGGCTGATGCTGGCGCTTTTCTTCGGCAGAATCGGCTGCTTCTTAAATGGCTGCTGCTTCGGCAAGCCAACGGAGCTACCCTGGGCCGTGCGTTTTCCGTACGGTTCATTTGCTTACCTAAGCCAAGTACAACCGAATCCGGCCCGGAACCGCGCTGAACCACAAATGAAACTGCCTGACGATTTCTTTAATCTCTATGCCAACCCGCATGGCCAAACCAAGAAATTGAAATCTTATGAAGAGCTGAGCCTGCGGCAACAACAAGCACTAAAAGAAAACGACCAGCTCCGCTGCCTGCCGGTCCACCCCACAGAACTTTACTCATCTGCCTCTGGTGCTGTTTTGTGCCTCATCCTTTATTCTTTCTGGAAAAGGGCACAAAAAACCATGAAATCGACAAAACCCAACAAACTTCTTGCCAAACCCGGCAGCACATTTGGCCTGATGTTTATTGTTTACGGCATTACCCGATTCTTTATCGAGTTTCTACGAGATGACAATCCCTTTGAGTACGGCTGGTGGGCAATCTACAAAGGGGCAACCGTCTCCCAAAATATCGGTATTTATATGATAATTTTCGGCCTTATTCTTACGCTCATATTTCAAAGAATAAAAACACAACAGCCGAAATAACGTACAGACAATAAACGAGTGATTGTTGAGATACGAAATATAAGATACGAGACAAATGGGGCTATACGATAGAGATTATACTCAGGCAGATTTTCAGTCCAAGTTCCGCCATGCACCGCAGATGCGCTTTGGCTTTCCGAAGGTTACACCTGTGGTCAAATGGTTGCTGATTATCAATATAGCGGCATTCTTTGTCTCGGCCATTGTTCCGCCTCTTCAGAAGTTTATTTATACATGGTTTCAACTTGATATCACTACCCTGCCTCGGATTTTGCAGCTATGGAGATTAATAACCTACCAGTTTTTGCATGGAGGTTTCTGGCACATTTTTTTGAATATGTGGGTTCTATGGATGTTTGGCCCAACACTTGAACGCCAGTGGGGCAGCAGAAGGTTTCTGCCATTCTATCTTGGCTGTGGAGTAGCGGGGGGGCTTTTTTACACCTTGCTTGTCGCAGTACATTTTCTTTCCCCCTTACCTATGGTAGGCGCCTCAGGTGCTATACTTGGTGTGCTGGCTGCCTGTGCAATTCTTTTTCCACACTTTGTAGTTATCCTTGTTCTTTTTCCAGTACCCATCAGAATCGCAGCAATGGTTTTAACCGGTATGTACATTGTTGCTGTACTGACAAGGGGAACAAATGCCGGCGGAGATGCAGCCCATCTGGCAGGTATGGCTGCAGGCGCTGCTTATGCGTACTCGGAATCCTGGCGGACAAAATTAAAACTGAAGATTGAAACCGGCAGATGGCAGAAGAAAATGGCTGAACAACGTAATTTACAAATAGAAGTCGATAGAATCCTGCGAAAGGTTCACGAACAAGGCATACACAACTTAACACCAAAAGAAAAAAGAATCCTCAAAAAAGCTACAGAAGCCGAGCAGAAGCGCCGTGACTTGTAAAATCGTCAATCGAAAATTCCCATTCCTGATTTATGTCTTCTGCCTTCTGTCTTCCGGTGAAATCGAAAATCCTAAATCGTAAACCTGTGGTGAGCAAAGTCGAACCATCGCAAATCTAAATCCCTTCCAGCCAGTTTTCGCATAGAACGGCGAGGTCTTTCAAATCTACGACACCATCGGGAACGGGTATAGGTGCCACGTCCACAGTTGCGTTGCTTTGGCCCCAGTATTGAGAAAGCATTGCAAAGTCTTTAAAGTTCACTTTTCCATCGCCACTGAAGTCGCCATCCGAAATCAATGAGACCTTCAGCAGCTCGATTCCGTCGCCGGTCCCTAAATTACGCGAGTACTGCTTGTTATTAGGGTCATTCCAGTGCTCATGCACGCCAAGACTTTGTAATCGTGTACCGTCCCTCTCCGGGTCATAGAATGTTGCCGAAGGCGGGTCATTTGCCTCTGCCGCTTCATGGAGATAATCATCAGTTCCGGCATAGTTCGGGCCTGGGCTCTCCGGCCATTCCGTAATAAGAAAGTCAAAGCCCACCGAGTCAATAGCTACCTGATCCTGTGAGACGAAAATACTCGAAGGCCAATCATCGTTGAAAGGCTGCATCTGCCATTTGAGCGGTTCCTGAAGAGAGTCAGGGGGGCCTAAGGCATGCTTACCGCTATACAGGAAATCAAACATGCAGAGAAATGTTTTACCTCCTACATGCTCATGCCCCATCAAATCCACCATATTTCTATAGCTGCCGCTTGCCGGCACCATATCAGGACAATCCGAATGCATATCATAATATCCCTTGGAAACATAATAGGCATCAGGGCAACGAAGAGAGCCATAATGGTTCTTTCCACAAGCGGTGATTCCAGCATGATTGTAATGGCCCTTCAGATTGGCCAGATTGATAAGGTACTCGGCATCAACGTAGGATTGCATAACATAGTCCTGATTTTTCCCATCTGCTGCCGATGTACTCCAATAAAATGGAACGCTGTAGTCCTTCTGGGCCTTGGTTCGACCGGTATACACAAAGTAATCCAGATAGCGGACATCCAGAAAGTCAGGATGAATCATATCGTAGAACTCATTGCACCACATGCAGATTGGGTCACCGATTGTGATGTCGGATTGGGCTACCTCGACTATATTAACTAATTGGTCCAACAGCGAATGTATAATCTGGGGTGAGCATAACGGATAATTGGGGTCACCATCCATAAAGTCATGGTCGGAATTTCCCCACACCGCAATCATATAAACAAAATTCACCTTTATCATAATTTTCTCGCCGGCCTGATATCCGACATCGCCTTTTCCATTTTCGATATTAAAATGTCTAAAAAGAGCATCCCAAGCATTTTCGATTTTCGATTCTCCGGCCAGACCACATATAGCATTGTGCACCATAGTATCAATGACTTGTTGGTCCGTATGCTCGCTTTCCCACCAGTACCCATCGCCCTCACCTGGTCCTGCCCAATCGGTGGCATTAGGGTCGTGCGCCCATACAACTCGGCCGGGATGAACACCTTTGGCAATTCCGACAGGACTATTTACCGGGTGTGGGTCGCCTGCTACTGCCTTTTTTTCAGCGGTCAGCGCCAGTGAAAGCCATATACAGCCAATACTAACTACAATACACAAAAAGCCGACAAGGTAACGTGAACGTAAAAGACTGCTTCTGGCCTTACGAAAAGCCGCCGCAGAACCAAACAAACCTAAAAGCCAGATAATAAAACTCGATGCAAGCGGAAAAGCTATCCTTTGACAGGGATAAGTCGCTCGTGTTGGCTTTGGAATAACCCGAATGAGAAACCATAAAAGTGCGAAAAAACCCAGAATGGGCCATAAACACAATAACAAGAAATATTTAAGTTTTTGCAAGACAGTTTTTGCCGATTTTCTTTGCTTGTTCTTTCCTGATGTCACTTACCTGCCTCCTTCATTTTGAATTGTCAATATACTCGATGAAACAACTAAATTTATCCGCCAGAAGTACGGCGGATTAAGGACTCTAAACTATCGTAGCAAAATTCCATCTAATTTTCAAGTTATATTTTCCTGCATAGGCCGATAAAATAAAAAATAAGTTATAAATAAGGCCTTACGGGTTTTCCGTAAGGCCTTATTCGTTTTTGCATATAAGTGACAAGTCACGAGTTTAGTCCCATCTAAACGAATACCCGCCGAGCAATTCATCAAGGCGATTTTTTATATTTTCTTCTTTTGTCTTCTCATCGCGCCAGCTGGCAATCTCCGCCTTACTTTCTTCAAGCTGTTTTTGCAGCTCCTCAACCCTCTTAAGCAGCCGCTCGTATTCGATTTGCTTTCGTCTTATTATCACGTCATATCTTCTGCCGACCACTTGCTTTAACTGCTCGATAAGGTCCTCCTTTTCCTTATCACTTTTCGTGCTTTTAGTTTTTTCAAGAAGCTCATCACGTGTTTTCTTCAATTCGAGGTCCTCTTTAAGCACCTCAGCCAATTCAGGATTTCTCTTCTCTGCGTCAAAGATGGGCCAGTATGTTCTGCTGATACTTCCGAATTTATCCCAATATAATTTTGCATCTTTCTCTTTAAGGCCTTCCAATTCTTTAGTTACCTCGCGATAGTTCTTTTGAAGCCACTGAAGAAACTCTTCATGTTTTTGTTGCCACCACCTTTCTGTCCGCTTGCGTACAATCCCGCGAAATTCCTCACCGCCCTGTCTTCCAAGCTCGAATTGGAACCTATTCGGGTCCTCGGTGCGAAGCTTCTCTAATTGTTTCGCCTTTTCCGGGTCGCTCTCCTTCAAACTCCTCATAATCCGGTCAATTTCCTCATCTGTTAGTTCGAACCTTCTCGGCCAATGTCCTCGTCCTGGCCCTCGTCCCCATTTTGGTCCCCTCTCAGTCCAGATGTTTTTTTCATCGCTCTGATTGCTCTGTGCTGCTATACAAGGCAGATTCAATACTGTCACTATAACCATCGTCACGACCATAATGACTCCGCGACCCGTCTTCATTTTTTATCCTTTCCAAAAATCACTTTCGATTTCCATCAGCTCTATTTCTAATTCTGTTATAGTACTCTGGCCATTGCCGCCGTTCCCCCCCATCCGCAGACTCAAAATCTCACTTGCAACCTGCTCAACTTCAGCAGTTAAAATCGCCAAATCTGCATCGTCGGCAGCAATATCATCACTTTCCCAAATCGCCGTCGGTATTATTGACGCATACATAGCTTTCCGAGGTTCTTCACCTTTTTCAAAGAATTTTATACTGATAGCTGTCAGGACCATAACTGCCGCCGCCACAGCAGCAACCTTGTAGAGCGTATATCTTATGGCGTTTTCCTTTTTGTGCAGCAAGCTTATGGCGATTTCAGATTTTATTCCGGCTATAAGCTCATCGCTGGGTAGCGGGGCAGGGTTGTCGCGCAGGATTTGCTCGCCTTTGCGAATATCCTCGACCGCTTTTTCTGCCTGTTCGCTTGCGACGAATTTCTCGAACAGCTCCTTCAGATTTTCCTCATTTCGACTGTTCATATATTTTTACCTTCTCCCCTGATATCCATCATCTCTCGCAGCTTTTTTAGACCTCTGTGCAGCTTTGCCAACGTCGTACCTATCGGCTCGGCCCGCATCTCTGCTATTTCCTTAAAGCTCAATTGCGAATAAAAACGCAATGTTATCAATTCTCTCGTATCTGTATCCATATTCTTAAGCTGAATCTGCAACCTGTCCAGCATCTCTGCGTCGGACCTTTTCTCTCCTGTCGGCTTCGATTTAAGCTGCTTTTTCGTGGCATCGAGCAGTTTTTTCCGTCGTTGCTTACCCCTTAAGTAATCATGAAAAATATTAGTTGCTATCCTGAAAATCCAGCTTTCAAAAGAGCCGCCTTTATAGGACCCGATTTTCTCCACTAACTTGACAAATAGCTCGCTCAGCAAGTCATCACTTACGCTGCTGTTGCCGGATAATCGATAAAAATAGCCATATAAACGGCTTGCATAAATATCCACAATCTGCGAAAAGCACTCATCATTACCCCCTTTACAGCCGGTTATTATGTCTGCTAAGCTATTACTTTCCACCATTTTCAGTGTTTTTTACATAAATAAAGACGATTTTTAGAACTGATTTATTGCATAAATGTGGAAATATCCATATTTAGCCCTCAATTTATTAGGGTAGTGCTTAGCAGTCTCCGCTTCGGCAATGAATTACTCAATCACTTATCCTTAGTCGCTTCCACAGGCAATTTCCAAGTAAAAATTAAGGAAATTGCGAAACACTGTATCATATAATCCCGCTGTCTTCCTCGTTTTCTTCGTCTTCGTCAACCTTCCAGCGTTCAGTTTCGTCCATATCCTCCAGCTCTTTCTTCATATACTTCATAAGTTTATTCTGGACGGGGGCTAATTTGTCATACCATTTGAGCATACTTTGATAGCTGGCCACCAGCATATCCAGGCGGATTAGCTGCCATTTGGCTAAACACTCCGGCTCCTTGATATTGGAAAACGGGTCGCATTTAAAGGTTCTTTTGCCGTCCGGCCCAAACTCACATAACTCGCAATCTTTACACTGTATCATTTTCGCACCGTGTTTCAAATTCTACATTTGGTAAGCCAAAGCAACGCACAATGTGCTGTTGACTAACCGGTTAGATACTTTATCAGTTGACATTCTGTTCTTTTATAGTGTATTATACACCTTAATAATAGAAAAGTATTGAAATAAAGTTTTTTAATCCAAATATAGGAGATATGAATGGGCAAACCAAGGCGAAGGCGTAAAATCGGCAGTAAAAAACGCCACACGAAATGGAAAATACGGCATAAAATCAGCCACGCATAAATACATCTTCTGATAAGCCAATCTGCCGTAGGCGGGCCAATATTATAAATGAAGCATTTCCAGATTATCTTCGAGCCGGATGGTAAAAGAATTTCCATCCATGCAAAAGCTACGTTGTTGGAGGCGGCGGGTCAGGCGGGCATTATTTTAAACACCGTCTGCGGCGGCAAAGGCATCTGTAAAAAGTGTCAGGTTATTCTTGAGCCGGATGGACAAGAAGTGCTGGCCTGCCAGTATCACGTTCAAAGCGACCTCACTGTAACAATACCCGACAGTTCCAGATTCTTCGAGCAAAAAATCCTCGCAGAAGGCATCGAAACTAAAGCCAAATTTGAGCCCGACATATATAAAAAATACCAGAAGGGAAATTCTGCGAAGCGAATATTGGGCGTGGCTGTGGATATTGGGACAACGACGGTCGTCGCCAAACTAATCAATATGGAAGATGGAAAGTGCCTGGCAACGCAAGCCGTCCTCAATCCGCAAGCTCGATATGGTGATGATGTCATCAGCCGAATAACTTATGCGCAAACCGAAGAGAAACTGGCTGAGCTGCAGAAAGCAATAATCGACTGTATAAACGAGTTAATCGCAAAGCTCTGCGCCGGGGCCGACATAGACGCAAAGCAAATTTATGAAATGTGCATTGTCGGAAATACAACAATGAACCATATTTTTTTGGCGATGCCGATAACCCAGCTTGGCCGGGCGCCCTATAAGGCGTATTCGCTCGATGCTCATGACCTGCCGCCCGAAAAGCTGGGTTTGCAGATAAACCCAGCAGGAAATATCCATACCGTCGAAAACATAGCCGGCTTTGTCGGTTCGGACACCACCGCCGTAGCACTTGCAGTGGATATGGATTCGGCCGAGGAAATGACACTCGCAGTTGACATCGGCACAAACGGTGAAATTGTACTCGGTATAAAAAACAAGCTCTATGCCGCAAGCTGTGCTGCAGGACCGGCCTTCGAAGGGACAAGGATAACCTGCGGAAGCAGGGCGGCTAATGGTGCGATTGAAGCTGTCATTGTAAATGATGAAGATATCGATTTGGATGTGATAGGAAATTGTCCGCCTCGCTCGATATGCGGCAGCGGCTTGATTGATGCCGTGGCGGTAATGCTGGATTTAGGGATTATCGATAAAACCGGCAGATTCGTCGACATCGAAAAGCTGCAGGATAAATTGCCGCCGGACATCCTCAAAAGAATTATCGAACATGATGGCCAAGCAGCTTTTGTACTCGCCGATAATGAGGAGAAAAAAGTCCTACTGACGCAAAAAGATGTCCGCGAGGTCCAGTTAGCTAAAGCAGCCATTCGGGCAGGGATAAAAATTTTGCAGAAAGAGATTTCACTTGAGGACAGTGATATAGCTCGAATATTATTAGCCGGCGCCTTCGGCAATTACATTCGGCCGGAAAACGCTCTGAAGACAGGTCTGTTGCCTGATGTACCGGAAGAAAGGATTTGTTTTGTCGGCAATGCCGCCTCAGCGGGGGCGCAAATGCTCCTTGTGTCCAGCAGATTTCGCAAGAAAGCTGGCCAATTAGCCCGTAAAATCCAATATATCGAAATCGCCAACAGAAAAGATTTTCAAGATGTCTTTGTAGAATTAATGACGTTTTGAGGCCCGTATGCCCTGATTTTTCTTGACAAGGCGTATACACTTTTTGTAATATATATATCGAAGAGGGCCGGGTTTTTCCTCTCTCTCCCTCTCCCTCCGCACCCGGCCCTTTTTTACTATACACGGACTGACACTGATAAACACCGATTTATTCTTGCTGCAGAGAATCATTCAATTCGCCCCGAATTACAAAAAAATCTTCAAAAAATTCCCGTAATTTTTTTGACAAATTTGACAAATATGCCTGAATAAAATAAATGAACTTAAAAACCCCATTAGAAAGCCCCATAAAAAGGAACAGAAATGAACACTGATTAACCTTAATCTTTCTAACGGGGTAAAGCAACATTAACACAAAGTTAAAGACAGCGAGATTGCCGCCACAAATAAGTATTGCTCCAAAAGGCCGATTAATTTTTCGGAGCACAAAACGCTTAGTTGAAGTGCATCCATTCCAATGCAAACTTGGCGTAGTCGGGAAAGTCAACCGCTCCGCTTCCATCCCAATCGGCTGGGCCGGCATTTAGCCAGGAGTCACAAAATTCCTTTAGGTCATAATAATCCACGCAGCAATCGTCGGTCAGGTCAACAGCGGGGCAGAGTTGCTTAAATGTAAATGCCGTGCCATGGCCATCATCATTAAACGCCCCCATGATAGCATAGCTACCATCGATTGAAACAGACCAGCCAAATGAATCGGTAGAATTGACATCCGGGACGGTCAACTTATCAAGTTGCGGCCAAGTAGTGCCAACACGTGCGCGCCTAAACATATACCCTGCACCCGGTCTGAAAGCAGCAGGGGTTCCCACAAAAGCATAATCGCCGCTGATAGAAACCGACTTGCCGAAATAGTCGGACATGCAAGGGTCGCTGGCGAACAGTATATCCTGTTCTGTCCAGAGGGGGCTACCAGTACACTTGAATATGTATGCACAACCGGTCTGTCCATTCACAGCATCAATATCATCACCAGTGGCCCCCACGATGGCATAGTTACAGTCAATTGCGACCGAACAGCCAAAATTGTCCCCTGCTGAAGCATCTGAGGCAGTCAACTTTGGGGGCTGAGGATTCCAATATATACCCTCGTGTTTGAATATATAGGCAGCGCCGGCCCAAATTAATCCTGGGTCGGGACTACTAAGGTCGGCACCCACGATGGCATAGTTGGCATCAATCGCAACGGAATATCCAAAGCGCTCGCCGGAAGTTGGCCCGGGGTCAAAGGCAAATAGTTTGACCGTCTCGTTGGCATCCACCCAACCGGTAGGTGGTTTTTCAAAGATGTATGCAGAGCCGCACTGGTTTACTCCCAAGTCAGTATCGCCATAAGCCCCGACAATAGCGTAATCACCGCTAATTGAGACAGAATATCCAAACTCATCACCAATTGTGCCATCCGAGGCAGTTAGTTTGGCCTGTTGGCTCCAGCTCGTACCACTTCGCTCAAAAATATAGGCAGCGCCAGTGTCATTATTTTTCGTGTAAGCACCGACGATGGCATAATCACCGCTGATTGAAACAGAAGAGCCAAACCTATCGAGTGATTGGCCGTCTGAAGCCATCAATTTGTCCTGCTGGGTCCACGTACCGCCGACACGGTTGAATATATATGCTGCACCGGCATTCGATGTCTTTTCATCGTCGTAACATGCCCCAATGATGGCATAGTCGCCGTCAACTGAAACGGAAAAGCCAAAGTAGTCATATTGGTCAGCATCGCCAGCGGTGAGTTTTTGTTGCTCCTGCCAGTCAGCTCTGACACCAGCAGTGGTCAAACAGCAGAGAATAACCACAACGGTCATCAAAAATTGACGGATTTCCTTTACTCGCCACATAATAGTACCTCCTCTCATAAAGATAACAAATTTTACACTTTTAGATAATTATAGTACATTAAGGTCTGTTTTGTCAAAAATATTTGGGATAAATTGTGGGATAAATTTTACACGCCGGCAGTGTAAACGAAAAGGTACAAAATATAGGTAATATAGCCGAAAAACAGTATTACTCCACCAAGACGGCTAATAGTGCGTCTGAAGATAATTACCAAAAAAGCAAAGCCGGCGCTTACGGCAATCATAATCCAGTAATCGGCTCCGGCCAGCCGAGGCCCGATTATAAACGGCCGAACCGTACCAGCTGTGCCGACTACAAGAAGGGTATTGAATATATTTGAACCAACCAGATTGCCGATGGAAATATCGTGCTCGCCTTTAATGGCAGCTGCTACACAGGTTGCCAGCTCCGGCAGAGAAGTCCCGATAGCAACGATAGTTAATCCGATGACGGCCTTGCTCAAGCCGGCTCGCTCGCCGAGCACCACCGCGCCACGGACAGCCATATCCGCCCCCAGAGCCAGACCCGCCAATCCGATAACAACGAACAAAATACTTTTTCTCGTATCTTTTATATCGTGTGCCGTATGTCGATTTGTGATTTGAGTTTCTCTGCGGGCTAAAGAAACTGTCACAAGTATTAACGCCGCAAAAACAGCTAACAGGATAATACCTTCCAGCCGAGACAAAGATAGATTGTGCAGAACCGGCCACAATAATAGCGCTACTAAAATCATAACTGGTATCTCACGAAGAAGTGTCTTTTTCTGAACCTGTAATGGCCGAATAAGACTTGCCAGTCCACCTACAAGGAGCAAATTGGCAATATTTGAGCCGTATACATTGCCAATTGCCACATCCCCCATTCCACGGATGACAGCGGCGATACTGGCAGCTACCTCCGGTGTCGATGTTCCCATCGCCACGACCGTCAGGCCGATGACAAGCGGGCTAACACCCAGCCATTTGGCTAATCCGACCGCTCCCGCTACCAACAGTTCGGCACACTTGGCAAGTATCACCAACCCACCAGCTAAAAGCAAAATCGCCCAAACGATATTCATAGCAAGAACAATAATTGAAAGTGCATATCATTTCAAGCTATTTACGCCGTTAGAAAAAAACCGGCTACGGCACGCCCGTCCTGGCTTGGCCGAGCCGAGCTTTCTCCGTAAGGAGTCCCTAGGACTAACAGGGGTTAGTCGTTCGTGAATAGTCTATTATAATTAAAAAAACGTGGCCTACATCAAACTAATCAATGTAGGCCACGAATAAACGCGATATTTCGCTAATTAGTCAGCCTGTAATAAAGGTCACGGCCACAGCGACATTTGCTCTTCAAGCCAGAACTCCGCCAAAGCGGCAAAGTCCTTGAAGTCTATCATGTTATCAACATGCAGGTCAACAGCCGGATTAGGTGGCGGTGATTTCAGCCAGTCGCGTTCCATTATCCCAATCTCTCGATAGTCCACCACGCAATCCCCGGAAGGACTACCCTCAGGAGCATAGTCGGCCTTAGCAAAACCTGCTGTACGATTCGAAAGGACACATCCAAGTGCATACAGCCGAATATCGTCGAAGTGCACGGTACCTGTACCACCCGGCGCCGGATCGTTCAAATCACCAAAGCCAATATACATCCTCTGGACATCTGTCAAGTCCACATCCTGTGCACTAAATTCATCTAATTCTATTCCCCAGTGCGTCCAAATACCTTTCTGTGTTGCATTGGGGTCTTTATCCTCATAGTACACAATCCCATCGTCACTGTTGCTATCTTCCAGCACCACATACATCGGCTCAGGGTAATTGTAAGGTATACCGATATCCTTGTCGGCCCATGGACCTACAAGGGGCGTACCAAGAGGGGCCTGCATGGAAACATTAGAGATTTCGGCTGTGCACAGCTCAAGCTCGTTATGGCTGGTAACGCACAGACCTATATATATGGGCGTTCCGACCCCGGTCAGCTCCAAATCCAGAGTATCGCCAACCTGCGTCCACTTGTCAGGGTCGCCGCCGACGTCATTTGCATGCTCGGCACTAATAGCAGCACCACGAGTCAACCTTACCCAATGTTGAGGGGTGATGTTAGCATCGGGCGCCTGTGTCGATTCGCTATTACCGTCCGCCACTTCACGCCACTCAAAGAGAACTCCATTCTCAGGTGTAACAAATATACTTGCGTGTATGGAGTTTGGTTCCAATGTCTCGCGAACCATCACACCAGCTTTGGCCCAGGGGTCGGTGTTCTCCACGCTGACCACCTTTGCCACGATCTGCCAGGTAGCAGCAGCAAGCTGCTTATAGGCATAGTGGAAGCCATCAGATGTCTCCTCGATATCCCAACCGTCACCTTCAAGCGTGTAGGGGTCTGAGCCCGAGAAGCTGCCTCTAAGGTCTGGAATACCCTTGAACCACAGCGACAACCCCTCAACGCCACCTACGGTCCAGTCGATGCCAAAGTCAAGACTGTTTGGTCCTGTGGTATCAGCGTATGCCTCTGAATAATAAGGCGGGGGAACATTATTGTCATAATCAATCGCCATCGCCTGTGCGCCTCCATAGACCGGGTCTGTCGAAAGATTTACCGTTGCCTTGCTGCTGGCTTTCCACGTATCATCGAGATTCGGATTATACAACTCAAAATCGTCGATAATGAGATAGTGGCCTGTCATGAATCTCCAGACGTTACCTTTCCATAAGCACGGATCGGGGCCAGTATCATTGACCTCATCAATCCGCCAATAGTAGGTTGTATCGAATGCCAGCAGTCCTACATTTACATCATTTGCGATATCAATAGAGTTAGTGCCATAGTCCTGCTTTATTAGAACGCCAAGTTGACTGGTTCTGTTGGCGTCGGTTACGGCATCTTCATCGGTGCCGAAATATACATCGTGCTTATCAGCAAACTTCCCCGGTGCCCAGCTAAGAACAGGGTCAATCGGCACATCTGTTGCAGCGTTACGTGGATCCGGATTAGAAGCGAATCTGCTATCGAACAATCGCGCATTGTCGAAGTAATAAGTTCCGGTACCGTAACTCAGGTGATGACTCGTGAGAATAGCCAACTGCATCCATCCACCATTAGGAATGTCATCAAGAGTATTAACATCAGAGTAGTCCCAGCTTAGCGTCCTCGTATCATCTCCGAAACCCGGATTCCAGACACCAGGCTCAGTAGGATTACTCGTATCAGTATCAGGAGGACCCAGCTCGGTCCAATCAATCCCTGCGGCATTGATAACCAAGCCCAGAATTTGGGCATCGCCAACACCTGACCACTCGGAAGCAATCCACGTCACGTCAATTTTGAAGGTATCGTTAGACTTAATGTCCACTTCATTAACCCCGACACCCATAGCATTATTCCAATCGCCGCCTGGAATTTCCAGCTTGAAACTCTTATTGTGTAAGGTGACTCCTGTAGTGCTGTAACTACTTGATGTAGCATCGACCAACCACCATCCGTCATTGACGTCCTCCCAGTCGCCTATCACAACGGTTCCGCCGGGGAACGCAGACGTAAATTGCCAGACATCGCCTTTCCATGTGGTTGTGTCGTTAGCCTCATCAATCCTCCAGTAATAAATCGTGTTATAATCAGTAATGCCGAGGCCTAACTCTGTTCCTTCGTTGCCCCAGATTGTATCTGTACTATAACCCTTATACAGCGGCGGGCTTGTGTCCCCCACTGGTACGTCGTTTACACCGTTGTAATCCGTGCCGAAATACATCCTGTGTTCAGTCGCCGCGACACCTGCATTCCATCGAGGTTGTACATACGTAGGCACATATATGGTACCGTCAGGAGGAGAAGGATTCCATGCATAATAAGATACAACCGAAAAACTCCAGATGTTGCCTTTATAGATTGTGTAGTCCGGCGCAGCATTAACCTCATCGATGCGCCAGTAGTAAGTCTGACCGGTATCAAGACCGCCAGGGTCATAAGTATTAGGGTCCTTGCGACCTTTGTATACATTGGGGTCATCCGGTCCGGTTGCCACCGGCCATGAGCTGTTGGCATCGTTTACATCGTTAAAATCGGTGCCGAAATATACATCATGTTTGTCAGCATACCTGCCCGGCTTCCACTTAAGGATAGCGTTACTCAGCACATCCGTCGCACCATCTTTCGGCGCCGGCCTAGTGGCGAGTGTGGACCTGAGCAATCTGGCATTATCAAGGTAGTAAACCCCGCCAGCAGTGTAACCACTGGTTTCCGTGTTGAGAGTAAGCTGCTTCCACGAAGGAGTACCGCCTGGATTAGCCACAGAGTAGTCCACATAAAGCGTCTGTGTACTGGTAATGCCGTCCCATGGAACAAGACCATCCACCCGCACTATCTCGGCGCCATCCGCATTGCACTGGATTTGCACGCCTATAGTGCTCGATTTTTCGCACGGGTCGGGCAAAGGCGTCCAGTCGGAAGCCACCCGAGTAACATCTACTGCGAAGATGTCGTTGGCAATGAAGTTAGCGTTAGAAAAACCAGTACTGTCATTTATTTGTATGAACCAATACAATGGCTCTGGTCCAATCGCTTGCCCCGACGCCTCAAGGCTGCCGCTGCCTAATGTAACCCCAGTCGTTTGGCCGGGGGTTAACGTGGCATTGCCGGGAGGACCCCAGCCGCATGCCGACCAACTCTCCATGGTGCTCTCCCAGTTGCCTATCACAACATCAACTGCGCTGAAACTGGTGGACGCCAGAGACAGCACCAAAACAACAGAGATTAAAAAACTTAAATTTCTACACATAATAATTCTCCTTCAAAAAACAAAATTGCTTTATATATTCAGCTAACAACGCACGAAAAACACCTTTTAGTTTTCACATAACGACCGATAATAATTCTCCCCCTCGATTAGATTTGTTCAACATAACTTTTCTCTGGCCTGACTCTATCTCCTTCCGTAAAAACCTCAATCCGAACTGTTAATTTTAGATGTAGAGTTATTAACCGTGATGTAAAGAGCCCTTATTACGGCTCTTTGCCACGCGTAACAACACCTCCTCTAACAAAAGCATGTGAAAATCGAACAAATTTGAAAGTCAAAAATCCACATATACCCACCTATACGGGCATATCCTTAACCATCATTATTTATACCATATTAGAGGTCTCAAGTTCAAGAAAAATTTTTAAAAACTATCCATTTTCAAGCCGTATTAGCACGCTTTACCTCGTATGGGCTCTCTGTGGCCATTTTAATTGAATTCTATAACTTAAGTACGCTGAATGACTTAGCAAAACCGGTATTATCGGCAAACGGATTGATTTCTCATATCTGATAGGGGAAAAAAGCGGGAAAATACGTTGATATGAGCGTTAAAACCACTCCCCCTTACCCGACTACGCCAAGGCTTCCGACTTCGCTTACGCTACGCCGTGCCAGCGGGAGACGGTATTTTTAATGAAACTTCCCGACGATGAGGCATGCATTATGACCACCAAAGCCGAAAGAATTGCTCATCGCAATATTGACCTTTGCCCGGCGTGCCTGCAGGGGCACATAATCCATTTTCAGGTCGCACCGCTCGTCCGGATTTTCGAGGTTGATGGTGGGGGGGATGACTGATTCACGAATAACCTTCATGCAAATTATCAGCTCAACAGCACCGCTGGCCCCAAGCAGATGGCCAAGGGAGCTTTTGGTTGAACTTATTGATATTTTATATGCCCTGTCACCAAAAACGGATTTGATGGCTATACTTTCTGCTATGTCATTTAGCTCGGTGCCTGTGCCGTGGGCGTTGATATAATCAACTTTTTCCTTCTCTATGCCCGCGTCGATTAAAGCCAGCTCCATTGCCCTTGCAGCACCGTTGCCCTGCGGCAGTGGTGCTGTAATGTGATAGCCGTCATCGGTAGCGCTGTAACCGAGCAACTCCGCATATATGTCTGCGCCGCGTTTTTTCGCGTGTTCATATTCTTCTAAAACCAAAATGCCGGCGCCTTCTGAAAGTACAAAGCCGTCCCTGTCTTTATCAAATGGTCTTGAGGCAATTGGGGGATTGTCGTTTCGAGTACTGAGAGACCTGGCGGCGCAAAATGAAGCCAGTCCTATCGGCGTAAGAGCGGCCTCTGTACCACCGGTTACGACAATATCACTTCGGCCGGCAACGATATTGCACGAAGCTTCACCGATAGCGTGATTGCCGGAAGCACAGGCGCTGGTTACGGCAAAATTGGGTCCCTTCAGGCCGTAGCGAATGGCAATATTGCCGCTGGCGGCGTTAGCCATAAGCTTCGGAACAGTGAAAGGTGAAACCTGCCTTATACCTTTGTTCAGGAGCCTTATGTGCTGGTCTTCTATTTCCTTGATGCCCCCTATGCCGGTTCCCACGATGACGCCGACTCGATGAACATCCTCTTTTGAGAAATCCAGAGCGCTATCCTCTACGGCCTGGATGGCGGCAACGATGGCAAGCTGCGAAAAGCGGTCCATTCGCCTGCCTTCCCGGTGGTCGATGTATTTGGTCACATCGAAAGCTTTTATTTCGCCGCCGAACTTCACAGGGTATGTGCTGGTGTCAAAGGATTCTATAGTAGAAACCCCGCTTTTACCCTCGCAAAGCGCGGCAAAAAGCCCATCGACGGATTCAGCCAAGGCAGTAATGCAGCCCAAGCCTGTAATAACAACTCGGCGTCTTTTCATGCTAAAGCTATTCGCTACTCTTTGTTTTTGGATTGTGCGATATTGACAATGTAGTCGATTGCGGCACCGACGGTCTGAATTTTCTCAGCCTCTTCGTCCGGGATGCTCATATCAAACTCGTCCTCGAACTCCATAACAAGCTCAACAGTATCCAAAGAGTCAGCATTCAAATCGTTAATAAATGAGGTTTCGCGCGTTATCTCAGCTTTGTCGACGCCCATTTGCTCACTAATTATTCCAACAACTTTTTGTTCAATTGCCTGAGCATCTATCTCATCAACACTCACTTGTTTTACCTCCCTAAACTAGATTAGGAATTAGTTTCGCAACCCTGCAATAAATCCCATTAGCAAGAGTTGATACAGACTACCACCTACGTTTATAGTATATTGGCGGGTATGATACCTTCTCAAGGGCGTATCTACAAACATTTTTTTAATTTTTTTAGTAATTTTCTTAAGGAGTTAATTTGAAGGTTCTTACCCTGTTTGACCGGTTTTTCGGCCTCATATTTCATCCGTGTTATAAAGTTCGTTTGCGTTTCTTTTTCAAAAGTACTATAGCCGTAGCGGCCATTGCTTCGCCAGAGCCAATATCACCGAGCTGTTCGTTCGTTTTTGCCTTGATGTTAACTGCGGTAAAATCAATCCCTAAAAGCCCGGCAACGCATCGTTTAATTTGTCCTTTGACCGGCTGTAAACTCGGCTGCTCTGTGTGTATTATTAAATCAACATTAACCACTTCCCACTGTTTCTCTTCGAGCAGCTCTTTTACAACAAATAAAAACTCCTTGCTGTCTACACCTTTGAATTTTGGGTCGGTATCGGGGAACATCGCTCCTATATCGCCCATGCCACCTGCCCCAAGCAGTGCATCAATTAAAGCGTGTAGAGCGACATCACCATCGCTATGGCCGGCCAGTCCTGCGGGGTACGGCACATAAACACCGCCAAGCATCAGCTTTCTGCCCTCGACTATCCTGTGGATGTCGGTGCCGATACCACATCTGTATTCGGAGGGGGGTTGCTCAATCACAATTGCCCCTTTGTACTTGGGACATCCGTCCCGACAATCACTACAGCCATCGCCAGGGCTTTACCCAATCCCTTAAAAATTGCCTCGGCTATATGATGGCTGTTTGTGCCGTACGGCACATTTATATGAAGATTAAACCTGCCGTTGTTTGAAAAGCTCCGCAGCATCTCCTCAAGACACTCTACGTCAAAATCACCGATTTTATCCGTCCTGTACTCAACATTATATACACAGCTTGCTCTGCCAGATAAATCTACAGATACATTCGCCAGGGCATCCTCCATCGGAACAGAGCTGTGACCATATCTGTTAATACCTTTTTTGTCGCCGAGCGCCTTTAGTAAACACTCACCCAGACATATCGCAATATCCTCAACCGTATGGTGCGCATCGACCTTCAAATCACCTCTGGCTTTGACAACCATATCGATTTTACTGTGTTTACTGAGGTGGGTGAGCATATGGTCTAAAAAGCCGATGCCAGTATCAATCTCATATTTGCCAAGGCCATCCAGATTAAGCTCTACGGTAATATCGGTTTCTTTCGTCTTTCTATGGGTTTTAGCGATTCTGGCTTCCATAAAAACATCCTTATTTGATAACTGGTTATTATTTAAGCATTTAACCAAGTTCTGATAAGATTTCCTTCAAAGCTGAAATTAGCTTGTCATTCTGCTCTGGCGTACCAACTGTAATTCTCAATTTATCCTTCAACTTCGGATAATTAAAGTATCGGACATATATACTTCGCTGCGTCAATTTTTCATAAACTTCGGCTGCCTTAGTGTTTTTGCATTTCGCCAGGACGAAATTTGCGGAACTATCAGGAACATTAAAACCGAGATTGCTGAGTTGCTCTATCAGTTTTGTGCGCTCGGCTTTGACTTTTTCGATATTTTCTTTGAAATACTTTTGGTCTTTAATCGCTGCTGTGGCGAGAGCTATAGCAACAGCATCGACATTGTAGGAATCCTTGACCTTCATAAGGCCGGCTATCAAATCCGGCTGGGCTATTGCATATCCGAACCGAAGCCCCGCAAGGGAATATCCCTTGCTCATCGACCGAAGGATGAGCACATTATCAAAATCTTTCACCAGCGTCGTGCAATTATTTTCAGCAAAATCCACATATGCTTCGTCAATCAGCAGCACACCTGACAACTCATCGGCTAATGAGGCGAGCTCTCCGACGTCTATAAAAGTGCCGCTCGGAGCGTTTGGATTACAAACAATCATCAAGGCCGTACCAGCGTTTGCCAATTTGGCCGGCAGATTAAATTCATTGTCAAAAAGTACTTCAATCGCTTTACAATTTTGCAATTTAGCTAAAACCGGATAAAGTGAGTACGTTGGAACCGGGTAAGCGACAGGCCGGTCTTTGTCACAAAACGCCTGAAAAGCTATCCGCAGTAATTCATCCCCGCCATTGCAGCACAGAATATTATCTGGCTTGACGCCATTTACCTCCGCTGCCGCCCGGCGAAATGCACTTCCCATCGGGTCGGGATATCGCCGAAGCTGTTCGGGCTGTATTTCTGCCAAGGCCCTCATTACGTTAGACGAAGGTGGATAGGGATTCTCATTGGTATTGAGCTTTACGATGTTGGTTTCTTTAGGCCTGCCCTCCGTAGCCTCGGCGAAGGAGGGCTGATATCCCGGCTCATAACCTTTCGCACTTTCAATATTTCGTCGAAAATAGCCCATATTCACTTCGCTCTCATATTGCGTTGCGCGTATTGCGTACAAATAATCACATCGCCTATCCGCTACACGCTGTACGCTAAACGCTATCTGCTTCAGATTATACGCATAGATGCCCGGAAGTGGAAGGGCGATTTTGTAAAAATCGATGTGCTTATGTTAAGCGGGCTTTTGAACAAAATGGGATAATAACAATAGAAAATTTAACAGGTGAGCTTGTCCTCCGTAGCTTTAGCGAAGGAGGAAGCTTGGCAGAACCTCTGCTAAGACCTGGAAATGACCGTCACTTCCATCAACTCCTCAATGGACATGTCAAATAAACTTTCCTGCTGGCCCAACCGATTCATATAAGTTATTGTATGAGTTACTACCTGTTGCTCCAGGCAGAACTGCACATTAATCGCACACACCACCAGGAATATTAGGGTTAGTGCAATAACAGCTTCCTTTTGGGTATTTCTTTGCTTATACTTTGTCTTAAACATAGCTGATGTATCTCATAAAAACCAATAGCGAAATATAAAGTATCTCTATTTAAAATATACACCATAAATCAGCTAAGCCAAGATGGCAGCTTTGTAAGCACAATATTCGTTATTTTTAAAACAATAAAATGCTTATTTTATTGGACTACCGGCCCAGCTTTAGAAAGTATTTATATGAATCACAAACCAAGAGTTATTTTTGGCAGTAGTCAATTAGGCGGGCGATTTCGCTTCGCAGGTCTTTACGCTGGACAATCATATCCACAAAGCCGTGCTCAAGCATAAATTCGGCAGTTTGAAACCCTTCCGGCAGCTCAACTTTTATGGTCTCAGCGATTGTTCGGGGACCGGCAAAACCAATCAATGCGCCGGGTTCAGCTATTATAGAATCGCCAAGCATTGCAAAGCTCGCTGTTACCCCGCCGGTAGTAGGGTCGGTCAAAACAGAAATGAAAAGTCCCTCTGCATCATCGAATTTAGCAAGCGCTGCCGAAGTTTTGGCCATCTGTCCTAACGACACCACTCCTTCGTGCATCCTTGCTCCGCCGGAGCAGCTAACAACAACCAATGGCAGTTTTTCCTGCATTGCCATATCGACCGCAGTGCAGAGTTTTTCGCCGACAACGAAACCCATCGAGCCCATCAGGAAATTCGGTTCCATCGCACCAAGAATAATGCCTCTGCCTTTGATAAAGGCCTTGCCGATAAGTATTGCCTCCTTGGCACCGGATTTTTTCTCGTCGTCTTTTACACGCTGTTTATAGGTAGTACCCCTGAATTTAAAGCCCAGAGGGTCGCTGGTCGTCAAGTCGCCAAGAATCTGCTGAAAAGAATCTCCATCGACCAAATATCGAATTCGAGTCGCTGCGCCGATTCGAAAATGATGGTTACATTCGGGACAAACGTTAAGATTTCTCTCAACATTTTCTCTATAAAGCATATGCTCACAGCCCGGACACCGCAACCACAGGCCATCGGGCATGTCTTTACGCGGCTTCAGTGAAAAGCCGTTCCATTTTGATTTCACTTCTTCAGCCATAGCTATACCATCTTACTAAAAAGATATATTAAAGTCTTACCATAAATTCACAGATGTGGCTACAAAAATTATCGGCGATTAGCCGTTTTGAAGTGAAGTAGTGAAAAACCTGCTTGTGTTTATAAATATAGCTTTTTAAACAATTAATCCTGCTAAACACAAGCTACAGGTGAACCAGCCGGTCTGCTGTTTTTACCCGGTAACACCGGTCGCTAATAAAGCTTAGAGGTATAATACAATTCGCCAGACATACTGCCCACCCGCTTTAAAGAGCGACTAACAATATGTCTGGCGAATATCAAGAATTCACTATTGTTACCAGCAGGAGTATTTCAATCGCTTAACCGACCTGAACAGCGACGCGGCTCATAAGCTCTTCAAGCCGTTTGGCAGGAGCATCCAATCCGCCAATAATAGTGTAAACCCTTAAAGAATCTCTCGCATCTTCATAGATTCCCCGGTGGATGGTCGCCTTGCCGGTTATCTCTGACAAAACGTCAAAAGCGTAGTTGATGTTGTCCTGTAAGCCTTTAACATTCGCCATTAACTTCTTGCCGCCAACAACTATGCAGCCAGCCACCTTGGCGGTGGATAAATTAAACCCATTGGCCAGCAACGTCTTCTCCAGGTTCCGTTTCACGGCCTCGGATATTGCAAACCTGTCAACAAATTTATCTACTCTGGTCAGGCCCATTATTGCACAACCGCCCGCTCCCATAATGCTGTGATAATCTACAGGGTCAAAAGAGGTATACCCACTGCTTAAGGCACTGACCCTGTTAAAGATATCAAACAGACCAGATACCGTCATGTTTATGCTGGGCCAGAAGGACTTTACTGTCATCCCTGGATACAGCTTACTAATCTTTTCATTATCTATGATGATAAGCGGTGATATTTTTCCCTCTGCTGCCATCTGGCTTAATTCACAGGCCACATCATGCGCATTTTGCGCTACCAATGGGGAGCTGGCTTCGCCTACCGTCGGTAAAGTCATAATCGCCCCCACCTTCTTGTCCGGTTCGGTTAGCCCAATATACCGAGCATATCTTTTACCAATCTCTATCAAACCCGATGCACTTCCACCACCTGTGCCTCCACCGGCTCCAAAACAAACCATAATGTGGTCAACCTGAGTACCAAATGTTTGCCTGGTCAGGTGCAAAATTTCCTGCCGATATTGCTGGCTGGCGTCTTTACCTCTTTCCATATCCTTACCCGCACCTTTTTCCCCGATGTCCATCAGGAACTTTTGGTTTTGGGGAATCTCCAGCAAATCCAAATCATGATGTGTGGTATTCACTGCCAGGACTTTTTTATAACCCTGGTCATAAAAAGCCTTAGCTATTCTTCCGCCACACTGACCTGAGCCAATCCAAGCATAGCGAGTAGAGCCCTTAATGTTGTCTTGAACACCGACTTCCTCGCTGATAAGAGGCTCATATTGTTCCAGCTTTAAAGTGGGAAGTTCCCATGTACCAAAATTAAAATTAAATGCTCTTTTTGGCAATGTCGGCTTTTGTACAGAAGAGGCTTTGGTTGTGCTAGCGGCCTTTCCCGTCGGGACAGTACGCTTTTTCGCTACCGTACTGCTACTTTTAACTCCTTTTTTCGCCATTTTTGTTCTAGCGGCCTTTCCCGTCGGGACAGTACGCTTTTTCGCTACCGTTCTGCTCTTTTTAACTCCTTTTTTCGCCACTTTTGTTCTATCGGTCTTTCCCGTCGGGACAGTACGCTTTTTCGCTACCGTTCTGCTCTTTTTAACTCCTTTTTTCGCCACTTTTGTTCTAGCGGCCTTTCCCGTCGAGACAGTACGCTTTTTCGCTACCGTTCTGCTCTTTTTAACTCCTTTTTTCGCCAATTTTGTTCTGCCGGCCTTTCCCGTCGGGACAGTACGCTTTTTCGCTACCGTTCTGCTCTTTTTAACTCCTTTTTTCGCCAATTTTGTTCTGCCGGCCTTTCCCG
>Ga0307433_1000373_pt1 | contig 37156 bp, 41 predicted proteins | sample SalMarWE160210MG_FD_202166 | JGI IMG/M metagenome (GOLD analysis project Ga0307433, IMG submission 202166) | Salt marsh sediment microbial communities from the Plum Island Ecosystem LTER, Massachusetts, United States - WE1603-210 | ecosystem: Environmental > Aquatic > Marine > Intertidal zone >... | reverse complement strand
TTCTGTTGTATTTCGTAAATTTTCTACATTCTTTGCCAGTTGCCTCTCAATATCATTAATTTTTGCTCTAAGGTCTAATAAAATTCTCCCTTCTATAGACTGCTTCTTATCAGGCTTTTCCTCCGCACGAGCCCAATCAATTGATATTTTTTTCTCACCTTTATTGTTGGTACTGGTTTTTAAGTATTATTTTATTCCAATGGTTATGAATATCTTTTTGTCTTTATTATAAAACTATTAAATATGAATAATTACATACTTATACTTTTTAAATCTCACTATCAAATGATAGCTAAATTGGTTTTATAATACTTATCTAAATCTATTTATTTTTTTGTATTTCTTAATACATTAAACATAAATTTTTTCATATTTAAAATGTGATATATGGGTAAATATGCTTAACATCAATATTGGATGTGCAGGCTGGTTATATGAAGATTGGAAAGGTGCATTTTACCCAAGAAGGTTAGATGCACAGAAATATTTGACATTTTATTCCAGATTTTTCAATATTGTTGAAATTAATACAACATTTTACAGTTTGCCTACAAAACAGACAGTTATTAATTGGAATATAAAGGTACCTTCGGATTTTCGCTTTATAGTGAAAGTGTGGCAAAATATCTCACATAAATTAAACAATTCCGATGTAGATGTGCTAATTAACCAATTTTTTGAACAATTAGAGCCTCTTAAAAACAAAATTTATGCGTATTTATTTCAATTTCCTCCATGGTTGCAATATAGTCCAAAACATCTAGATCAAATCCGATTTATTATCAATCAATCCCCTCCAAATTACAAGTACGTGATTGAATTAAGACATAATTCATGGTTTAAGGAAGAAATTTTAAGTCAAATCGCAGATGGAACACGTATTTTTATAGGAACTTCATATTTAGACGGAGTAATTCCATATTACAAATTAAATCAAGAGATGTATTATATCCGATTAATAGGAGATCGTGAGCTTTCTCGTTTTGATAGAATCCAGAGAGAAAATAAGAATGAAATAAATGATATGCTTCAAACTATTGAAAATTTAAAGAAAAATCCAAAAATCTTTGAGATTTTCATTATAGTAAATAATCATTATACCGGTTTTGCGCCAGAAACGGTAAACCTTTTAAAGAGAGAGCTAAATTTAGCTTTCAAGAATTTTAATCAGCAAAAAAAGCTCTCTGACTATTTATAGAAATAAATTAAGGAAAATAAAAATTAAATTTTTTACAAGAAGTTAAGAAATATCGAAGTTCCTAAGCCCCAAAGGAGAATACCTTGCACAAATGAAAATACCATTATTATCAATGCAACGGGGGGAAATGATAAGAATTTTGAAATTGCTTGTAAAGCACCAATATAAAATTTCGCGGTCACTGCTACAATTGCCGTTACAATGATAAATATTATGACCAATAGAAGCTTGGGATTAATAAGATGCTCACCAATCCATCCAACGACAGTATCGGGTATGAGTAAAGCTAGTGCAATTGCAGTTGCGGTTCCTGCAAGAAATCCTAAAATACTTGATAATGGTAGGTCATTTACCGGCTTAAAAAACATCGCAATGCCAATTACAATCAAGAATATGCATGTAAAATGGTCAGCTTCATTGGCAGTTAAATCTCTGTATCTAAAGCTAGGTGGAATATCTTGGATTAATCCTGTAGTTCCCGCCCATATATCAAGAATGCCAACGATTACTCCTAAATAGGATAAAATTCTTAAAAATTTAGTGATATCAAAGCTTTTTCCTTCTTCAGCTTTTCTTTTTGTAAAAGAACCTCTACGCTTTCGTTCATAACCTAACCATGTTAATGCAATGAATCCTGTTATAAACACCATAACCCCAGCAGAATTTGCAACCCATTCAAAAAAAATACTTATATACGACCAATATTCTGTTTGAAAGATCAAATGATTCACGTTTTCAAATTTTTTTAAATATTAGATCAACTATACTTTTAAATATTTATTTAGAAAGATAACTGATATTTTAATTCTTTAGAGCGCATTGAAAATTTTAATTAATTTTAAATATCTAGAGTTTATCATTTTGTTATGTCATTTATAGAGAACTTAAAGAAATTAACCTTAAAAGAAAATAGAAAATATTTAATTCTGGTTATTTTACTTCTTATTGGCATCGCAGTAATTCAAATTCCTGTCCAATATAAACTTATTATATTCACATTTGAGATAGATTTATGGGATCTTATTGGGATTATACTTTTCCTCCCATTTTTGACATTCTTGGTTTTCTTATTTTTATTATCATTATTTGCAAAAAAAGATATTAATGAGATAGCCTCTTGGAAAATTATACTTATTTTCATAGTTTCTTTACCATTGATGCTCATAATATCAGTTCTTCTTGTAGGATTCTTTTTATTTTCGATTCTTTCATACATTTTTTTAACATCATGGTTTATCCTTTATGGGGCATATCTTTCATCTAAAAAAATAGACGATAATCTAAAAAAAAGGGCACATAGTTCAACTTATAGAGGAATTGCGTTTTTTGGAGGAATAACTATATCTCTTCTCCTTTTAGGAGGATATATATTTGGTTCCCAGTATCTTGGTAATTTAACAGGAATTACGATAACCCAAACTGTAGTGGATATTTTAAATTACGTAGTCCTCATTGTTGGATTGATGATAATTCTATTTAGCGTTATTGGAATTATATATATATTAAAAAAAGTTTTTAATGCATGGTTAGGAATCTTCTCGATATTAACTGTCGTTTATACCTTTTATTTGTTAATAAAAATCTTCTTTGCCTTGAATAGTACTGGAGGCGCCTCTTCATCCATATATACTCAATTTGTTTTAATCCTTGTCGATTTATTCATCATTTTGTATTCTATTAGCACTTTAATGGGTTCCCAGGCAAATATCCTTTTCAAAAGATTAAAACTAAAACGAATTGGTCTTGATACAATTCTCATTTGGTTAATATTTTCTAAAGTTGCTTATGAATTTGCTCATAATTTTCCTTATAGCTGGTTAGCAGGACTTCCATACATTGATATTCTATCCTTATTAGATGAATCAATTATCAATCTTGGAAAAAATATTGGAGTCCTAATTTTCTTTATTCTGATTTTGGCAGTATTAGGTTTTTATCAAATAATTAAATATTCAAAAAGAGAAAAGACATTTAAAGAACAAGTAGATCAAGACGTGAAACATTTATTGATGCCTCAGTTTGGAAAAAAGATGAATATTGACGCAAGTGAAGATAAAAATCTAAATTCAACAGATAAGGATAAGCCTTCTAGTGAAGATTAGAGATAAAATAATAATATTTTTTCTTATTTTATAATAAATTACTAATTTGTCCTAGATTAATCCTTTAATAATTAGTTTTATTAACAAAACAATCAAAGAATATCATACTTCATTTTAAGGTGGCAAATTAAATGGATGAATGTGAGAACCTTATTGATAAAGAATTGTTCCTTGATAAATTTGAAAAATTGTCGCTGAAGATCGAACAATTGACTGATGAAGTCGTGAAAATGAAGCAAAAAGTAGATAACACCAATAAAAGTAATCGAAGTTTTGGGCTTGGGACTATAAGGAACTCTGAACCATTAAAGTTCACCAATGATGTCAAGGGGATCGGGAGCCCAACCAAAAGATATGTATTAAATTTCAGAGGGGTCACCGAAGTTTGGAAAGGCCGTAAGAATGATGTTTTACTTGTAATTCGTCAGCAAGAAAAAGAAACACATATGGATTTAAAAGCATTAGGTATTAGGATTCCCATAACTGACATAAAAAATCTCCGATCATTAGCCAAGAATATTATCTCTCTATTGTATATTTCCTGTAATTTAGGAGGAATTGAAATTAATGAAATTTTGCGGGAGATAGTTACGGAAATTAATGATGATGGCGCTAATATGGTTCAAGAGATAAAAGAAAAAATGGTTCTTTAAACTATAATCATTGAATATTATCAGGATACACTGTAGGTATAGATCAAATTACGTGAAATTCATGTTTCACGATCTGTTTACTAGTAGTGTGATATCACTTTTGAAATATTTATTCTCACTTTGATTTCTTCATGAGAATAATTCGGATATAAGGAATATATCTCTTTGGAGGAAATAGTTTAACCAAAACATCTTACTAGGGGATATTAGACTTAAGATATATTTTGTTATGGATTCAAATCTTTATTGGAGGGATTGAATCTAAAGTTAAGATACGAGATCGCAAAATTGTAAATGAAACGAATACCCCCTTTTCTCTCAAAAAATACTAGGCCAGGAAATAAAAAAAGAAATAAATGTTTCTGGTTTGCTTTCATGTATTCCAAGTTGTATTGTATTTTGTTTATATAAATATTTATTATATAAATATTCATTTGGACTATCATGATAAGAATATCTAAGAAGATATTGAAATTCTTTCCATTCTTTATCGTTTAATGGTTTTAATTTATCCAATTTATCCAGATATTCTTCAAATTCCTGTTCGGTAAATTTTTCACTCATTTTTTTCCTTCACCAATGGTAGTATTTTCAATTCCTTTATTTTGTTCATATTCTTTATAAAATCCACATAAAATATGTTTCGTAGTATTACAAAAATCATCAACAATATAATATTTACAGATAAATCTATATGGACATTCCATCATTTTTTTTGACCTGCCATATTACATCCAAATTTATTTTTAATATATCCAAAAAGAGTATAATTGGGTAGACGCATCTCTTTATCATGTCTTTTCAATGGTTTTTTCACTATCAATTTTGGATCTGGTGCTGGTATGACTTTATATTTTCCAAAAAGTGTTTTGCTTCTCTTATCTAAATAGCTCTTATATAAATATTCATTTGGGCTAGCATGATAAGAACTTCTAATGATATATTGAAATTCTTTCCATTCTTTATCGTTTAATGGTTTTAATTTATCCAATTTATCCAGATATTCTTCAAATTCTTGTTCGGTAAAATATTCACTCATTTCTTTTTAACCTCATCGGTATATTAGAGGAATAGATTCAGAGATGTGAAACTTCTTTCGAATCTCTTGTTCAACCTTTTTAAAATCCGAATATTTAAAAGGAGCATATCCTAATTTTTTTCTAATTTCATATTGTCTTACTAAATAGGTTAATGAAGTTAATTTTGCGATATATAAACTTACGCTTTGAATATATAGTTCTATAGGCAATTTCTTATTCGATAAAACTCTTCGTAGAGAAATTTCGACATCTGTTTTAGCTTTTAAAAAACCATTTTTTTCTTTCATTTTTTCAATCACCATTAGAAAAAAATTATTTATAAAGTAGAGGGATATAATCAGGAATTGTATATTTTTTTCGTAGTTTTTGTTCGGCTTCTCTTTTGAATTTAGCATGAGAATAAATAATAGTTTCACCCTTCATCATTCTTAATGTGGTCTCGTCCCATTCCATATATCCTATTATAAGTCGCATAAGCTTTTTGGTGCCAAAGATTGTTCTTTTTCCGTTTTGGGACTTCAGTTGTTCTAAATCTTTGAGATTGTTTTTTAATCTCTCCTCCCATACTAGTCGTGTTTTAAGAAAAGCATCTCTATTTCTTTTCAATTGTCCATAATAGGAAGTATCTGCTTTTGTTGGTGTTTTATTGATTTCTTTATTTTTTTTATTTGTTTTATTCATTTTTTTCACCTCTCAAATTAAATAATACAAAATTGTAAATAAAAACCTTTTTTAAATATATTTTATTGATTGTATCTCATCAATTAATTTTCCTAAAACGATTTCCAATTCTGCTTTTGTACCTCTCCAAGCCTTACCAACAATCGCTAAATAGATTATTCGTTTAAAATCAGAAGAGTTTCCTAATTTGCTAAAATCTAAGAAAATGAAAGAGGATTTGAATGATAATGGTTTCGAGATAGTTGGAATTAATTCTGTAGGCAATGATTTATTTTTTATGATTACAGAAAAGAAATCGATTTATCGATTTAACCAACTAAAGGGTATATAGGGGGCTATTTTTCATTCATTAGGATAAATCCTTATGAAAAATAATTATTCTCATTTAGCGGTCCAAGTGAGAAAAATTCAAAAAAAAAGTACTAGTATAATAACGCTATATTTGAAGAGAAATTTATGTATCACGATCTGTTTATTCTGATTTTTAATGAGATCATTTTATATATAATCTGATCATTTCTTATGATCAATCAATAAGTCTTTTAAATCAATAATTCGAAGGTTGAAATTGAATGAGTTATGAAGATATAATTTTTGAAAAAAAAGGAGGTATTGCACAAATAACTATTAACCGTCCTCAGAGATATAATGCGTGTACTCAACATACTGTCCATGAGCTAATTGATGCGTTAAATAGATGCATGGATAATAGCATTGGTGTAGTGGTATTCACTGGTGTAGGTGAAAAAGCCTTTTGTACAGGCGGAGACCAAACAACTCGAGAGAAGGGAGGATATAAAGGGCAATATTTGCTTCCACTAGAGGTTGGATGGCAACACGTCACCCATTTGATACGTATTATGCCTAAACCGGTCATTGCTCGTGTTAATGGCTATGCGATTGGAGGTGGTCATGTATGGCATGTTGCTTGTGATCTAAGTATTGCTGCTGAACATGCCCAACTTGGTCAAGCCGGACCACGAGTTGGCTCATTTGATCCAGGATATGGGACGGGTGATTTGATGCGAGCGGTAGGGGTGAAAAGAGCTAAGGAAATTTGGTTTCTCTGTCGTAGGTATACTGCTCAACAAGCGTTAGAAATGGGTTTAGTCAATGCAGTAGTTCCTTATGAGAAATTAGACGAGGAAGTTGAACGATGGTGCCAAGAACTTTTGGAAAAAAGTCCAATAGCATTAAAAATGCTTAAATATGCCTTTTTGGCAGAAAGTGATGGTACTACTGGAATAACTCAACTGGGAGTCGGTGGACTTTCTCTCTATTATGATACTGACGAAGCGGTTGAAGGAAAAAATGCATTTTTAGAAAAGAGAAAACCAGATTTTATGCAATTTAGGAAGTGATGATGAAGATATGGAAATTAAAACTGTATGTGTATTAGGTGCAGGAATCATGGGCTCTGGTATCGCCCAATTAATTGCACATCACGGATATACGGTACATCTAGTAGATCTTAATGAAGAGATACTTACAAAAGCTAAAGAAGGGATAAAAAAGAACCTAGAAAGATTCTTCGTTTCAAAAGAAAAAATAACGATGGAAGAAGCTAATGAAATCCTCGATAGAATTAAATTGTATATAAATAGAGATGATACTGCTAAAGATGTACAAATGGTTATCGAAGCTGTATTTGAGGATATGAGCTTAAAGCAACAATTATTTTCTGATTTAGATGCTAAATGTGATAAAAAGATCATCCTTGCTTCTAACACATCTTCATTAAGTATTACAGACATTGCCTTAAAATCAACTTATCAAGAACGAATTGTGGGCATTCACTTTTTTAACCCTGCTCCTGTAATGAAACTAATCGAACTAATCAAAGGTAAAAATACTTCAGATGAAGTCTTTAAAAAGGCTAAAGAGTTTTCTGAAAGCTTGAATAAAACAGTAGTCTCGGTAAATGACTCACCTGGATTTGTTACAACCCGATTAATTTATGTAATGTGTAATGAAGCAATAAAGATGAAAGAAGAAGGATTAGCAAATAAAGAAGATATTGATACCGCAATAAAACTTGCGTTCAATTTTCCCATGGGACCGCTTGAACTCAGCGATCTTGTCGGTTTAGATACATATGAACACATTGGCGATTATTTAACATCTGAATTGGGCGATAAATATAAACCGAGTCCATTATTAACAGAAATGGTTAAGAATGGTACATTAGGAAGAAAATCAAGAGAAGGTTTTTATCAATATTAATACTTAAATTTATTTTTCTTTTAATTCCTCTCGGGCAATAATTAAATCTTGAATTTCTGTTGTTCCTCCTCCTATTTGGAAAAATCTAGCATCACGCATATATCTTTCTACTGCAAATTTATCAGTATAGCCATTGCCACCGTGAATTTGAACAGCATTGGAAGTGATTTCTAAAGCTGATTTGCTTGAAAAACTCTTAGCCATCGATGCTTCCTTTGTAATATTCAAATTTGATTCAGCAAGTTTAGCCGCACTGTAAGTTAATAATCTTGCTGCTCGCAATTTAGTGGTCATTTCTGCAATTTTTATCTTGGTCAACTGGTATGAACTTAATGGTTTATTAAATTGTGAATGCTCCTTAGCATAAGACTTTGCTGCTTCTAAGGCGGCAGTGGAGATTCCATTACATTCTGAACTTAGTGTTAATCGTTCGATATTAAAGGTATCCATCAAGCTTTGATAAGCAGAACCTTGAAAACCGATAAGATTTTCACTTGGTATTTCAGCATTTTTCATATTAATTATTCCATTCCATATACCTTGAATTCCCATCAACCCATAGGGATTTTCGGTTTCTAAGCCGGGAGTATTTTTTTCGACAAGAAAAACACTCATACCATTTCGAGGATTCACATTCTCGTCGGTTATAGCCCAAACAAAGTAATAATCCGCGATTCCCGCGTTGGTGATAAATTTTTTCGAACCATTTAGAATAAACATATCGCCAGATTTTTTTGCTTGAGTTTTAATATTTGCTACATTTGAACCCGCCCCTTCTTCGGTAACACATATACTACAAACTTTTTCACCACGTGCAATTTTTTTCAGGAATTTTTCTTTTTGGTGTTCATTTCCATACTTGTTTAAGAGATATCCATCTAAAATACAAGGAGTACGAGTAACTGATATCGCAACATTTTGTTTAGAAATCTCTTCTGTGATTAAGCAATGAGCAATCAATCCCGCATCTGTTCCATTATATTTAGCAGGGATTAATGGCCCAATATATCCTTCTTTTCCAATTTCTTGTATCAACGAGATTTGAACTTTATTATTAGCATTAATAGAGTCTTTTATAGGTTCGATATTCTTTGTTAGATATTTATTCAGCTTCTCTTTTAATTGAGTATGCGATTCTGTAAAGAATAAATTATTCATACGATCATCTCTTATTCAAAGATATTACTCTTCTAATAATAAAACTTTATTAAATTTTTGAATGTATCTCCTCAATATTAATTTTAGAAAATGGTGATACTATTGGGAAATATATTATGCGAAAATTGTGGTGATGAGGCTCCAGGAGGCATTATATATGAATGTGCTGAATGTTTCAACCCAGTATGCGATAATTGTGCTAATATATGTAAGAGATGTGGAGCTTATTTATGTGATGGCTGTTATCATGACCATAAGAAGAATTGTAAAAAATGAAAGGAACATATATTCTCGCGATTTACTTAGATAAACAAGTTAATATAATCATAGGTTCGTTGGGGAGAACTTGCTTTCCTAAAGGTTTATATTTATATGTTGGGTCAGCAATGGCAAACTCGGGGAGTGCTTCTTTAATTAATCGCATAAAGAGACATTTGCTTCCTAATAATCAAAAGAAGAAGCATTGGCATATTGATTACTTTTTGGGATGCATCAATACATATATAATCAAACTCTTTATCTTGCCATCAGAAGAGAGATATGAGTGTATATTAGCAGAGGAAATCCTAAAGAAGGCAGACGCATCAATCCTGAATTTTGGCTCATCTGATTGTTCATGTCGAAGTCATCTTTTCCACTTTAAAAATTTATTTGACTTTGAACTCTTAGATATATTGTAAAAAGATCAAAAGGGTGAAAATTACTATTACAACTATTTCAATTACTATACCTTTTTTTTTATAATTTCTGCGAGGCAACCAGAAAAATACATTTTTGCAAAGCCAATCAACAGTCACATGCATATATAGGTGTTGACCCCAATCGCTCTCGGGATTCTCCTTTTTCCTTTTTCTTTTTATTGGCCTTATAATTACCCAATCCCAAAGATCCATCAAATTGGAAAAAAATACTGCAAGAAAAAAAGGAATGATAAAGATAATAATTGAAACTCCAGAAAGAGTATATATGATAATATGCCAGATAACCCAAAATTTATCATCTTTATGAGCTTCAGGTGTATGATAGGTGATTATATTGAATGTATCAACTAAAATATGAGAACTAAATGCTAATATGATTGTTATTATAATATTAAATGGAAATAATAAAAACTTAAAAGAAAGTATTTCTACATACACCGCCACTACATTATGCGTAATTGTTTCCAAAAATCTTTCCTTCTTTAATTTAATTTATTAAAAATAAAACCTATAATAAGATTATTATAAATATTAAAAAGCCTAAAATAATAATTAACTCTGGTATAATCCCATACTTCTTAAATCTCCAGTTTGGAAGCCAAAAAAGTACTTTTTCTCTGAATTTTGTTATTAATTCATGGAATACAAAATCTTTATTCCAATCAAACTCTTCTTGACCTACCTTTTTTCTATATATAGGTCTCAGTATTACCCAATCTACAATATCCATCATATTGGCAAATACCATTCCTAAAACATAAGGGAAAAAAAAGATAATAGAAATTATAGCCGTCCCGCTATAGTCAAATATTCTCCAAAATAGCCAAAATTTATCTTCCTTTTGAGGATCAGGAGTGTGATATGTTATATTAACAAAAGCATCAAGAATAAAATGAGAAAGAAACGCAAAAAGAATTGTGAATAAAAAATTAATTGGAAATACAAAAAATTTAAAACTTAAAATTTGAATAAGAATTCCGGCTAAAAGATGAGTAATTATTATCATTATTTTCTACAAGTTAAAACTTAAAATATATTTCTTACATACTATTAAATTATAAAAATTTTTTAAGTTTAAAAATCGTTTTTAATTATCTCTATTTAAAATGATAAGTAAATAAAAAATAAATAAGTGATTATAAATGGGAATGTTAGATGGCAAAGTTGCCCTTATAACCGGGGCGGGTCGAGGTTTAGGACGTGAAGAAGCTTTAGCTATGGCAAAACAAGGTTGTAATTTAGTTATTAATGATTTAGGCGCTAGTTTTGATGGTACAGGTGCAGAATCTAAAGTAGCTGATGAAGTGGCAAAGGAATGTGAAAAATTGGGTGTCAAGGCCGTCGGTAATTATGATTCTGTAACCGCTTTTAGCAATGCTAAAGGAATGATTCAACAAGCTGTAGATGAATTTGGACATTTAGACATCGTGGTAAATAATGCTGGAATTCTTCGTGATCGAATGTTATTTAATATGACTGAAGAAGAATTTGACGGTGTAGTTGCTGTGCATTTAAAAGGAACATTTAATTTAACACGTCATGCAGCAGAGTATTTTAGAAAAGTAGGAAAGGAAGATCCTAAATTAAAAAATTTCGGTAGAATCATTAATACTTCTAGTGATGCAGGGCTTTTAGGAAATATGGGACAAACCAATTATGGTGCTGCTAAAGCAGGTATCGCAGCTTTTACTGTTATAGCAGCAATGGAATTAAAAAAATATGCCACTGTAAATTGTGTAGTACCCGTCGCTAGAACCAGATTAACGACCGATGCTACCCCTACAATGGTGGACGTTATGAATAAATTAGATGAGAGTGGTTTCGATGTATTCAATCCAGCAAATGTGGCTCCTATGGTGGTATACTTAGCATCCGATGACGCAAAAAAGATTAATGGCGAAGTTTTTAGAGTTGTAGGAGATCGTGTGTATGTATTTCAAGGATGGCATACTTTTAATCAAATAGATAATGCTGGAAAACCATTCACACCAGAAATCTTAGCAGAAAGAGTTAAAAATGAGCTTTTAAAAGGCTTACCGAGAAAAGAGACCTTAATGGATTCGATTGGTTCTTTAATTAAGATGTAATTATCTTTTTTTATTTTTTTTAATTGATATTATAAGACTTCTAATTTTTTAGCAATATTTTTAAAGATTTGATAAATGAAATTAACGATTTTATCAAAATCATCCTCAGATAAGCAGCTTTCATTATTGTTCAAAATTTCCAATAAATATTCAAGTTTTTCTAGTGCCTCCTGGATGTGGTTCTTTTCTAAAGAGCTAATTGATTTTTGATAATGAGTCCTGAGAAAAATTACTTCACTTAACAATATATCTATTAATTTATGTCTTCTATCTTGAAAAAAATCATTATATTCCCATTTAATTATTTTACTCATATATATCTCCTATTTTTTTTAATTTCAAATAAGGAAATTAAAGACGATATAAATCTCTTAAAGAGTCCGATTTTTGATGGAGACATTAGCAAGGGAATCCCATCAATGTTTCTAATTTATGGAAATCCTAATGAAACATAGGTAGGAACAAATAAGGGTTGATTATTTTTTAGTGGTTTCAGAATCTTTTTTAATTTTTTAATCATAATCGCACCTGATTTGAAATTTAAAAAACAAAATTGTCGTAAACTTCTATTTAAATCTTTATCTTCAATACTACCGTTATAGAAAATTCCACCAATATTTCTATCTCTAGCAGCGATTATAATTTTATCAATTAAATATTTATATCCTGCATTGAGCTCTTTTTTTGTTCTAAATCTATCCTTTTCCAAAAAGATTTCATGAAGTATGCCAACTCGAATTTTTATACCATACTTGAATGCATATATATTCTTATGTGTAATGGATGCTCCTCCGATTATTTCATCCTTTTCATTAATTAAAACATATGTAGGTGAATGTCGCTTAGCTGGTACGTTGACTCTAGCCCAATCTACTCGCTTTTCAGAATAAAGAGGATAACCGTTATAATATTTAGAAAGGATTTTATTTGCAGCTTCTCTATAACGATAATGGTTATTATTATGAAAAATTTTATAGCTATAGTCTCTAAGGGATGAATTAAACTTGAGTAATAATAAGTTAATAAGTCGAGGCAAGTAAGAATAACATAAGAAGATAGGAGAAAGTGCAATAAAAACGGGAAGATCTTTTATCAGTTTTCTAGGTTTCGAGAAACCAAATGATATATATCCACGATCAATATCTCTATATCCTAATTTAAGATAAATCTTTTCTCTAGGAAAGCCTTTAAAATCTGCTGTAAGAATTGAGAGATCGCAATTTTTCCTTTTCATATAATCAATTGCCTTATGCATTAAATATGTTGAGATTCCTTTCTTTGTATATTCTGGTAAACAGGTTACATCATTAATATCTCCAATTAGGTATAAATTTCCATTTAGACTCACAGTTTCTATCAGATTCACGTATACCGCCCCTACAATTTTCTTTTCATCGAAATCTTCAGCGATTTGGATCATTTCAGGTTCGAAATTTGGAGATTGCACATATCTCCAATTTAATCCTTTTGGAGTTCTTACGAATCCTCCCCCGTTCATTTGAAAAGCTCTATTAAAAAGATCAGATAATTGTTGGTCATCTGTTTTTTGGTAATGACGATAAATAATATGAACCATAAAATTGCCTTAGATTGTTATTGGTTTTTAAATTTGATATTTTGATACTTAAATATTTTTAAATCTTAATTATCTATTATAATATCATAAGATTATTTATTGAAATATATTATTAATTAAGAAAAAAGTAAGTGATTTAATCTAAAAGTAGATGAGATGAGCCACATGAGTGATCAAATAGGTAATATCCTCGAAAGTTTAAAAGCAATAAAAGGAGTTCATGGCGCAGCTCTTATAGAAAAATTTGGATTGATTAGGGGAAGTGCTTTGCCCGGATGGGTAGATCCCGAGGCAGTAGCAGCTATGGTAACCCTTATATTAAAAGCATCTCAAAGAGCAACAAAGGAACTTGAACAAGGTCAGTTTTATAACGCAATAATAGAAAGTGCAAAAGGTAAAATTCTATTTTCAGAAATTAACGAAAATATTCTTGTAATTATAACAACTGTTGATGCTAAGCTAGGAATTATAAATCTAAAATTAGGAGCAGCAACAGATGCTCTAAAAAAAATGATGTAGCATAACAGTTTTTTCTCTTTTTTTATACTTAAGTCCATTAAAATAGTTGAGAATTAGATAATATTTTTCTTACGTAAAATATCCAACATAATCATTCTGGTAATTTCAGGATCCGCTTGACCTTTCGTCTTACTCATTATTTTACCTATTAAGGCTTCAATCGCCCTTATATTTCCCCGACAATCTTTAACAATCGTAGGATTATCCTTAATTACCTCGATAGAATATCTTTTAAGTAATGTCTCATCTGAAATGCGCGTTTTTCCTCTCCATTTCATAATCTCACTTACAGAATTTCCTTTCATCATATCTTCCATAAAGGATTTAGCTATTTTTGTTGTTATTTTTCCTTCTTTTATGAAATTAATAAGTTCAACAAGATGCCGAGGTGTTAATTTCGTGTGTTCTAAATTTGTATTTTTATCGTTTAGCCAACCAGAGACACTGTTCATTAACCAATTGCAATATTGTTTATATTCATCTAATCCAAAAGAAGGGTCTATATTTACGCCCTCCTCATAAAAATCAGCTATAAGTTTATCAAGAACTAAGTTTTCGGAATCAAATTCAGATAACATGTATTCTCTACGAAGGCGTATAGCTCTCTCATTTGGCATCTCTGGTAAAGCTTTTTTGATGTCTTGTATAAATTTATCTTCAATTTCTATGGGAACTAAATCCTGCTCGGGAAAATAACGATAGTCCGCCTCAAATTCTTTCGTTCTTAATGATATCGTTACTCGCCTTTTATCATCCCAATGTCTTGTTTCTTGTGTTAAATTCTTACCTCTTTTAAGTAGATTTTTTTGACGAATTATCTCATGTCTTAATGCTCTTTCGACTTCTTTGAAACTATTAATATTTTTTACTTCTGAACGTTCGTGACCTTTTATTGATATATTTGCATCAACTCTTACGGAACCTTCAAGTTCTAAATCGGATATTCCAATATATTGAATAATTGATTTCAATTGCTTGAGAAATTCTCGAGCTTCTTCTGGAGATGAAATTACTGGTTCAGTCACAATCTCAATTAAACATACACCTGATCTATTATAGTCTACTAGAGTATATGGTGAAGTTGCGATGCTCCCTTTATGTACTAATCTTCCAGGATCCTCCTCAAGATGAATTCTATTTAGTAGGATTTTTTTTTTATGATTATTTTTTCGTATTATTATCTCTCCTCCATCCCCAAAAGCTTTTCCTCCTGCTTTATTGTATTGGCTGATTTGGAATCCTTTTGGGAGGTCAGGGTAAAAATAATTCTTCCTATAAAACCAAAATTTATGATTTATTGTACAATTCAGCGCTAATCCTAACTTCGTTGCGAATTCAATAGCATTCTTATTAATAACGGGGAGAGTTCCAGGCAGACTTAAACAGATTGGGCAGACGTGAGTATTTGGCTCTGCTCCTCGGTAATCATTATTACAACTACAAAAAAGTTTCGTTTGAAGGTTGGTAAGTTGAATATGGACCTCTAATCCGATGATAATACTAAAGTCAAGAGCAATCATATTAGTTATCTCCTCTCTGTTGTAATGGCATTTTCCTATAAATATTCAACTCTTGTTCCAGCTGATATCCTATATTTAAAATGGTTTTTTCATCGAAATAATCTCCAATGATTTGAAATCCAATTGGCATATTATTGCTATCAAAGCCACAAGGAAGAGAAAGGGCTGGTAACCCCGCTAAATTTACCGGGCAAGTTAATATGTCTGTTGTATACATCTGAATAGGATCATCTAATAATTCTCCCAATTTAAACGCGGTAATTGGCATTGTTGGACTAACAATGCAATCACATTTCTTAAACGCCTTTTGAAAATCATTTTTAATTAGAGTTCTAACCTTCAAAGCTTTAATATAATACATGTCGTAGTACCCTGCTGATAATGCATATGTCCCTAAAAAGATTCTTCTTCTTACTTCAGTTCCAAAACCTTCACTTCTTGTTCTTTTGATGAAATCATACACATCTCCCTCCAAATTTTTACTTGCAATACCATATCGTAATCCATCATATCGTGCTAAATTAGAGCTTGCTTCACTCATACATATTAAATAATAAGTAGCAACGGTATATTCAAGATGAGGGATATTAATTTCTATTGTAGTTGCTCCAAAACCTTCTAACTTTTTAATTGCTCTCAGCACGCTATTTTTTACTTCATTGCTTACGCCTTCTCCAAAAAATTCTTTAGGAATTCCAATTTTCTTTTTTGCTATTGATTTTGTAATTTCTTGAGTGTAATCATCTACTTTAATATCTAATGAAGTGGAATCTAATGAATCTTTTCCTGAAATAACTTCAAGCATCAATGCTGAGTCAGAAACACATTTGGTAATAGTTCCAATTTGATCAAGTGAATTTGCGAACGCGATTAAACCATAGCGTGATACTCTACCATAAGTAGGCTTAAGACCGACAACACCACAGAACGATGCAGGGCACCTTACACTGCCTCCAGTATCACTTCCTAACGCAAATATTGTTTGTCCGGATGCGACTGCTGCAGCAGCACCTCCGCTTGACCCTCCCGGCACTCTTGTAATATCCCATGGATTATAGGTTGGACCATAACAGCTGTTTTCTGTGGAGCTTCCCATGGCAAATTCATCCATATTCGTATTTCCTATATGAATTGCTCCTTCTTGAAATAAGCGCTCAATCACGTGAGCATTATATGGTGGTTTGTATCCTTTTAAGATATTAGAACAACAAGTTGTGGGAAAATCGTTAATACTTATTAAATCCTTATTAGCAAAAGGTAAACCAAATAGTTTCCCTATTTTTTTCCCTTTTTGTAGATTTGAATCATACTCTTGAGCTTTCATAAGTGCTTTTTTTTCAGATAGACATACAAAGGAATGTAAAAGGTTTTCCGTGCTATGAATTCTCTCAAATACTGAATGCAAAAGCTCATAGAGACGAATTTCTCTATTTCTTATTTTTTCAATTAGTTCATATCCCATATATTCGTAGAGTTCCATCAAAAGTATACCGTGTAATTCTCTTAAATTAGTCAACGATTATAATCATTAACTTCTAAAAAATTTGTCTAATTTTCTTTGTATCTAATCTTAATAAAAATTTAACATATCATGGCTTTGAGATTTCCTAAATGAAAATTAAAAATAAGTTTAAGGTGCTTTCCTTAACATTGTTCTCGGGAAGGGAATTGCATCCTTAATATTATCTATACCGCAAATCCAAGAGATTACACGTTCTACACCTAAACCATAACCTGAATGAGGAACACTTCCATATCGTCGTAAATCGAAATACCAATTATATGTTTGAGGATCTTCACCATCAGCTTTTAATCGTTCCATCATATTATCAACCAATAAACTTCTTTCAGATCCACCAATAATTTCACAATAGCCTTCTGGCGCTAACATATCAAAACATAATGCTTCTTTAGGATTTTCCTCACTAGGTGGTTTATAAAACCCCATAATTTCAGTTGGGTAATGAGTCACAACTACAGGGACCTCAAAATGCTCTGCAATTTTCGCTTCTTCATTCGTTCGTAAATCTTTACCCCAAGGAACATCCATCCCATAAGTATTATTCAGTATGTCTAAAGCTTCTGCGTATTTAATTGTTGGATACTCAGCTTTTGTGTATTTTTCCAATACTTTTATTTTTCTTTCTAAGATTTCAAGTTCCTTTCTATTCTGTTCTAACACTTTCTTTATGATAAATCTTATCTCATCTTTGGCAACCTGAGTAACTTCATCTAATTTCATCCAAGCAGCTTCCATTTCAGCCATCCAGAACTCTGCTAAATGTCTTGACGTTTTAGATTTTTCCGCTCTAAAAGTGGGTCCCATATTATAGATTTTTCCCAATGAAAAGATTCCTGCTTCTGCATAGAGTTGCCATGACTGCGAGAGATACACCTTGTCATCGAAATATTTTACTTCAAATAATGTTGATCCTCCTTCCGACATGCTAGGTTGAAATATGGGAGCGTCAAATTCATAATATCCTCGACTTCTAAAAAATTCATGAATAGCGCCAACAATAGTATGACGTATCTTCAATATTGCATTCAACTTTCTTGATCTTAACCATAAGTGCCTATTATCATATAAGAGTTCTTGAGATTGATGTTCTGTTATAGGAAAGGGTTCTGCTATTTGAATAATTTCAAGTCTAGTAACACTAACTTCATAACCAGTTGGAGCTCGTTCATCCTTTTTTAATGTCCCTGTGATTTTAACTGAAGATTCGATAGTTAAGTCCTTAGCTTTTTCAAATATGTCTGAATTCTTAGCTTTTGATATAACACATTGGATAATATCAGATTCATCTCTTAACACTAGAAAAACAAATTTATTAGATTTTCTTTCTCGATATACCCATCCTCTAAGGTTAACTTCACCAGAACCTTTTTTTAAAGCTTCTTCTATGGTAATATATTGTAAATTACTCATTTTGTTGACTCAAACACAATAATTAAAAAATTCAACTACTTATTTACTTTAAATTATGTATTTCTAAAAAATATCACTACAAATACATTACATAAAATAAGTGAAAGATAATATTATCATTAAACAATAAAGACAGCTGCAGCTAAAACAGAGGCCCATTCATTCTCTTCTTTAACTGTAGCACTAGCTGTAATATTCTTTGTTTCTACTATTTTCCCATCCATTAAAAATACTTCTTTTTTTTCATCATAATTAGCATCCGGATCGAAAGAAATCCCCAATGTTGTAGCCAGCATTTCTGCAGCAAGATCCTCAGCAGTTTCTCCTGTTTTTTCTGGTTTTACGCCAAAAGTATGATGCTCACTTAAATATCCATAATTTCCTTTATTTGCGGGCTTCGCAACTCCAATTGAAGCACATATAAGACGGTTTAATTCATTTGAGGCAGACCTAGCTAGTACAGAATAGATAATCTGTCCTGATCTTAATTGTTTTAATCCATCTTCTCTTGAGACTTCTATACAATACGGTGGTAATATAGAAGAAACACTCACTATATTATATTTCTCAATTCCTGCATCTCTTAAAGCTTCTTCAAAAGCTGCTAGCTGAGATTTATGGAATCCTACACCTTTAGTGAAAAATACTTTTTTTGGTACAAGTGACATGTTTCAATATGAATTCTTTTCTTTTAATTACCTATATATAATATAACTAAAAGCATTATATAAATATATTCAATTCATATTAATTAAGCAATAATAGATAACTTTAAATCTTTATATTTTGGCTAAAATTTGAATTGAATATTATGTAAAGGCTACTTACAAATGTTTAACTTGAAAATTCTACTACAATAAGAAAAATTACATAAAATTGAATTATAGGTTAAATTTGGATAATAAGACTGTATCTAATCCATATAAAAATTATAGAAATCAATTTATTCAATTAATTAAACCTTATAATAAATTGAGTATTATATTGATTTAAAAAATCTAAAAAATACTTTTAATTATGACTCCTCATAATAAGGAAGACTATTTATCAAAAAAAATCTCCCCACTGGATCCAAAGAAAATAAAAAATGTAGATGATCTATTAAGGGCTCTAAAAAGTTGTGGCTTTCAAGGTAGAAACTTGGGAATAGCTCTGGATATTCTTTATAAAATGGTATCTGATGATAAAATTCTAACTGTGTTGACTCTCTCTGGAGCTTTAGTCCCAGCAGGAATGGGAAACATTATATGTTCTCTAATTGAGAACAATCTCATTAACGTTATCGTTAGCACAGGAGCCAATACTATACATGACTTAGTTGATGCTGTTTCAAATGGTGGTCATTATATCGGAAGTCCAAATGTTGATGATAATGATTTATTTAAAGACCGAATTAATCGAATTTATGATACTTTTTTACCAGAAGATAATTATAAACTTGCAGAAAATTTTTTATTAGATATTATCCATCAAATTTTTAATTCTAAAGAAATAAATATAACTCCTTCTGAGCTATTGAAAAAAGTAGGAGAAAAAGTAAAGGAAAGGTGCATTCTTTCTACTGCTGCTAAGTATAACGTGCCAATTTTTGTCCCTGCTTTTTCTGATTCCGAATTCGCATTGGATTTGATAAAATATTCAGTAAGAGAAGGTTATAAATTCAATTTAGATATTCTTGGTGATGTCTTAAAGTTTGCTGATATTATTCGAAAATCAGAAGAGTCTGGAACATTCATTATTGGAGGTGGAGTTCCAAGAAACTGGACTCAACAAATATTTCCATTACTAGACCAAATAGACAATATTGAGACTATGGGATATAACTATTCAGTGAGAATTACAACAGCAGTGGAATATGACGGGGGGTTATCCGGGTGTACTATCAGTGAGAGTAAATCATGGGGAAAGTATTCATTAGAATCAAAATATATCACTGTGTGGTGTGATGCAACCATTGCTTTACCTATATTGATTACTGGATTGTTTCAACGTCTAAAAATAGTTTAATTCATAAAATGGCTTCAACTATTTTCTCTATATTTTTAATTTCTTCTTTTTATTCCTTTTTCGAAAATAATAAGAAATGAAGTTCATTTACATCATTTTTAATATTTGTAACTCGCATGGTTTAAAAAATATCTTGACTTCTCTTTTAATTATATTTGAAGTAATAAAAGTAAAGAGAATTTAAAATAAATTTAAGCAACCTATGATGCATTTTAACTAAAACATGATTATGAATGAAAAAGAAAAGGATGTTTCAAATTTATTCGTAAATGATTCTAATTTTGCTTTTTGGAGCGCAGTACCAAATCAATTATTTGAAAAATTTAAATCCTCATCTCAAGGATTAACCTCTGAACAAGCAAAAGAGAATATAATACAATATGGGCCAAATATTTTCAAAAAAAAGAAAAAAACAAATGTTCTATTTTTAATATTCTCTCAATTTAAAAGTCCTCTTATTCTTTTACTTCTTTTTTCTGCTATACTATCCATTTTCTTGGGAGACTCAACAGATGCAATAATTATTATTATTATTCTTTTACTAAGCAGTCTTCTTGGTTTCTGGCAAGAATATCAAGCAGCAAATGCTATGAAAAAATTACTGACTATTGTTCAAACTATTATCACAATACTTCGTGATGGAAATCAACAAGATATTCCTGTAGAAGGAGTAGTCCCCGGAGATATAGTTCTCTTATCTGCTGGAAAAGCGGTTCCAGGAGATTGCTTGATTTTGGAATCAAAGGATCTCTATGTCAATGAAGCAACGTTAACTGGAGAAACCTATGCCGTAGAGAAAATTGCCGGAGAATTACCTATAGACACACCTTTGAATCAGCGAAAAAACTCTCTTTTTATGGGGACTCATATCGTTAGTGGTACTGCAAAAGCAATCATAGTAAATACTTCTAATAATACTTTATTTGGACAAATATACGAGCATTTAAGATTGAGACCCCCAGAAACTGATTTTGAACTTGGTATAAAGCACTTTGGTTATTTATTGCTGAGAGTAACAATCTCTCTTTTAGTATTTATATTCCTATTTAATATAATTTTTAGTCGACCATTCCTTGAGGCATTTTTATTCGCGCTTGCTCTTGCTGTGGGTCTAACTCCCTCATTATTGCCAGCTATAATAAGTGCCACAATGGCTCGTGGAGCAAAACGAATGGCAAATAAAAAAGTTATTGTTAAACGTCTTAGTTCAATCGAAAATTTTGGAAGTATGAATATTTTATGTTGTGATAAAACAGGGACTTTAACAGAAGGTAATGTTCAAGTATATTCAACAATTGATGTTTATGGAAATGAAAACCAAAAGATTCATCTCTATGCTTATCTCAATTCTTTTTATGAAACAGGATATAGGAATCCGATCGATGAAGCAATTCGAAATTATCATCAATTTGATCTCTCTGAATTTCAAAAATTAGATGAGGTTCCTTATGGTTTTATTAGGAAGCGTTTAAGTATCTTAATTTCACATAATGGTAAAAACATTATGATAACAAAGGGAGCTTTGGCAAATATTCTCGATATTTGCACAAAAGTGGAGGTTCCTAAAGAAAAAATCATTACTATTGAAGATATCAGAGAAAAAATTGATCAAAAATTTGAAGAACTAAATGAAAAAGGTTATAGAGTTTTAGGTATCGCATATAAAGATATTCAATCTTCACAACCTATTGATAGAGATTCGGAAACAGATATGATTTTTATGGGATTTATTGTCATGTTTGATCCGCTTAAACCACAAATAAATGAAACAATAACTCAATTATCCTCCTTAGGTGTTCGATTAAAAATTATTACTGGAGATAATAAATTTGCCGCATTATATACCAGTAAACAGTTGAACTTAGTTAATTCACGAGTTATTACGGGATCAGAAATACGCAAAATGAGTAATGAGGCTCTTATGAATGTGGTTAATGATGTCAGTATTTTTGCGGAAATCGAACCAAATCAGAAGGAACGAATAATCCTTGCTTTAAAAAAAAGACGTCATGTAATAGGATATATGGGCGATGGCATTAATGATGCTTCTGCTCTCCATGCTGCAGATGTTGGAATCTCAGTTGAGGATGCTGTTGATGTAGCAAAAGAGGCGGCAGATATTGTTTTATTAGAAAAAGATCTTGATGTGTTATCAGAGGGGGTAAAAGAAGGAAGAAAAACATTTGCTAATACATTAAAGTATATTTTTATAACAACAAGTGCTAATTTTGGGAATATGTTTTCTATGGCGGGAGCGTCATTGTTTCTTCCCTTTCTACCCATGCTTCCAAATCAAATTTTGCTTACAAATCTTATTTCAGATATCCCTGCTATGACGATTGCCACTGATAGTGTCGATACTGAAATGATTGAAAAACCTCAAAAATGGGACATAAAAATTATTCGTAATTTTATGATTATATTCGGTCTAATTAGCTCAATATTTGATTTTCTCGCATTTTTTATATTATTATTCTTCTTAAATTCAAGTCCGGTTCAATTTAGAACATCGTGGTTCATAATTTCAATAGTAACCGAGATATTAATCCTTTTAATAATCCGAACTCATAAACAAGTATTAAAGAGCAAACCAAGTAAAGCTTTAATAATCACTTCTCTCCTCAGCGCTATAATTACTATTATATTACCTTATTCACTACTTTATAGCTTTCTCGGATTTACTCCATTAAACGGTTATTTTATTATAGCAATAGCGATTATTATCATTAGTTATGGTATAATATCTGAAATCACAAAAAGGTATTTTTTTAAAAAGCAAAATTTGTGATAAAAACTGTCAATTGATTGAAATTAGACGTAAATGAGAAGGTCATAGATATTTTCTTCAAAAATTTACTCCCTCATATAGTATTTTTTCTATATAAAAAGGGTTGCTTCTGAATCATTATTGATACTATGCTTATTAATGTGAATTATGAAAGATTTAAATAAATAAAGGCCATATCTTTAATCCTTTTTCATCAGAAGATATTTAGAAAAAATATTCATATACAAACATTCCTCAGGAGACATTTCTGGAGTAAACTGAGGATTATCGGTAAATTTTACGTCAACCCCTCGAATTATGACCACAGGAGTTTGTTGAGCGGCTTCACTTAAAAGAAATTGTGCCGCACTTGTAAGATCGTCTGCTATAGCTCTCATCGTTATTTCTAAAGGTCTTCCAAACAGATCAGGGTACCCCCGCAAATCTTCAATAGGTTCAAACCCAGCAGTTGCAATAGCAATACCAATTGTACCCTTTCTTAAAGGTTGAACCCTTGAATCTGAGATAATAACCCCTAGATTTGATATATTGAATTTTTTTTTCAATGCTTTCCAGTAATCCCAAGGAACTTGCTTAAGATTTTCAGGAAGCAGAACTACTCTTCCTACTCCTGCGTTCGATTGATCAATACCTGCATTCGCAATTAAGAAATCATTTACTTTGGCTAAGATTACGTGTCTCATTCCCCCCAGGATCATTGATGCTTCATCTAAAATCAACTGAACATATCTTTCATCCATATCATATTTATTTGCTAATTCTTTCGCACGTTTTGAGATATTTTTCACATCAGATAAATTTCTAACTCTGCCTTGTGATGTGGCAACAACTTTTTCAGCTATTACAATGATATCTCCTTCCCTTAGTGTTTCAGCTTTTTCCTTTATTTTTTCAACTATTATTGTAATTAAAGGATCATTTTTTTTAATAAGAGGCAACTTAATCGAAAATAATTCCATCGTAATTGAAAGAATTAATCTTAATATAAATCAATTTTCATCTATAGCGTGTTTCTCTAAGAATTTTGTAAATTAATTACCATAACTTTGAAATGTGGGTAATTGTTGAAATATTTTTAAAAATAAATGTTATTTCTAACTGTTATCTGTTAGGAGTTTAATAGTTAGATAGCACTTCCTTTTTGAAATAAGAGAAAAAAAATCTAGCTAAATACTAAGAGATTAATTAGTTTAATCTTTATAGTATAACCCTTTTTTAAGTTTTATAAAAAAAGTAAGTGACACATTGCTTTACTTAATATTGTAAAGCATAATCGTTAATAATTTATAACCTATAGATAAATAAGGATAAATATACATTTTTTCTTTAAGATAAATTTATGAAAACCCAATAAATGAATGAAAAATTGAAAATATATAATTTAGAACAAATTAAGGATTGGTGGCTGAAATAAATGGCAAACTATAAATATAAATATTTAATTGTTGGAGGAGGCATGACCGCTGATGCGGCAGCCCGGGGCATACGTAAAGAAGATAAAAAAGGAAGAATTGGTCTGATTAGCAGTGAAAGTTCTCCTCCTTATGCACGACCTCCATTATCCAAAACTCTTTGGAAAGGAGAAGAAACCCTTGAAGATATCGATTTGAATACAGCTGAAGTGGGAGTAGAAATGCATCTTGATCGGGTAGCAACAAGAATTGATGCTATTAGTAAAAAAGTTTATGATGATCAAAAGAATGTCTATTCTTATGACAAATTGCTAATAGCTACGGGTGGAATTCCTAAAAAGATTCCAAATGTTGAAGAACCAGGGATTATATATTATCGCACTCTTTCGGATTATAAGAAATTGAAAGAGCTTGTTGATAAAAACACTAAATTTGGAGTCATCGGAGGTGGTTTTATAGGTTCAGAAATAGCTGCGGCAATAAAAATATACAAACCACAATCAGATGTCAGCATGATCTTCCTTGAAAATGGAATTGGGGGTCTAATATTTCCCCCAAATTTAACTCATTTCTTAAATGAATATTACCAAGAAAAAGGAGTTAAGATTTTTCCAGGTGAGATGGTAAATAGCATTAAAAAGCAAGGTACCGGTTATTTAGTCCAAACAAAAAGCGGTAAAAAATTGGAGTTTGATACCATAATCGCGGGATTAGGCATAAAGTCAAATATAGATCTTGCAAAAACCGCAGATCTTAAGATTGATGATGGAATTGTGGTCAATAGATATCTAAATACAAAGGATATTGATATTTATGCAGCTGGGGATGTAGCATACAACTATAATAGCGTGCTTGAACAAAATATTCGGGTGGAACATGAAGATAATGCTCTTGCGATGGGAGAGGTCGCAGGTCAAAATATGACGGGAGATGGAATAGTCTATGATCATATATCCTATTTTTACTCTGATTTATTTGAATTAGGTTATGAAGCTGTTGGAATTTTAAACGCAAAATTAGAAATTGTAGAAGATTGGAAAGAACCTTATGAAGAAGGTATCGTTTATTATTTAAAAGATGGAAGAGTTAAGGGTGTCCTCCTTTGGAATGTTTGGGAAAAGGTTGATGACGCTCGAAAGTTGATCGCTGAGAAAGGACCTTTTTCTGAAAAAAATTTAAAAGGTAGAATACAATAATTTTTTTTTTTAACTTTATTAAATTTAAATTAAACTTATTTAGTATCATTTTTTACAAATATAGATGAGTATGAATTCAATTTATTCAAAACTTCATAATTTCTTTGAAATTGGAGACGACTTTCCTCCAATTATTATGGGTGTATTAAATTTAAGCCCTGAATCTTTCTATAAAGGGTCTGTATATGATAATGAAGCTTCACTGAAGAAAGCTACCATACAGATGATTAAGAATGGCGCAAGAATGCTCGATGTAGGCGCACGATCAACTGCACCATGGTCAAAGAAAATTTCAATTGAGGAAGAGCTTGATCGTATTCTCCCCGCAATGAAGGTTGTATGTAACAATATTCCCAATGATGTATTAATCTCTGTTGATACCCAATATACTGAAATTGCGTCCCAAACTTTTGAGTTAGCTAAAAAATACAATAAACACATTACTATTAATGATGTGAGTTGCTTAAAAACTGATCCGACTCTTAGCAGTTTCATAATCGATAACGATTTACCTGTAATAATAATGGCTTCTAAAAAAGTCCCCGGAGATTTATGTACTGCTCCAGAGATTGTATCAGAGTTAAAAAAAACCATTTCTTATCTAAGAGAAAAAGGTTATAATGAAAATAATATAATTATTGATCCCGGGATAGGACATTGGATAGAAGAGAAAACTCATATATATGATTTGAAGATTATTGGAAATTTGAAAGAATTACGAGCTATAAATAAACCAATTTTAGTAGCCATTTCAAGGAAGTCTTTTATAGGTACAACTTTAAATCTCCCAGAACCCGAAAACAGACTCAATGGAACACTTGCCGCAACTGCTATTGCCGTATTTAATGGAGCTCATATTGTGCGTACTCATGACGTGAATCAACAACTGTTAGAAATAGTAAAAATGGCTGAAGAGATAAGGAAAACTCTCTAATCTTATTTTTAATTTATATGCCTAAAAATATTTTTAATTTCTTCAAATAATTTATTTAAATCATAAAAAGCTATTGAGAAAATCCGACAAAATATATCTATCGCATTTTTTATATGGAAAATTTTAAATTAAAAAATGAAGCATTTACTAAGGTAATCTCTACTATTCTCCTTTCTTCCTTCAATTACTTTAATTTCCCATAATCTTTCCTGATCTGGGAAGAAAATAACAGAATAATTCCCTTTCTGAGTGATAAAAAAGTGTACATAGATTTAAATTCCCGCAATCACATATATTATATGTAAAATGTTAAATTATCGATAAATTCACATAAGGTATTGATAAATTTACCTTTACTAAAATTAAAAGTGATAACAGATCTTCCATGGCTGATAACAATTCTTATGATGCAGATGATATTCAAGTCTTAAAAGGGCTTGAGGGTGTCAGAAAAAGACCTGCTATGTATATTGGTGATACCGGCAAAAAAGGGCTCCACCATCTTATTTTTGAGGTTTTAGATAATTCTGTAGATGAGGCAATAGGGGGATTTGCCAACCTAATAAAAGTCACGCTCAATAAAGATAATTCTGTATCTATTTTTGACAATGGGAGGGGCATTCCGATTGACCTCCATCCCGAATATAAAAAACCTGCTGTTGAAGTAATTATGGAACATTTACACTCGGGAGGTAAATTTGATCACAAGAGTTATAAAATATCAGGAGGTCTTCATGGAGTAGGGCTTTCAGTGGTTTGTGCATTAACAGAATGGTTGGAAGTAGAGATAACCAAAGATGGATCCCTTTATACTCAGAAATTTTCTAAAGGCGTTAAATTAACTGAACCAATCATAAAAGAAACTGACACCAAAGAATCTTATACTAAAATTACTTTTTATCCTGATAATAGTATATTTGATTTTGATGGAAGTCAACAAATTTTCATAAAATCAATAATTTCTAATAGAATGCGTGAGCTTGCATTCCTCACTCCCCAAGCTAGATTTGAAATTATCGATAAGATCAATGATGATAAAATAGAGTTCTTTTTTGAAGGGGGAATCAAGGAATTTATTGCTTTTTTAAATAAAGATAAACAACCTCTCCATAATGATATTATCTATATTTCGGATTCCTACGAAATTGAACCCGAATCAGCCATCTATTGTGATATCGCAATGCAATATAACCAAGGGTACCAGACTAATATCTTATCTTATGCAAATACTATTAATACAATCGAAGGGGGAGTTCATCTTACAGGTTTTAAGACCGCTTTAACACGAACATTCAATTCATATATTCAAAATTTTTTAGAGAAAAAATATAAAGAACACGATTTAAGCGGGGCAGACACGCGAGAGGGGTTATCCGCGGTCATATCTGTTAAGCTCCCAAATCCACAATTCGAGAGTCAAACCAAAATTAAACTAGGAAATCCTGAAGTACGGCAAGTTATAAGTCAGATTGTTTCAGATAGATTAACTCAATATTTAGAAGAGAATCCTGATACAGCAAAGAAAATTGTCTTAAAAACAATTAATGCGAAATTAGCTCGTGAAGCCGCATTAAAGGCTAGACAATTAATTCGCAGGAAGTCGGCATTAGACAGTGCTCGAATGCCGGGAAAACTCGCTGATTGTTCTTCGAATGATCCAGAACATTCAGAAATCTTTATCGTAGAAGGACCTTCTGCAGGAGGCTCTGCCAAACAAGGAAGAGACAGAACATATCAAGCTATTTTACCCTTAAGAGGTAAGATTTTAAATGTTGAGAAAGCAAGAATAGATAAAATATTTCATAATAACGAAATTCAGTCAATAATAAAAGCCTTAGGTGTTGGATTTCAAGAGTTAAATCAATCTAATGGAGCAAACGGTGATATTGATGATGCTACTGAATCTGATGATACAGAAGAAACATTTGATATCAGTAAGTTACGTTACCATAAAGTAATCATAATGTGTGATGCTGACGTTGATGGATTCCATATTGAAACACTTCTTCTTACTTTCTTTTTTAGATATATGAGACCATTAATAGATGAAGGGAATTTATATGTTGCTGTCCCACCACTTTACAAAGTCTCTTATAAAAAAAGTAAAACATACGTTTATAGCGATCTAGAAAAAGATGGTATGATTAAATCTTTAATAACGAAATATAAACTAAACAATACCCAATCAATTAAAGTTCAACGTTATAAAGGTCTTGGAGAGATGAACCCTGAGGAACTCTATGAAACAACAATGAACAAGGAAACTAGAAAATTAAAGAAAGTAACTTATGAAGATTACCTCGAAAATGATCTAATGTTTACCAAATTAATGGGCAAGGAAGTTAAAGCCCGTAAAAAATTTATTATTAGTAATTTTGATGAAGTAAGTACCTTAGACGTATAATAATTTTTGTTATTTTTATCACCATCCATAATTGAGGTTATAAATTTGATTTCAGAACAGATTGAAGATATATTATTAAAGGACGAGATGAAAAGTAGTTATATCGATTATGCTATGTCTGTAGTCGTCGGAAGGGCAATACCGGACGTAAGAGATGGCCTAAAACCCGTACATAGACGCATTATCTATGCTATGCTCACAAATAACTGGAATTACAATAGTGCTCATGTAAAATGTGCTAAAATTGTCGGAGAAACATTAGGGAATTTCCATCCTCACGGAGATGCAGCAGTATATAATTCTCTCGTTAGATTAGCTCAAGATTTTTCATTAAGATATCCTTTAATACATCCGCAGGGAAATTTTGGTTCTATTGATGGGGATCTCCCCGCAGCCTACAGATATACAGAAGCACGTTTATCTCAAATAGCAAATGAGCTTATAGAAGATATAGATAAAGAAACCGTCGAGTTCCAACCTAATTTTGACGAATCTACAGTTGAACCTAAGTTTTTACCTGCAAAACTTCCTAATATTCTAATTAATGGAACTAAAGGTATCGCGGTTGGCATGGCAACAACCATGGCACCCCATAATTTAACTGAAGTGTGTACTGCAATCATTGCTACAATTGATGATCCAAGTATATCAATCGAAGAACTTATGGAGTTAATTAAAGGACCCGATTTTCCAACAGGTGGAATAATTTCAGGTACTAATGGTGTTTACAATGCTTACTCAACGGGGACAGGAACAGTCAATCTTAGCGGAAGAATTGAAACTGAAACAAATGGCAAAATTACAAGCTTAATAATCACAGAGATACCTTATTTAGTAAATAAAACGGTATTAATTGAGTCAATTGCTAAACTGATAAAAGATGGTGTATTAAAAGACATAAAAGATTTGCGTGATGAATCTGATCAAAAAGGTATGCGAATTGTATTGGATTTATCTAAAAATGCACAACCAATTATAGTAAAAAATATACTTTATAAAAGAACACGGTTATCAACCACCTTTAACATAACTAATCTTGTCTTAATAAACGATGGAAAACAACCTAAAATTCTCTCTCTAAAAGAATTAATCCAAGAGTATATCGATTTTAGATTGATTATCGTTCAAAAGAGGATTGAATTCCTTTTAAAGAAAGCTCAAGCTAGAGTACATTTAGTTGAAGGTCTTTTAATTGCGCTTAATGATATTGATAATATTGTAAATATCATTAAAACCTCGAAAGATACACAAGATGCAAAAAATAATTTAAAAAAAGCATATAAATTAAGCGATCTTCAAGTACAAGCTATCTTGAGTATGCCTCTTTCAAAATTAACGAATCTTGAACAGCAAAAATTGAAGGAAGAACAAGAAACCTTGAATAATAACATCACAGAATATAATAAAATATTGAAGAGCAGAAAAATTAGATTAGATATTATTAAATCAGAATTAAGTGAATTAAGTAAAAAGTATGGAGATAAGAGAAGAACAGAAATTCTGCTCATAGAAGAAGAAGTACATGAAATAAAACGGAAAGATTTAATTAAAAAAGAACCAACAATGGTTATTTTTACAAATAATCAATACATAAAAAGAATCTCTGTTGAAGAATATAAAACTCAAGGAAGAGGTGGTCGTGGAAAGAAAGGTATGACTATACGTGAGGAAGATTTTATTATCGATTTATTTGTATGTTCCACTCATGACACAATCCTAATTTTCACTTCTAAAGGACGAGTGTATTCAATTAAATGTTTCGATATTCCCTTACAAACCCGAACAGCTCGAGGAAAACCAATAATCAATTTTATGGCATTACAAGATGGTGAAAACATCTCCTCAATGATCCCTATCAATAATTTCAATACAAATGAAATGCTATTAATGACAACCAAGAATGGGATAATTAAGAAGACGCCTCTTAAATTATTCTCTAAATTTAAAAGTACGGGAGTGAGAGCTCAAAGAATTAGAGCAGATGATAAACTTGTTAGCGTGAAGAGATTAAAAAATGAATTAGAAGATATATTTATCGCAACAAAATTAGGGTATGCTGTAAGGTTTGATGAATCTGAATTAAGAGAATTAGGAAGGACATCAATGGGTGTAAAAGGTGCCGAACTAAGAGAAGGAGATGAAATTATTGATACATTATTAGTTAGTGATGATTCTATTATTTTGACTTTAACAGAAAATGGTTATGGGCAAAGAACTACAGTAAAAGAATATAGAAAGACAGGTAGAGCTGCTAAAGGAGTAAAAAATATAACTTTAGACCAAAAAAAGAAAGATAAAGTCATTGCTATTAAACTTGCCAAGCATATGGATATTTTAATTGGTACAGAACAAGGGCAGGTAATTCGAGTACCTGTAGATTCAATACGTATAACACACAGAAAAGCTAAAGGGGTTCGCGTAATAAAATTATATGAAGGAGATTACGTAGTTGCAATTGGAAAATGCACCCAACAAATAACACAAGAAGATGAAGATTAATTTTTACTAATTTAGTATTTAATTACTCTTTAAGATATGGGATTAAACATAAAAATTTGAGGGTTTCTTCATCGTTATTTTCTATTCCATGTTTCTCATTGGGAGGAATATACAATACATCTCCAGTCTGAACATTAAATGATTCTCCCTCATCATTATAAAATTTACCTTTTCCATTTAAAATGAAAATTTCATGATCTTGCCAATGATTATGGAGAGGTACATTACTAAAAGGCTTAATTTCAAACATTCTCATAGCAAAATTTTTCGCTCCATCATTATTATCTATTAACCACCTTACATTTACATCTTTTACAGGAGTACCATCACTTAATGTTGCTCCTTTATTCTCTACTTCGTGATAATTTTTTTTTATCATAATTAAAGTAATTTTTTAAAATAATAAAATAATATCATTATAATAAATTGAAAGTGAAGAATAACCTAAGTATCTATGAGTACCGAATTTAATATTGGGTTCGACTATTCCCATAAAAATAAATTAATAATTGAAGATCCTGGATTTAATGATTTTATCGAATTTTTATTTAATTCCAATTTGAAATTAGGGAAGATTGAAGCAGGGCTCAATTATGAAAAATTATCCGCATACAATATATTTATAATTGGAGTTCCTATTGCTGAATCTTATCTGAGTCCTGAAGAAGTAGAAGATCTTGTTAAATATGTGAATGATGGAGGTTCATTACTAATTGTAGCTGATAAAGGCGGTGATTATGAGAATAAGAGTAATTTAAATGAATTGACTCAGCATTTTGGAGTAAAAATCAATTCTGATCAGCTTTTTGAACACGATAATGCTTCTGAAGAAAATTCAAGACCAACAATTACTCATTTTGCCAAGCATTTTATTACTAGAGATATTAATAAGATAATTCATTCCGGGGGATGCACATTAGAAATAGATAAATCGGTTGAGAATGAAAATATTGATGTAAATCCAATTGCTTTCTCTTCTGAAGAATCTTCTTGGCATAAGATATTTAATGATGAGGAATGGCTCGAGGAACCAGTAAAAAGCCAGCCTATCATAGCAGCAATTCATTATAATTTAGGAAAAGTTGTAGTCTTAGGTAATTTGTCAATCTTTTCAGGATTTCATGATAGTTATGGGATCAATGCGGTTGATAACTTTAGCCTAATTTCAAATATTATCTCTTGGCTTCAAAATAAAGCTCATTCAAAAGAAGCTCAATTAACTCAACCTATTTATACTACCATTCCTATTGAGCAAGATCTCTTTTATTGGATAAAAAGAAAACTAGACGAGGGACGCTGGGATAATATAGAGGAAGTCATAAATTTTGCACTTAAAGTTATTAAGCTCCGAATGAAGAAGCAAGAATCAGAAGAAAATTAATAAAAGTACTAATTATAAGTTCTAAAGAGTAGCGTAGAGATGTGAAGAAGTATGATTAAAACCAATAAAGATGAATTACTAATTGGCGTACTCTCAGACACTCATGTTCCTCATAGAACAGATAAGGTTCCAAACCTAATTTATGATGATTTTAAACAAAGAAAGGTAGATTATGTCTTTCATCTTGGTGATTTTACTACTTTTAACATCTATAATGACTTGATTAATATTTTTGGGAAAGAAAAAGTTTTTGCAGTTCGTGGAAACATGGATTTTGACGATAAGTTATGCAAAAACCTTCCTGAAACAATCGAAATGAACATTTTTGGACATAAAATATTGTTATTACATGGCATGGGAGGTCCTAATATGATCATACGTCGCTTAATGAAAAAGTTAGATTTGGAAAAGTCTGATTATGATATTGTCATATTTGGACATACTCACAGACCAGTAAATGAATTTCATGAGGGTATTCTATTTTTCAATCCGGGAACCACCACCCCAATAGATAATAAGTTTACTGTTATAAGTTCATACGGTTATTTACGATTTTCAAAAGATAAAATAGAACCCGAAATCATTTATCTAGAGAAATAATATTGAAATAGTTTTATATCATTTAATCAATTATAAAAGTAAAATTCAACCATTAATTTTAGCTACCTTCATCTGATCTATATTTATCTGATTATTATAAACATCATAAAGCAGCTCAAAAAATTTAAAGAAATTAAGAACTTGATATTTTTTCGGTAAATTAGATTCAAACCTTTTTAGAACTTTATGTTCTTCAAGATATTCCAAGGATCTCCAATAAAAATTAATTTTAGAGTAATCTAATGGGTCAATCTTATACAATTCTCTTATTTTTTTTACAGATATGAGTGAGTTATATTCCGATTTGGTAATAACTCCTATGGCACGTATGGTTTCATCTAAGAATTTTTCAGGTATCTTCATTGATCCCTCTCGATATTTTTTATGAAACCATCGATTATAAATATTGTTCCTTTAAATAGTGATGTATCTCGCACAAACCTGTGGGATTTTGTCTACTTTTATCTTGATCATTAAATTTTTTTCGAAATCAGACTCTGAATTTACCTTTAATGATAATTAACCCAAGTTCTAAAAATAAAGATATTAATTTTTCTTTAAAAAATCTTGATTTACTATTCATTACAACATCGTAAAAAGTGTTAAAAATCATGAAAAAAGAGATATATGAAAAAATTAAGAACGATCTCCCAGAGAAATTAATCAAGGATATCGAAAAGTATGGATTAGAAAATTTTAAGTTCAAAATTTTAGACTCTGCCTCAAACCAGGAAGAATTGGACAGAAAACAGAAAGATTATATAAAAAAATTTAATTCACTTGAGCCACACGGATACAATTTGCCCAATGAATAAAAAACAAATCTTAAACACTCATCCACTTTGATTTAGCGAAAAAATTTATAAATTAGATATGACTAATTAGCCACGACTAAATATAATAAAATAATTTACAAATAGTGAGCCCGGATTGAATTATCAGATGTGAAAATGATGTCAAACTTGAAAAAAGAAATACCTATACCAAAAAGCAATATTGATTTTTATGTTCATGTTGATGACACTCTAATGAAGGAATTAATTGAATTTAGAAATCAGAATAAATTTACTCTGTTATCAAAGAATGGAATTACATCAGAATATATCACTTCTGGTTCGGGAAAAAAGACTCTATTGATATTTCACGGAGCCATGGGCAATGCTGAATCTACCTATAATCGAATTTTACAATTTCAGTCAGAATACAAAATTATTGCGCCTTCAATAAAAGGATTCAAAAATCTGAATCAATTTTTCATCGGGATTGACAATATTCTTGAAGAAGAAAAAGTTGAGACTCTTTATGTTTATGGGGGAAGTTTTGGTGGGATAATAGCACAATCTTATTTTTATCATGCGTTCCACAGAATTGAAAAACTTATTTTAAGTTTTACATTTCCTCCTCTTCCAGAATGGATTTGGTACTTTAAAATAATGATTTTTATCGTACACATCGTTCCCTATTCTCTTTTGTTTAAAATTCTTTCAAGAGAATTATTAAACCTAACTAAAGTTGGTGTAAATCTAACAGAAGAACAAGTTAAATATGTTGAATTTTTTAAATGTTTTTTTACTGAGATATTTAAGACTAAAATAACTAAAAGAGATGCTTTATGTCAATTTAGATTGGCGTCAGATAGTATGAAATTGAATAAGATTTCATTTCAAGATTGGACAGGAAAAGTGTTAGTAGTAACTTCTAACACAGATTCCAATTTTAAATATCACGAAAGATTAAAAAAACAGTACCCTAATGTTTCGGATATAATTTACAAGAATACTGGTCATCTAGGAACGATAATTAAAGAAAATGAATTTATGGCATCATTTAGGGAATTTTTATTATCTAAATAAATTTTACAGAATAAATATGAACAATAGCAATACTCAATGGATAAAAATTTCTTCTTTTACCTTTCCCGCTTTCTTAGATATTTTTTTTATAACTTTTTCATACGATAACACATATCCAGTAAGTAATCCAAATGATTTTAAAGTAGATTTATGAATCTCGGGACTCCAAGCCGCACAACAGTTCTCCACTATAATAGACTGAAAACCATAATCAGCAGCTTCTTGAGCAGTTGCGTACACGCAAAAATTTGTTACTACTCCCGTTATTAACACTGTCTCAATAGCCATATTTCTTAACACATTTTCAAGTCTAGTAGACATAAAAGTTCCACTAGTGTTCTTCTGAATTACAAAATCCCCAACTTTAGGTTTTAATTTATCAATTATCTCTGAACTATGGTGACCTATATAAGGAAATGCGACTTCTCCTACAAGATTCTTGCTAAAACTATTTAAAAACTTATTACTTTTTTTTAAATCACTTCCATCTGGCATAAAACTAGAGTATTTTGTGTAAATTACGGGAATTTCAACTTTATGACAAAAATCTATCAATTTTCGCAAATTTGGAATAACTACATTTTCCACTTCCTCTACAAAATAATCACATATACCGGGGGTAACCTTATTCATTGCCTTATATACAGCATAATCCCTTTGCACTTGATATTTTTGCATATCAACCACAATTAACACTGTTTGCTTCGGTAATATATCACTTATTAGCCGCTGTTTGAATTTATAAAAATCATTAATCTTATCTTCCATAAAATCACATATTCTTTTTCTGACTAATTTGTAAATATTAGTTATATTCTAATTTTTCATCCTAATAATTTAAATCTTATGCCCTTAATGAAAATAAGAATTATTGATATCCATAAAGAAAAGTTAAAAAGAGAGTTTAGAAGAAAAAATAATGATTCAATACATAAAATATTAAAAGAAATCCTGTTTCAATCCTTAGGATTGAAATAACCTAATTTTATGTTAGTTTTACATGCTGGTATCAACATGTCTGTTATAGGATTTATAAAAAAGCGCGATGTTTAATAACGAAATCAATCAAACGAGCTCCTTATCTATTTATTCTTTATCGTAATTTCAACTTCACAGTAAGGATCTCCTAAGGGTATTTTCTTTTTAAATTCCAAAATGAATTCATTTTCAGGGAAAGCACCCTTTAGTAATCCTTGAATACTCGCAAGAGTAACCTTGTGACAGGGTACTTCATCTTTAGACCATACTTTTTGAACCATCTTCCATATCTCACAGTCTAAAACCCTATGTAAAATTTTATTCTCACTTATGACTCTTATTTCTGTGTTCATATTCAAAAGTTTATTTTGGATCTTAATTAGTTTTGGTATGGTTTGAGATAGTTCACCTTTCAAGTTGATTAAAGAAGATATTTTCTTTCCTAATCTTTCGGAAAACGTCTCCCAAGCTTTTATATCCAAATCCGTTGCGGTTTCTAAACCCAACATCTCTACTGAAGCCCTAAACCAGGCACCATCTAGCCTGAGAAAAGAATATCTCATCAATTCCAACATTTTTTCTGTATCCAGCTCTATTTTATCGCTCACTTCAATCCCTAGCATTGAATAAACTATTATTTAAAACAATAACTAAATTCTTTATAATTTTATAATAATTTTTTTTTCCATTTAATTTTCATTGAAATCAAACCTG
>Ga0307433_1000370_pt1 | contig 37546 bp, 36 predicted proteins | sample SalMarWE160210MG_FD_202166 | JGI IMG/M metagenome (GOLD analysis project Ga0307433, IMG submission 202166) | Salt marsh sediment microbial communities from the Plum Island Ecosystem LTER, Massachusetts, United States - WE1603-210 | ecosystem: Environmental > Aquatic > Marine > Intertidal zone >... | reverse complement strand
AACTTCGAAATTCTTTGGTGGGGTATTTAATAGAGCATTATGGATGTGATATAATTCCCCTTTTGCGATTGAACTTTCATAATGCAGTGCCGTAAAAGGAAAGTTATTCTCTTTTAATTCAAATTCAGAAGTATCTAATTCTCTTTCAGGGTTAATCTGTATATAATCTTGCTGATTTATTTTGTTTAGATTAATTATCTTAAGTAAAGAATTTAATAACATTCTTGAAAATTTTATCCATGTTTCAAGGTGATCCTCCAGCTTGAAATCAATATCCTCAAATAAATTCTTTAAGATATAAGGGCTATAGCAATCAAATGAGGTTCGAATATAAAATTTGTTATATTCTATATCTTTAAAATAACTGAAGAAGCCTTTTTCCAAAATAAAAAATTCATCGAATGTTTCATCATTTGAAAAAAAGAGGGTTTCAGCTGTCCTTAATTTAGGTACTCCCTCCTTTAATTCCCAAGGTAATTTAAATGTTGAATCTAAACCTATATTATTTAATGAGGCAACAACTAAATTAATATCAGATTCATCGAATAATTTGATTGAATTTCTTTTACTCATTAAGGAAATCCGTATTCTATTAATCCAAGTATTTTCATGTTCATGGTTAACAGTTTCAGGTATAATAAGATTTAAGAGTTCGACTAATTTTGTTTCTCTACCCTCTATTGGAAAATTCTGCTCGAGTTTTACTTGTAATGCCAAATTTCGGAGCATTTTCATAAAGATAAGGATATTTCTATTCACAGCGGTATTTAAATTCCAAAATTTAAATGCAATACTCGCTCGAAAAGTGACTATTTCTAAGGGAATATTTAAGCGTACAGGTAATTGAATGGGTATTTTTAATGTAAATATTAAAAGTTTATCGTTTTTTATACTATATCTAAAGTAATTTTCTGTTATTCCCTCAATTGTCCATCCATTTTTTTCAATAACTTCTCTAAGGCTTTCTAATTCATTAGGGGAAAAAAGTGATATCGACATTATTTACCGCATAGCATTAATTACTTACTAAAATATTTATCCTACTACTCTAATAAAAATCCTTCCTAATAATTTTGTGTCTATTAGATAACAATTATAAATACTTGAATTCACATGTAAAATTTGTATAGATATAAAATATTTAATTTGGAGTCAAAATGGATATTTCGAAATTTAATCAAGAACTTGCGTATAAAGTCGCAAAAGCTAACGGGCTAGAAAAGAATAATAGAGTTAAGGAAGCAATTAAAGTCTGGATTGAAATTACTGAAATGGTTATTAAGATGTCAAAATTACCTAAACTTGATTTTTCGTTTCGATCCATGTTAATTGAAAGAACAGAACAAATTATAAAACACATTAAGGATTTGAAAAGGATATCTTCCATTCGTTTGGAAACAGAATGGAAAACATCGCCGACATCACCACCACTTAAGAGAGATGAAGAGAAGAACGAAACAAAGTCATTGCATACAAAAAAGGTTGAATCGAATAAACAAACAATCCCCTCTATACAAGAACAAAAACATCCCAATCTTTCTAAAACTGAAAAAAACAATTTAAAAGTTATAGAAAGTGATGATATTAAGAATCTCCCCAAAGGCTTCCAAGAAATTGAAACTTCTGAGGATTTTACGATTATTACGCCTCATGATAAGGAATATGTGGAAAAAATTCTGAATAAAGATATCGATATGAGTGTTTTTAAGCACCCTGAAAACAAATCTGAAGGAACAAGTGATAGAATTGTTATAGAACAACCAAAAGGTAAAAATAAAATGATCTGTTTTGCTTGTGGGATTGAAGTACCCTCGAATACAAAAATTTGTCCCAATTGTGGTACAGCACTAAATTAAATTATATATTCTATAACCTAAAAAGCAATTTAGAAATTATAATACTTTCCTGCATCATTTAGCGAAAATACTCCAAATCGCTCTTTTCTCTTCCTTTTTAACGCTTCCCACCCCAATCGAGATGATGATAGCGTAATTTGGGTTTTATAGATTTTCATTAATTCATATAATTTGTCTCGGTATTCTACCATAGGGATTTTCACTTGTTTTTCTGTGGGTGCCGTAATGAGGTTATATGACGCATATACATAAAATTCTAAGTGGGTCAGTTTTAATTCTTGAGCTGCGGTTTTAGCCATAATATGAGTCGCTTGATGATCGACATGATTATTATTATCACTTGGAATAACTACTCGATCCGCATCTTTGATTATTTCTTTTGCTAACTTAATCCCTTTTTCAATTTGATTCATGGCACCTTGATCATGAAATTCAAATAAGTGTGTATTGGATTTTTGAAAACCAAATGCCTCTGCTGCTGCTTTAGCTTCTTCTAAACCAATTTTTCCAATTTCTTCCTCACTCAAATTGATGTATTCCTTAGCTTCCTCTTCAAGTAACGCGTTATGCTTCCTTCCCCACGTAATTAATGCACAGTTATCTGTTACATATACAATATGAACATCATGCCCTTCTGCCATCCATTTCATAATACTTCCCCCACAACCATATACTTCATCATCTGGATGAGGGGCAAATACTACTATCTTCATAAATTTTCCTCTCTCAATTTACGTAATTTTTCCCTTGCATTGAGGATTCTTTCATATTTCTCTATTGCTCGATCTCTCCATACGGTATTCCACTTTTTAAACCCTGATTTAACATATTTTTCTCTTTTATAAAAATCCTGACATAACCAGTTAAACAAGACGAAATATCGTTTTGCGCCGCTTATTTTGGTTAACTTCCTTGATCGGATACCGAGATCATATCTTAAATGCTTTAAGAGTCTTCCTTCGACTGCATCTTGTAATTTCCCTTCGATTATAGCTGGTTCATAAATTATACCCTCTTCTTCAAAATAATTACGCACACCATCGAAAATATTGCCACGACAGAGCAAGATTTTATCTTTTTCTTTATTAAAATTTAATTCCTTTAATCCACTCTTTACTAATTTAACCGTTTTTTCATAGGGCATCTTATTTTTCCATTCTTCATTTTTAAATAAATTTACGGAAAGCGTTCGAAATATTATTTTTCCCGTATCTTTTCTGAGAAATCCAATATAGGCATTCCCTACAAGATCTCCCGTTCCAGAATCATCAATTTCAATTGACATTAGGCAGACATATAGTATTTTTAATGATAATTAAAGAAATTAACAAGAAAATATCAACTTTGAGAAAATACAGTTTTAAATTTTAAATTAAATTTATAATATTACTGTGGTTAATGATGTTAATTGATTTAATCTAGACTAACATTGAAATTTATTTAAATAGGAGGATATCCATGAATGTTGAGATTTTGACGATTGGAAATGAAATTTTAATTGGAAAGACGCAAGATACGAATTCAAATTGGATGGCAAAGAGAATAGCAAAATATGGACATCGCTTAAAGCGAATAACGACTATTGGAGACAATCTAAATGAGATATCCGCCACTTTAAGAGAGATATTAACACGTGTACCCGATATTATTATTATTACTGGCGGTCTTGGACCAACCTTTGATGATATGACTTTGCAAGGAATTGCAAAAGGATTGAATAGAAATATTGAGCTAAATCAACATGCATATAATTCTATAAAGAAAGCTTATGAAAGCGCAAATAGAAGAGGGATTTTAAAGCTTGAAGGTATGACGAAAGAGAGAGAAAAAATGGCGCATCTTCCTCAAGGAGCGATTCCTTTACCAAATACGGTTGGGACTGCTCCCGGAGTTAAGTTATCGGAAAAAAGCACCACTATTTTTATATTACCGGGAGTACCCGCTGAGATGAAATCAATGTTTAGAAATGTTATAACGTCTATTTTAAAGGAAAATAAAGGAGAATTTATTGAAAGGGGGTTTATTTTTACAGGTATAGGTGAATCTCAGATTGCTCCTTATATGACTCAACTAGAAAAAGAGTTTCCACAACTTTGGATTAAAACACATCCTAGAATTGGCCTTTCTGTGGAAGTAGAACTCTCAATCACTTGTTTTAATGTAGAAAATGGACTTGAGTTAGTTGAAAATGCAATTAATAAAGCAAAAAAAATCATATTAAATCTTAATGGCAGATTAAAGAAGGGTTAATATTATAGACGCCACCATACGGGTGAATTTCTCCATAAGCCACCACAGCTGTGTTTAAGCTTATTTCATAGACATCTCTAAAATTCTGATACTTCAACATTTTGAACATCTTTTGATACACGAACTATTTCAGGTTTAAATTGATCGATTTCTCCTATGATCCAATTTTTAACACCATTTCGAGAAAGTACATCGGAAAAATCTTCAATTTGAACGGGATCAACAGATATTAACATACCTCCAGCTGTTTCATGGCAAGTACAATCATCAAATGCATAGCCTAAATCTTCAGAGAGCGTTTTCGAAAGTTTGATTGAGGGTGTTTTGGTAATCAAGGCAGATAAATTTGAATGCTGAAGCATTTCTTTAAGATGTCCCGCTAATCCAAACCCAGTAACATCTGACATCGCATGAATAAATGAAAAATCTTCATATGAATGAATAATCTTGACAACTTGCTGATTTGAAGTAGTCATTATCCTTATCGCTAAATCAATAGCCTTATTAAGTTCTTGCTGAGAATATTGTTCTAACATTTCTGGGAAATCTTTTAAAAGTCTATATGCTGCCATGACAGCTTGCAAACCAATAGGCTTCGTCAATATTAGTTTATCTCTTTTTTTTACACCACTTTTAGGGATAATAGCATCTTTATGAACGAATCCAGAAGCCTCACCACCTATAAGAGGCCATCCCGAGTAAATAGTATGACCACCAACAATTTGGGAGTTTACTTTTTTCTCTATAAAGTGTTTAATTCCTTTTAATATCCCTTCGGTAATTTCAATAGGGGTACTTGTTTGAATCGCTAAGAACACAAGCATACCGGAAATCTCTGGTACATTTAAGGCAAAAATGTCATTTGTAACATTACATGCAGCAATTTCTCCCATGATTGAAGGTTCATCGACAAGTGGAGTCATGATATCAATATTCTTAACTAAGACCAAATCACTTTTCGGAATTGGTAATACAGCAGCATCTTCGATATCACCTGATAATCCTGTTTTTATTAATAGATTGCTTAAATCTGTTGGTCCAAGTTTACAACTTCATCCGTGTATTTTAACCTGTGAAGTAAGTCTATATTCACTATTTTTTTCCATTTTCACCTCACTGTTGATATATATAATTTTTTTAGAATGGGATAACAATATCAAATGCTCTATTTAGTTCAACTTTGAGTTTTGCTAATATCGTATTACACTCTTCAAGTGACATATTATTAATTACTTGTTGATCGCGATCATAAGAAATACCCCCCATTATTTTTGACGCCAAAGAACATTCAATACACTCAATTTTGGTATCTTTTAATAATAATGCAATTAATCCTTGGAAATTTTCTCCATAAAAAAGAGACCGAATCTGCTTTTTCAAATGATAAACATAAAGATATTCATAATTAGAGGAACTAAATGAAAATAAAATATACCTTCGAAGATTATGTGTAAAAAGTAAATGAATTGTAAGAAGGTTATTAATTTTTGACATGTTTATTATCAACCTTTTAGATTTTTATATATCGAAATATAATATCTGTTATCTCCAACTTGTTCTCCTTGAAATCTATACGGATTCTTGGCAAATGGTTTTTTAATGTTATCGAATTGCTCTCTAGTTGCATAGAATTTTAATTTATCTCCGTTTGGTAGCTTTTTTAGTAGAATTTTTAGTTTAATCATTAAATTTGTACAAGTAAGATTAGTATAATCCGCTATATCAGTTTTGAGCATTTTTTTTAAAATCTATAATATATAGTTAAAAATGTAATTAAAAAAATATAATTCTTTTATGGTATAAACCTTTTCTAGAATTTTTTAATACAATATTAGTTAATTCTTCATTTCCTATTAGTGACACACTCTTTAAATCATTTGAGGGTAATATATCCCTTATTTTCAAAGAAGGCGCATAAGCATAAAAGTTAAGAAACTCCATATCAACAGATGCTTCCAATATTTCTTGCAAATTAAAAATTTTGTCATTTTCACTAATAGCATGTTCTCCTACCATGCAATAAACACCACTTTCAATGAAAATGACTTGAGTAGGGATATTGTGAGAAGCACTTGCCACTGCAAATGAAACACCACCAAAACTCCATTCAGAACTATAAGGACTATGAGTAATGAAGATAATTAATCCCGGGTTTGAATGATTTTCTTGTGTATCTTGGGTGATTATTGCGGAATTAGATGAGAGAATAGGAAAATTATATTCAAATTGATCGATAATTTTATTGAGATTACCAAAATAATAGGATGGTATTGTATCATCAGACTCATAAAGATCATTGGTAGGTTGAGATCTTATATACCCTCTGGCAGTTCCGCAACGCAAACAAGATAACATTGAGAAATTTAAATTTTTCTGCTTTGCTCGACTCTTGGTCTCAATTAGCATACTTGCAATATTTTCGAATTCAGAAGGATTCTGTCCCTTATGACCTAAATGTACTCCATCAAGATAACCATAATATTCGGGATTTAGTCTATAATTTATTGCCGCATTTATTAATCGCAGAGCATATAAAGATGTTCTTTCCATGTATGGGCCAGAATTTTGTAAAAAGCCAAATTTTAAAGTAAAATTTTTGCTATATATTGTATCTATAAAGTATTCCCAAAAACTTATCCTATTCTGATTATTTTCAGATATCAAAAAAAAATTATTTGGATACGCTTCTTTTAAGAAATCAACCGATACACCGAATAGAACTAGCTCAGAGTGATCAATGTAAATTTTTACATAATGAAAAGTTAAAATTTTAATCCATAATTCATGCATCCTGCCATCTATTAAACTATAAAGACTCTCTCCAGTCAAAAAGATTTTGATTTTATATTTATATTTAGAAGATTTCGATTTAAGATAATGATTACCAATTATATTACAAATCCATTCCAATCTTTCTTTATCAATATTATTACAAAATAGAAAATTTAGATTTCTCATAATGATATTAGTGAAGACTTTTTGATCAGATTCTATTTCATTGTAATTCTTATTTCCCACATTCCTGGTTCCAATTTTTTTGTTACCACATTATGACCTTTTTTTTTCATATCATGAGGAATAGTATCCGTTGCTGCAGGAGGATGATCAGTTATTACTACTAATAGATCACCTGTAGAGAGTTTCTTAATTTCATTTCTAACCGCTAAAAGGCAATAGGGACATACTTTTCCCAAGATATCTAATTGATATTCTGTCATTTTTTTACCTCTTATAATCTTAAGGCAGTATTGCCACTACTAATTCAACTATCCAGGCATGAAAGATAATCGCTCCTACAGCTAAACCTAATACAAAAAACAATGAACGCAAGTTTCCTTCAGATCCCATAATAATTTGTCTTAGGGGGCAACCTCCAAGCAGTACACCAATGAATCCCATACCAAAACCTCCGATAATCGCTAAAATAACGTAAGATGCAACCGTTAATCCGCCAGGGGCGCCAGGGATTGGATTTAAGGGATTTGTTTGCGTCATTGACCAAAAAAAGTTTGGAAAAGCACTTGGTATGATTGCCCAGAAGATAAAATAACCTAAAAATCCTCCAGCAATTAAGGTAAGGTAACCAAAGAATAATCTTGTATGCCGAAACATCATTAAATCTCTCATCCCACCTATTGAACAGAACCCAGATCTTTGTGCCAGGTATCCAATCAATAACCCTAATGCAAGAGTTAAAAGAGGGATTATAGTTATAGCCGCTGAAGCAATTAAGAACCCATCAGCCATTAGTAGACTCCTCTCCTTTTCATAGTAAATAGTAGGATTAAGACGCCTACAGCTACACCCCCCGCAATAGAAAGTATCCCAATTAAAGCAACTAGATCTCCATACGAAAACCTTAATGCTGCTCTATATGGACAAGCACCTAATAATAAGGCAAAATTAAGCACTGCAATTCCTCCTAAAAAGTAGAGCAAATATATAAAGGGCTTTGATTTTTTGATTTTAAATTCCTTATTTTTAGTAGCAGCTATGTATCCTCCGATAATAACCCCTATAATCGTTAGAACAGGAGTTGCTGCTGATATAGGAGCGAGTCCTAATGTTTCACCAGTAAAAGCGTTAAAAAGCGCATTTACTAAGTCTCTTATATGGCAAGCAACGCAAAAACCGTATGCTTCAGGTTCACCAGCGCTAATTATTAAGGCTTGAACAAATGCAGCAAAAAAACCTATAACTAAGCCCAAAAACGCGGGAACCTTAATAATATGGCTAATTTTATGTTTACTTTCCTTAGACATAATAACATCAATTAAGGGGTAAATTATATGATTATGAGAATTATTTTTTATTTATTAATTTTTTCAATGATTTTTATCGAATTTTTCGATAGATAATCAGATTGCCTTATCAATAGCAACTAACTTTTACATAGAAAGGATTAGGGAAGGAGAAGATTTATTTTTTTCGTTATTTTCCGATTAATATTGAACGGATCTTTATAATATAATTTAAGGGTTACCTCATCGACGGTTGGATCCGTTAGTTTTCTTTCAATATCTCGTTTAATCTTAAAGACGTAATTGAATTTAAAAACATTTCCTGATTTTAGCTCATCAAGAAAAAGAAGCATTGGGAAGCTTTCTTTTTTAAGGAATAGCAAATAAGGAGGGACTTTTAATGCTATTTGTAATTCTTTAAACACCAAATTAGTTGGATTGTTTAATTTAAAGTTGAAATATATTTTATTACCAATTGATTTAATGTTTTTGAAAAAAAGTAACTCTTTATCTTCTAGAATATTCTCTTCTTCGGGACTATATAAGTAATCATCAATAATTTTTGCATTTAATTTATTTTTCCGAATGTATTTTAGAATTTCCCCCGTCAACAATTCTAGATCCATTTCGATATATGAAGCTAGATTTTCAAGTTTGATACGGTTCATTATTTCGAGATAATATTTTATTTGTGCTAGTATTAATTTGTCTCTGCTCCTCTTATTAAAACTTTTCAGCTTATTGATTAGCAATTCTTTAGTATCAACAAATTTAGTTAAGTAGGGTCTTACAAAAAGATTAAACACGTTATTATCTTCAGTTATCTTTCCGATAATGTTATCAATCTGGTTTTCACTTTCTTCTATAAAGCTTTGAATCTGTGTGGTATTCATCTCAATCACCTTCTTGACATCGGAAAACTCATCTTTTTTAATTAAGGATTTAATTTTCGAGTCCAAAGTATCAAATTGATTATTAAATTTTTTAAATCCTTCAATTGATTGAGTAATGAGGGTTTGAATATGTCCTTGAAATAATTGAAATCCCATTTCATTTCTAATACCGTTAATTTTATGTTCTTCGACAATTTCTTTACGATTTTGAATCTCGATGAAATAATCGACTACTTTATCCTTTACAACTTTGATTTTTCGATCTAAATCACTAAGATATTCTTGAATTTCGATTTTTGTACTTACCCATTTCCGTAATAAATTTTTATAAATTTCGTTAAATTCAACATTATCAACCAGATCTTCACGAATATCATCATCTAATTTAAATAAATAATTCCTTAGTTGAGTAATTTGAAAAAACTTCTCTTTAAGTGCCTCATCTTGAGTATTACTTAATAATATTTGATCTAAATTATCTGGAAAAGTATATTCTTTGATATCATCAAATTGTGCTTTTAAAATTTTGATTCGATCTTGGAAAAGTTTTATTTTTGACTTAATGTTAATCGTAAATTCCTTTTTTTTCTCTACAAATACCTCAGTAATGAACCCTTTTATGATACTCAATTCATCGATAATATTAACTTTTGTCTCTTCCCAATCTTCAATTAAATTAAAAGCAAGTCTCTTATATTCAAATTTATTAATTTTTTTATTAAACTTTTTAATTTTTTTTAAAAGAGTACGATAAATTTTATCCAATTCGATTTCTGTATCTCGAAATTTAAATTCTTTTATATATGCATTCATTTTTTCACGAAAATTAGCGGGAATCTTTTGAAATTCTCTAATTTTCTTCTGAAATTGCTCTAATTCCTCATTTACTCTTCTTATTGTTTCGTGAATTTCACTAAATAGTTGTTTAATGTTTTTTAGAGTATATAAAATTTCATCCTTAACGTCAGGATCGGTTTCTGCATTTAGCGTTTTCTCTAATTCAATGAAAATCCACACAGCAATTTTTTTACTTTCTAAAATTGCACATATATTACGTAAGAGGAGGATTGTTTTTTCTCTTTCCCTCCAAAACTTTGATTCGAGGGTATAAAGAATTTTTGTAATTTCATTTTCAATCTCTAATTGATATTCCTCATACAATCTTTTAAATACCAATGCAACGGCATCTCTCACATTTTCAGAAGGGTTTTCAAACTCTTCAAAAATGTAATTGAAAACCTCAATGATATTATTTTGACTTAGATGATAAAGGGCGTTTATAATAACATTTCTATAGTCAAAATCACTTGAATATAAAGCATTAATCAAATTGGCCCATATTTGATCAAAATTGTTTTTAGAAATATTCACCAATGCATCAATTACACGCAATTGGATTCTATAATTATCTTCTTTTAGAAGAGCTATTAATTTAGGAATAATAGGTATTATTTCGGAGGATTTTTCCTTGCCTATTTCTCCAAATAACCATATTATCAGTTCTTTTACTCGATGTTCTTCATTATATAAAAGATTTAAAAGAACGTACATTATTTTTTCTTTCGATAGAAAATAAGTACCTATTATCTTTAATAATTCTGCGGCAGATCTAGCAACATCGTCATCATCATCGCGTAAATTTACAATTATGATTGATAAAAGCGGTTCAAAATCGGGAATTTTAGTATAATCTTGATTTAATATCTTTTTAAGAGTTTTTATAACTTGCAATTTGACCTTCCAATCATTATCTAAAAGCTTTGAATTGAACTCGTCAATAATTTTATATAATTCTTCTTTATCAATATGTAATGATAATATGAGATTTCCGATGATTTTTACAGCAAGTCTTTTTACTGCAGGTTCATTATCGTAGAAACGATTTTTAATACTCTCAATAAGATCAATCAATAAGTTGGGACGATATAATGAGATTTGATAAAGAATTTCTAACGATACAAGCCTAATCCAAGAATTAGAATCATTAATTAAATTATTTATTACTTTTACAGCTCTTAAAGATATTGTAGGTGATTTATCGCATATTTTATTTAAAAGATTTAGACTTTTATACACCAATTCTTTATCTGAAGGTTGATTTTTTTCAATAACATAAAATAGTTCATCTGCGGCTTTCTCATAGTTACCGCTTAAAATCAAACCTTCTATTTTTTTAACATCCAAAGCAATAATAGTAAATCCGCTTTATTTTGTTTATTTAACAATTAAATCAAATATTGCAAATATCTCATTTGTCGTAAAACTATAAAAATGTTTTTCAACAAATACATAGAAATTTGATATTTTAAACTTAATGAGAATAAAAGAAATAGCGAATCATGATAATCTTTATTTATAACTAAGAAAAAAGAGAGAGAGTTAATAATATTATTATTTAGAACTTTTCTTATCTATTCATTTAATTCTATTATAGCAGAGCCCGGACTTGCTATTCGTTCTCTATAAGTTAAGATACCTTCATCAACTTGTTTTGTTTTCACCAAATCTTTTTCAATATCTTTTTCAGAAACATAACCGCGTTCACCAGCCTCAAATTGTTTTACGATATTTCCATCTTTATCCTTAATATCAACATTTGTTATAGTTGTTTGAGTCACATCAAAATGAACCCTTTTTCCTTCGATTTTCACGACTTTAGCTTCTGTAATAAGTTTATCACCACATCGTACCATCCCTCTCATAGAAGTTTGGGTTTCAATAAGCTTACCATATTTGCCATGTTCTAAAAAATCCTCAAATAATTTAGTTAAAAATCCATATGAGAAAAGTCCATGAGCAATGATGCCCTTTAAGCCAGCTCTTTCAGCTATTTCGTCATTAGTATGGATGGGATTTGTGTCTCCAGATGCTTTAGCATATTCTCTTAATAATTCTCTAGTAATTCCATCAAATTCATTTCTAATAACCTGACCAAAATTCATTTCATTAATCTTTACCATTTTTTAATAACCTCCAATATTAAATTTAATATCCTCCAGGTCTTACAGCAGCAGTAACTACTGGTTTACAGACCATCTCATCATTTTGATTTTTTACTTCTACATGTAATTCTGCAAATAAAATCATATTATCCACAGCTACCCATACCTTACCCCATTTGGCCGTAATATTTAGTTTATCTCCCGATCTTACATCCTCACATCCATCCCAATTATATAGTTGACCCGCATGCAATAATTTCCCGGGATCTAAAATAAAGGTACGTTCTTTGCCCTCTTGAGTTAATTTCATTCCTAAAAGCAGTTTATAAAGTGCTTTAATGGTAAAATGATTAGCAAAAGCATGGCACGCAATGATTCCATCTTCTTCTGGACCGACATATTTTGGATCAGTAATCCCATAAATTTTCGCAAAATCAACAAGTTTTTTATATCTGATTCCGACATTAACTGATCCCGTTATTTCTTTTCCACTGAGATTTTTTACAAGGAATTCTGCATTTTTCTTTACTTTTTCTGGATCCATATTTGCTTCACATTATTTTTTAATCAATATTTTTTATAATATTAATTAATAATTAATTCGAAATTAATTAAAACTTTCATCCTAATTGATCTTATAAAAAAGAAATTATGGCGTATTTTTCCATTTATGTATTTAAATATAAGAGATTTTTGTAAAGATTTTATCTTTAACTTCAGAAAGAGCAAAATAATTGTAAATTCGTGTATGATCTTGTGCTCCATTTAATATTACGCATGAAATTTTATATTTATCAACAAATTTGATTAAATAATTATCAATTGGTTTAGATTTTTTAAGAGGATCATTATTTGAATCAATTTTAGCTAATTTACCAGAAGCTTTTAATTTAATATAATTAGATGTATTTATCTCTTTAATAACATCCTTGTTTCGATTTATGATACCATCTACTTTTTTAATTAAGTAACATTCACCAATCTGAAGTTTATTAGCAATATAGAGAGAAATTGAATCCGATGTTATATCCCAGCTGTATGGTAATTCATCTAACTCTTTCAAGTATTTGAATGTCAAAAAAAGATATATCATGTTATCATTTTTTTTTAATTCCTCAAAATCATCTGTTAATTTTATATTGGGATATTGCTTTCCAATTATTTTTCCATTATAATCCATCGCATATATCGCCATCCAATGTGCCATGGTATCTCCAATTTTTAATTCCTTATCTAATTCTCTAATAAAATTAGCATAAGAGCCCCCTCCAGGAATTATTATAATTTTTTTAATAATATTTTCTTGAAGTAATTGATATAACTGCGAAATTGTATTATTAAGATTTTGAGAGTTCTCTAATATTTTTCCACCAATTTTAAAAATCGCCTTATCTAAAACCATAATTAAGACTTTTGTAAATAATTATAATATAATGCCCCTGCTACTGCAAAGGCTGATGAGCTAATATTATCAGGAATTTTCGTAATTTGTTCAAAATTTATTATATTCTCATACTTTAAGATGAGTAACGATTTTCTTATTAAAAACTCGGCAGATAAACCGGTTATAATAAATTTAGGATTAAATTCAAATTCAGGATGCCGTGTAATTAAATTATTCATTAGTAATCTAATTTCTGAAGAGATTAATTCAATTTGTTTTTGGTAAATATAATTTGCAATCTCATTTAGTTCTTTCTTAGAAATGAGATCTAAATCTGAGCATATAATTCTTGCTAAGCGCGCATAACAATCTTCTAATGAAATTGACCGATTATCCGCTGTATCATTAATATATTGTTCTTCTGTGATGTTATTCAATATCCGATGGACATCTGAAATCAGAGCAAATTTCTCGAATGATATTCTTAATAACTTCTCTTTATAGGGGACAAAATGAGTAATAGAGGGAATCGTCGCTCTTAAACCGCCTGTATAAATTAATTCATGATTTATCATTCGAGAAGTATCATCTTTTCCTACAGTGATAGGAATTGAATTTTTGATGGGAATGATATCGATAGTGGTTGATCCCGCATCGATTAATATGCAATTTTCTATAAAATTTCCAAGAAACAATGCTGTCGCAACCCAATTAGCTGCTGCAATAGCTAAATAGTCTTTCTTTGCCAAAGAATAGTCAACAAATTGATTACGAGTATTAATAAAAAGTAACTTCTTTTGATCAAATACTTCTTTTAATGACTCTAAAATAATAAATATTCCTTCTCTTTTAGTATAGAACGCATCGGAAAGTTCTGCAGTAATACTAACGGCTATATAATCTATACTTTCTAGTGAAACATCCAATCTATTAATTAAAATTTCTACAGCTCTATTAAACATACCGATAATATCTTTATAAGTTTTCTCCCAGAAAGGAAAATACTCTATATGGGAAACTTGTTGAATGATAGTTGCTGCTTCAAATTGGATTAATGCTGCTTTAGTGTTTGCACCACCAATGTCTAAACCTAAGATAAACATAATTTAAGTCTTTTTCTAATTATTAGCTTTATTAGTCTTGATTATACTTATTATATAAATATGTAATTACCTTATCAATATTTTCTCCAGTTAAGCCGTTTGTTAGGAAGTATTCATTTTCTTTTAATCCTAAGTGTTCTTTAAGATAATCAATTTCTTTAGCACTTGCTAAATCCATTTTATTAATCAATACTAGAATGCTAATTTTACCTTCCTTTGTAAAATTATGTTTTATCTCTTGAAATAATTCAATTTGAGAATTAATGGAATATCCACATGCAGGGGTAGGATCGAAAACAAATAGGATGAGATCTGATATAGTTTTTAGAGCTAAAATTGCTTTTAATTCAATATTATTTCTACTAGGCATAGGTCTATCGAGGATACCAGGTGTATCCATTATTTGAATTTTAATTGTATCAAATCGTCTTTGTATTTCTAGATGACCTAAATTGAGCTCTTTTGTTGTGAAAGGATACTCCTGTACTTCAATCTTTTTATTAGTAGAAACATTTTTTACAATGCTACTCTTTCCAACATTGGGATAGCCCGCAACTACAACACACGGGATAGTGTAGTCAAGAGAAGGTATTTTTCTTAAACCTCCTCTTATTTCATTTAGATATTCTAGATTCGCGTTTTGCTTCCTTAAGATCGAGGAAATTCTCCCAAATGCAGATCGCCGAATTTTATCTGCTTCTTTTGGATTCTCTATTTGACTTAATTTTTTTGAAGACTCTCGTTCGATTTGATTGAAAATGGGAAGGATACCATTGAGTTTACCCAAAGTCAATCGTAATTCATCAATATCTACAATTAAAGATGCTAATTCTTTATAAAATTCAGGTAATTCTCCAATCATAGGAACAGTTTTAATAATTTGAAGAATCCTTTCAATAATTTCTTTGATAGCAACTTTGATTCTTTTGAGTTCTTTCTTTTTTGCTTTGAGTAAAATTGGTGCGTTTTTTGAAACTTGTGCTGAACTTTTCATAGCTCTTTTAAACGCAATATCTAGTAATTCTTGACCATTAGGAACATGGTAAAAATCGGAAAAAGGATTGTTCATATTATTTCAAAATCAATGTGTTGAATAATAAAAAGGAACATTGAATTTTACATTTTCTCTTTTAGCTCAGAAATTTTTTTTTCAAGACTCTTAATTTCTTCAGAAGCATTAAAATTTTCCTTGGGAATTGATTTATACAAATCCAGTACATATTGATATCTCGCAAGAGCACGACTAAAATTTTGTGTCGTTTCTTCTTTTTGTGCCTTTAATTTAGTAAACTCTGCTTTTTCTAATTTAATTTTTATTTCAGGAGGAAGATTTGAATGCATTGCCTCTTGTTTTTCACGATATCTCTCTTTCTCACTAATTGCGGTTGATACTCGCTTTTGGAACTTTTCTTCACTTAATTGCCTTTTTTGTTGTTCTAAATAATATTTTTTCTCATCTTCTTGTTTATATATTTCAATGTTTCTAAGTTCCTGATTTAATGTCTTTACCTGGTTATTCCATCCTAAGCTTGAAAAAATTTTAATTGATTGCAAATAATATTGTTTCGCATCATCATATTTCTTATCCTTTATGCTTCTATTACCTTGATCTAATAAAATGTTAGCTTGTTTAATCAATCCCTCCTCTGCTTCTTTTTGTTGCTTGATTATACGTAACTTTTCTTGTTTTTCTCGGATTTTTAGGATTCGGTTATCTTGAATTCCCTTAAGGAGTTCCTCTTCTTTTTCTTCTTGTAATTGCTGGTTTCTTTCTCTTTCTTGTATTTGTTGAAATAATTTAGGTTTTTTCACTTCACGGATACTTTCTGAGGGAGAAGTTGGTAGGATTTCCTTTATGGGTTCCCCTTTGCTCGGTCTTACATGAGAAGTAAGTTGGTTTTGAATTTTCATTCTTCTCTTTTCAGCTTGAGATAAAGATACAATATCCTTTATGGGAATATCTTGTTTATTTCCTTTTCCACCTCTAGTCCATCTTTGGTGTTCTTTAATCTCGTTTATTTGCCAGAGAATCTGCTTACATTCATAATCATAATTTAACTTTTTAAAAATATTGTATGCTTCATTATACATATCAATGGCGTCATCTAATTCCCCTTTAAGGGCGAGTTTATATGCTTTCTCAAGAGTTTCAGTCCCTTTCGTTTCAAGATTTTCTTTATGATTTATTTCTAGTCGAATTTCCTCTCCTCTTGAAAGTTCGATTTGAATTTGCTCTTCTTTTTTTAGACTTTGTAATCGCACGATTTCCTTAATAATAATCGAGCTCTGTCCTGTTAACCCCGCTTTTTCGTAATTCTCTTTTGCCTGGAATAATAATGCAATTGCATCATCATAATTTTTATTTTGAGCTTCAATTTTAGAGCGTTTTTCATAATTTTCCGCTTCTTTGATTAATATATTTTTCATATCATCCAGAATAAACACCATAAAATTTATTATATAATTATAATGAAACTAAAAAAATATAATAAAATTATTCAATAATTCCTTATTAAATAGGATTAAAAATAATTTAATTTTTAGTATAGGATTTTGTTAAAAAAGCTATTCTGTGGGATTTTAGGAGCCACTGGGATTGTAGGCCAGAATTATATCAAACTCCTAAAAAACCATCCATGGTTTGAAATTGTTCATGTTGCGGCATCTTCGAAATCCGAAGGGAAGAAATACTCTGAAGCGGTTAGAAATAGATGGCAAATGAACATTGATATTCCAGAGAATGTTAAAAATCTAACTGTGAGAAATGTCTATGATTTCGATTCAATTAATAAGGATTTAGATTTTGTGTTTTCAGCGATTTCATTACCGAATAAAGAAGAAGTTAAATCGTTAGAATTTCAGTATGCTAAAAGGGGCATTCCTGTAATTAGTAATAATTCAGCAAATAGATGGACACCAGATGTCCCAATGATCATACCTGAAATTAATTACGACCATATTAAAATGATCCATATTCAACAAAAGAGGAGGAATTTTTCTCATGGTTTTGTTGTGGTTAAACCAAATTGTTCTATTCAAAGTTACATGGTTCCTATCCATGCTCTAGAACAAGCGGGATTCTTAATTGAGAATGTGATAGTAACAACACTACAGGCTGTCTCAGGAGCAGGATATCCGGGAGTGCCTGCATTAGACATTATTGATAATATTGTTCCATTTATAGGTGGGGAAGAAGAAAAATCAGAAAAGGAACCTTTAAAGATATTTGGCAAAATCACAGAAGATGGGATTATTAATAGAGATTCAATTAAATTTGGAGCTACATGCATTCGTGTGCCAGTTACTGATGGCCATACTGCTTCAGTCAATTTTAAATTTAAAGATACTGCGCCTGATGTAGGAGAAATTATTGATATCTGGAGAAATTTTAAATCACTTCCTCAAAAATTAAATCTCCCTTTCGCGCCTGTGCATCCAATCATTTATTTAGATAACCTCGACAGACCCCAACCAAAAAAAGATAGAGATAATGATAAAGGAATGGCTGTAACCATAGGACGCTTAAGAAAAGATTCTGTATTAGATTATAAGTTCGTGGCGTTAAGCCATAACACAGTTAGAGGCGCTGCGGGAGGAGCCATATTGAATGCGGAGTTACTTAAAGCAGAAGGTTTTTTTACGAAAAACTAGGTCAAAATTCATACTTATCAATGAGAACATTTAATAGAAGCTTAATCAATGAGAAACTGTTCTTTTTCTTGATAAGTTGAAATGGAGGGAGTTCTGGATAAATTTCAAGATATTTTGATTGCTTGAGCATCCTCATAAGGGAATATAGTGTAAAGATATTTAACTTATTAAGCCTAAATACGAATGTCTCAAATATCTTTTCAATAATCTTTATATCAATTTTGACGATCAATACGTTAAATCCATATTTAATATTAATATTATTCCAAGCAGAACTAAGCGTGCTTATGTTTTCTGTAACAATTATTTCTTTTTGTTGAATAGATTTAATTTCTATCAAGGAGCTGTCTTGAAATCCTAACATCATTATACTCAGAGGTTTTTCTTTATCTGCTATAATTAAAGTTATTCTATAATTTAATCCTAAATACGTATCAACCATATTAGAAATAAACCCAGGAATAGCCCAATATGAGATTTTCATAGGGTTGAGATTGAACCCTATAAGGCGAATTAAAAATCTAAAAATTGTATTGTATATTTTTGGTCGAGGAATAATATTCCAATGAATACCTAAGCTTTTAACGGCATACAACAATTTTTGAAGTAATAACTCAATTCTTTTCTTTTCTAGAGGGATTCGCAATTCCGATAACTCTAACATATAATTAATTAGGGGTTCAAACCTAAGAGAGAGTACGTTATCACTTTTGAATACTTTCCGTATTTGACTCAGTTCTTCTTTATTTAAATCAAAATCCATAGGGAAGTTTTCATTATCTGATCTCTTAAGGGTCAATAACAGCTCAGGTTTATTTTGCTTTCTTGCTATTTTTTGTGTATTTAACGTAAAGATTAGATTATTTGAATGAAAGACTATAGTTTGATTGAAATTCGGCAATATTTCGAAAAATAAGTTAAAAAAGTTAGAGAACTTTAAGTCACCAATTAAGAGAAATATATTTTTTAAGAATTGAACTAAATTAGGCTCAGGGTAAATAACTATTAAATTTTCTTTAATTAGTTTCTGAATCAAATCAATTAAATGTTGTAAATATTCTAAATTTGAATATTTTTCCATTTCCTCATAATATCGATTAATTAAATCAATGGTTCTCCTTCTAAAGAAACGAATAGAAGCTATTCTTATATTATTAGTAGTCAAGAGTGTTGATTGAACTTTAATAAACAGATCATCTAAATGTTTCATATCTGATTGTTTAATAGTGATTGATTTCGTTGGTAATTTAACTATTGAATCATAAATTCCCAATCTACTAGTTTTATAAAGATAAGCATCTGTAGTAATATTATCGATATCGTAATCAGAAATAATTATATCTACTACGTTTTTTTGGTCATTTATAAATTTTGGATAAAGATATTCGAAAAGGAAATAAAGAAGATAACCATCTACTTCTAAATGAGTGAAAGGAATCTTTAGTGTTTTATTAATTATTTCAGGATTTTCTGAATGATTGATTTCGTAATTTAAATTTAACATTTTTAACCAATCTTCCTGAAATCTTTTATTAATCATGGGAATACTAACCTTATTTCAACATTCAATTCTTATCAATAATGAAACTTTTATTAATTACATCCAATAAACTCAGGTTTGGTAAATTTGCTTTACCATAATACTTTATTAATGACTCACAACATTTATTGAGATCGGGCGGACACCCAGGAAATTCTAAAATATGCTTATTATCAACAATTTTATTTTTTTTAGATGATGGGGGTTGTTGATTTTTTAATCTCTTTGTAATTTTTTTCTTCATTTTTTGCTTTTTCTGTTTTTTTAATTTCCTATAACTTCGATCCTTTGTACTACTTATAGCGCAGTCACCAAAAATCATGATATCAGAATTTAAATCGGGTTCAGGGGGATTATCCCCTATTAGAAAAGAAAAATATCCCATATACTTGAGATCTTTTATCATACTACTTTTTAGAAAATTCAATAGATGATATGCTTGACTATAACATCCTGAACAATATCGTCCTATTCTTGGAAAACAGTTCTTCACATTAATATCCTCGAGTTCATTTACACAATGTCGGATTTGTATTTTCGCATCCGATATATTTTCTCCTAATATATTAATTTTATTTAGATTACTTATTCCAAATTGATGTTTTTGCGCTTTTAATAATAGCTCACTTTCTGAAATATCTATATCCATAAGTTTTAAGGTAACATAATCAACTGCAAATGCATTTTCTCCCATCACAATTAAATTAGTTTTTTTACATCTCGAGTCTTTATAGATAAGTGGTCCAGCACCGTCTAGAATATAAAAAAGATCATTTATTACTAAATTCGGAGGTTTTATGTCTGAAATAGCAAGAATATGTGATATTAAATTTTGTTTATATTGATCTTGGTAGAGATATTCTTTTTCTGGCATCTCATTTTTATGTATTTTTTGATATCTTTTTGAAATAATAGAATAAGTATTTAAATAAGATAAAGTGCAGATAAATAAAGGATCTACATTAATCTGATTAATTATAATAAATTTATCGGCGTTAAGAATTACAGAAGGAACATTTACTTTCTTGTTTTCTAATAATATCTCTTTAGTGGGAAATTTTTCTTCCATATCTAAATTCGTAAACATAGCACCTTTACTCTCTATAAATGTTTTTAACCCTGTTATATCCCCAATTAATTCTGATTTTGTATAATCCACGGGATAATCTCCAACATATACTTGTTTAGCACCAGCATCTTGACATAAATCAATAATCTTTCCTAGAGTATCATAATTGATATTTGTTGGATAGCCATAAGGTAATTTTAATGTAATCTTAATAAAGACATGATCATTTTCTTGAATAAATCTATTAATTCCTCCTAATATATCAAATCCCTTTACTAGTGACTCAATAGGATTGTCTGCTCTTATTAACGCCACATCAGTAAGATAATTATCTGATCTTTCAGACATAATAAAAAATTAAAATTTCAAATACAATATATTGTTTAAATTATATAGTTTAATAAATTTTAAGTGGTAAAACCATAAGAAGTGATTATTAATTTTCAATCTCCAAAAAATTAAGATTGAATCTGACGATGTGGGAGTCCTATTTTCCAAAAATACTCTTGGAATTGATATTGGGCAAAGTCTAACAAAATTAGCATATTATAATGGAAATGAATTTTGGCTTTTAATGAAGAAAACCGATGATAAAATAGATGCTATGCTTGAAGAAATACATAATAATTTGGAAAGAATCAAATCAATTCACTTTACTGGTGGTAGAGCTTTTCCATTATATAAGAAATATGCCCAAGATTACAATACAACCATATTGGATGAATTTGAAGCCAATATGAATGGTATTGCCTTTTTATATAAATGGGAAAAAAAAAGAGATGTACTATCTTCTTTAATTGTTACAATAGGAACTGGAACATCAATCATACTTAAAGACAAAACATTTGAACATATCGGAGGAACAGCTATGGGAGGTGGCATGTTTATGGCACTCATGAAACTACTTTATAAGATGGATGATTATCAGGCTATTATTGAGTTAGCAAGTAAAGGAAATAGGTATAATGTTGATTTAAAAGTATCAGATATATATCCAATAGATGATAATAGGATAGATGATCTTTTTCGTGAATATACTGCCGCATCTCTTGGAAAAATAAGTAATAGGCAAAATGTAGAATTATTAAATAAGGAAGATGTAATTCAGTCTATTCTTTGCATTATAGGTGAAAATATTGGGATGATTTCTAGTCAATTAGCTGATATCTATAGTATACAAGAGATCATATTTTGTGGTGGGTTATTAATTGATAATAAAATCTTAAAAAATATGTTATCAATGATGAGCAAACTCAGAAATAAAAAAGCTATTTTTCTTAAGAATTCAGAATTTGCTGGAGCAATAGGGGCTCTATTAACTTAAATATAAATTATAAAATGTGTGCCCATTTGGAGATATCTATTCATAGATAATTAGTTTGGAATTTATTCTCATAGACACACTATAAATGGGCACAAATACTGAAAAATTTAATTAACCTATTAAATTTAAGCTTATTTATGTTGCCTCTGAATGCGCTCTTAACAAATCTTCATTAGTTTTACCCATTTTAATAGCTAATTCCGCTATTATCGCATCGAGATACACAAAAGCAGCAATTTCAAATTGTGTGCCCTCAGGAGTTAGGACGGCAGTATCAGAATGCCCTGCTTCTTTATCTCTCTTAGTTCTTCCTTTAAGTTTGATAGTTATATCTCCAACTCGTCCGATTATTGTTTCAGGATGAGAAGTAATTGTTACGATGCCATAGGGTTTTACCGTATTCACATAATTTTTTAGCAAGCTTACTACAATAGCCGTTGTTCCTGAGCCAGATAATACAATTAAAATATCTTCTTTTGTAAGCGCAGGCATACTTGCGAGATTTGTCACTATATAGACCTCCGCACCGAGGTGAACTAATCTTGTAGCAAAACATTGTAATATGAAAGCAGAACGCCCTGATGCAAGAAGAAAAAATTTCCTTTTATTCATCAACGCATTATACACCAATTCAATGAACTTTTGGGTATGCTTAAAATGTTTCGTCTTATTTAGATGATCAATGTTTTCTTGAAGATTATTCATAATTAATTCCATGGATTGAAATAAAATTTCACGGGCTTTTCCATTGACCTTTTCCTCATTATCCGGTTTAATTTTGTCATTAGAGACCATATATCATCAACAAAAAGTTAATAGTTCTATAATAATATTAAGTCCGGAAATAAAATATACATTTTGGTTATTAATTATTTTCTTTTAAATTTTTAATTAATATATCAAGGGATTAATTATCAATTAATATATGAAATGAAATGCTATAACTTGCTTTTCAAAGCTATGAGTGATTATTTCTTATTATTAGATTTAATTAGTCAATACAATATATATCTCAAGTTTTTTAAAAACAAAATTTATAAAAAAAGAAAAAAAAAGTTTGACTATTGGAGTTATTATTCTCAGTTTATTTGTACTTAATTGCTAATACTAAATCATTCTTAGTAATCTTTTTTCTGTTAGCATGCATGGTAAAGGCTCGAGCTTGTTCGGTAAGGCCAGTTGCTGTCTTTTCAAGATGATCAATTAATAAATCTACAGCATTTCTGGCTACGATGCTTGCACCTTGTTGTTTCATGAGTCTTCTAATTGGTGACCATGCAAAGCTATGTTTCTTTTTAGCCATTTTTTATTCCTCCACTTATAAAATTTTTAAAATTGTAGTTTTTAATTTTTTTAATAGTTATTTTTAAAGTTTCTTAGATAGTTATATATCCGAAGAGTTATTTAAATGTTTTGGCAATTGAGAAGAAGATGAGAAGTTAATTGTATCAAAAATTACGACAAAAAATTATTATTTGGATTAAAGGTTAATGAGTCATGATAGTTTGGTATGTGATCATTGAAAAAAATATGAATGAATTTTAGTATCATCACAATAATTCAAATATCAATTTTGAGGAAATGGTCTTTAATATTGTTTTTTTTATGACTTAAAGGGGAAGGAAAAAAATTTGAATGAATTTTTATTATCCCCTATGAATATGATCCCATCAATTTTCTGATCATACTTAGTAAGTTATAAGCGAATTAATTAGTGAATAATAATGTTATTTTAGAGATCACAATAATAATTATGATATGAAAAGTAATAGTGATGGGATTATGATACCAATTTTTTGCATTAATTAATTTTTAATAAAAAAATATTACTTAAGTGCGAAATTGTTGTAATTCTTAATCTTATATTAAGATCGTAAGTATTTTTATCTAAACAAGAACGGAATGATAAAAAGTTAATATTATCAGATACTAAAACTGTTTTTTAAAGGTTTCAAAATCACTTGAAATAAATGCTTGTTAATTATTTCCACAATTTGTAAGGTTTTATATTTTAAAACAAAAATTTTAATTAATTCTTATTTTCTTATAACTATTAAGAATTAAAATAATACAATTTATTAATTTTTGAAAGGTACAGAAAAATGTCTCAACAAATAATGGTTCCAGGAGCTTGCGGTGTCGCTATCAAATGTAAAGATGGAGTAATCTTGGGAAACGATAGAAGAGCCACTTGGGGCTACACTGTGACGAATAAGTCAACCCAGAAAGTATTTAAAATAACGGATCATATTGGATTGGCAGCATATGGGCTTATTGGGGACTTTCAGATTCTTGTTCGAATCATGAGGGCTCAAGCAAATTTATATGAACTAGATGCGGGGCACAGGATTAATACAAAAAGTCTAGCGAAATTAATTTCCAATTTTCTCTATTCTCGAAAAATGGCGCCATTATATACGAACATCATAGTTGCGGGTATAGATATGGACGGTCCTAAATTATATACTTTAGATGCGATAGGCTCCTTAATACCAGATGATTATGGAGTAACAGGTACCGGTATGCTAATGTCTGTAGGGATTCTTGAAGCAGATTATAAACCAGATATGACAATTGAGCAAGGGGTTAAACTAGTCGAAAAAGCGATTCGAAATGCGATTAAGCGAGACGCGATGAGTGGAAATGGAATTGATCTCTTGATCATTACCAAAGATGGTGCAAAAGAAAAATTTATTGAAATTGATGAGCTAGGAGAATAGCTAATTATTCTTTATTTTATTTTGTAACCTAAAAGTCGAGATAATTTCATAATATTCGAAATATCGTAGGAATAATTACAAAAAATTTTAAAAAATGCATATTTCATTTGCTTGTGAATTAATGTTATTTAATTTGGTGTTATTCATTGTTTTTTTTTGACAATACGTTTGATGAGACTAAAGAAATAAGGGGCTATACTAAATCAGATATTCTTAAGCTAAAAACAGAACTCTCAAATCTTAAATCTGATGAGGAAAATTCAGTTGAATTAAATGATTACCTTGAAAGTAAATTCCAGTATCAGATTCTTGATGAATATTCAAATTACGTACTTGAGATTATATCATTTATTCATAAATATATGTTAAACATTCCCAATGGTAAATATTATGAACTTAAGTTAAATGTGAAAGAAGAATTAAACTTAATTTCGCAAAATTTAGCTAATCTTATTTCGAATGCAGCAACTGTTAAGCGAAATTTGAAACATAACACTTTTCTTGATAATTTTATAGTATTAGCAAAAAAAATTAAAAACGATATTAACGATATCCTTTCCAATTTAACGCCCAATATCGTAAAGATTGAAAAAGAATATGAGAATGAGATAAGGATATGGGTTCGAGCAAATAAAGTTAAAAACCTAAATTATAAATTGAACCCTATACCAAATGAATTATTAATATGGGAAGAAATTAAGGAGTTAAATGTATTTATAATCAGTTTAAATGAAGCAGCGGAGTCAAAAAAAACAAGATCTCGAAAAGAAAAGGTATACTCCTTTCATTTTGATGAGTTATATCAATTTTTATTAAGTAAGGAATCAAAAAAGTTGAGTATACATGAAGAATTAGTTTATTTTCTGTATAAAAATGGATTTTTCGAAGAATACGAGAAGGAAGAAGAATTCATTAATGTATTAGAACGAAAAGAAGTTCTGAAATCCCTAAAACAGGAGATTCGTCCTGTTATTTCATCATATATCACAGATAAATTTGAGAAAATTCTAAATGACATAATTAGATTTGATAAAGAATTTGATATTGATGAAACTCAACAAAAAGGAACATTCGATACGAATGTACTATTGAAAGAGAAATTTTCAGATTTACTTCCTAAAATTATAACTCTGTATTTTAATGGATTAGATAAAACATTTCAGGGTATGATTAATAATCTCAATGAGCAAGAAACGAATAAATTTGTAAAGATTATAAATTCGTTCTACACCAAAATTGATTATTTATCATCTATTATTGATGAATTTGATACTTGGCTTTTGAATTTGGAAAAATTTTTAAAACCGTATGAAAATATCACTGCTTCTATAAAGAAGACGTTGTCAAGTTTAAGCTCTGATATCTTCCGTAGAAAAGAAGAGTATTCGAATTATTTAATAAGTATAAAAGATGAGGGCTTAAGATTAGAAATTAGAAATATTGTGGATAAGAAGATTTCTGAAGTAAATAAAATCATTAGTTCTTATGAAGATGAGACTTCTTTAATCCTTAAAGAAGAATTACCCCAATTAAGGAAAGTTAAAGATATTTTAACAAATTACAAGAAGCAAATAGAGATAATTAAAGAGGAAGTTTATATCGAACTTGATAAGTATAAAGATAGTAATGTTGATATGTATAATATCATTCGATACTGGGAGAGGAACTTTAATAGAAAGAAACAACAGCTTACATTCTTACTATCTGTTTTAGTTAATAAAATATTCAAAAGCTTTAAGGAATTAATTGATCAGGAATCCATTTTATTTGCAGAAATAACCGAAATTACAAAGCAAGCTGAGAATTTTGAGGGCCTTCCTATTAATTTCGCACTATCTGCATTTCTTGCTGAACGTTTAACAGAAGATGAGTTGAGGGAACGGATTGGAGAAATTGAAGCAAAGATAAACCAATTAACCTCTAGTTTGGGGTTGTATCAAGTAGAAAAAGCAAAATTAGACGAAATCTTATCTAATAAAGCTAAAATGAGAGCAGGAGTCTCTGCATCTAATGTCCAATGCACGGTGTGCCATAAAAACATTGATTTTACAAAAAATCAGGTTATAACGTGCCCTTTTTGTGGAAGTACCTACCATTATTTATGTGTAGCGGATTGGCTATCAAAATACAATTCATGTCCTATGTGTCAAAATCAATTTCTAGATCCTAATTTAGGTTTATTTCAGAGTTGAGTAAAATCTCATTATTATAACTTTAAGTGTGTGCTTCTTCAAACATATTTTCTATAAAAGCATTAATGTGTTTTTTAGATTTAGGATCACTATTAAAAGTAGAATAAAGATATTGGCTGATATAACTTTTTATTTCTGATTCAAGATCACTGCGATTAAGAAATTCATAACCCTCAAGTAATTGTTTTGTATTAATTAATGATTCGAGATGTTTCTTAAGTAAAAAAAGAACAAACTCCACTAAGACAGTTCGAATTTTAGATTCTTCTCCTGAAGAAAGCTCATAATCGCCTGTAATTAGTTTATCCTTAATAATATTTAAGTCTAAAAGATTATTTTCAAGTTCCTCAGAAAGTTTTAATTTTCTCACTTTAGCAATGATATCCTTTTCATCCTTCATCCCGAGCTTAGTATCACAGTAATTTTCTAAACTGGCATAGAATTTTACCAAGAATTTAAAACTATCGTCTATTATGTAAAGATTTTCCCAGGTTTCTATATCTAATTCTTTTAAAATTGACTCGATTCCTTCTTCCATCTTTTTTGTTATCTCTTTTAAGTATTGCGTATAATCACCGAATGGAAACCCGAAATAATAACTATTATATTTACTTGATATATCCTTAGGAGATGTTTTTTGAATGTGTAGTTTCTCTTTTCTCACAATTTCCTTTACAAAATTAAGTATGTAATTACAATTTGGACAATATGTTTTCCATGTGCTTAAGATTACTTCTTGTGGTTTTACCCCCTTGCTACCGATATACCCGCTGAATCCTGATAGCTTTTTCCCATCAGAAGTAGAGAAAATAACTTCCTCAGGATAAAATATTCTAGGAATAAATTTAGTGGCACAAACTGGGCAATTAATCATTTCCTTATCTTTCATAATCCATAAATTTAGTGAGTTATATTTTCAATATCTAGATACTTATTTTCTTTTCACATAATAAAAATGTTAAAATCCTTGATATTGATTAATAATATTCATATATTATATCGATGGATCTTTTTGTTACTAATTTTCAAATTGAACGTGGTAATATTCACATAATTGGAGGGAAAAAGATTATATTTATTGTTAGATAAATGCCAAAGATAATCATAAAAGCGCTGCAAATTAATAAAACATACTTATATACTTCAATGTTTAATGATCTTCCTCCAAAATGGACAAATAATGATATTGGAAGATACCATACAATATCTCCTAACTCATGTCCTATAAAAAATAAAATCAAACCTGTAAAATTTTCAAAACTAATATTGAAATTGACCATAAACCCTAATCCCACAACAGCCCACCAAAATTCCCAGAAAGGATTTGATAAAGTGACGAGAATACCACCTATATAGCTATTGCCTTTAAATCTATTATAATTATTTTGTGGTTTAGTAAAATCAAGATCATTTGTTTTGCTTAAAGCACCTTTTATTGATAATATACCGAAAAGTACTAAGAAAGAACCCCCTACTATCCCAATTATCGTTAAAATAATCAAATTCTGGAAGAAAATTGAGGCACCTGTAAGTAAAATTAATATTAGTGCCAATTCAATAGTAGCATGACCTAAAAGTATATAAATTCCTGCCAAATAACCTCTTTTTTCTTTAAAAGATTTATATATCGTATAAGTAAGGAGTGGTCCTGGAGATAATGCTCCTGTGAGGGCGATTAAAAAAGAGAATATAAAAATCTCTAACATGATAATCTAAATAAGTTGCGTCAGAAAAACTTTATGAAAAGGCATTCATAGCCCAATTTAATAACCATACAATTACTATTAAGACAACTAAGATTGGAATCATATATACAAGAAACATATAAGAACCCTTGATCATTTCTCTGCGCCAAGCTTTTAACCCTTTTTCCCAGTTATTTTTTGTCTTTTCTTGCCATGTTTTGATATCTTCACTTACTTTTTGCTTTCGTGCCTCCCATTGAGCTGTCGTTTCAGATTGTCTTCTTTTAATTTCTGTTGTCCATTCTGTTAATTTTGTATCCCAATTTTTCTTCGAATCTTGAAAAAATTGATCTATTTTCTCTTTATTATTAATCCATTGTTCTTTGTTTTCTAATTGCATTTTTTCTAACTCAGAATCCCAATCTTCCAACATGCTATCCCAATTCCTCTTTGAATCATTAAAAAATTTGACTATTCGGTCCTTGTTTTCATTCCATGATTCTTGATTTTTCTTAGCTTGTTCTTCATAAAAAGTTTGGAATTTTTTATAACCTTCGGTAATTTCCGCCATAAAATCCTTCCAACCTTTTATTAAAAGATTGTCTCTTTTACTCTCTTGGGATTCATTATTAAGATTATTTTCTTGGCTCATAATTTGTTATTAAGAGTTAGATGCTTAAATATTTATTTTATGTAAACTTTTTAGTATGAAACATATATAGTAGCAATATATCATGGAATTTAAGATAATAAGTAGCACTTCTCTTTATAAAGCTTTTTCAGAAAGAGGGAAAAGAATTTATTTACCTGATGGAATATTCTATTGGTCGGGGAGAGCAAAAAATGAAGCCGAATTAATTGGAACTATAGGAGTAGCATATGCGTATGAAAAAGATTTCATAAATGGGGGCTCTCCAGCCTGGAGTCCTTGTTATTTAGAAAATATTAAAGACTATTTTCAAAATGTTGAAATCAGTGATTTAGTAACTTATGCTTCTATCCCCGGAATCCAAAAATTAAGAGAATGCTGGAAAAATTGGATTATTAAGAAATCACTGTATGATCCAACTTCCCAAAATCAAGAAATCTCAAAGCTAGAAAAATATATCACAACGCCTATTATTACTGCAGGAGTCACTAATGCGATATTTTTAAGTTGTGCTATGGTACTTAATCCTACAGATTATATTATTCTTCCAAATAAAAGATGGGGAAATTATGATAATACAATTTCAAGAATGTTAGGGGCTAAAATTCACTCTTTCGAATTCTTTGTTAACAATAGATTTAATGTAACTGGTTTTAAAAATGCGATGTACGCCGTTCTTAAAAAGCAGAATAAACTAGTCATAATGCTAAGCTTTCCAAATAATCCCACAGGGTATATCCCAACAAGAAAAGAAATGAGCGAAATAGTTGATTGTTTAAAAGATGTATATTTAGAGAAAAAAGTACCGATTGTTGTTCTCGTTGATGATGCTTATGAACCATATGTCTTTAAAGACGATGCCTGCCAACGTTCAATTTTTTATGACCTTCAACAATTAGAAGAAGATATCATTCCTATCAAATTGGATGGAATTACTAAAGAATTACTGATGTATGGAGGGAGAATTGGATTTGCAACAATTGGTTTAAAAAAAAAATGGGTTAAAGATGACCAAGAATTAGAAATATTGAAAAGTGAGATTGATAATAAACTCTCTGCCATTAATAGGAGTACAATATCGAATTGTAATCATTTCTATCAAGCTATTGCTAAGAAACTGTTAGAAAATAATAATATTCAGAAAGTTTTAGAAAATAGAAAAAGAGTCCTTGAAATTTTGCGGATACGGTTTGAAAAGATTAATGATCTTTTAAAACTTATCGATGACCCGAAGGTTTCAGTCGATCCGAATGCGGGAGGGTTTTTTGTTTTCTTAAATCTAGATCCTGATAGCATTCCTGCAAATGATTTTGCAGATTATCTTCTAAAACATTACAAAGTTGGTGTTATTCCAATTCAAAATCAAAAAGAGAACATAAATGGCATCAGAATTGCCTATTGTTCGATCGATATCAATCTAATTCCAGAGTTTATAAAAAGAATCACTCTTGCCCTTAAGGATTTTAAGTAAATAATAATATTTCACATATATTATTTATAAATACTTAAAAATATTGACCCTATATTCATTGTAACTTTTTAAAAAAAATTGAGGATTAAATATGAAAATTTTTATGGTCGATCAAGGCCAACTGCATGAGATTAATAATCCCATTTTTTCTACTGGAGATGTATATCTTGTTGATGACGATAAAACAATCTATGTTTGGATCGGAAATAAGTGTAGTGTCGATGAAAAAACTGCAGGAGCAGCTCAAGCACGTACACTTGATCAACAAAGAGGAGGTGCTGCTAAAATCATTACTGTTGATCAAAACCAAGAAACGCCAGATTTTTTAAAATTAATAAATACTATGGGAGCAATGAAAGTCGTGGAGAAAAATGTCGCAAAAACAATGCTAAAAGATGTAGTTACAGGAGATTACGCTCAATTTTCTGAACACGTAAATGTATTATATAGAGTATCTTCTGAAGAGTTTGAGGGTATAAATGCTATGAAAATGGTGCAAGTACCCTATAATAAAGATGAATTAGACACTGAAGATTGTTTTGTGTTAGATCTAGGAAATAAAGTCTATGTATGGCAAGGAAATGCGTGTAATGTAAAAGAAAAAGTTAAATCAGGCCAGTGGGCACGTCAAATCGATAGCGAACGAGCTGGATCGCAAAATGAAGTTATATTTGAGGAGGGAGACGATGCGGACTTTTTAAGTGCTTTAGAAAAAGGAGAGTATTATAAAGAATCAGATGCAGTCCAATTAAGAGCAGAATCTAGCTTAGAGCCAGAAACCGAAGCGGATATAGCTGCAGCATCTATTCAGCTAGAATTAAAAACTAAAGTAAAAGAAGTGACTCCTGAAGATATTAAAGCAGATATTAACGAGGTAAAAGTTGCAAGTGCTTCGGGTGCCGCACCGGGTATCCCGGGATCTAAAGATGATCTTTTAACAATAGAGAAGGGTGAAGGTAGAAGAAAATGTCCACAATGTGGCAACGAAAACAAGGCTCTCATCCACGAAAGTATTGACAAGGGAAATATCATAATGGACTATCCTAGGCTTTATGGTAAAAAATACCGCTGTGGTGAATGCGGATTAGAGTGGAGAGAGAAGTAATATAAATTGAAAATTACATTTATTTTTTATATTTTTTTAAAATAACACTCTAAATATATTATAGAATAATTACTTTAAGATTTTTTGAGATCTCTTCTTAAGAGTTTAATTTTCTTTTTTAAATCTATTATTTCCTCATCCTTTTTCTCGATTTCGGAATCTAATTTCAGCTTATCATCTTTAATTCTTTGCATTTCTGTTAGGATTCTGTCTTCGATTTGTTCTGCTTCATATATTTTATCTTTTAATTTTTTCTGTGAAGCAACTAATTCTTGAATTTCATTGCTTTTATCTTGATTAATATTACGGAGATTAGCCAATTCTAATTCAAACTTTCCCGTTATATTTCCTGACTTTTGTTGCGATTCTTCTAATTTCTCTTCCATTCGTTTGAGAAATTCTTCATTGGTGTTATTTTTTTGAGTGAGTTTTTCTATTTCTAAAACTAGTTCATTTATTCGATCTTCTTTTTTATTGATATCTTTTTTCATTAGACTAAATGTTTCTAATTGGGATTGTAATTCTTTAATTTTTTGATTGGATTTTTCATTAGTATTTTGCAATTCAAATATGTTTTTTTCCTTTTCTGTTAAGATCTCATCTTTTTTATCAACTAATAGCTGTAATTTTTCGAATTTTGATTTTTGAATGGTATCTTTTTCAAGATATTCTATTTGAGTTAATAACTCTTTTACCTTTTCTTCTTTTTGCTGGAGTTGATCAAGTATTTCTTTATTTGCATCTTGGTTTACTTTTAAATTTTCTATAACTTCATTAAGTTTTTCAATCTCCTTTAATTGACTTTGAATCATCGTCTCTTTTTCTTGAATTTGTAAACTTAAGTCTTCATTCTCTTGATTTTTAGTAGTAATCGACTTTTCTAGTTGAGAAATATTTTGAATTTGTAATTCGCCATCCTGAGCTTTTTGTGAGAAAATTTCAATTTCTTGCTCGAGATCTTTAACTAAATCATCTTTTTGTACAATACTTTGAAGGAGATTTTCAATAGTATCATTATTTTTTTCTGTTAGTGATTGGAGTTTCTCTTTTTCATGAATATTATTTTCATTTTCACTAACAAGGGTATCAAGTTGTTTTTTCAAGTTGAGGATTTCATTATTTAATTCTTTATTTTGTTCAATAAAGAAATTCAACTGCTCTGAGAGATTTTCCTCCTCATCGACGGGAACCTCTTCTTCGTCGGATTCTTCGATCCAACCGAGAGTGCTAAGTGCGTCTGTTATTGATTCGTCTTGCTCTTTACGATTACCATGTTCTTCAGACATAATATTAAAGACGCTTTTAATTCTATTAAATTTTACTACTTAAAATAAAATCAAAATGCTAAATAATAAGTGCTCTAACAATAAAAAAAGCTACTCAAGGAAAATTTGTATTAATAGTATCTATTAAAAACATATTTTTTATCCAAGAAGAACTTAGTTATGTATCCAATTGAAAGAGCTATAACAAAACTTAGTTCTAAAGGAGAGTGCAAAAAATTTGTCAGGAGAAATTGAATCCCTATGTTTTCTATTGTTGTTAAAATCGCAAATAGAAAATATTTAGCAAATTCTTTTGATGTATCTTTTAAATTGGAGCCTTTTTTTTTGAAAACGACGTATTTATCTAAAAAGAATTTTATTATATAAGTAATACCCACAGCTAGGAGAGATCCCATCAATTCAGACATATTGAATGGGCTGGTGGAGCAATAAAGTGCTTGGATTAATTCAATAGAACCCCAATTATTACAAATAAAAGGCGAGAATATAATTTGATTTGCTTTTTGAATGCCATAATTTAAAAGAATCATACATACAGCAAAAATAAAATAAAGCGCCATTTGTCTCTTAATATTGTGATTCTCCATCATCATCACCTAAACTAATTTAATTTTGCTCCACAAAATGTACAAAATCTAAGGTTTTTTTCGGCTATTTTATTTCCACAAATATTGCATGTTTTTTCTTGTTTATTAACATATTCTTTTTCTTGAATATTCGAGAGAAGTTCCGCATGGTTTTGCGAAATCTGTTGAGTTTGTTGTTGATTTTGTCGTTCTCGATTGGAAGAACGACATGAATATTGAAAGATATAAATAAAGGGAAAGAATAAAAGTTCGCCAAGAATCGGAAGAAATATTAGGCTAATTACCAATAACACAACGGATATGATAAGATAAATATATTGTTTTTTCATATTTATATCGAAAGATTATTTTATATGTGTATAATTTTAAGATATATCAACTTTTAAAGGAGTTTCATTAATATCAATCTTACTAGTATATAATTTAATTAGTCCCATTTGATTTAACTTCCATTCATCATCATATTCTTTCTTATATTTATAAATTCTCTTAATTAGTGAATACAGTAAAGAGAATGCAATTGAAAATATAAGATAAACTGAAAACCAGCCATCGTTATTGAATATTTTAAAAGGTAGAAGTCCTGTATTATATTCTGCATAAACAAACCCAATAATAGCATAAATAATCAAAAAAAGAATTAATCTCAAACATTGAGGGAAAAATTGCTTAGTCATCATCTGCTTTGTTAATTGCATCGATTCTTGCTGTAAATTTCGCATCATTTGAAAGTCTCCGAGCGTCTGAGCCGTTCGCATTCGATCCTGAAGATTTTTTGCTTCTTCTTGAATATGTTTCGCTACATCAGGATTTATACCTAAAATTTTATTTAAGATTAAGCCTAAAGATACCATTCCAAGAGTTATAAACATAATTTGAAGTATTATTGCTTCATTTGTTATAGTTTGATCACCAAATTAATTAAAATATCATTTCAATTAAATTTTGTTATATCCTTTGTATATATTCATGGATAAAAAGGTCTTAAATAATTCGAAAAAGGATAATGAAAATCAAAATAAATGAATGATTCGCATTTCATAGGTTTATTTAAGATTTCCATTTAGGTACCCTTGAATATATTTTGATGCAAGAGTTTTCCATCTAGCAGGCATAGATGAGGCAATAGCACATCCAAGTCTACAGTCTTTACAAAAATCAAAATCATCATGCTTTTTTAAAATCTTCCTTACCTCATAAAAATCATAGATCTTTGATATTGGATATTTAAATCCATCAATGCTCACCATAGGATGGATTTTACAAGGAAAATCAATAAATCCATCATTTCTTATGAAGAGATAAGATTGAGCAACATGACAACGGAGGATTTCCTGATTATAATTCGGAAATCCCCCAAAACCTCCTTTCTCAATAATTTGAAGACTGAGAGGATCAGTTAAAATATTTTTATATTGCCTCCTTAAAGCCCGAATCATATTAGCCCAGATGGGTATTGAAGGGATTAAATCGTCAATATCTTCTATGCTGTATTGTTTATCATGGAAATCTCGTATAATGTTTTCGCAGGGATATAATTCGATTGAACAATTATTTCTTTCGGCTAAATTGCACATTTCTTCAAGTAAATGAAGATTATCTTTCATTACAACTGTACTAATAATTACTTTAACGTCTCGATTATTTGCATAATTAATAGTTTTAAGGACTTTGTCAAATACATTTAGACCACGTTTTTTGTTATGCATTGTTGCGTTAGGGTAATCTAAAGAGAGTAAGATGTAATCCAATCCCTCTAATCGACCATTCTCTCGAAATAATTTTGGCATTAAATAACCATTAGTCGCAATGCCATTTATTAAATCATGCTTCACTCCAGCATGATAGATAAGTTCAGGCAAATCATTACGCAGTGTTGGTTCCCCTCCAGTGAATGAGAGTGCATTGACTCCTAATTGGGCAAGTTCGTCAATTAAATATTTAATCTGTTCTGTACTCATTTCATTTGACTTGAAAGAAGAAGGGAGGTTTGGTATTGAACAAAAAGGACAAGATGCGTTACATTTTAAGGTTACTTCAATTTGAGCTGAATAGGGTTTCTTTTTATCTGTGAATTTGTTTAAAGTAAAATTTCTGAGATATCTAAGCCAATTATTAATTCTCATCGGCGGCATTGCTTTCAACTTTTAATTTAAGATGATATCTATCTGTTATAATTAGCTAACAATTTAATTACAGTTATGATCGAACTGATATACTAATAAAATATTTCTTATATGAATAATTTACTTATCTATGGGGATAAAGAAGAGTACTACTTTTTTTGAAAGAAGAGAAAAGTTCCTTACTTATCAATTTAAAACGCCCTTACGTCAAATTCTATCGTATTTATGGGAATATAAGACTATTTTTAGTATTGTTTTGGTATTTGGAGTAATTCAATCCATTCTATTTTTAACGTTTCCGTTATTTCTAGGACCTGCAATGGATGTATTAGTGAATCCGAGCATTCCACTCGAAAATATCTTGCCTATTTTTTATACTATAGTGATAATCCAATCGATCGTGGGTATTCTCTTTGGAATTAGGATTTATATCAATAGATGGATTGGCGCAAATGTAATTTATAATTTACGAAATGATTTATTCCACACAATTCAGATAATGAGTTTTAAATGGCTTGATGAAAATAAAACTGGAGAATTAATTTCAAAATGTACAAGTGATGTGAATCTTCTTAAAGAATTTCTTGGTAATAATTTTCAGTACTTTATAGGACAATGTGTTACCTTTTCGTTTAGTTTTATTATTCTTTTTATAATTAATGCGGAATTAGCTTTTTTTGTACTGATAATATCTCCTGCTTTGTTTTATGTGTTATTAAAATTCCGAAGAAAGTTAAGGCCAGTATTTAAGAAATCTCGTGAAAAATATGCTGATTTAACGCATGTTATTCAAGAGAGTGTTCAAGGGATTAATATTATAAAGTCATTTGGTAGAGAATCATATGAATTGGAGAAATTCTCAAGTGAGAATGATAGTTATTATAAAGACTCTATTAAAATTATTAAATTACAGGCAATTTTCGATCCCATTATTTATCTTATTGATAACATTGCATTTTTGATAGTATTATTGTTAGGGGGTATTCTTGTTCTTGAAGGTGATATTACATTTGGAGATTTGTTTGCTTTTGTCATGGTCTTAAATTTTTCTGTTGAACCACTATACTTTATATCAAGATTTCTTGGTAATATGCCCCAAATTTCTGAAACGTGCGATAGAGTTGTTTACGTTCTCAATTCAGAAGTTATTGTAAGAGAAGAAAACAATGCCATAAACATACCTCCTATTAAGGGAGAGATTGAATTTAAAAATGTTAGTTTTAAATATGAAAAAGATAGTGAAAATTATGTTTTAAAAAATGTTAACTTCAAAGTGAAACCGGGAGAAAATATTGCTATTTTAGGACCAACAGGTTCAGGAAAGTCTACACTGGTGAAGTTAATTCCACGTTTTTATGATACTACAATGGGAGATATTTTTATTGATGGGATAAATATTAAAAAAGTTAGCTTTAAATCACTAAGAAAACAAATTGGATATGTTTCACAGGACAGGATGCTATTCTCTCGCA
>Ga0307433_1000368_pt1 | contig 37687 bp, 42 predicted proteins | sample SalMarWE160210MG_FD_202166 | JGI IMG/M metagenome (GOLD analysis project Ga0307433, IMG submission 202166) | Salt marsh sediment microbial communities from the Plum Island Ecosystem LTER, Massachusetts, United States - WE1603-210 | ecosystem: Environmental > Aquatic > Marine > Intertidal zone >... | reverse complement strand
TGAACAATCGTGCTCCCGAAGGGGCCTACCGGTCAACCCCTAATCTGGCAACTATTTCTACCAAGTCAAGAGATAAATAATTAATTATATATATAAACATATCATAGGAGTACACAGAGAACAAAAAAAACAGAATTCAGGAGCCAGAAGTCGGAATCCAGAATCCTATCCCTATACCCAACAGATTAAAACAGATTTACAGGATTCTTTAATTTTTTTTACTATCAGCCGTTCGCTGGTTTTCGTTTTTAGTTTTGACTCATGACTCAGTTTACTGATTCGAAGAATCTACTTAGCAAGTGTACCGTCAATATCAAATACGAATAATTGCATTTACTATATCAGCAGTGATTTTAACCGGTACCGTCTCCTTTCTTTTTGGAAATTTCTTCCCAATTAACCTTTCCCGTAAACTGCATAACTACAAATAAAGTTACAATGCTTAGAATTGTTATGGCAAGCCCGGTAAAACCCTCGAAGAAAAAGGTATAAGAAAATAAAACCAGGTATATAAACTGAGAAATCGCAATTTCAACAAATGCAAAGCGGTTACTGACAACTAATCGCATATAAGTTACAACAAGAGCTATCGAGACAGCAGAACTAATTAGAAATGCCGCGTGAATAGATATATGATCGACAAGATAAGCCAAAAGCATGTGAAAACTAAAGAATGCTGCTCCAATAAAGAAATAATTCATAGGATGAATGTTTATACCACGCAGTGTTGTAAAGATGAATAACAAGAAGAAAAACAAAAACAATGAAATAGGAGCAGAAAAAGTGACCTGACTAACCCAGGGTCCGGGATTAAGTTTTCTGGGTAGATCCATCCCGATTTTTACCCCCGTTAACAGATTGGAATATTGCCATTTTAACTCCCAACCTTTTTCTTTTTTTGTTTTTTCCGTCGGAGAAATACTGTTCTGCGGAAAGTCTATTTTATCAAAATCGGTATTCATTGTAAGAATAAAATCTTTAACCTGGGTTACATTCTCACCAAAATCATACCACCACTGATCTAACCCCTGGGAATTGTATGAGACTTCTATTGTCTCTTTTTCCCCGGGAGAAAGTATTATAGGATACGCTACTCTACCTAATGATATGTTTATTCTTTCTACTTCTTTATCATTTACTAAAAACTTAAAATCGTCATAAACCGCGCCCGCGGCAGGAAAATCGAAATTAAAATAAATAATATGGGATTCATAAGTATCGTTAATAATTTCGTACCATCCCGAAAAGTCCACAGCATAAGTAGAATACCAGAGCAAACCTTTTTTTCGATGTTCGAGAGATAAAGAAACATCGATTTCGCTTGCCTTAAGCGGCAGAGGATGATTGACAACATAAGTTTCGAATTCTTTAATAGTTTTACCCGATTCAATTCTCTCTGTTTCTCTCTTTTCCTGTGTCTTATAATATATAGAAGGGGCTTTTTGCAACTGCATTGTACCCCATAGCTGTCTTACCATTCCTTTAAGTTTGTAATCCTGCGTATGTGTCCTTTTTAAAATAGTAGCACCAAGAACGAACCAGGCCATTACTATGAATACATAAATCAAAAAAATTACAGGAAGTTTTTTCATAATTTTATCCTCCGAAAAAAGCTATCCTTGTTAATGGCAAAATTAAACTTCAAAAAAAATCCCTATACTTAATATCTCACATAATAATACGTAATACTATATAAGGCACTACATTAAAGAAAAGTATGCATATCTTATAAAACATCATCCCGGAATAAATAATGGTATTAAATTCTTCCTTTTTAATATCGTACCATTTACCGTGAACTCGATAAATAAAATTACGCCCCAATGTAAAGGCTAAGAAACTCATCATTAATAAACCCAAATTAATTATTGCACTCCAGAGTAAAAAATCTAATAAAGGATCCATTTAATACCTCCTATTTGTATATATGGTACTATGATTTAAGCATTATGTCAAGAAGTTTTTTGGTAAAATCCCTATATCCAAAAAAACACTGAACCATAAAGAAGCAGGTAAATGGGTATATGCGTAGATGTGTAAATGAGAAAAAATAGTCAACCCATTTACCCATAAGTCCATCGACTCATTTACTTAAACCTGAACCCCAAAGACCAAAAAGTTTTTTGTTTCAACTAAAACCTAAGACCTGACACCTGAAGCCTACAATCTATTTCGCGAACAACATTTTCTTTGGTTCGGAAAGCACCCCATCTACACTTAATCTATAAAAATAAACACCCGCATAAAGCGAATCTCAAAGCCCTTGACAAAAACATGAGAATGTATTACATTGTCATACAAAAGGAGGAGATATGATTAGCGTAAGATTACCTAAAGATTTAGAGAAACAACTACAAAAGATTGCCAAAGCCACCAATACTACCTTAAGTTTCAATATAAGAGAAGCTGTAAGAATGCACATCGAAGAACTTACAGACATTTGTGAAGGATTGCAAAGAGCCGGCGACAAAAATGCTAAATATCTTACTACTGAGGAGTTAAAAAAGAAACTTGGCCTATAAAGTACTCTGGGACTCAAGAGTAGAAAAAGACCTTTCCAATTTAGATAAAAAAACAAAAGTAAGAATAATAAATAAAGTAACTACTTACCTAAACAAAAAACCTGAATCCCTGGGCAAAAAATTATCCGGAGAATACTCACAGTATTACAGATACCAAGAAGGCAGTTGGAGAATAATTTATTCTCTTAACAAACAAGAAAATATTCTTACTGTATATAAAGTTGGTCATAGAAAAGAAGTATATAAAGATTTCGGACGAAAAATGCTCCCAATAGCATTATTGATATCTCTGCTAAAAAATAACCCCTTTGGGTAACTCTCTTATCAATAAAAAGACTTAAATTATAATTTTTTTCGTACAAAAATTGACAATCAATACAAATATTCATAAAATGAACAAAACAATATTTTTATGTGTTATAAGTATAAAGGAATGGAAGTGGATAATTTAATAATCGAGAAAGCGAAATCAGGAGACAGAGATTCCCAAGAAATTATATACAAGGAATTTAAAGATAGAATTTATACACTTGCTCTTTACTATACAAAGAACCCATCGAACTCATCTGATGTTACACAGGATATATTTATAAAAGTATTCAGAGTATTAACTAAATTTAATGGAGGGAGTTTTAAGGCATGGATATACAGAGTTTCAATCAATCATATCTTAAACTACGTAAGCAGAAAACAAACATTTGCAGATTTAAAGCAAAACTATCTTAAAACAAATGATAAAAATATCGAAGAAAAAATTATGATTGAAAAGACTCTTAAAAAAATGCCGGAAAAACTTTCTTTCCTTTTAATATTACGAGAAAAAGAAGGCTTAGGTTACAGAGAACTTTCAAACGTTTTCGGAGTCCCGATAGGCACCATAAAATCAAGACTTTATAAAGCCAGAAGAGTTTTCAGAAAATTGTATGGAGGTAATGATGAATAGAAAGTTAAAGATTTTTCTCTCTTCTTATCTTGATGGAGAATGTAATAACCCAGAAATAGTGGGAGACATGTTAAAGAAAAACAGAAAAGCTAAAGAGATTTATACGGAACTTTTAACTAGCAAACAGATTAAAGACTTAAAATATACAGAGTGCCCTTTATCATTTGATAAAATTATTTTATCAACAAAAAAGGAAGCCATAAAACAGTTACTTGTAACCGCGGGGGCTGTAGCAATATCGATATTATTCCTTTTCCCAATAATAAAAAGCTCACGCCAGGCTCAGCAATTTAAAAATAAAATTTTGACGGAGGTATTGAGATGAAAAAGATAATTATTTCTTTCATTTTTGTGAGTATCTTTTTTTCTTTATACGCATTCTTCTTCTACTCCAAAGCGCTTGAATTTGCTATAATTCCGAAATGGGCTATTCCTTTTTCAGCAATTGCTTCTTTTCTACATAAGGCTCCTGGTTTTTTTATCGTACTACTTTATCTCTTTGGACTATTAGCCTTTTCATATACAATATATCTTTTTACAGAAATAATTCACAATCGGACAGAAAGCTGGTTGAAAACAGGTTATTTTTCGTTTATAATCGCGATTACAATTATATATGCTTTTATTTATTCCCTGAATTTTTATTTTTATCCCAAAATGATACCGACGAACAATCTAATAATAGGATGCCTCGTTTTCTCCACGATTTTCTTTTCCCCATTACAACGATTTAAAAAATATATAATCCCATATATTATCTTCTTAATAGCTTATTTCGTTATACTTGAAACTTATGGGAATTTACTCCTAATAGATAGAAATATAGCGCTTATCTTTTATCCGGCATATATAATACTGTTATATCTTTTAATATATCATTTCCTTATGAACGAAAAAATGAAATATTATCTTATAATACTTGCAGTATTTGTACCTATAAAATATCAACAAGGTAAAAAATATAAAACATACCAAGTTCACAAAAAATCAGTCGAGTACACAATGATTATACCCTCAGCAAATTATTATAACTTGAGCACCATAGAACATCCTTCCGAACTAGGTTCGCTATACAAAATCATACTAGAACTCGACTCTATAACCGGCTTTAAAAACGCGCAATACGATCCTTACTATTGTCTTTTTTTGTTTAAAAACCTGAATCTTAATAAAGAAAGAATAAAAGAAATTAAAGGATTGATCGAAAACAAGGACCTATATATCGGTAAGATACAAAAACGAAAAATTAGTGATATTATGGAAAGATGGAAAACTAAAAAAGAAACAGGAATAATAATTTTAGTAGTAACAGGAGAAATTCCCGATAGAATTGGTCTTTTAAAATATAGTGGAGGTGGATTACTTAGACATCAGGGTACACTTATCACCAACGTTGTAGACGCGACTCTTCCAGGAACAGAAGGGATCACAATATTCAGGAACGTGCCTCCCGGGAAATACGAATTGATCTTACTTTATAAAAAGAAAGTTCCGAACTACAACGTAAAAATACCAATTATCGAATCGAATAACGACACGTTGAATCTGGGTAAGATTGAGATAAAATAATAGAATCTAGAAACCAGAAGTCAGAATCCCAACAAATCAGTCCAATGTCCAAAGTCCTAAGTCCAATGTCAAAAAATTAATACTGGAACCTGGTATCTGGTCCCTGAAATAAGCCACGGATTTACACAGATTATTTTAGTCCAATGTCAAAAATCAATACTGTAACCTGGTACCTGATACCTGAAATAGGACGCAGATTTTCAGGATTTTTTTGTTGTTTATTTGCTGTCAGCCGTGAGCGGGTTTTTGTTTTTAGTTTTGACCCATGACTCAAGACACATGACACATGACTCAGTTTACCTATTCGCAGTATCCGCATTCATAACATTTTCCATTATGAACACAAATCACACCACCACATTCCTCACATTTGTATTTTTCTTCCTGGGATTCAAGAAATTTCTTCATTCCATTTTCCTTGATAAAATTAAGATTGTCGATCATGCTCATTTTATATCTTTCCCTGTAACCTTTATCAAGCTTTTCTAAAATTTTACACGGAAAGTCTTCACATTCGAAACAATAATCTACCTCTTTCTTATATGCCTTTTCGCAACGTTTTTTTATGAAAGCACAATATTTATCTCTTGCCCTACAGCCGATACAGGGATTTTTACTTTTCTTACCGCTTAAGGCATACCCAAAATAAGCCACACATATTCGGCAGTTCATACCGCAAACAGCAATCAAATCTTCTTTCGTTTTCATCATTTTTTTTGTATAAGACTAAATTTAGAATACTTAAGAAAAATAAAAAACAAATTAAAAAAACCTACTTAACGATACCAGGAATTTCCTAAAAGTTGATTACGCGATTTTTCGTCATTTAGAAAGAGTAAAAGTTGGCCTTCTTCAAAACCGCAGGCATAAAGTTTTTTAATCCACTCTGTTATTTCTTCGTAAGAGGCTTTACGACCATGATGGAGTATAGGATAGTTCCTCTGATGAGTACCAACAATTTCCGCAATAATTGCTTCTTTTTGAGACACTTTTACTCCTCCTCTCTTAATATATTACTATACTAGAATCGTACAAAAAAAAACAAAAATGTCAAGTACTTTTTTAACAAAAAAACGTCGCCACAAAGACACTAAGACACAAAGTTTTTTTACTTTTAATCTTTGTAAATCCGCGGCAATATGTTCTTAGCCACGCGCTACTTTTATTTCTGTCATTACGTCCGCAAACCTATTAGATAAATCCATTATCTGCTGACTGTGCTGTTCTATTTCAGCGAGAATAAATTTTTTCTTCTTTTCAGAAGAAATATATTGACTTGAAAGTATTTTGAAAAGATCATTGACTTCAGAGGATTCAAACTCATGAGCAATTCGATACGCGTCATGAAGAGTTCCAATTTCTTTATCTGAATGTTTATCGAATAAATTTTTGATTGAATGCGTTTTTAGGACCAATTCGACTTCAGGCAAAGATAGAATTTGTTCCTCCGAAAGAGATTCCTTTGTTTCTTCCAACCAATCCGCGTGAGTAATTTGATTTAGATTCATCTTTTTCCAAAAATCCTCAACCTCAGGTACATGGGAAAACAACTCCGCGAATTGCTGATACATCTGCCCGACTTTCCTCTTAGTCTCGATAGCGCTCTCAAATATTTTCCCGAGAACTAATTCGGCATTAGAGTCCGACATTTCCAGACCTCCTTAAGGATTAATATTTTCTACTTATAATTGTATTCAATTATACTGCAAATGTCAAGTATAAAAATTATTGAAAAACCCTATATATTTTTAGTATACAAGTAGTAAATAGGGAGTAGTTGGATCGTTAGGTCGTGGGTTCGTTGGATAGTTAAAATAAAAAAATAAAAAAGGTAAGGTGTGGTGGGTAATCCAGTGTTAATCTGTGGCAATTTTTTAGTTGGTTCGTGGGGTCGTTGGTTCGGAATTCCTTAAACCACCTAACGACCTAACCGCCTAACGTCCTAACGATTTAGTGTCCTCTGTGGTAAATTTTTGTTTTTGCCAACGAAAAACAAATATCCCTATCAAAGCTCCGCTTATATCTACAAGAATATCAAAAAGATCATCCCATCCCACAGGGCATTTAATCGATACCAGTTGAATCGTCTCCTGCAGTAAGGATATACCTAAAGCAATTAAGCCTACTTTAATTGGAGATACAAGTTTCCGTCTATTTGAAAAAACGGATGATATAAGCCAAGCGAGTATTGCATAAAGGATAATATGCATTATTACATGAGACAAGTCTGTTCTAAAAGCCCTGTCAAATCGAGTTTTATAAACAGTCGAAAACTGACGCATAAAGTAAAAAGGAAAAAGTATTCCTATACCCCAAATAATTAATAGTATAATGCGCCATTTTCGTTTCATAATTTAATCGATACCTTATACCAGGTCTTCGGCATTAGGTTTTAGTTTTGACTCTGGACTTTGAACATTGGAATATGTTCTAGTATACCACTTAATCCATAATCCTTGAACTTCTAATGTATACGCTTCTAATCCTTTCTGAATTTGCGCTCCAATAATCACCGCATCAGTTTCAACATCAACGCTTTCTGCGCGTGCAGACGATTTTCCGCCTGGTCGAAGACAACCGAATTAGGTCCGTCTATCACATCAGCTGTAACCTCTTCACCTCTAACAGCAGGCAAACAATGCATAAATATATAATCATTAGCCGCACAGAAGGCAATATCTTTATTAACCTGGAAAGATTTGAAAGCTATCCTTCTCTCTTCCGCCTCATCTTTGAATCCCATAGAAGCCCAAACATCCGTATAAATAACGTCGACTTCGTCCGCGGCTTTTTTCGGATCATTTGTCAGCAGAATCGAACCGCCGGAAATGGCAGCCAATTTTTTAGCTTCTTCCACAATTTCTTCATTCGGTTCATATCTTTTCGGACAGGCTGCCCGGAAATCCATCCCCATAAGACCTGAAGCCAACATCATAGAATGACATACATTATTCCCGTCACCTATAAAAGCTAATTTAACTTCTTCGAGTCTCCCCTTCTTCTCGTATATTGTCTGGAAATCCGCGAGTATCTGACAGGGATGCTCCAAATCCGAAAGTCCATTTATCACAGGAATGCTCGCATTTTCGGCGAGTCCCGTTACGGTTGAATGCTTAAAGGTTCTTGCCATAATTCCGGAAGCCCATCTTGAAAGATTCTTTGCCACATCCGCAACACCTTCTCTTTTCCCAATACTGATATCAGCCGGCGCGAAATAAATCCCCATACCTCCGAGTTCATAAATGCCTGTCTGGAAAGTAAACCTGGTGCGAAGAGAAGGTTTCTCAAAAAGCATTGCAAGAACTTTACCTTTTAAAGGTTCTTTTTCCATTGCTTTTTCTTTCTCTTTTTTTAATACACCGGCGTCTCTTATTATTTCTAAAAACTCTACCCTATCGATATCTTTTATCGAGACAAAATCTTTTTTCATTTTTCCTCCTTCTCCCACCTGCTAAGTTCCATCTGATATTTTAACAAATCTTCTTTAGAAAGATAATTAAGTATCAACACACCATTAAGATGGTCTATCTCGTGCTGAACCATTCTCGCTATAAGACCTTCTACCTTATATTCTACTTCTTTCCCATCCACGTCGAATCCTCTTACAACGAGAACCTCCGCCCGATGAACCTCTACGGTAGCAACGGGAACAGAAAGGCATCCTTCACCCATCACATCCTCTCCATTCGCCTCGACTATTATAGGATTCACCAGAACTATTCGCTCATTCTTTTTTTCTTGATTTGCTCTACCAACAAAAATCTGGCTCGCTACTCCTATCTGATTGGCAGCGAGCCCCAACCCTTCTTCATCCGTCATAACCTTAAACATTCTCTCAACCAGATGATGAATATCAGAAAAATCCTCCACCTTTTTGGCTCTCTCGTGTAAAACCGAATCAGGATAAACTCTTATTTCACTCATCTTTAATTATTTTTAAATTTAACTCCTTTAATTCTTCATCACTAACCGGCCCCGGAGATCCTTCCATAAGCCCAAGACCACTGAGAGTTTTTGGGAACGCAATAACATCTGTAATCGAATCACCTCCGGCAAGAAGCATACACAGTCTATCAAAACCGACTCCCATGCCTCCATGAGGCGGAGCCCCGAGAGCTAGCGCTTTAAGTAAAAAACCGAATTTATCCATGGACTCTTCTTTACTCATTCCTATAACCTTCATTAACTCTAACTGAATTTCCGGATTATGGCATCGGACACTACCCGAAAGTAATTCTATGCCGTTTAAGACTAAATCGTACTGTTTACCAATAATCTCACCTGGATTCTTTTCTATATCCTTTACATCCCCTGTGGGTTCAGTAAATATATGATGACAGGGAATCCAACAATCATTTTCTTCGTCCCACTGGAACATAGGAAAATCGGTAACCCATAAAAACTTCCATCCTTCTTTAATAAGATTCAGGGCTTTCCCGAGTTTATCACGTAAAACCCCAAGAGGAACAAAAACTTCCTTCTCCTTATTACCCACAATCAGGAACAAAGTTTCTCCCACTTTCAAATTAAAAACATCGCAGTCCTTAAAATATTTTACAAATGAACCCTTATAATCCCCTTCTACATTCATCAAATATAAAAGCCCCTTTGCTCCCGATTCCCTAACCATTTCTTCAAACTCTTTTATTTTGCTCCGGCTAAAAATACTCTTAACTTTAATTCCTTTTATTTTATCAGCAGAATTCAAGATTCCGAAATCTCCACTTTTCCCCGCCTTACTGTAATCCTCAATGATAAGAGGGTTTCTAAGGTCCGGTTTGTCTGTCCCATATTTCTCCATAACTTCCCTGTAAGTAATCCTGGAAAATGGCGCGGATACTTTTTCTCCCAATCCTTCTTTTAGGAAAGCAACCATCAAATTTTCTCCGACCTCGAACACATCTTCCTTTTCCACAAAAGACATTTCTAAATCTATCTGAGTAAATTCGAGCTGCCTGTCCCCTCTCATATCTTCATCACGGAAAGACTTTGAAATCTGGTAATATCTATCAAAACCCCCTACCATAAGAATTTGTTTGTATAACTGCGGAGACTGCGCCAGAGAATAAAATTTACCTCTTTGAAGTCGTGAGGGAACAAGAAAATCACGCGCTCCTTCGGGTGTAGGGGTCGCGAGAATTGGAGTCTCTACTTCCAGGAAACCTTTTTCATTCAAAATTTTCCTGGCTACCTGCATTAATTTATGACGGAGGATTAAACCTTCGAGGGCTTTATTTCGTCTAAGGTCGAGATATCTGTATTTGAACCGGAGTTCCTTCTCTGCCTGAACATCTTCCTGTACAACAAATGGAGGAACCTCAGAAGCATTTAAAATTTTTAAGCTTGAAGCATAAACTTCTATTTCTCCGGTATCCATATCTTTATTTATCATATCCTCGGGTCTTTTTCTAATCTTACCGTCTACAGCAATAACCCACTCCAATCCTAATTTTTTTACTTCTTTAAGATCAAAATTTTCTGATGAAAACACAATTTGAGTAACACCGTACCTATCCCATAAATCGATAAAAACTATTTCTCCGTGGTCACGAATCTTTCTGATCCACCCAGCCAAAGAAACATCCTTGCCCTGGTCTTTTGCTCTTAACTCTCCGCAAGTTACATCTCTTAACATTATAATCCCTCGATTATTTTTTCAACATCCATTGGAACTTCTTTCTGTTCACCCTTATCCATATTTTTCAACTGAACAACACCTTTATTTCTTTCATCTTCTCCTATTATTATTACCCATTTCGCGTTTTGCCTGTCGGCTTCCCTAAACTGAGCTTTAATACTCCTGTCCATAGTATCTTTGTCACACGAAAAACCCTTCTCTCTCAAAGAATTCAATATTTTCCATCCCACAAGACCGGACTCACTATCAAAAGCAACAAGATAAAAATCTAAATTTGACTTTTCTTCTTCTTTCGGCAGAAGTAACATTAATCGGTCGATACCGACCGCGTAACCGGAAGCAGGAGTATTTTCTCCTCCCATAAACCCGATCAATTCATCATATCTCCCACCTCCCCCAACTTCATTCTGAGATCCTAACCCGGGGTGAACAAATTCAAAAACCGTTTTAGTATAATAATCGAGCCCCCTTACAAGCCTACTGTCTATATTAAATTTAATCCCTAAATAATCAAGATGACTTTTAAATTTTTCAAAGTGCTCTTTACAATCATCACACAAAAAATCCAAAGGAAAAGGAGCATTTTTTATTTTTTTTCTATCTTTTTTACAATCCAATATCCTCATGGGATTCTCAGAATACCTTCGATTACAGTCTTCACACAAGTCGGACAATTTTTCTTTTAAAAAACTCTTCAATTTTCGAATAAAATCCTTCCTGCACACCGGACATCCAATCGAATTTATATTAAGCTTTATGCCCTCAATATTTAAATCCTCAAATACATCCAGAGCCGATTTTACAAGTTCCGCGTCGATCTCGGCAGAAGCAGAACCGATTACTTCGGCTCCGAATTGCCTGAATTCTCGATATCTTCCTTTCTGTGGTTTTTCCTGTCTAAACATTCTCTCTATATAATAAAATTTCTGCAGGACCCCTTTGTTAAAAAGCCCATACTGAAGAAACATTCTTACAACCGAAGGAGTCCCTTCGGGCTTTAACGTAAGGCTTCTGCCACCCATATCTTCGAAAGTAAACATTTCTTTTTTGACAATATCCGTGCTTTCTCCGGTCGATTTTCTGAAAAGCTCTGTAGACTCAAACGTCGGGAACCTGATTTCCCGGAAATTATATTGCATCATTTTTTTTCTGATAATATCTTCCGCTTTTCTCCACCTGATGGATTCTTCGGGTAAAATATCTTTTGTACCTTTAACATTTTGGAAATTTGTTTTAAAACTCATATATCAAAATCTCCATTTTAACTTAAAACCCAGTATGCGAAACCTACTCCGGACAAATTGAAAACAAAATCATAAATGCTTATGACTCTTCCGGGGACATAATACTGACTCAACTCATCTATTGCCGCAAAAAGTATAATAATAAATAAAAATTTCCAGTTTTTTTTTCCAAAACCAAAAAACAAAAAAACCATTAAAACGGAAAAAAGAAAAAGATGCGAGAGTTTATCCAATGCGAAAACATCAGCCTCGGGAATACCCCTTAAAGGAAGCAAAGTAGCAGAAATTAAAATGATCAACCATAAAAAAAACGGAACGCGTTTCATACTCTAAAACTCTCTTCTTCTTTTTTAATTGATTTTCTAATCCCTTCTATTGAATCGATTCTTAAAAGGTTTTCTCTGAAGGTAGCAAAATTCATTAACCGATAAAAACGAGAAAGGTATCTGAGATGAATATCTTTGTTTTCCGTAGAAGAAAGAAAACAAAAAATAGAAATAGGAACCCCATCGAAAGAATTATATTTTACCGGTGTATTCGCAATAAGTATAGATAATGCTTGCCCTTTCCTATCTTCCTGTTTATTATAAAAGACAACACCCTTACCTATACCAAAAGAGTATCTTTTTTCTCTCTCAAGAAAGGAATCGAGTTCCGGAAGACTATTGTTCCACGAAAGAATTTTCCGAAGAGCTTCTTTACTATCCTTAACATTTTCTTTTTTAAAATTAGTAAGGCTTTCCCATATCATCTATAAGATATACCTGCTTAAGTCTTCATCGCTAACTATATTTTCCAATTTCTCTTTTACATATTTTTTTTCAATAAAGATTTTTTTCTCCTTTAGATCGGGCATTTCAAAAAGATAATATTCGAGCAAGGCATTCATAACAGTTTGAAGTCTCCTCGCTCCTATATTCTCACTTTTTTCATTAACTTTTTTAGAATAATCTGCTATTAAAGTCAAAGAATCCTCGCTAAAATCGAGTTCGAATCCTTCAGCTTTAAACAAAGCTTTATATTGTTTAACAAGAGAATTATCCGGCTCGACGAGAATTCTCCGGAAATCTTCTCGACTTAAATCTTGAAATTCGACTCTTATCGGAAATCTTCCCTGCAACTCGGGGATAAGATCAGAGGGAGAAACAGAAGAAAAAGCTCCGGCAGAAATAAAAAGTATGTGATCTGTATTTATCGGTCCGTATTTTGTGTTTACTGTTGTTCCCTCGACAAGAGGGAGAAGGTCTCTTTGAACTCCCTGCCTTGAAACGTCAGGACCGGATTTTGAATCAGCCCCGATAATTTTATCTATCTCATCAATAAATACTACTCCCGAGTTTTCAGTTTTTCTTTTACTTTCCTCGATAACTTCATCCCTATCTATCAATTTATCCGATTCTTCTTTCATGAATATTTCTCTGGCTTCTGAAATAGTGACAAACTTTTTCTTTGTAGATTTAGGCATTAAACTTGAAAAAGCGTCCTGAACACCCAAACCCAGCTGTTCGGATCCGACGGCGCCGAGTATTTCAATAAAGGGTCTATCTTGTTTTTTTAGATCAAGTTCTATTTTTCTTTCTTCGAATTCTCCGTCTCTTAATCTTTTCCTCATTTTTTCTCTGCTTTCGTCCATAGTTTCTCCAACTTCACCACCCGGCATTAGTAAATCGAGGATCCTTTCTTCAGCAAGCTTCAAGGCTTTACCCTTAACTTCCTCAATTTTTCTCGACTGCACCATCTTAACCGCGACATCCATAAGACTCCTTACCATAGATTCCACATCTCTACCCACATATCCAACCTCGGTAAATTTGCTTGCTTCGGTTTTTACAAAAGGAGCTCTCATAATAAGAGAAAGCCTTCTCGCAACTTCTGTCTTCCCAACACCTGTAGGACCTATCATTATAATATTATTTGGATATATTTCCTTTTCCATGTTGTCACTGACTTGCTGTCTACGCCACCGGTTTCTTATTGCTATCGCGACAGCTTTTTTTGCCTCATTCTGACCGATTATATATCGAGCCAACTCTTGAACTATTTCTTTCGGCTTTAATTCTACCTTATTCCTCATCATTAATAACCTCTATCGAAATATTATCATTGGTATAAACACAAATATCAGAGGCAAGCTTTATGGAAGTTTTCACAATAGAAGGAGCGTCAAGAGTTGAATGCCTGAGCAATGCTCTGGCTGCTGATATCGCGTATCCTCCTCCCGAACCAATACCTATCAAACCATCATCCGGACGTATCACCTCTCCATTACCAGAAAGAATAAAAGATTCTTCATCATTCATAACTCCGAGAAGTGCTTCCAATCTTCTCAAATATTTATCCTTTCTCCACTGTTTCGCGAATTCAATTACAGCTTTCGAAATGTTTTTAGGATATTTGTTAATTTGCTCCTCGAACATGGAACATAACGTAAGCGCGTCCGCCACAGATCCCGCATAACCGACAAGCACTTCTTCTTCTCTTAGCAATTGAACTTTTTTCGCGTTAGCCTTCATTATTGTATCCTGGACAGTAACCTGACCGTCGCTGCCCATAGCGACAATTCCATCTCTTCTAACGCCAAGGATTGTTGTTCCGTGTATACTATTCACTATTCCTCCTCGGAAAAATATTATCTTATAATTTCGTAGTTTGGCGGTTCTTTAATTATCTTAACATCATGGGGATGACTTTCGGTAAGCCCCGAATTTGTAACCTGAATAAATTTTGCTTTACTCCTGAGTTCCTTAAGATTACGCGCCCCCACATATCCCATACCCGAACGCAATCCTCCCTCGAGTTGAAAAAGAACTTCACTGACAGGACCCTTATAAGGTACTCTGGAAACCACCCCTTCGGGCACCAACTTTCCGGTCTGAAAATAACGATCTCTACTGCCCGCTTCCATCGCGTCAACAGATCCCATACCCCTGTAAACCTTAAACCTTCTTCCCTCCAAAAGAATAGAATCTCCCGGAGCTTCATCCGTACCCGCCAGAAGCCCTCCTATCATTACAGAATCCGCGCCACCGGCGAGAGCTTTTGTTATATCTCCGGAAAAAGTAATTCCCCCATCCGCAATTATCGGTACCTTGGCTTTTACAGCCTTCGCTACGTTACGGATCGCCATTAATTGCGGAACTCCTATTCCACTAATAACTCTCGTCGTGCAAATAGATCCCGGTCCCACTCCCACTTTGACAGCATCTACATCTAATTTCAATAAATCTTTCGCGGCTTCTCCGGTAACAATATTTCCTACAACTAAATCACTATCACAAAGTTTACGCAATTTCTTAGTAACATCGAATACTTTCTTCGTGTGCGCGTGAGCAGTATCTACAACCAGACAATCCACTCCCGCGTCCAAAAGTTCTTTAGCTCGTTCTGTTGTATCGTCACTCACCCCTACGGCTGCACCACAGTATAGTCTACCTTCTTTATCTATATTGGCTTTGGGGAACTCCTTTCTTTTTATAATATCTCTGAGAGTTATCAAACCCACAAGCTTATCTTTCTTATCTACTAAAGGTAATTTCTCGAATTTATGCTGCCTGAAAAGCTCCTTTACCTGTTCTATCGAAACACCCTTTTTACCTGTTATCAGTTTATTCCTGGGAGTCATAACCTTTTTGACTTTAGTGTTTTTATCATCCTCGAATATTAAATCACTTTTTGTTATTATACCTTGCAAAAGCCCTTCTCCGTCTATAACAGGCACTCCCGAAATATTGTGAACACTCATAAGCTCTTCGACTTCTCTTATCCTAACCGAAGGAAGAACAGTTATAGGATCTGGAATAAGAACACTTTCGAATCTTTTAACTTTCCGTACTTGAGCCGCTTGCTCTTCTATAGAAAGATTCTTATGAATAATGCCCAATCCGCCCTGCAGGGCAACCGCGATAGCCATTTCATCCTCGGTCACAGTATCCATAGCCGATGAAGCTATTGGAAGAAAAAGACTGATATTTCGGCTAAATTTACTACTGACTTCCGTAGCACTAGGAATAACTTCCGAATAACCCGGCTCGAGAAGAACATCTCCGAAGGTTAAGCCTAAATCAAAAGGTTTTTCTTTTCCCAAGAATCCTCTCCTTCAGGCACTCTGCCTTTAAACACTATATTTGCCTCTCCTGTAAGCCAAAGCCTATTGCTGCTTTCTCTTACAGTTTCAAACTCTCCGCCAATCGTTTTCACTTCAAGTTTATCTCTTCCTGTTTCTTCCATTACAAAAAAAGACATACTGGCAATTCCCGAAGAACAGGAAAGAGTTTCTCCCTCGACCCCCCTCTCAAAAACCCGCATAAAAACGGAACCTTCCTTCTCTTTAAACCAATCAACATTATTTCTGCCGACAATAGCATTTGAAAGTTTGGCGCCTTCCACCTCGACATTAAGTTCTTCCACGTTCTCCGTCGGAATAACATAATGCGGAACCCCGCATCTTACAATCACGCCATTATCTTTCTTTTCCAAAATACTAATTTCCGGCATTAAAGCGGATACCGTATCATCATCGTTATAAATAAGTCTGACAGCACCGGCTTCCGTTTCCAGTACATCTTCCTTTCCGACTTTACCTTGAAGGTAAAGCAAGCGAAAGAAAACTCTTATCGCGTTACCGCAAAAAGGAACATTACTTCCATCGGGATTATAGAATATCATTTTCTTCCCATTCATAACTACAAGCCCGTCCCCACCGATACCATATCTTCTTTTCAATATTCTGGGACAGACCTCGGCATAATTAAAACCTTCGACATAAGGAGTCAACACAAAATCGTTGCCTCCGCCTTCCCCTTTAACAAAATCAATCATTATTTACTCTCCAGTAAAGCAAGATCTTCTAATACTGTTTTCATAATATTAGAATCAATTGTCGTTTTCTTCTCAAGGAAAGCTTCCAGCATAGCGTTCTCGCAAATTATATTAATCATTCTAGGCTTCCCTCCTGAATACCTATGTATAAATTCGAAAGAATCACCGGTAAAAGGTAAAGATTCTCCGCCGGCAACCTTTATTCTATGGCTTATATACGCTTTAACAGATTCCAAACCCAGAGGTTTAAGAGTGGTCCTTATAGCAGTTCTCTGATATAAAGCCTCATCCTGCTTTAGATTCCCTTCCATTTCCGGCAAACCGAAAATTACGAAATTTATCATATGCTGCGATTGAGTTTCTATGTTAAGCAATCCACGTATTTCTTCCATTGCATCTTTACCTCTCAGCATATTCCCTTCATCTATCAAAACAACCACCTTTTTATTCTCATCACTATATTCCTGCAATTTATTATAAAGCCCCGAAATCATTTCAACTCTATCATTAGCTCTATTTTCAACTCCCAATTGCAATGAGATTTTCCTGAGAAACCACCCGGCCGAGATATCAGGATGGACTATTACAAGAAGAGAAACTTCGTATTCATCATCCGAAGTAAGCATATTGAGTATCCTTCTCGCCAGCGTGGTTTTTCCCATCCCTATATCGGCAACAACCAGCGCAAGACCCAATCTATTCTCAACCGCATGATAGATTTTCTGCAAAGCCTTAGAGTGTTGAGGACTATCGTAATAAAATCTCTCATCAGGAGAAGTCGAAAATGGCTTCTCTTTAAAACCAAAAAAACTTTCGTAATCCATTAGTAATAATTAATACATCTAAATTACTTTTTGTCAAGGATTAAGATACCTCTAAACCACCATTTTTAGCCACGGATTTACATAGATTATTTTAGTCCAATGTCCAAAATTCTAAGTCCAATGTCTTTTCCATTTTTAATATCTGGTCCCGTTGATATGTTCTAATTCATAATTCATAATTCAAACTTCAAAATTCTTAATCCTAAACCCAAGATCTGGCATCTAAATTAGGTCACAAAGAACACAAAATTCAATAATAACCCTCTTAATTTCATGCTTTTAGAAAACACAGAGGGGAAAACAAGATTCTTACGTAACCATACTTATTTTCAAGAAAAAATTCGTTGTAAATGCTCATTAAAAATAGATTTTCAATGTTCGAATGCGAAATTTTGGAGTGTATCCAAAATAAAAAACCACCTTGACAAGCCGCGTAAAGAATGTATACTTAAAAACATATGGAGGAGAAGTACATATTAATATTCTAATCCTTGCGCTTTCAGTAAGTTTCAACTTTGATTCAATACCTTCACCGCAATTGCCGGATGACAGTTTTCGTATATCTATTTACACTTCCGATAGTACCAGTTTTGCCTGTTCCCTCTCGGTAAAACCAGTCGGTAACTACTTAAAAATATGCGAAGAAGATGAAAATATAATCAATATTGTTGAAGGCAAGTGGCAGGGATGGGTAAAAATATTCAATGTCACAGATTCGGTAATGCTTTACTGCAAGGACTTAAAAAGCAAAGATTTTTCCGTCAGCAACAAATTTGAAGTAATAAAAAAAGAAAACATCAGTCAATTAAGACAAACCGCTACAAGCGACTCTATTAACATATATCCTAATCCGCTTACAGCAGAACACTCCTCTGCTTCTATAGACTATCACCTTAGTGAAAACGCCCATGTCTCTATAATGATATTTGATAAATTCGGAAATCCGGTTTGGGATATGGAAACAGATGAAACCGCAGGCACAGCTCATAGAGACTGGGAAGGGATAGACAATGAAGGCAACAGAGTTTTTTCCGGCACTTATATTGTATGTATAAAGGCAACAAATCAAACTCGGACGATAGCCCAATACTCGGGCAAAATAGCCGTTGTAAGATAAAGGCGAATGATTCAAAACAATAAATTATTAATAATTACTGTATTATTTTTTATTTCATCATTGAAAATAAATGCTAACACGGGCGCTAATTTTCTAAATTTCGGAGCGGGAGCAAGAACAATGGGTATGGGGAGATGCGGAATCGGTTTATCCGATGATGCCTCAGCACCCTATTATAATCCAGCGGGATTAGCACAAATCAAACCGCAAGAATTATTATTCATGCACAGTACCCTTTTTATGGGAACAAATCTCGAATACTTTGCTTATGCCCTTCCAACGGCAAAATCCGGTACTTTTGCTTTTTCTTTTGTTCAGGCTCGTATTGGCGATATTGAAGGTAGAAATGAAAACAATAACCCTTTGGATGAATTCGGAGAATCGGAAACTGCCGGCATATTATCATACTCAACAAATTTTTCAAATTTTTTATCCTTTGGAATTAATCTTAAAATACTTCAACACTCTATTTCTAACTGGAGCGCGGTCGGGCAGGACCTCGATATTGGTTTTATGTTCCTTCCTGAAAAACCATTTTCTTTAGGTATAACCGTAAAAAATTTACTTAAACCATCTTTCACATTAATATCGGAGAAAGAACAGTATCCTCTCAGATTTGAAGCCGGAGCAAGCTGGAAAACTATCGACGACAAATTAATATTAGCTGGTGATATTGGTTGGCATGAGAACAGTAACATACAATTAAACGGAGGTGTCGAATATAAATTAAACAGCCTTGCTGCTTTAAGAGTAGGAGCTGACAACAATTACCTTTCTTACGGATTAGGTTTGAATTTCCCCATCGGAAATAAATCCATGAGAATTGATTATGCTTTACAAAATCATTACCAATCCGAAGGAATAATAACCCCTACTCATAATTTTTCATTAACCTTTAACTTCGGAGGGTTTAGAGCCAAATTATATCCGGATAAAGAAGTATTTTCTCCGATAACAGACGGAGAAAATAACATTCTTTGGTTAAACAAAGAAGTAAGAACCAAAGATGAAATTGAAAAATGGGAACTTTTAGTGAAAAGCCGGTGGGGTGAAGTATTAAGACATTACGAAGGCCCGGGAGAGCTTCCACAGCGATTTTACTGGGACGGCAGAGATGATAGCGGACAACTCGTACATTACGGTGATTACTTCTATAAATTTATCGTAACCGAAAAAAACGGAAGAACTTATACTTCAAGCGGCAAATTAGCAACAATAAAAACTGAAGGACCATTAGAAAGGTTCCTTATCGAAGAAAAATGGCAAGGGCTGGAAGAAGACATCTATATAGAAGAAGATTTTGATTCGGAAAAAAGCGAAACACCCTTTAAACAAAAAAATGAAAAATAAATAATTAGGAATGAAAATGAAAAAGATATTATATTTATTAGTTTTATGTTTTTCCTTAAGTTTAGCAGGGCAAAGATTACAAAGAAATTCTTATATCGATATCCCTTCAGCAAATTTCCAGGATGGACTATTTATAAATGTTAACGGAAGCTATCCTTTTTCGTCTGAATCCAATTTCGGATTCGACCCAAACGCCGGAATAGAATTTTCAAAAGAAAGAATAAATGTCGGTTTTAATTGGTTTGACGGAACAGACTTTGGGGTCGATTTAGCATATCAATTTTACAAATCACAAGTTACTTCATTATCCTTTGGAATAGATAATATAACATTCAGTAAATATATCTCTCCCCTGGGAGCGGACACGACTTTCTCGGACGAAATATATGAAAATCGCCCTCCCGAAGCCTGGTCATTTTATTTTGTCGGCAATAGAAAATTTGGTGAAAAATTCGAATTTTCTGCCGGAGTTGGTAGAGGAAAATTTGTGGGTTACGGACCACGCAGTTATTTACCTAACACGGATATATTCTTTTCCGACAAACATGAAAATTTCTCATTCGGGCTTATTCTGGGAGCTAAATATTCAGCAAAAGATTGGCTGGATCTTTTATTGGAAGCCGACGGCAGAGATATTAATCTGGGCATTCAATTTGATTTGGGAAGGTTTCAGGCGGAAATCTCAGCCACGAAGCTCGAAGGGGCTTTATTCGGAGAAGGAGAAACGCATTCGCCAAGACTAAACAGTACTATATCATTCAAGTTGCCTTTCTTTGAAGGCGAAAAAGAAGAAGAAAAACAAAAAAAATGGGAACCGGTTATAACAGAAGATAGAGTTTTCTTCGGAGACGGTTTCGAAGAAATAGAAGCTGCCGGAATGGTCCCTCAAAGGATCGATGACTTAGAAAAGCAAAGAAGCCTTACTCCGGGAGAGTACAAAGAAGATACTCCTGAAGCAATCAAACTGTTTCTCGACGCGACGGAATTGTTCGAAGCGGGAGAGTACGATAAAGCCAGAGTAAAATTCGAGAAATCTCTTGGAGGTTTAGGGGAATACAAACTTGAAGCTCTATACAGAATCGGAGAATGTTATTACAATACAGGTAATTACAAAAAAGCTTTATCGATATTTTACAAGATTAACAGTGAATCCAGGGGCACTTATCTCTATCCTGAAAGTATTTACGCTATAACTGCCTGCCATATAGCTCTTGAAAACTGGGAAGAAGCGGAAATGAGTCTCAACACATTAACATCAGAATATCCCGGCTATAAAAATGCGGATAAAACAACTGTTATAAAAGCAATTATTGCTTTTGGACAGGGAAATTATGAAGAAGTAACGGAATTATTAAAGGGAATCGAAACGAAAGAAGCGCTTTTTTACAAAGGAAAAGCCTATTTCTTTACAAAAAAACCCCTGAAATCACTCGCTGCCTTCAAAAAATTGATCGATGAATATCCGGAAAGTCCACTCGCCCGGTACGCTTCTTATTACATGGGAGATGTGCTATTCTTTTCCGGAAATTATTCCGGAGCACTACATAAATACGTTGATTTCCTGGAAAAGTATCCGTACAGCGAATTACAGGAATTTGCTTCCTATAAATTAGCCGTTTGTTATTACAACGAGGAAAATTATTTAAAAACGATAGAACACTTAAAACCCACCCTGAAGAGTAAAGACATATTTCTCGCTGCCCACAGCAGTTTCCTCCACGCTAAATGTTTACAAAAATTAGATAGGGATGAAGAAGCTTTAAGCTCTTTTACTCAAATAGTCTCGAATTACCCGGAATTGAAAATTGCTAGCCTCGCAAACATTGAAATGGGACAAGTTTTTCTCCGAATGGGGGATACAACGCAAGCACGTATAGTCTATCAACAAATGTCTTCAAAATATTCCTCGGGAGAAACGATCGGTCTCGGAGATTATCTCGCGGGAGGAATAGCTTTTACCGAAGGGGATTATTTGACCTCCAAAAAACATCTCAACAAAATCTTAAGATATTACTGGGGATCCGATATAACATGTCCTGCGATAGCTTTACTACTAAGGACATACAATAAAACAAGAGATTATACTCTCACTATCGCACTTGGAAGTGAACTCCTGCGGAAAGACGCATGTGAAAAAGGTGATATCTGGAAAGCCAGAGCCATGTTTAACCTGGCCGAAGCGTATTATCAGACAAATCAGTACGAAAACGCGAAAAAGTTGTACCAGGAGATAATAGATGAATACCGATACAGCGATGCGGCTCTCCTTGCCGCTTCACAAGCCGGTTATGGCTGGTGTCTCCTGCACGAAGACAGATTGGACATAACAGAAAATCAGTTTACAAAAGTTATGTCAGCTTACTCCATGGATACGACCGCACTAATCAATTCCTCCTTCGGCAACGGAATAGCTCTATATAATAAAGAAGAATATGAAAAAGCCCTGAACCATTTTGAAAGTATCAGTAAAATTCCTTCAGATCATCCTTTAAAACCCAAAGGCATGTTTTACGCCGGAAAATCATACTATAATTTAGAATATTACAGACAGGCAATAGATTCCTGGGAAAATATACTGGAAGATTATCCTAAATCCGAAATTGCACCTAACGCTGCATATGAAATAGGAATGACATATTTTCAGGGATTAAAATATGATATGGCAGCACCGTACTTTAAGATAGTAATCGATGAATATCCGAATTCCCCAATAGCAACAGAAGCACTGCTCACATTAGGAAACAATTACTACAATGCAGCGGACTATAAAAAAGCAATCGATGCTTTTAAGAAATTTATCTCAATACATCCTAATGATTCTCTGGTAGATGAAGCGGAACAATCTCTTTCTTCGGCATACTATATGGCCGGACAGGAAAACCCAAATATGCTAGAAAGTTTTATCAATGAATTTCCCTCAGACCCCAAAGCGGCTCTGGCTTTATTTAACATCGCGGTTCATTCGTATGAAGAAGGGAATAAAGAGATGGCGTTAGAAACATTCAGAAAAGTAGTTATAGATTTTCCGGAAACGGAATACGCGGAAGATGCTCAAGTAAACGTTATTAAAATATATGATGAAATGGAAAATCATGAAAAACTTGTAGACGAAGCGAATTTGTTTCTCGAATATTTCCCGGAAAGCGAAAGAACACCGCTTGCTTTATTTTACGGGGGTTCAGGATACTTTTATCTGGGAGAATACGGAAAAGCCATAGAATTGTTTAAAACAATAGTTAAGGAATATCCGGCAAGCGAATACGTCGAAACCGCAAAGCATAATCTAAACCAATGTTATAAAAGATTAGGGAGCACAGAAAGAATAGAAGAAGAAGGCTCCGAAAATCAATAAAATGAATTTATGTTATACCAAACAAGTCAATAAAAAAAGGAGTGTTTAATGGCAGGAATAAGTTTTCTTCAACTTTTAAAAAACAGTTGGGCTATAGACCTACTTTTGATTTTCTCAGTAATAGCGTTAGCGGTAATACTGGAACGGCTTTGGGCGTACAGCAAATTAGGAATCGACGAAAAAGCGCTCTTGGAAAGAGTCAAACACGCGTTTAAAAGAGGTAACACCCAGGAGGCAAGTTTCATATGTAAATCCGCGAATCATCCTCTCGGCGAAATATTAGATGTCGGCATAAGAAATAAGGATTTGCCCAGAGAAGATATTTCCGATTTACTCGACGGTGCTCTAATCGAAACAAAAAGTTATCTCGAAAGAAAGAACTCAGTGTTAAGCACTATAAGTTTCATCGCCCCTCTTCTCGGTTTATTGGGAACAGTTATGGGTATTATTCGAGCTTTTCATGACCTTTCCGTATCCGGGGCCGGAGGGCCTTCTGTGGTAATGGCTGGAGTAGCTGAAGCCCTTGTATCCACAGCTATAGGTATTATTGTAGCTATACCTGCAGCTATATTCTACAATTATTTTATGAATAAAGTGAAAACCATTCTCACCCAGATTGAATCGAACTCTATAAAATTTCTGGCTTTCCTAAATAATAATAAGCCCCAGGCAGCAAGAGAAACTCTAAAGTTAGATTAGGATACTAAACTATGAGAAAAAGTACTATTGAAAGCTACGATGATTCTGTGGGGAAGATACCCATCACCCCAATGATAAATGTGGCTTTATTGCTGGTTCTATTTTTTATGATGTCAGCACCCGCTATTTTTATGTCCGGAATATCTGTTAAAAACCCTACTCTTGTTCAGGGAACCTCGGCTGCGGATGATACAGAACTAAAAGCAAACATATATATAGATTCTCAAAATCGAATTTTACTGAATAACAAACTTATCGAAAGGGAAGAATTTCCGGACAGGATAGCAGAACTCCTTGGCAGGAGTGTATCCAGAATCGTGGTTGTCAGTGCTTATCCGTCCATACCAATACAAGAAGTCGTAACCGTATTAGACATAGCTAAACAAAAGGGAGCCTTAAAATTAGTTCTCCTGAGGAGAAAAGAAGGATGAGAAAAAGAAGCATAACTTCCGAAAAAACAGAAGAAGCAAATATCATGATAACACCTCTCGCGGACGTAAGTTTTACAATTCTTATAACTCTTATGGTTTTAACTCCCGTTATAATGCTTTCTTCTAAGCTACATGTAAATCTTCCCGAAGCCACAACTGTCGAACCTTCCACCGAACAAAATATCTCTATAACAATCACATCAGATAATGAAATCTCAATAAACAACGAATTAGTTACCACTAAACAGTTAGCAAACATTTTAAAAGAAACAATTAGACAAAATCCCGACAATCTTGTGCTTATAAGATCCGATAAGGAATTGGAAACAGGTACTGTTATGAATATAATTGCCCTTGCAAAAAAACTCGGAGCACGAAGCATCTCGATTGCCACGATACAGAGATAAAAATGATAGATAATACTGAAGGTTTTTTTGATACAAGAATTAAAGTAACAATGGTGTTTTCTCTCTTGTTCCACTTTGGTGTTTTTTATTTCAGTGAAACAAAAAGAATAAGCGAAACTGTAACCAGGATCGATAATATTGAATTTATAGATCGAACACTGGCTCCTTCACCAAGACCCATGCCGCCTCAAAAGAGTATATTTAAAGCACTAAAAGATAAAATTACTCATAAAGATGACGAATTAAAAGACATAGATCAAAATGAAATTGAAAAAATAATCAAAAATTTACCACCTGTTCCCAAAATCAGTGAAAAAGGGATAGACCTGGACGAAAAGCAATTAGATCGCACACAGGCAAAAGGTATCGATCTGGATAAATTCGAAAAATTAGAAGGCCCCGAGGTGGGGAGCAGTGAAATACTCCGGGTAGCCTCGTCTGATAGACAAAGCGGAACAGAAGACATAATCAGTAAACCCGCCATAAAAATCAGTGATAAGCAAACCTATAGTCCAAACGCTAAAATAGGTCTTGTTTCTTCCCCGGGAGGCAGCGGAGCAGTAGATCTTGAAAAGATTCCAACTAAAGAGTTAGATAAAATAACTCAGGAAACCTCTAAAAAAGAAACGGCAAAAATATCAAAGGCTCCATCGAAATCAACCACAAAAATAACCATATCAGGACCCCTATCTTCCAGAGAAATAACTTATAAACCCAACACACCATATCCCCTTTGGGCTCAAAAGCGAGGATTAAGCGCAACTATAAGCGTACAGATCGCAGTTAATCCCGACGGAACAGTTAAAGAAAATACTTTTGTGACCAGAACCTCTGGTTTCGGTTCATGGGACAGACTGGTAATAAACAGCGTAAGGCAATGGAAATTTGCAGCTCTTAAAGGCTCGGGGATAGTGCAAACCGGAATTGTCACCTTTAACTTTATTTTGGAGTAAGAATGAAAAGAAATATAGTAGTTTTAACTTTAATTATCGTCAGTATTAACTTGTTTGCCCAGGAAGAGATATCAAAAGAAGTAATCAAAGGCGAATACTTGGGAAAAATAGACGAAAAAAAACCACCTTCAGAATTAAATTATGATATCTTCGAAGTCATTCAGCCATATGGGAGAAAAGGCTCGTATATATATGACCTGGAATTACAGAAACACTCCGAAATAAACGCTACTCCTCTGCCGATACTCGCCAGCAAACAAATAAGAAAACCCCAGATGGGTACAATTTTAACTCTGCCGATTACGATATCAAATATCCCGATAGAAGGAAATATAAAACAATGGGAACTGTCAATAACCGATGAAACAGGGGAAGTATTCAAAACTTTCTCGGGTATGGGGAAACCTCCAAAAAACATAAAATGGGAGGGAAAGGACTCGAAAAATAATATAATCGATATGGGCAAAAATTATTCTTACTACTTAAGAACAATCGATGAAGAAAACAAATCCTCTTTTAAGCTCGGCAAAAAAATACGGGTCCCCGGACTTTACTGGAAAGAAGAAATAAACTCGGTAGTCCGTTTAGACGGAAGACTCGTCTTCGAAAAGAAATCCGCTGCTCTTAGTGAAACCGGCATGAATTTGCTTGAAGAAGCAGCAGATTATGTACGGAAAGATATAAAAAAACATCTTAGAATTATAGTCTATTCTGAAAACGAAAATTTGGCTATGGAAAGAACAAAGAAAATCGCCAATTTCCTGATAGACCGGATAATACTCCCGGAAAAAGCAATGACAAGTGTCGTCGGATACAAATCATCCGGCGCGGACAAAACGGATAGAATAGATATAACGATAAGATAACTTAGGGCTTAAGTCATAAAGGGCTCTCGGCTTACCGCTCACGGCTAACCGCTTCACACACCTAACACCATTCTTTTCTTATTTTTTAAAATGTTCCTTGCTGAAAGCTGACAGCCGTCAGCAGATAGCCTAATATCTCTGTGTTTAAAATGGGGGTTGACTTCTTAGTTATCCCGAACTAATATAGGACATCAGTCGCACATAGCGGGGCGCTAGCGGTTCCCCATACCTGTAATCCGCTATAGCAGGGCTATTGGCTTGACCTTAGTTTATGTTTTTTTACTATGGGCTTCTTAAGATAGCGTTGAAGTTTGGGCCCTCCATAGAGGAGAGTTTTGAACCCCGTCAGGTCCGGAAGGAAGCAGCGGTAAGAAGTCTTAACCTCTGATGAAGGAATACCTGGATGGAGCTTTTTCTTAAAGTCGTACCGGTAAGAATTCATAGGCAAGGCAAGTCGTGCGGCTGATTAGAAAATTATGGGATATTTAGTTTTAACAAGAAAATACAGACCACAAAATTTTGACGAAGTACTGGGGCAATCCCATGTAACGAAAACTCTCATGTCCGCGCTTAAAAGGAAAAGAGTAGGACATTCTTATTTGTTTTCGGGTCCTAGAGGGGTTGGAAAAACATCCGTAGCTCGTATTTTAGCAAAAGCTGTAAACTGCAAAAAGGGGATAGTCGAAAACCCCTGCAACGAGTGTGAAAATTGCAAAGCCGTCACCAACTGTAATTCGGTGGATGTTATAGAAATAGACGGCGCGTCAAACAGAGGAATAGATGAAATAAGAGCGCTCAGGGAATCAGTATCATACAGTCCCGTACAATCTGCTTTTAAAGTTTACATCATCGACGAAGTTCACATGTTAACGAATGAAGCCTTCAACGCGCTATTAAAAACTCTCGAAGAACCACCATCCCATATAATTTTTATATTTGCTACTACAGAACCGCAAAAAGTTCCGAAAACGGTTTTATCCAGGTGTCAGAGGTTTGATTTCAGGGCTTTAAGCAATAAAGAAATTTTCGAAAAATTGAAAGAACTGGTGTCTTCGGAAAAAGTTAAGGCGACAGATGAAGCATTATCGCTTATAGCCTCCAGAGCGGAAGGGGCTATAAGAGACGCGGAAGGCATGCTCGAACAATTAATATCATACTCAGAAGGAGAAATTAACGCGAATGACGTCCGAGACGTATTTGGATTTATTGGTGATAGCTTATATCTAAAGCTGTTCCATGGTATCAAGAATTCAGAAGAAACCGAAATTATAAAGAGTGTAGAGGAAGTAACCCAAAAAGGATACGACCTCAGAGAATTCACATCCGGTTGGCTAAAATTTTTAAGAGAACTATTACTCTGTAAACTTGAAATCAAAAACATTACTCCTATTGAGTCCGACAAACAAATGATAGAGCTTTCAAAAGATGTTTCAACAGAGTTTATTACGGCGGTATTAAATTTGTCGGCGGATTTAGAAAAAGATATAAGACTACTTCCTCATTCTCCCGTCTATCTTGAGCTGGCAATGCTCCGCATGGCAAGAATACCAAACTTGCAGGATATAAATACTTTAATAAAAAAATTGTCACAGGGCACTACTCCTTTAGAAAAACCCAGCGAGAAAAAAAATGAAAAAGAAGAAAAACAATCAGTCACCGTAAAGAAGAATCCCGTTACTAAATCCGCGAAAAATCCTCAAGAACTCTGGAACACAATAATGCAAAAAATAAATGGCACCGGAGGGAAAAATTTTCTTAAGGCGTTTTTAAAAGACGCGGAACCGGTTGCTTTTGATAATAACATTCTAAGAATAAGAGTGCCTTCGACACATAAAAATCACCTCGATGAAGATATTCATTTCTTAAGGGATGCTCTAAAAGAGGAAACAGGGAAAGATATAGATATTGAAATAATAACATACGAAAAAAAAAGGGATACAAAATTACGTGATAATTCTATGGTCCTAAAAATAAAGGAGATATTTAATGCTGAAGAATTTATTTGACATGCAAAATTTAAAGCAAAAAATCGACGAAATGAAAGAGGAACTTAAAAAGGAAAGAATAACCAGTGAAAGCGGCGGAGGAATGGTAAAGGTAGAAGGAAATGGATACGGAGACATACTTAAACTCGATATTGAAGACAGTCTTCTTAAAGACCATGACAAAACTCTGCTTGAAGATTTGATAATCGCGGCAGTAAGCATGAGTAAGGAAAAATCAAAAAAAATGTTCCAGGAAAAAATGCAGGAAGCAATCGGATTTTTGCCTTTAGACGGAATTCAAGACTTGATATCTTGAAACCACCAAATATTTTCTTTCGTTTCACACAATCACTTCAATCATTACCGGGAATAGGTAAAAAATCGGCAGAAAGAATCGCTTTCCACATTTTGAGCAATCCCACCGCGGGGGAAAAGATTCTACATTCTTTAGAAAAGGTTTTATCGGAAATTAAATTCTGCGGCAAATGCGGTAACATATCTACGGAAAACCTATGCCATATCTGCGCGTCTCCCCAAAGAGACAGAACGGTAATATGCGTTGTAGAAAAACCTATGGACGTTTTCGCAATCGAACGCTCTAATTCTTTTAACGGATTATATCATGTACTGGGAGGATTGCTTTCACCTCTCGATAATGTTTATCCCAAAGATATAAACATAAATTCTTTAATAAAAAGAGTAAAAACAAAAGGAGTAACGGAAATCATCATCGCAACGAATCCCACAACAGAAGGGGAAGCAACAGCTATATATATTGAAGAAAATTTAAAAAATAATGGTGTAAAGATAACCCGTATCGCCAGAGGTATCCCTTTCGGAACCGATATCGACTTCGCAGACGATTTAACCCTATCCAGAGCCCTTGAAGACAGGCAGGAATTTAAGGATTAAAAGTCCACCCCAATCCCCAAAAAAATATTTGAACCACAAAGATTTTAAATCAGAATTCAGAAGCCAGGAGCCAGAAAAACAAGTTGAATGGTCAAATTGTTGAATTGTTAAATCGTACCCCCAGACCTCTTCCCCATTTCACTATTTTTTAATTTAACTATTTTACTTAGATTCGAAGAATCTGGTATCTGGTACCAAATAATGGGGGGTTGACAATAAATGCCCAAAAACTATATTATACTTGGCGCGGGGTGGAGCAGTTAGGTAGCTCGTTGGGCTCATAACCCAAAGGTCGTGGGTTCGAATCCCACCCCCGCTATATTATATAGGGTATAGAATATAGGGTTTAGGGTATGGAAAAAAACAAAAAAACAAAATTAAATCTCTTTACTCTATGTGGTTAATAATGATCCAGGTTACAATTTCTCTTATCATAGGATATACATTCGGTTCTATTCCAAACGCTGTTTTAATCTCAAAGCTAAAAAAAGTAGATATAAGAAGCACAGGAAGTGGTAATCCCGGAGCAGGTAATGTCGCGAGAGAAATCGGAAAATCCTGGGGGGTTTTGACTTTTATACTGGACGTTATCAAAACAATAATACCAATGCTCATAGCAGATAAATTATTTCACTTAAACTTATTCTGGGTAGGCATAACAGGTATATTCGCGGTAATAGGACACTGCTATTCACTATTTTTAAAATTTAAAGGAGGAAAAGGAGCCGCATGTTCCGCGGGAATAATGATATACCTTTTTCCAAAATTCTCTATTATATCTATAGGAGCCTTTTTTCTGATTCAGAAAAGTCCTCGAACCCTGAAAACTTTTTTGCCTATATTTTTGACTGCCCTCGGGCTCTGGATATGGCTTTACTGGAATTCCATGCCTCTATTTCTTCCGTTTGTATTAATATTCCTAACCGTTGGAATTCTTTTAAACATTGATTTAATTAAAGACTTAATTAAGGGAGGAAATAAGTGATATTAAAAAGAAGAAAAATTTATAGAATCGGAGCCGGTATTGTATTCCCTCTGGTTTACTACTTTTCACCAAATAAAATTATCGTTGAAATGTTACTCCTTTATTGTCTTGGTATAATGACCACCCTGGAAGCTATGAGATACATATCCCCCAACCTCTGGAGAACTGTTGCGGAAAATTCTAAAGGAATATTAAAAGTAAGACAGGGTATGGTTACAGGGACTACAGCTCTTCTTATTGCGAATATAATAGTTATAGCATTTTTCCGCAAACCTGTGGCAATTGTGAGTCTCGTATATATGCTTTTCGGAGACGCTGCTGCCGCTATTATAGGAACTAATTACGGAAAAACAAAAATAGGTGATAAAACGCTGGAAGGCAGCCTTGCTTTTTTTATAACAGTTATGGTCATTGCCTTAATCTTTTCCCAATGGACGGGAATACGCATTCATCTGATTATTTTGATTTTTGGAGCGATTGCAGCTACTGTCACTGAAGCCCTGCCTATAGAAATAAACGATAATTTAACGGTAGCTCTGGCTTCTGCTATCGTCATGCAGATATTTGTTATGTTTTAGCCCCACACCACACCATTTTTTAACCACAGAGGACACAGAGAAAAAAACTCACAGAGACCACAGAGAAAAAATATATTTTGTTGTTTAAAACCCAACCCAACAAACCCAATAAACTCTACGAACTCAATAAACTAAATTTCACACAAAGAACACAAAGATCACAAAGACCCCATAACAACCCCCAAATTTGTTTTTGTTTTAACTTCCCAACCTTCTAACTATAAAATAGCCACGGATTTATACTGATACACAAAGATTTTTTTATTGTTGTTTTTACTAAAACCTAAAACCAAAGATCTAAGACCTAGGTTCTGTTCTCTTCCCGGGAAAGAGTAGTTTTTATCCCCCCCCGCACGTTGACCTTCAACTCAACAAAAAGGTACCTGGGAAACAATAAAGATTTAAAATCTTCGAAAATGACATTTAAAAGTGTTTCGTGAGTTGTTCTTAAATTTCTGAATTTTTCTATATATAGTTTTACGCTTTTTAATTCTACAATAGATTTATCCGGCTTATATTTAATTTTAAGCCTATAAAAATCGGGGTGCCCTGTAAAAGGACACAATGACGTAAGCTCCGAAGTTTTAAATTCAACAGGGTAATCGGCTTCCGGAAATTTGTTTGGAAGTTCCTCTAAAATTTCAGCAATTTCTTTTAATTTATTTAAATCTTCAGTCATTTACTCTTAAGCTGTGGAAAAAGAATTACGTCTCTAATAGATGGTTGATTCAAAAGTATCATAATAATTCGGTCTATTCCCAGTCCCAATCCACCGGTCGGCGGCATACCGTAAGACATAGCCGAAAGAAAATCTTCGTCGAGTGATTCTGTTTCGAGGTCTCCTTTTTCTCTAAGCTCTGATTGTCCTTCGAACCTTTTTCTTTGCTCGATAGGATCATTCAACTCCGAATACGCGTTTCCTATTTCCATACCAAAAAGGAACGGCTCGAATCTTTCTACGACTCCTTCTTCATCGCGCTTATCCTTCGCAAGAGGAGAAATATCCTTAGGATAATCCATAATAAAAGTCGGCTTATCTATTGTAGGCTCCACCACTTCCGAAAATATCGCGTCGAGAATTTTTCCCGAAGTAAAAAGTCCTTCAACTTTTATATCTGATTCCTGTGCTTTCTTTTTTATATCCTCAAAAGACAAACCTTTAAAATTAATACCTGTTTTCTCCTCGAGAACACCGTAATAAGAAAGCCTCTGCCATCCCCCTTCAAACGATACTTTTTCTCCTTGATATTCCAATTCCTTAGAACCAACAAAACGTTCGAGAAGACGCTCGAAAAGGGATTCCACAATTTCCATCATATCATAGTAATCGGCGTAAGCCTGGTAAAGTTCCATCATGGTAAATTCAGGATTATGAGACCGATCGACTCCTTCGTTCCTAAAATCCTTGCCTATTTCATAAACCCTCTCCATTCCCCCTATTATTAACCTTTTCAGATATAACTCATAGGCGATACGCAAAAAAAGATCCTTCTTCAGCGATTCCTGATAAGTTTTAAAAGGTTTTGCAAAACCTCCCCCATACTGAGGCTGCAGGATAGGAGTTTCCACTTCGACGAAATCTCTTTCATTAAGAAAATTTCTTACCTCCTGAATTATAAGAGTGCGGGTTCTAAAAACTTGCGTGCTCTCCTGATTCGCTATTAGATCAAGATAACGTTTTCTGTAACGGTCTTCCCTATCGGAAAGGCCATGCCATTTTTCCGGCAAAGGATGTAACGCTTTTGCCAGAACAGTTAGTTCCTCGACCAATATTGTAACTTCACCGGTTCTTGTTTTCATTAATTTACCTTTTATCCCGATAAAATCCCCTATATCGAGTAAACCGACTGTACTATAATCATCTGAAAGAGAATCTTTACTGAGATAAAGCTGAACCGAACCGGAAACATCCTGAATATCAAGAAAAGTGCTTTTGCCGTGACTTCTTACACGCATAACCCTGCCGGCTGCGGACACTTCCTTGTTTTCAAGTTCATCGAAATTACTTTTTAGTTGTTCGCTTGTATGAGTCCGTTCGAATTTATAAGGATAGGGATTGATTTTCTTTTTCCTTAATTCGTCTAAATGTTCTTTTCTGAATTTTACCTGATCGAGTGTTTCATCCATGCCAGGAATATATTAAAAGATGAAATAATGTCAACCACTCCCAACCCCAAAATATTTAACCACAGAGGACACAGAGGAAACAAAGAAAACACAGAGAGCACAGAGAAAAAATATATTTTGTTGTTTAAAACCCAACCCAACAAACCCAATAAACTCTACGAACTCAATAAACTAAATTTCACACAAAGAACACAGAGTTTTTTTGTTTTTAAGCCAACAGCTAAAGGCTAAAGGCAAATAGCTATTTTTAACAACAAATCACACGAATAAAAATTAGGATTAGAAGCGGTGCATGTTAGAATTTCAAGGATTACGGATTCAGTGGTAAGTGTTTTTTCTTAATCCTTGCTTTTTAAAGTTTTTCTTTACTTATATTCTTTATTTGATTCTTTAAGAACGGAATGTCATTTTTTACCGTTTTCCAGACTGCTTCCACATCCACACCAAAATAATCGTGAACTAACTTATCTCTCATTCCCGTTATATCTTTCCAGGGAATATCTTTATATTTCTTTGTGATTTTCGGCGATAACCTTTTCGCGGCTTCACCAATAATTTGTATCTGCCGGATAACGCCATCCTGTAATAAATTTGTATTAATAAACCTCTTATGATCTATTTTTTCTGTATATTCTTCAATTCTTTTAATTGCATCTAAAATATGATTTAAATAAACAGAATCACTTTTCATTCTTTAACTATAACCTTCTCTTCTTCTTTAATTGTATCGATTATATAAGGGCTTACTGAGTTTTCGGTAATTAGATCAACTTTTATGCCTATCTCTTCTCGCATTTCTCTTTCGATTTTTACGAGTTCAAGTAGGCTCTTGATTTCAGAGAATTTTACCAGCACATCCAAATCGCTATCGGGTTTTCCTTCTCCTCTAACATAGGAACCGAAGATCGCGACTCTTATAGCTCCATAATCCAAAAGAATTGATTTTATTTTATTTATTACTTTCTCTGAAAGACCAGTCAATTTTACCTCCGATAGAATAATAAGATGATTGTTATAGTAAGTCAAGTATTTAACTAAAGAGAACACAGAGAAGTATAACACTTTACAGTGTCTAATTGTAAATTGTAATTTGGAAATTGTAAATTGAAAATTTAAAAACAGAACTAGGACGCAGATGAACGCAGATTTACTCAGATTTTTTTGTTTTTGCTAAATCCTAACCCCTAAATCCTAAATCCAAAAATTACCACAGAGGACACAGAGAAAAAGGACTCACAGAGTTCACAGAGTTTTTTGTTGATGTTTTTTACTAAAACCTAATACCAAACACCTAAGACCTAATTTCTCACACAGAGAACACAAAGGACACAAAGAAAAAATAATGTTGATTAAACAAAATCCCATCCCCCAAATCCAAAATCCTAAAATTACTACAGAGAACACGGAAGAAAAAACACAGAGAGATTACTTATAACTATTGACACTTAAGCTTAAAATAATAATATATCTATGAGGAGGAACTTATGCGAAGAAAAATATCTAAAGGGGTAGAAGTTGATCCAGCAATTATGTTGGGTAAACCCGTGATAGAAGGTACTCGAATACCTGTAGAGATGATTCTGGAAAAATTAGCACAGAATATCTCTGTGGATGATATTCTTATCGATTTTCCCCGTTTAACTCGCCAAAACATTCAAAATGCTTTAGAGTATGCCGCAAAATCAATACATGGAGAAGAAATTCACTTAGTTAGCAAAAAGTAATGCAGTTTTTAGCGGATGAAAATCTGGAAAAGCCGATTGTGGATTGGCTCAGAGAAGAAGGACATGATGTAATTTATATCGCAGAAGAAGCGCCCTCAATAAAAGACGAAAAAATAATCCAACTTGCCTTGAAAGAAAACAGGATACTAATAACTAACGATAAAGATTTCGGTGAATTGGTTTTCCATTACGGCAATATTACTTCAGGAATAATATTGATTAGGTCTAAGGATAAAAGATTTCAAAAGAAATTAGAACTAGTGAAGCAGGTACTTAAAGAAATCAAAAATAAAATAAGCGGTAACTTTATTGTAGTAAATGAAAACGGAATAAGAATAAAAAAAATACTCTGATGTAAAGAACACAAAGTTTTTTTACTTTTTAACTAGGACCTGTTATCCGGCACCTGGCACCTAATTATAGGCACGGAGTACACAAAGATTTTTTTTATTTTATTTCTGACTCAAGACTCAAGACACCAAACTCATGACTCGGTTATTTTTTACTAATAACTAACCGCTTTAGCGGTTACCATGACCCTGTTGATACACTGTTGTCAAGTGTCGAGATTTGACCCCAATTATACATATCCTTTTCCTGTCATCTCCCCTACTCGCAATATGATATAAATACCCCTCTCCCTGCAACCGATATGGTCTTGCCATATCAAGATATTACTATCTTACTTCTGTTTGTCAACCTTTTCACATTTCAAGGTCTGACCCCGTTGATATGCAGAGAAAAAATATATTTTGTTGTTTAAAACCCTTCCCAACAAACCCAATAAACTCTACGAACTCAATAAACTAAATTTCACACAAAGCTCACAAAGAACACAAAAGAGTCACTAGTCATGGGTCTCGAGTCACTAGTCAAAACACCCCCACAACAAAACTACTAGAAACAACGAATAACACAAATATTTTTATTTTTTTGTTTTTTTGACCAGAGACAAGTGACAAACGACTAATGACTAAATTACTCACACAGAGAACACAAAGATTTTCTTTTATTTTATTTCTGACTCAAGACTCAAGACACCAGACTCATGACTAGGTTATTTTTTACTAATAACTAACCGCTTTAGCGGTTACCATGGCCCTGTTGATACCATTGATATTATTTTCTATCAAAATTATTTGTTTTATTGATAATTTTTTCATATAAATATTTTACATCTTTATCCAGTTTATCAATTCGGGGTTCGACAACTTTAATATATTCAATTGCTTTTGCTGTTTTGTCCTTCTTGTAAAATGCATAGGAGAGGTAAAGAAAGGCAAGTATATTATTGTTATTTTTATCAATACCTTTTTCTAAATTAACACAGTTTCTGAGTATGGCGATGCCCTCATCAATTCTTTTAGTATTAACTAAAACACAACCTCTAACAATTTTATATGGTATATAATCTCTATAATCATTATATATTTGTTTAGAATAGTTGTCGGCCGATTCATTATTATAACTATTATCAAAAAGAGATAAGTAAGCTAAATTATACATAATTATATATTCATAATTTTTTTCAGAAGGATTTATATTGTTTAATAATTCTTTATTCATTTTATACGCTTTTTCTATTTTTAATTCCTTGATATATATATATACCAAATTTATTTTCACACTTTTAGCATCTGGAAAAGCTTCTGCCGCTTTTGATAATATTTCCTTAGCTTCACTATATTTTTTTTCTTTTATTAAATCCACTGCGTGCGATATTTTACCGGATATTAAATATTCTTGGAGTTGTTTTTCATCATAAAATGGAATTTGAGTTAATTTTAATGCATCATTAGGTGTTACTTCCCCTAAATAAGATACTTTAGAGGGAATTAGATTAAGTATTGCAGAAAATATATTTGAGTGGCAAAATACCATCATTATCATGCTTAGTGATTTCGATTTAACATTCGTTGAAATTAGACAAGCTACTAATGCAGTACAAATAGTAAAAAATATGCCTCCAAACGTGCAAATAAAAATTCTTTTTTTGGATATTTTATTGCCTAAATAATCTGAACGGGAAAAACTACTTTCTATACGATTTGTTAACTCTATTAGAGTGCCAAAAAATCTAAATTTAAATATTACTTTTTCCCCAAGCCCTATTTGTATCTTCCAAACATTTATTCCCACTAATTTTCCAAAAACCATATGACCAATCTCATGAATAAAGGTATTAAAGGTATAAAGAAATATGATAAAAAGTATTACATGATAAAACCTGTATTCAAAAACAAATAGTAATAACCAGCAAAATGGAATCCCAACTATCATTCCAATTATTGCTTCTATAATTTTTCGTTTTTTATGCATTATATAGCAATTATAAATTAATAAATCACCCAGTCAAGAGTTAAAAATATTCTTTTAACAGAAAAAATCTCTGACGTACACAAAAAGTCGTTTTTTCTGAATTAAGAATTAAATTGAAAAACAATGAATTAAGTTATTTTGGTCAAGTCCCTTTTTTTCTGTAAAATTCATTGAGCCACCAATTCCTTATTCAACTCATATTCTTTTTTTGTTCTTTGTAGTTCTTCCATAAATTCTTCTTCTGATTCATTTTCTTCAAGAGAGTCCATTCTCATGTAGCTTCTTCCTGTCTGCCAGTCTTCATCTATTTCCATTAAAAGGCAA